>Ga0182738_1000097_pt1 | contig 156715 bp, 156 predicted proteins | sample eDN5th30CBELigMG_FD_128876 | JGI IMG/M metagenome (GOLD analysis project Ga0182738, IMG submission 128876) | Enriched Miracle-Growth compost microbial communities from Emeryville, California, USA - eDNA 5th pass 30_C BE-Lig MG (version 2)... ...
AGACCGAAGTCCGTGCTGCCGTTCGACTTGCATGTGTAAGGCATCCCGCTAGCGTTCAATCTGAGCCAGGATCAAACTCTTCAGTTTAATCTCTGTATGTGTTTCGTATTTCCTTGGTTCCGAAGAACCGAGTCATACGTCGCTACTCAAAGGAAGTGAGGTATGTGCTTAGACTTGACATCTAAGGTACTTCACTTCTAGTGAGCACTTGATTTCTTGTGCTTGCGACCAGGCCGAGGTTTAAACCCAACCCAATCACTACGCACCCGCACCAAGCGCCCACACTTATCGGTTGTTTAATTGTTAAAGAGCGGTACTGCTAAATTCTGGACTACTGGCATTGCGACCGACGCTTGCGCATCGTTTGCCGCATCACCCTAGCACCTATCGAAATATCAGGGTTAACCCTAAGTTTTCGGTAACTGCCAAGCCTGAAACTATAACACAGCTTTTGCAGATTATGCAACTGGCTTCTGCCTAATTTGCATCCTATCTTGCAAAACCGCGAAACGCCTGCCTGCTCGTTTTGCGGCGACCTTGCCGGGCAACTTCGCCCGAGAGGCCTGCCATGCGCCGACGGCCAACTTGCTGCCCCCGACCTCATTTCGCCTTGCTTTCCTGCCCTTCGCCGCTCAACAAACTGTTTGAACTGCGAAGGAGCGAGACTATAGCACAGAATTTAAACGTGTGTCGCCAGCATGACACCTATTTTGCAGAAAAGTGAAATTTTTATGGGGACCGACCCGAAAATTCCTGGCGGCGCGCCTACCCCCTTCTAGCCTACCCCCTTCTATATAGAGGGGTCGGCCATGGCAGGCGTCGGCACCGGCCGCGCCCTGCGCGGCCCAGGGGCCGGGCCCCGGCCTAAATGCGCAGCTCGGTGGTTTCCTTGATCTGCTGGAGCGCGAAGAACGATCTCATATCGACCACCGCGGGGTGGCGCATGAGCGTATCCATCGCGAAGCGGGAGAAATGCGCCAGATCGGCCACCTGGATGCGCAGCAGATAGTCCATATCGCCGGACATGGCATAGCACTCCACGACTTCGGGCCACAGTTGCACGTCGCGCGCGAAGTCGCTCATGGGCGCATGGCTGGAGCCGCTGTGCTTGTTCAGGCGGATATTCACATAGGCCAGCAGCCCCAGGCCCACTTTTTCGGCGTCGATCAGCGCCACATATTTCTTGATGAAGCCCTTCTCTTCGAGGCGCCGCACCCGGCGCAGACAAGGGCTGGGAGACAGGGAGACGCGGTCCGCCAGTTCCTGGTTGCTCAGGCGGCCGTCGCGCTGCAATTCCGCCAAAATCCTTAGATCTGTCCGATCGAGCTCAATGTCAGACATTTTTCACCCTAATTTGTGTATCAACGGCAATATTATTGCCCACGACAGCGGGTTTCGCGACATCTTTGCAATTGTCTGCTCGCCGTTCCTACCTACAATCTCTCTCTAGACTTGAAGGACAGGTCGTCCTTAAAACGATGCAAGGGAGCAGACTTATGAGCAGCGCATTCCAACCCTGGGACAACCCGATGGGCACCGCCGGGTTCGAGTTCATTGAATACGCCGCGCCGGACCCCGCCGCGCTGCGCAAGGTATTCGAACTGCTGGGCTTCAAGGCCATCGCCAAGCACCGCCACAAGGACGTCACGCTCTATCGCCAGGGCGGCGTGAACTTCCTGATCAACGCCGAGCCGGACTCCTTCGCGCAGCGCTTCGCCCGCCTGCACGGACCGTCCATCTGTGCAATCGGCTTCCGGGTGCAGGACGCCAACGCCGCGTATAAGCGCGCGCTGGAACTCGGTGCCTGGGGCTTCGATTCGCACAGCGGCCCCATGGAGCTGAACATCCCGGCAATCAAGGGCATCGGCGATTCGCTGATCTACCTGGTGGACCGCTGGGCCGGCAAGGACGGCCACGGCGGCATCGGCGACATCAGCATCTACGACGTGGACTTCGTTCCGGTGGACCCGGCAAATGCGCAAGCGGATCTGAACCACCGCGGCGCCGGCCTGACGCTGGTGGATCACCTGACGCACAACGTCCACAAGGGCCGCATGGCCGAATGGGCCGAATTCTACGAGCGTCTCTTCAATTTCCGCGAAGTGCGCTATTTCGATATCGAAGGCAAGGTGACGGGCGTGAAGTCCAAGGCCATGACCTCGCCTTGCGGCAATATCCGCATCCCGATCAACGAAGAAGGCACGGAAGAAAAAGGCCAGATCCAGGAGTACCTGGACCTGTACCGCGGCGAGGGCATCCAGCACATCGCCATGGCGACGGAAGACATCTACAGCACCATCGAGGCGTTGCGCTCGAACGGCGTCGTGTTCCTGGACACGCCCGATACGTACTACGAGCTGCTGGACCGCCGCCTGCCCAACCATGGCGAAGACGTGGCGCGCCTGCAGAAAAACCGCATCCTGCTGGATGGCGCCCCTGGCGGCGGCCTGCTGCTGCAGATCTTCACCGAAAACCAGATTGGCCCCATCTTCTTCGAGATCATCCAGCGCAAGGGCAACGACGGCTTCGGCGAAGGTAATTTCAAGGCCCTGTTCGAATCGATCGAACTGGATCAGATGCGCCGCGGCGTGGTGAAGGCCGTCGACTGAGCATCGCCCCCAATCAAGTCCTTCCCCGGCCTGGCTTTCCGGTGCTCGCGCACCGGCGCCGGCCTTGAAACCTCACCTCGGTGAGGTTTTTTTTGCGCCGGCGGCGCCGGCAAGCTCCGTCTACTTCCGCAGCCTGTCCTGGAACTGCTTGCGGAATTTGGCGACCTTGGGCGCAATCACGAACTGGCAATAGCCTTGCTCCGGATGAAGGGCAAAGTAATCGCGGTGGTAGTCTTCGGCCTGCCAGAACCTGGCGGCAGGCAACAGCCGGGTCACGATGGGCGCATCATAGACCTTCTGGGCCTCGACCTCCGCGATGACGGCTTCCGCCTGTTCGCGCTGGCTCTCGTTCTGCCAGAAGATGGCGGACTCATATTGCGGGCCGACGTCGTTGCCCTGCCGGCCCGGGGTGGTTGGATCATGGGTCGCGAAGAACACACGCAGCAAGTCGCCGTAGGAAAGCTCGGCGGGATCGAACTCCACGCGCGCGACCTCGATGTGGCCGGTATCCTTGCCGCAAACCTGCTCGTAGCTGGGATTGTCCACGTGACCGCCGCTGTAACCAGGCAGCACGCTCTTGACTCCGCGCAGCTCGGTAAACACCGCTTCGACGCACCAGAAGCAGCCGCCGCCCAGTACGGCGACCTCATTGCCCGGGGATGGTTGTTCAGCCATGACGATTCCTTCTGTATCGAGACTATTGCTTGGAAGGCGCCAGCGACAGGATCCATTCCGCCAACTGGCGGGCGTCTTCCTGGCTGACCTGTGTTTGCGCGGGCATCGGAACGGCGCCCCAGGCGCCTCGGCCGCCGCCGCGGATCTTGCCTGACAGGTAATCCACCATGGCGTCGCCCTGCCCCGCGTAGCGTTCGGCCACGCTCTTCAATGGCGGGCCCACCCGCTTGGCCTCGACCTGGTGACAGGCCATGCAGGCCTTGCTCTTGGCGAGATCCAGGCCGGTGGTTTGCGCATGCGCCGCGCCCGCGCCCAGGGCGCAGGCGACGGCCAACAACAGACTACTCTTCAAATGCATCGGTTACGGCCCCACGGCTCGCGGTGCTGGCGAGCTTGCCGAACTTGGCAAGCACACCGCGTGTATAACGCGGCTTGGGTTGAACCCAGGCCTGGCGACGAGCCGCCATTTCTTCGTCGCTGATATTGAGCTGCAACAGCAGCTTGTGGGCATCGATGGTAACCGAATCGCCCTCCTGGATCAGCGCGATGGGGCCGCCGACGAACGCCTCGGGAGCAACGTGCCCCACGACCATGCCCCATGTGCCGCCGGAGAAGCGCCCGTCGGTGATGAGCCCCACCGTTTCGCCCAGGCCCTGCCCCACCAGCGCCGACGTAGGCGCAAGCATTTCGCGCATGCCGGGGCCGCCCTTGGGCCCTTCGTAGCGGATGACCACCACATCGCCATCCCGAATCTCGCGGGCCATGATGGCCGTCATGGCGTCGTCCTCGGAGTCGAAGACGCGCGCGGGGCCGGTTATCACCGGGTTCTTCAGCCCCGTGATTTTGGCGACACAGCCTTCAGGCGACAGGTTGCCCTTGAGAATGGCCAGGTGCCCCTGCGGATACAGCGCCCGATCCAGCGGCATGATCACGTCCTGGTCGGCGCGCGGCGCGTCGGGCACGTCGGCCAGGGTTTCGGCGATGGTCTTGCCGGTAATCGTAATGCAGTCTCCATGCAGCAGGCCGGCGTTGAGCAGGAGCTTCATGACCTGCGGAATGCCGCCCGCGCGATGCAGATCCGTGGCGACATATTTGCCGGAAGGCTTCAGGTCGCACAGCACCGGGACGCGCTTGCGGATGCGTTCGAAGTCATCGATCGTCCAGGGCACTTCGGCGGCGTGGGCGATCGCCAGGAAGTGGAGCACGGCATTGGTGGACCCGCCGGTGGCCATGATGACCGACACGGCGTTCTCGATGGACTCGCGCGTGATGATGTCGCGCGGGCGCAGCTGGCGCTTGACCGCCTCGACCAGCACGCGGGCAGATTCCGCCGCCGACGCGACCTTCTCCTCGTCTTCGTTGGCCATCGTGCTGGAGTACGGCAGGCTCATGCCCATGGCTTCGAACGCGGAGCTCATGGTGTTGGCCGTGTACATGCCGCCACAGGAGCCCGAGCCCGGGATCGCGCATTTCTCGATCTGCTTGAAATCCGCCTCGGGCATGCGGCCCATCGTGTATTCGCCCACGGCCTCGAAGACCGAGACGATGGTCAGATCGTTGCCCTTGTAGTGGCCGGGCTTGATCGTGCCTCCGTAGACGTAGATGCCCGGCACATTCGTGCGCGCCAGCGCGATCATGCCACCGGGCATGTTCTTGTCGCAGCCGCCGATCACCACCACGCCGTCCATCCACTGGCCTTGCGCCGCAGTCTCTATGCAGTCCGCGATCACTTCGCGCGACACCAGCGAATACTTCATGCCCTCGGTGCCCATGGACATGCCGTCGGAGATGGTGGGCGTGCCGAACACCTGGGGATTCGCGCGGGACGCGCGGATGGCATCGATGGCGGCGTCGGCCAGCCGTTGCAGGCCGCTATTGCAGGGCGTGATCGTCGAATGGCCGTTGGCCACGCCGATCATGGGGTTGTCGAAATCGGTTTCCTGGTAGCCCAGCGCGTAATACATGGCGCGATTGGGCGCGCGCGCGACGCCTTGAGTGATATGGCGGGAACGTTCGTTATGCGGCATGGTCTGTGTCTCCTGTCGGCCATCGCGCGCGGACATGGCGGCCGCGCCCGAGGAAGCTGGTTCGCTGGCGCGCGAATCTTCAGGGCTCGCCGGTTATTATCATTCAACTTTATTGTGTCGGGCAGAACATGCTGCAATATCCGAAATTCGACCCCGTCGCCCTGCAGATCGGGCCATTAGCGATTCACTGGTACGGCCTGATGTACCTGGTAGGCTTTGCGCTGGTATACCTGCTGGGCCGGCGGCGCATCACCAGCGGGCACACCACGTCGCTCAACGTGCGCGACCTGGAAGACCTTATCTTCTATAGCGTGCTGGGCGTGGTCCTGGGCGGGCGGCTGGGCTATGTGCTGTTCTACAAGCCCTCGTACTATCTGTCCCACCCCATCGAGGTGCTCTACCTGTGGCAGGGCGGCATGTCGTTCCACGGCGGCCTGATCGGCGTGATCCTGGTGATGCTGCTCTTCGCCCGCAAGAAGAAACTGCCTTTCTTCGCGGTCAGCGATTTCATCGCGCCGCTGATCCCCCTGGGGCTGGGCTTCGGCCGCCTGGGCAACTTCATCAACGGGGAACTCTGGGGCCGCCCCACCGACGTGCCCTGGGCCATGGTCTTTCCCGACAGCGGCGACGGCCTGCCGCGCCATCCGTCGCAGCTCTATGAGCTGGGCCTGGAAGGCATCGTGCTGTTCGCGTTGCTGTGGTGGTTCTCGAGCAAACCGCGCCCGCTGGGCCAGGTGAGCGCGCTCTTCCTGATGGGCTACGGAACGTTCCGCTTCCTCGTGGAGTTCACCCGCGAGCCGGACAATTTCCTGGGTCTGCTCGCGGGCGGGCTGAGCATGGGACAGTGGCTGTCCCTGCCGATGGTCGCCCTGGGCGCCATCATGTTCAGCCTTACTGCAAAACGATCGTCCCGTTGACCGCAATGCTGACCGTGACGTCTCCCGCTTCGAGCGGGACGTCCGGGTTATAGCCGGCCGAGGCGTCCTTGGCCATGGCCGCCCCCATCATGCGGGGCATCGGCACCGGACCAGCGCCGCCCGAGCCGCCCAGTTCCAGCTTGCTCAGGCGATAGCCGGAAAAGCCGAACGCATTGGCCGCAGCCAGCGCGCGCTCCTTGAAGGCTTGCGCGGCCTCTTTGAGCAGCTTGCGCTCTTCGGCCTCGCGCGCCTCGCGCGACAGCAGGAACCCGATATTGGAAATGGCGGTCTTGTCCGACAGCTTGGAAGCCAGCGCGGCAGCCGCTTCGAAATCCTTGGATTCGAGGATCACTTCGCCATGGCCGCGCCAGGACGCGATCTTGCCCTTGCTGCTGGTGTTGGGCCAGATGTTGTAGCCGCCCGTCCGGACCTCCACGCCCTTGACGTCGCGCGCGCGCTTCACCACGTCGTCCAGCGCGGCCGTCAGTTTCTTGCCAGCGGCGGGCTGATCGGGCGCTTCGACTTCGGCGGACAACGAAATGCGGACGGTGTCCTGCTTGACCTCGGAAGACGCCGTGGCCTGCAAGGTCAGTTCCGGCGCGCGGTTCGCGGCGGTTTCCGTGGCGGCGGCAGGCGCTTGCGCCTGCGCGTAGACGGGTTGAACGGCGGCAAGAGCGACGACGGCTGCGCACGCCGCGCCGAGCTTGGTCAATGAAAAAGCGGGGTGTTTGAGCATGGACGGGTCCTAGGGCCTAGTGACACTACAAGAAGGACTGTGGGAGGAAGGAGGCGCCCGGCGCGGACCTGCGCTCATGGCAGGCCCGCTGGGATAGATGCCCCGCCTGTGCCGTCAAGGCCGGCATCTCGAACCCTGAGGTTCAAGGTGGTCGCGTTCCGAAGAGCGTCGGGTTCGTCTACAGGAGACGATCACTCCAGCTCTGCACTCCCGCAACCAATATGCCATAAGACATAGGTTCAGAGAATGTATGGCCTAGTCACGAACACGGCAGGGACAAACTGAAAAATCTTGACTACAGCTTGATGAATTGCAGCTTGATGAACGCTAGAGCAGTTTTTCCTGACCCGACAAGGCGTCATCGAGCACTGCGTTCATGTCCTCGATTCTACGCTTGAAGTCGCCGACCGCCAAACCGCCCAAGGGACCGTCGGGCGCTTTCATCGCAAGCAATTCGCCCGCGATTTGCAGCGCGGCCATCACGGCGATGCGCTCGTTGCTCGAGACCTTGCCTGTGCCCTGGATGCGCAGCATCAGTTGATCGACGTGGCGCACGGCCGCAACCAAGGTAGGCTTCTCTTCCGCGGAGCACGCCAGGGAATAGTCGCGCCCCAGTATCGTTACATCTACGCGTTCCATCAGTGTTGCTCTCCAGACGGCGCGCCCGGCAAGCGGGCCAGCACGGCGTCGATGCGCTCGCGGGCCGAGGCGGCGGCCACGCGCAAGCGCTGTAGTTCGGTATCGCGGGTTTGCAGGCTGCCCTGCAGTTCGGTTTCCCTTGCGGAGAAACGCGATTCGAGCGATTGGCGCTCGGAGGTCTCGCGGGCCAGTTGTTCGCGCAGCGCGACTTCGGCCTGCTGAGCCTGCTCGAGCATCGCGGTGACGGCGCCGTCGTGTTCCTGAAGCTTGCTCTGCAGCGTGACGATCTCGGCCTCGCGCTCGGCGGCGCGCTGCTTCAGCACGCGCTGTTCAGCTTCGGTTTCGTTCAGACGGGCGCGCAACGCGTCACGCTCTGCGTGGAGTTGGCGGGTGCGTTGCACCAGTTGCCCGATGCGGGCAGCGAGTTGGTCTAGATCTTGCAGCATGGGCGCTATCGTAAACCATCCTGGGTTGCAGAGGGCCTCTTCACGCAAGGTGAGAAACCCGGCAATATTCAGTAGGAATTACGGCTGTGACTCGGGACTGCGACCTTACCCGATTCCAGCCCCCGGAAAAAAGCCCCGGGCCAAAAATCGCGCATCTGGCCGATCCTGCTTTCGCATTTCTTTCTATAAACTTTCACTTAGCTTTCAAAAAACCCTCAAACCTCCAGCCTCGTTACAACTCGGGGTCGGGAGTTCCCGAATTTTAGGGAAAACCCCAGGCTTTCACCGAGCTTACAGGGTTTGCAGCGTGGCAGGCGTCCATTACCATTCGCCCTTTCAAGAAACCACGCCGTCGCTTTCAGAAGAATAAATGGCACCCTGAAGTGCCTTTTTTGTGCCTGTCACCCGCCTTTCGACGGGCCGTCCGGCTACAAACCCTTTTTTATCTACATGCTGTAAACAGGAGCCAACCAATCATGCAGCTACGCAATCGACAGGACTTCTGGTCGGGGGTGATGTTCATCGCCCTTGGACTGGGATTCGCCTGGCAGGCCAGCAGCTACCAAATGGGTACTGCCGCACGGATGGGCCCAGGGTATTTTCCTTTCTGGCTAGGCATCGTTCTGGCATTGCTGGGCGCCATCGTGCTGCTTGGCTCGCTGTCCAAGAAAGCCCATGAAACGCACGTCGACAAGTTCGACTGGCGCATCGTCTTCCTGGTGGTCGGATCGGTCGTGCTGTACGGCTTCATCCTGAAACTGCTGGGCATCTACATCTCGGTGTTCGTACTGGTTGTCGTCAGCAGCCTGGCCAGCCACGAGTTCAGCCTGAAGGTCGCCGTCGCCAACGGCATCTTCCTGGTGATCTTCTCGTATCTGGCGTTCGTCAAGGGGCTGGGGCTGATTTTCCCGCTGTGGCCGTCCTTCCTGGGCATGAATTAAGGAGTTATCGGCCATGGAATTGCTAGATCACCTGATGATGGGTTTCTCGGTCGCGTTCACGCCCGAGAACCTCGCCTACGCCCTGCTGGGCTGCATTCTGGGCACGCTGATCGGCGTGCTGCCGGGCATCGGCCCGGTCCCGACCATCGCGATGCTGCTGCCGATCACGTACGTGCTGCCCCCGGTGGCCGGCCTGATCATGCTGGCAGGCATCTACTACGGCGCCCAGTACGGCGGCTCCACGACGGCCATTCTGGTGGCGCTGCCTGGGGAAACGTCCGCGGTGGTGACCGTGCTGGACGGGCACCAGATGGCCCGCAACGGCCGCGCCGGCGCCGCCCTGGCCATCGCCGCCCTGGGTTCGTTCTTCGCCGGCTGCGTGGCTACCCTGCTGCTGGCCGCCTTCGCGCCCCCGCTGGCTGAAGTCGCGTTCAAGTTCGGCCCCGCCGAGTATTTCTCGCTGATGTGCCTGGGCCTGGTCGGCGCCGTGGTGCTTGCTTCGGGTTCGCTGCCCAAGGCAATCGCGATGATCCTGCTGGGCCTGCTGCTGGGCATGGTGGGCACCGACGTGAACTCCGGCGTCGCCCGCTTCGACTTCGGCATCCCCGAACTGCAGGACGGCATCGACTTCGCCATCGTGGCCATGGGCGTGTTCGGCTTCGCCGAAATCATGACCAACCTCGAGCAGAAGGAAAACCGCGTCGACATCACCGACAAGATCGGCTCGCTGTACCCCAACAAGCAGGAATTCAAGGAAGCCGCTCCCGCCGTGATCCGCGGCACGGCCCTGGGTTCGGCCCTGGGCATCCTGCCGGGCGGTGGCGCGGTGCTGTCGTCGTTCGCGTCCTACACGCTGGAAAAGAAGATCTCGAAGAATCCGGAGCGCTTCGGCAAGGGCCACCCGGCCGGCCTGGCTGGCCCGGAATCGGCGAACAACGCCGCCGCCCAGACCTCGTTCATTCCGCTGCTGACGCTCGGCATCCCGGGCAACGCCGTGATGGCGCTGATGGTCGGCGCGATGACCATCCACAACATCCAGCCCGGCCCGCAGGTCATGACGAGCCACCCGGAGCTGTTCTGGGGCCTGATCGCCTCGATGTGGATCGGCAACCTGATGCTGGTGGTGCTGAACCTGCCGCTGATCGGCCTGTGGGTCAAGCTGCTGAAAGTGCCCTATCGCATCCTGTTCCCGGCGATTCTGGTGTTCTGCACGATCGGTGTGTATTCATTGAACTACAACACCTTCGACATCTTCACCACTGCCATCTTCGGCATCATCGGCTACGTGTGGTCGAAGCTGAAGTGCGAAGGCGCGCCGTTGCTGCTGGGCCTGGTCCTGGGCCCCATGATGGAAGAGAACTTCCGCCGTGCCCTGCTGCTCTCGCGCGGCGACTTCAGCACCTTCGTCACGCGTCCGCTGTCGGCTTCGCTGCTGGCGATCGCTCTCTTCCTGGTGGTCCTGGTTGCTCTGCCCGCCATCCGCAAGAAGCGCGAAGAGACCTTCGTCGAAGAAGACTAAAGCGCTGGCTGCCGCGGCTTGCGGCGGTCCCTGCGCAAAAAGCCCCCGGCCTGGCCGGGGGCTTTTTTTTTTTGCGCGCATGCCTGGCACGACAAAAGCTACAAATTAATACAACACAATACCGGCTGTTCCGAAATTTCGGTCATCTACGTTAAGCTACGGGTTTACCCCACGCGATGATTCGAGATGAATTTCGACTGGAACAACCCCTACCCCAGCACGCGGAGGCCAGTATTTGCCCGCAACATCGTTGCCACTTCGCAGCCGCTGGCTGCCCAGGCCGGCCTGCGGATCCTGGCCCGCGGCGGCAATGCGGTCGATGCAGCCATCGCGGCGGCGGCAACGCTGGCCCTGACCGAGCCGGTCAGCAACGGGTTGGGATCGGACTGCTTCGCGATCATCTGGGACGGCTCGAAGCTGCACGGGCTGAATGCTTCCGGGACCGCGCCCGCGGCCTGGAACCCGGATTATTTTCGCCGCAAGCACCAGGGAGCCATCCCGGCCCGAGGCTGGGACAGCGTCACCGTGCCCGGCTGCGTGGCGGGCTGGGCCGCCTTGCATGAAAAGCTGGGCCGCCTCGCTTTCGCCGATGTTCTCGAACCCGCCATCGAGTATGCCGAACGCGGATTTGCCGTGTCTCCGGTCGTGCAGGAAAAATGGGCCGCGCAGGCTGATGTCCTGCAGCCCCAGCCCGGGTTCGCGGACCATTTCCTGCCTCGCGGACGCGCTCCGCAAATCGGCGAACACTTCGTCCTGCACGGCGCCGCCGCCACGCTCAAGCGCATTGCGGCAACCGGAGGACGGGATTTCTACGAAGGGGAAACGGCGCACAAGCTGGTGGCGCACGCGCAGGCGCACGACGCCGCCCTGACGCTCGCGGACCTGCGCGACTACGCGCCGGAATGGGTGTCTCCGATCAGCCAGCCGTACCGCGGTCACGCCGTGCACCAGATCCCACCCAACGGCCAGGGCATCGCGGCGCTGATCGCCTTGGGCATCCTGCAGCACTTCGACGTGCCGGCCCGCCCGGTGGATCATCCCGATACGCAGCACCTGCTGATCGAAGCCATGAAACTGGCTTTCGCCGACGTCTACGCCCACGTGGCGGATGCGCGCCACATGCGCATGACGCCCGAACAGATGCTGGACGCGGGCTACCTGGCCGAACGCGCGCGCCTGATCGATCCCGGCACGGCCCGGGACTTCGTCAGCGGCCACGCGCCGCGGGGAGGCACGGTCTACCTGACCGCCGCGGACCGGAACGGCATGATGGTGAGCTTCATCCAGTCGAACTACATGGGATTCGGCTCCGGCGTGGTGGTGCCCGGCACCGGCGTCAGCCTGCAGAACCGCGGACACTGCTTCAGCATCGATCCCGGCCACCCCAACGCGGTTGCCGGCGGCAAGCGGCCCTTCCACACCATCATTCCCGGCTTTCTGATGCGCGACGGCGCTCCCGTGATGAGTTTCGGGGTGATGGGCGGCAATATGCAGCCCCAGGGGCAGGTGCAGGCGCTCGTGCGCATGCTGGACTACGGCCAACAGCCGCAGGCCGCCTGCGACGCCCCGCGCTGGAAATGGAACCACGGGCTGACGGTGGACCTGGAGGCCGGCATGGCTCCGTCCGTTGCCCAGGGCCTGCGCGCGCGGGGCCACATCCTGGAAGGGCTGGAAGACCCCTACATGGACTTCGGATCGGGTCAATTCATCTGGCGCCTGGGCGATCCGGCCGTGGACGGATACGTGAGCGCGAGCGATAGCCGCCGGGATGGGCTCGCCGCGGGCTTTTGATTGCGTTAAGGTTAGTGTCCTCAGACTGACCTTACCCTCATAGAGCGGAGTTCCCTGCATGGCAACGATCGGTACCAAGAGCTACGACGCGGTTGTAGCCCAAAAAGTCACTTTCCTCGGATTGGGCGTGATGGGCCTGCCCATGGCGGGCCACCTGGCCCGTGCAGGACACGACGTCACCGTCTACAACCGCACGCCGGCCAAGGCCCAGGCCTGGGTGGCCGAGTTCGGCGGAAAAAGCGCGGCGACCCCGCGCGAGGCCGTCGCGGACGCGCAGATCGTCTTCGCCTGCGTCGGCAACGACGACGACCTCCGCAGCGTCGTGCTCGGCCCGGACGGGGCGTTCGCGGGCATGGCGCCCGGCGCCGTCTTCGTCGACCACACGACGGCGTCGGCCGATGTGGCGCGCGAACTCTACGCGCAGGCCAAGGAGCTCGGCCTGAACTTCGTGGATGCCCCCGTGTCTGGCGGACAGGCGGGCGCGGTCAATGGCGTCTTGACCATCATGTGCGGCGGTGAACAGGCCGTGTTCGACGCGGTCAAGCCCGTGGCGCAGTGCTTCGGCCGCGCCGTCACGCTCGTCGGCCCGCCCGGCGCCGGCCAATTGGCCAAGATGGTCAACCAGATCTGCATCGCCGGCATCGTGCAGGGGCTGTCCGAAGCCGTGGCCTTCGGACAGGCGGCCGACCTGGACATGAAGCTGGTGCTGGACGTGATCAGCAAGGGCGCCGCGCAGAGCTGGCAGATGGAAAACCGCGGCGGCACCATGGTCGACGACAAGTTCGACTTCGGGTTCGCCGTGGACTGGATGCGCAAGGATCTCGGGCTGGTGCTGGCCGAGGCCCGCCACAACGGCGCGCGGCTGCCGCTGACCGCCCTGGTCGACCAGTTCTACGGCGACGTGCAGAAAATGGGCGGCGGCCGCTGGGACACGTCCAGCCTCATCAAGCGCCTGCGCGACTGAGCCTCGCCGGCCCGGCAAGCAAAAAAAGGCGAGCCCTCGGCTCGCCTTTTTTGTGCTTGCGCCCGGAATCACGCCGCCAGGCTGGCCGGAGCCGAATCGGACACCAGCGCATCGATGCGCTGCTTGGCCTGCGCAATCCCTTCCAGCGCCGCGACCTCGCCCATGGCCATGCCCTCGGCGGCAATGAACGTCACGTCGTCCATGCCCAGGAAGCTCAGCATCTGGCGCAGGTAAGGCGTCAGCGTGTCGGACGGCGTGCCTTCGGCCTTGCCGCCGCGGGCGGTCAGCACGAACACCTGCTTACCCTTGACCAGCCCTTCGGGCACGCCTTCGGACGTATAACGGAACGTGACCCCGGCCCGGGCGACGTGATCGAGATAGCTCTTGAACTGCGCGGGCAGGTTGAAGTTGTAGACGGGCACCGCGAAGACGATGCGATCGGCTTCCATCAGTTCTGCGACCAGCGCGTCGCTCATTTCGACGATGCGATGCTGCTCGACGGTGCGCGCGTCGGCCGGAGTGAAGAGCGCGCCGGCGGTATTACCGTCGAAATACGGGATGGGCTGCGCCCCGAGATCGCGCACCTTGACGGCGGCGGCGGGGTTGGCGGACTTGACGCGCGCAATCAGGTGATCAGCCAATTGCTTGCTGTTGGAACGGTCGCCGAGAATCGAGGAAAGGATAACCAGGGTCTTCATTGCAAATTTCTCCAGTGGGCAGGTGCCGAATGCATGGCGTCACTGTAGATCGGTTAATTGATCACATAAATACGGTTATCATGAACTGTTCGTTCCAGGCACAGAACAATCATGCAAGATCTCAATGACCTCTACTATTTTTCCCAAGTCGTCGAACAGGGCGGCTTCAGCGCCGCGGCGCGGGCGCTGGATATTCCGAAATCCCGGCTGTCGCGCAGGATCTCGCACCTGGAGGAAAGCCTGGGCGTACGCCTGCTGCAGCGCACGACCCGCCGGTTGCGCCTGACCTCGGCCGGCGAACGCTATCTGCACTATTGCCGCGAGATGGCGGCTTCCGCGCGCGCGGCCGACGAGGCCATGCGGCAGCTGCAATCGGAGCCTAGCGGGCCCGTCATCGTGAGCTGCCCGGTTTCCATCGCCCAGGACGTGCTATCGCCGCTGCTGCCCGAGTTCCTGGACGCCTGGCCGGCGATCTCCGTGCAATTGCTGGTGACCAACCGCCGCGTGGACCTGATACGCGAGGGCGTGGACCTGGCGCTGCGGGTGCGGACCAAGCTGGACACGGACGCCGAACTGGTGGTGCGCCATTTCGGCACGGCGCGCGGCACCCTGGTGGCGAGCCCGGGCTACCTGCAGCGCCACGGCGTGCCCGACACGCCGCAGGACCTGGCGACCCATACCACCCTCAGTTTCAGCGATCCGCAACACGAGGTGCGCTGGCCGCTGCGCAACGACAAGGGCGAAGAGGTGCACGTCGAACTGAAGCCGCAGCTGTCCTGCAACGACTTCATCGTGCTGACCGAAGCGGCGGTGCGGGGCCGCGGCATCGCGCTGCTGCCTTCGATCGCGACGCACGAGGAACTGAGGCGCGGCCAACTGGTGCCGGTGCTGCCCCAGTGGCAGTCGCCCGAAGGCATCGTGCACTGTATCTATCCCTCGCGGCGGGGCATGATGCCCGCCGTGCGCGCCCTGCTCGATTTCCTGTCGGAACGCCTGCCGTCCATGTATCAGCGCCTGGAAAAGGCGCCCGCTCCGGCGGCTCAATAGCCGCGCGAGCGCTCCACCACGCCGCTGATCGCTTCGCCGCGCAGCATTTGGGCGACCTTGCCCGCAATCTGCGCGATGCTTTCGTCGCGCAGCGTGCGCGCCGCGATGTGGGGCGTGACGTGCACGCGGGGGTCGTGCCAGAACGGGTGGTCCCGCGGCAAGGGCTCGGTGTGGAACACATCCAGCGTGGCGCCGGCGATCTCGCCCTCTTCGAGCATCTGGACCAGATCGTCCTCGACCAGGTGTTCGCCGCGGCCCACGTTGACCAGATGGGCGTCGGGCAAGAGCCGCGACAGGGTGTCGCGGTTGAGGATGCCGATGGTGTCGGGCGTCAGCGGCAGGACATTCACCAGGAACCGCGTGCGGGCCAGGAACGCCGGCAGCGCGGCCTCGCCCGCGAAGGACTCGACGCCGGGGAGGTCTCGCGGCGTGCGCGACCAGCCCGCCACGGGGTAACCGAAATCGGCCAGGGTCTGCGCCACGCGCAAGCCCACCTGCCCCAACCCCAGCACGCCCACCGGCCAATCGGCCGGCCGCGTGCCTTCGCGCGTGTCCCAGTGCTGGCGAGCCTGGGCCTGGTCGAAGGCTTCGAAATCGCGCGAAACGCGCAGCAGCGCGTACAGCGCGTACTCGGCCATCTGCACCGCCATGCCCGCGTCTTCCAGGCGCACGATGCGCACGTGCGGCGGGATTTCGGGCATTTTCAGCAAGGCATCGACACCCGCGCCCAGATTGAACAGCGTCGTCAGGCCGGTCTCGTGCTTGAACAGCTCGGCCGGCGGGCGCCAGACCAGCGCGACGTCCGCTCCCGACGGCGGGCCTTCGGGATCCCAAACCGAAATGCGGCAGCCGGGCATGGCGGCTTCCAGACGCGGAACCCAGGAGTCGGGATCGTGGTGGGGGCAGGCAAAGAGTATGTGCATGGTGGCGTTCATGTGCGGAACTCAGGGAACCCCAAGCATGAGGGAAGCCGGCGCACAAATCAAACGGCCCGGCAGGGGCCGGGCCGTTCGCTACCGTGAATGGAGCCCCGCTCAGGCCGCCTGCGGCACTTCGGGCTTGTTCCCGCCCTTGTTGCGGCTGCGGCGCAGGAAGGCCCACACCTGCAACAGGACCAGCAAGGCGCTCGCGGCGATGAACCAAGCGCTGATCGGCCGTTCGATGAACACCGCCAGGTCGCCGCGCGACAACAGCAGCGCGCGACGGAAATTCTCTTCCACCATCGGCCCGAGCACGAAGCCGAGCAGGATGGGGGCAACGGAGAATTCCAGGGTCATCAGGACGGCGCCGATCACGCCGAACGCCAGCACTTCCCAGATCTGGAAGAGGCTGTTCTGCGTGCTGAACACGCCCACTGCGATGAAGAACAGCGCGGACGGGAACAGGTAACGGTAAGGCACCTGCAGCAGTTTCACCCACACGCCGATCAGCGGCACGTTAAGCACCATGAGCAGAACGTTGCCCACCCAGAAGCTGGCGATCAGCCCCCAGAAGATGTCCGGATGCTCGGTGATCAACTGCGGGCCAGGCTGGATGCCCTGGATCAGCAGCGCGCCCAGGATCAGCGCCATCACGGCGTCCCCCGGAATGCCCAGGCTCATCGTCGGAATGAAGTCCACCTGCGTCTTGGAGTGCGACGATGCTTCGGGCGAAGCCACGCCGGCAATCATGCCGGTGCCGAACTTCTCTGGCGTCTTGGAAATCTTGCGCTCCAACGCATAGGCCACGAACGTCGTGATCGTGGGGCCGGTGCCGGGCATGGCGCCGAACAGCGTGCCTACCGTCGTGCCGCGGACCATGGGCCAGAAAGCCGTCTTGAGTTCCTGCCGGCTGGGCCGCATGTCTTTCAGGCGCAGCTTGGCGCCGCTGCCGATGATGCTCATGCGGTTGACGCTCATCAGGAAGTCGGCCACGCCGAACAGGCCCATCGAGATCGCCACCAGCTCCAGGCCGTCGGACAGATCCAGCAGGCCGAAGGAAAAGCGGATGGTGCCGGTGTTCACGTCCGTGCCCACCACGCCGCACATCAAGCCGAACAGTGTCATCGCCACGCCCTTCAGCGGCGAGCCGCGGGACATCGTCGCGCCCGCAAGCAGCCCCAGCAGCATGATGGAGAAGATTTCCGTCGGACCGAATTTGAACGCGATCTCCACCAGCAGCGGCGAAGCGAAGATCATGACGATGATCCCCACCGAGGCCGCGAAGAACGAGCAGATCATGGTGATGCCGAGCGCCGTCCCGCCCTTGCCCTGTTTGGTCAGCGGATAACCGTCCAGGCAGGTGACCGCGTGGGGCGGATGCGAAGGCAGATTGAGCAGGATCGCGCCGATGGCGCCGCCGTACTGGGAGCCGTAGAAGATGCCAGCCAGCATCAGAATGGCGGGCACCGGATGCATCACGTAGGTCAGCGGCAGCAGGATCGAAATGGCCGACAGCGCGCCCATCCCGGGCAGCACGCCGATGAGGTTGCCCACCAGCACGCCGAAGAACGACCACATGAGGTTGTGCCACTGGAAGGCGACGCCGAAGCCGTACCAGAGGTCCATCAAGGATTGGGAAATCATGGTGCTTCAACCCCAGCGAAACAGCGGCAGCTGCAGTTGCAGCGCCCACCAGAAAACGACGACCGCGATCGCGACCATGGAGATCGAAAGCAGGAACGCCTGCTTGATCGTGTTCTTGCGGTCGCCTAGCGCTGAAATGAAGACGACGGCGAACGTGGCGGGCAGCAGGCCGCCATAATGGCCCAGAAGCAGGAACGCCAGGATGCCCAGCAGGATGCATGCCCCGCCGCGGAAATCCGGCAGCCCGTGCGCGTGGCCGTCCCCGGGAGCCGGCGCCGCCGTCTGGCCCGAACGCGCCGACATCGCGATCAGCACCCCGGTCAGGGCCAGCAGGCCGCCCAATGCGGCCGGAAAGAAACCCGGACCCATGTGGCTCAGCGTGCCGATGTGATAGTCGGTGCCGCCGTAGATCGCCCCCAGCCCGATGAGGACCATCAGCGCGCCGCCGTAGTAGTCCTTCCTGTTGATTGTTTTTTGCACGTCATCCTCCTTCCTGGTGCAGGGCACATGCCGGCCCTCGATGTGCCGCCCCGGACGGACGCCACCCGGCCTCTGACGAAAGGCCGGAGCGCAGATTAAGGAAGGAAGCTGCGAATTCGCTTTCTGCGCGCTGTCGCCTTCCTGAATTCAGGGGTAATCCCTGACCGGAAGACGAATCTCATGTGTAAGCAGCGGTGAAAGCCGCGCGCGTTATTGGTCGCCCTTGAGCTCGACGTCGAGCGGGCGGGGATACTGCGAGACCGTCGAGGCTATCGGCAGCCACAGCACGGAGGACAGGCCGATGCCGCCCTGCGCATTGGGTTCGCCGTCGCGCAGTTCGATATCGCCGTCGTTGCGGCGCGCGTAGGCGCGCGCGATCGCCAGCCCGAGGCCCGAGCCCGACGAGGTGACCGGCTTATCGGTGCCGACCCGCTCGAAACGCGAGAAGGCGCGCTGGCGCAGAAGCGGCTCCAGGCCGGGCCCGTTGTCGGATACGGCGACCTCCGCCCGGTTTTCCACACGGCAGACCGACACGGTGATGCGCGCCCCGGCGGGCGCGTAGTGGATGGCGTTGTGCACCAGGTTCGATAGCGCCTCGTGCAATTCGGCCTCGTTGCCCGAGACCGGCACGGGCGTCTCCTGCCCATCTTCGGAGCCGGCTTGCACCCACCCCAGGTCCTGCTGCTTCTCGTGCGCCAGCGGCAGATACTGGAGCACCACCTCGCGCGACACGGCGTTCATGTCGAGCAACTGCCTCGGCAACTGGTCGGCCTGGTTGGCATGCGCCAGGGACAGCAGCTGTTCGGTGAGGCGCCGGGTGCGGCCCAATTGATCGACGATGGCTCGCAGGCCCTCCTGCGCGCGCGCGGGATCGCGTTCGCGCAGCGCATATTGCGCCTGCGTCAGCATGATGGCCAGCGGCGTGCGCAATTGATGGGAGGCATCGGCCAGAAAGTGCGACTGTTCGTCCAGCACCCGGCGATAGCGCGCGATATGGTGATTGACGGCGTCGACGAGCGGAGCCACTTCGCTGGGCACGCGGGACGCATCCAGCGGCGTGAGGTCGTCGGGGCGCCGCCCCCGGATGTCGTTGCGCAGCCGGCGCAGCGGCTTCAAGGCCCAGGATACGCCCCACCAGACGAGCAGCACCACCAGCGCCAGCATGCGGGTATCCCGCAGGATTTCCTGGCGCCGCGCGCGGTTCTCGGCCTCGATGCGCTTGCCGGTGCTTTCCGCCACGACGACCAGCACCTGGCGATGCTGCCCCTGGTAATACAGGTCCCGCACCACCGCAACGACCCGCACGGGGTCGTTGCGATAGACCCCGTCGTAGAAGACGGGTTGGCCATTCGAACGCGGCCAATTGGGCGGACGGGGCATTTCCGGCATGCCCAGCAGGGTCTTGCCCTGGTCCGCGGGCACCGGCGAGCCGTCCGGCAGGGGCGGATCGATTTCTTCGATGCGGAAGTACTTGCGCAGGCCGGCGCGCGATTCGAGCATCACCTGCGCATAGAGCGGCGTGGCGACTTGCAGCTTGCCGTCGGGCGTGAACTCCAGACTGCTTTCCAGGACGCGGGCCGGCTCGACCAGCGCGCTGTCGTACGCTTCGTTGGTGATCTCCGACAGGGTGCGGTAGTCGTTCAGGCTGTCGACGACCAGCAGCACCACCACGCCCGGCAGCAGCAGGATGATCAGCAGCGCGCGGATGCCGACGCGCGGAAGCCCCGGCAGCCGGAGGCTCACGGGCGCTTCGCGCCGATACGGCAACGGATGCGGGTAGCCATGCCAGGCGCCTTCCGGAGGCTATGAACCCGAGGGTTCCGCGGACTCGCTGGCCACGCTTTCGAGCATGTAGCCCAGCCCGCGGACCGTCACGATGCGCACGTCGCTGCCCGCGAGCTTCTTGCGCAGCCGGTGCAGCACGACCTCGATGGCATCGGGATTGGCTTCGCTATCGTGCGTGAAGACCTTGCCGAACAGCTGGGACTTGTCCACCGGATAGCCGCTGCGGGTCAAGAGCGCCGCCAAGGCGGCGTGCTCGCGCGGAGTCAGGAACAGCAGGGAGCCGTCCAGCGTGAATGCGCGGCTTTCACTGTCGTAGGACAACGAACCGCACTGCAGGCGCGGATGCTGGCGGCCGCGGCTGCGCCGCACCAGGGCGGTCAGCCGGGCTTCCAGCTCTTCGAGGGCGAAGGGCTTGGTCAGGAAGTCGTCCGCGCCGAGGTTCAGGCCCCGCACGCGGTCCTGCAGGGCGCCCTGGGCGGTCAGCAGCAAGACCGGCGTGCGGTCGTCGCGGTTGCGCATTTCGCGCAGGACCACCAGCCCGTGCTTGTCGGGCAGGCGCAAGTCCATGACGATGGCGTCGTACTCCGTGCCCGCCATGAAAGCCTCGGCCGTCCTGGCGTCGGCGGCATGGTCCGGCACGAACCCGCTCTGGGCGAGCGCGCGCATCAACCAGGACGCCATGTCCCGTTCGTCTTCAACCAACAATATGCGCATGACCGTCCGTTCCTTCGGGCAAATTCTCTGCCGCCCGCTGTCCGTGCACCCGCTGGCGCAAGTAGCGGGTTTCGTGATGCCGCCGAAAGAGGATAGCCGACAACTCGTTCAACGCCTGGGTGTAGACGTCTCGCTTGAACTCGATCACGGCATCCAGCGGCACCCAATACTGGCTCCAGCGCCAGGCATCGAATTCCGGATGCTGCGTCGCGCGCAGGCATACGTCGCTGTCGCGTCCGACCAGGCGCAACAAGAACCAAATCTGCTTTTGTCCTTTATAGTGGCCGCGCCACTCACGCCGGACGAAGTGATCGGGCACGTTATAACGTAACCAATCGCGTGTACGCCCCAAAATACGGACATGCTCGGGCTTCAAGCCCACCTCTTCATGGAGTTCGCGATACATGGCCTGCACCGGGCTTTCGCCATATTTGATGCCGCCCTGGGGGAACTGCCACGCATGTTCCCTGATACGCTTGCCCCAAAAGACCTCGTTTCTACCGTTGACGAGAATGATGCCGACATTGGGGCGGTAGCCTTCGCGGTCAAGCATGGGCCACCCCCACCGAATTCAATACAATTACGGTCGATTATACGTATCTGCTGCCACCTTTAAACATGCGCGCATCCAACTACCACATCAACACCCTCAAAGAAGCCCCGTCCGAGGCCGAAGTCGCCAGCCACCAGCTGATGACCCGGGCCGGCATGATCCGCAAGCTCGCGGGCGGCATCTACACCTACATGCCCCTGGGCCTGAAGATCATCCGCAAGGTCGAGGCCATCGTCCGGGAAGAGATGAATGCCGCGGGCGCCATCGAGCTGCTGATGCCGGTGGTCCAGCCGGCGGAACTCTGGCAGGAATCGGGCCGCTGGGAGCAGTACGGCGCCGAACTCCTGCGCATCAAGGACCGGCACCAGCGCGATTTCGTGTTGCAGCCCACGTCCGAGGAAGTCATTACGGACATCGCCCGCAATGAGATCCACAGCTACCGCCAGCTGCCGGTGAACTTCTACCACATCCAGACCAAGTTCCGGGACGAGCGCCGCCCGCGCTTCGGCCTGATGCGCGGCCGCGAATTCACCATGAAGGACGCCTACTCCTTCGACCGCGACGAAGCCGGCGCCCAGCGCAGCTACGACATCATGTTCAACGCCTACATGCGCATTTTCGGCCGTCTCGGCCTGGAATTCCGCGCGGTGGCGGCGGACACGGGCTCGATCGGCGGCACCCGCAGCCATGAATTCCAGGTGATCGCCGAAACCGGCGAGGACCTGCTGGTCTACAACGCCGAATCGGACTACGCCGCCAACATCGAACTGGCCGAGGCGCCCGCGCTGTATCCCTCGCGCGCCGAGCCCGCCCAGGCCATGGCCGACGTGCCCACGCCGGGCGCGGCCAAGTGCGAAGACGTGGCCAAGCTCCTGGGCCTGCCGCTGGAACGCACGATCAAGTCGATCGTGCTGGCCACCGACGGCGAAAAGGGCGCGGACATCTGGCTGCTGCTGCTGCGCGGCGACCACGAACTCAACGAAATCAAGGCCGGCAAGCTGCCCGGCCTGGCCGGCTTCCGCTTCGCCACGGAAACCGAAATCGTCGAACACTTCGGCTGCAAGCCCGGCTATCTGGGCCCGGTCAAAACCGCCCGCCCCGTGCACGTCATCGCCGACCGCACCGTGGCCAACATGGCCGACTTCGTCTGCGGCGCGAACAAGGAAGATTTCCACATCCAGGGCGTGAACTGGGGCCGCGACCTGCCCGAGCCGGAACGGGTGGCGGACCTGCGCAACGTGGTCGCAGGCGACCCCTCGCCTGACGGCAAGGGCACCCTCTCCATCCAGCGCGGCATCGAAGTGGGCCACGTTTTCTACCTGGGCAAGAAGTACTCGGAGGCGCTCAAGGCCACCTTCCTGGACGAAACCGGCAAGCCGGCGGTGCTGGAAATGGGCTGCTACGGCATCGGCGTGACCCGCATCGTGGGCGCCGCGATCGAGCAGAACCACGATGCCCGCGGCATCATCTGGCCCCGCGCGATCGCGCCCTTCGAGGTCGTGATCTGCCCGGTGGGCTGGGGCAAAAGTGAAACCGTGCGTGACACCGCGCAGAAACTGTACGAATCGCTCCTGGCGCGCGGCGTGGACGTCATCCTGGACGACCGCGATGCCCGCCCGGGCGTGATGTTTGCTGAATGGGAGCTGATCGGCGCGCCGCTGCGTGTAACAGTTGGAGAACGCGGCCTGAACGATGGTGTGGTGGAATTGCAGGCCCGTCGGGAAACCGAAGCAGCCAAGATTCCGGTAGAGTCCGCGCTGGAAGCCGTGCTGACGAAGCTCGACACCCTGTAAACCCTATAGTAACTATGGACTTTCCGCGTCCCGACCCTGAAATTTGCCCATCGTGACCGACCCGAAGTCCCCAGAATCCATCCTGCAAGTCCGTGTCTACTACGAGGACACGGACGCGGGCGGGGTGGTCTTCTACGCCAACTACTTGAAATTCCTGGAGCGCGCACGCACGGAGTGGCTGCGCGACCTGGGGGTCAACCAGTCCGCCCTGGCCGCCAGCGAGCAACGGCTGTTCGTTGTCCGCGCGCTGGACATGTCCTATCGGAAGCCGGCCAGGCTGGACGATTTGCTTACCATACGCAGCCGGGTCACACGACTGGGCCGCGCTTCGATACACTTCGCGCAGCGCGCGGAGCGCGACGGGGAACTGCTTGCCGAAGGCAACATCCAAGTCTGCTGCGTCGATGCCATTCACATGCGGCCGGCGGAATTGCCGGCTGACGTTCGCGCCAAACTGAAATTCATTCAGGAATAACCATGCAAGTCACCAACGACATGTCGTTGCTTTCGCTGATCACCCACGCCAGCGTGCCGGTCCAGCTGATCATGCTGATGCTGTTGGGCATCTCGATCATGTCCTGGACCTACATTTTCGCCAAGCGCCTGGCCATCAAGCGCGCCCATGCCCAGACCCGCCGCTTCGAAGACGATTTCTGGTCGGGCGGCGACCTCTCCATGCTGCAGCAGGCGGTGGCCTCGCGCCGTGACGAGCAAGGCGCTCTCGCCCGCATCTTCGACGCCGGCATGACCGAATTCCTGAAGGCCCGCCGCGGCAACGCGTCCGGCGACGCCACGGCCGTGCTGGACGGCCCGCGCCGCGCCATGCGCGCCGCCTACCAGCGCGAGATGGACTCGCTGGAGTCGCACCTGAACTTCCTGGCCTCCGCCGGCTCGGTTTCGCCCTATATCGGCCTGCTGGGCACCGTCTGGGGGATCATGCACGCCTTTATCGGCCTGTCGAACATGCAGCAGGCCACGCTGGCCTCGGTGGCGCCCGGCATCGCGGAAGCGCTGATCGCCACCGCCATCGGCCTGTTCGCCGCCATCCCGGCCGTCGTCGCCTACAACCGGTTCACCAACGACATCGACCGTATCTCGATCCGTTTCGACAGCTTCGTCGATGAATTCCTGAACATTCTGCAACGGCAGGTGCGCTAATGCCTTCGGTAAGCTCACGCGGCAGGGCCGGCCGCCGCATGAAGGCCGACATCAACGTGGTGCCGTACATCGACGTCATGCTGGTGCTGCTGGTCATCTTCATGGTGACCGCCCCCCTCATTACTCCCGGCCTGATCCAGCTGCCCTCGGTAGGCGCCGCCTCCGAGGTGCCGGTCAAGCCGCTGGAAGTCCAGATTTCGGAAGACGGCAAGCTCGCCCTGCGCATGCGCGAACCCGGCGCCACCCCGCAGGACATCGCGCGCCCCGAGCTGGTGGCGCAAGTGCGTTCGCGCATCACGGCCGAAACGCCGGTGGTCATCGCCGCCGACGGCAAGGTGCCGTACGAGACCGTGGTGAAGGTCATGGACGAATTGCGCACCAACGGCATCACCCGCCTGGGTCTGCTGGTGGACCAATCCTCCGGCGCCCCCCAGCCCGCACCCGCGAAAAAACGCTAACGCGACGCCTTCCGCCGGCGCCGCCGGCATGCAACGCTCATGACGCCACCCATTATTCGACATCGCAGCGGCCCCCCGGCCCCCCCGCCCAACCACGACAACCGGAAGGCTCTGCTCCTGGCCGTGGCGGTGCATTTGCTGCTGCTGATCGTCTTGATCTTTGGCGTGAACTGGCGCTCCGAGAACCCCGGCCCCGTGCAGGTGGAGCTCTGGGCCGACGGCAATTCGCCCGTCTCGCCGCCCCCCACGCCTCAGCCCGAGCCCGAACCTCCCAAGCCGCAACCCAAGCCCGAGCCGAAGCCCGAGCCCGAGAAGGCGCCCGAGCCGCCGCCCCCGCCCCCGCCTCCGCCCAAGCCTGAGCCCCAGGTCCAGCCCAAGACCGAGGAGGTCGACCCCGAAATCGCGCTTCAGGAAGCCAAGAAGAAGCGCGAGGAAGAGGAAAAGGCCCGCCAGGCCGCCGAGGCCAAGGAAAAGGCGCGTCTCGAGGAAGAGCGCAAGCAGGCGGAGCTGAAGGAGAAAAAGCGGCTGGAGCAGGAACGCCAGGCCGCGGAGAAGGCTGCCGCTGAAAAGGCCGCGGCCGAGAAAGCCGCTGCCGACAAGGCCGCCGCCGAGAAGAAGGCCAAGGAAGACGCCGCCAAGAAGGCCGCGGCGGAAAAAGCCGCCGCTGAAAAGGCGGCCGCCGAGAAGGCCGCCGCGGAAAAGGCCGCAGCCGAAAAGGCGGCTGCCGAGAAGAAAGCCGCGGCCGAGAAGAAGGCCAAGGAAGAAGCCGCCAAGAAGGCGGCCGCCGACAAGGCGCTGAAGGATGCGTTCCGCAACGACGCCATGGGCGCCGCGGGCATTCCCGGCGGCACGGCCGACCGCAATCAGGCGGGCGGCGGCCGCGACAGCGGCTATGGCGCCAAGGTCCGCGCCTGCGTGCAGCCCGGGGTGGCTTATCCGCCCCCGCCTCGCAGCGGATCGGAAAATCCCACGGCACAATACCGGGTACAGTTAGGTTCCGACGGGAAAGTCAACGGCGTGACGTTGACCAGTTCTTCGGGCAATGCCGGCTTCGACCGCGCGGTCGAAACCGGCATCCGCCGCTGCAACCCCTTCCCGAAGCCTTCCACGGGCCGCTACGAACCCATTATTGACGTTGTGTACAGAATGTATGATTGACAGGAGATTGAAGAATATGACTCCCGCTTATAGCCGACGAGTACCCCAGCTCGCTCTCTGGCGATCGTATGGACTCGGGCTGCTGATGCTGGCGCTGGCCTGCCTGATGGCCATGAAGCCCGCCCATGCCCAGTTGCGCGTCGATATCTCGGGCACCGGGGCCACCCAGTATCCCGTGGCGATCGCCGACTTCGCCGTGGACGACACCCACGGCCGCGCCCTGGCCGACGTGATTCGCGCCGACCTGACCCGCACCGGCCAGTTCCGCCTGATCAACGCGGCGGGCTCCGGCTTGAACGTCGATTCCCCCATCGCCCACGACGACTGGCGCGCCAAGGGCGCCGACTTCATCGCCTACGGCAGCATCTCGCGCGGCGCCGACGGCCGCTACGACGTCCGCTACCGCCTCGCCGACACCGTCAAGAAGGGTCAGCTCGACGGCGTGGCGTTCTCCGGCACCGAACAGGAACTGCGCCGGGTCGCCCACCAGATCGCCGACCGCATCTACGAGAAGATCACCGGCGTTCGCGGCGTGTTTTCGACCCGTATCGCGTATGTGCTGAAAAAAGGCGCCACCTACGAACTGCAGGTTGCCGACGCCGACGGCCAGAACCCCCAGGTGGCCCTGCGCTCGCGGGAGCCCATCATTTCCCCGTCCTGGTCGCCCGACGGCTCCAAGCTGGCCTACGTGAGCTTCGAATCCGGCAAGCCCGTCGTGTACGTGCACAATCTGGCTTCCAGCGCCCGCGCTCCTGTCGCCAACTTCAAGGGCAACAACAGCGCGCCCGGCTGGTCGCCCGACGGTTCCAAGCTGGCAGTGGCCCTGACGCGCGACGGTTTGTCGCAAATTTACATCGTTAGCGCGACGGACGGCTCCAATCCGACCCGAGTTACGCGTTCTCCCGGCATCGACACCGAACCGAGCTTTACGCCGGACGGGGCATCCATTATCTTTACGAGTGACCGCAGCGGCGGGCCGCAGATCTACCAGACCGGCTCGAGTGGTGGCGAAGCACGCCGCCTCACGTTTAATGGTGGTTACAACATCTCACCCCGAATTTCCCCCGACGGATCGACGCTGCTGTACGTTGCAAGACGCGACGGCGCGTTTCGAATCGCGTCGTTGAACCTGTCCTCAGGCGCCGAGACCTTGCTGACTGATGGTCGTGACGATCAGTCCCCGAGCTTTGCGCCGAATGGAATGCAAGTCCTCTACGCCGCCGTCCAAAACGGCCGTAGCGTGCTTGCAGGTGTCTCGAGCGATGGCCGCGTACGGCAGACGCTTTCGGTACTGAACGGGGAAATACGTGAACCGACTTGGGGCCCATTTACCCGATAACACGTGTGACTCTCTTTGCAAAGGAACTATCATGAAGTCGCGCATTGCCAAAAGCCTAACCATCGCCGCGCTGGCTGCCACCCTGGCAGCTTGCAGCTCCGTCCCTCTCGACGATAAAGCGGGTCAGGGCGGAGGCGCTGGCCAAGGATCCTCGGCCTCCGGCCAGATCCTTGATCCCTTCAACCCCCAAAGCATCCTGGCGCAACAGCGCTCGGTATACTTTGACTTCGACAGCTACACGGTGTCGGACCAGTACCGCAGCCTGGTGGAAACCCACGCCAAGTACCTGGCCTCGCACCAGCAGCAGACCATCAAGATCGAAGGCAACACCGACGAACGCGGCGGCGCTGAATACAACCTGGCCCTGGGCCAGCGCCGCGCGGATGCCGTGCGCCGCATGATGACCCTGCTGGGCGTCAGCGACAACCAGATCGAAACCATCAGCTTTGGTAAGGAAAAGCCGAAGGCGACCGGTACGTCGGAAGCCGACTTTGCGGAAAACCGTCGCGCCGATATCGTCTATCGCCGCTAAACTCTCCGTATAGTCGAGTGTCCTACCACGCGTCGGGACGGTCAGCCGGCCGTCCCGACGTTTGTTTTTATACCCGGGAATTTTCATGCGCGATAACGTTCTGTCCCTGCGTCCCCTGATTTTGGCCACTGGCCTGGTGTTCGCGGCCCTGGCGGCGCCGGCCCACGCTTTTTCCGACGATGAGGCCCGCCGGGCCATCCTGGATCTGCGCCAGCAGGTACAGCAGCAGAACGAGCAGAGCCAGCGCGCCAAGCTGCAATTGGCCGACCAGATCCAGGCGTTGCAGCAGGAAGTCGCCCAACTGCGCGACCAGCTCGAACTGGTTTCGCGCCAGCAGCCCAGCGCCAAGCCGGGCGGCGCGGCCGGCAGCGCGAACCCGCCGGGAGCCTCCGCGGGCGATCCGCAGGAACAGGCTGCCTACGACGGCGCAATCGACCTGTTCCGCAAAGGCCAGTACAAAGACGCCGCCGAATCGCTCGCCGCGTTCACCGCGCTGTATCCAGCCAGCCAGCTGGCGCCCAGCGCCCAGTTCTACCTGGGCAGCAGCCGCTATGCGCTGAAGGACTTCAAGGGCGCCATCGACCAATTGAACGCCATGGTCCAGAAGTCTCCCGACAATGCCCGCGCCCCCGACGCCCTGCTCGTCATCGCCGGCAGCCAGATCGAGCTGAACAACCGCGCCGGCGCCAAGACGACGCTGCAGCGCATCGTCCGCGACTACCCGACCACGCCGGCCGCCGGCACGGCCAAGAGCCGGCTGCAGCTGTTGCAGTAATGCGGCCAACCGCAAGCGCGGTTGCCGCCTACCGGCACATCCTGCGCCGCCGGGCAGGGCTCGTCGCCCTGCTGCTGGCGGCGATTTTCTTGGCGCTCCTGGTCGACTTCACGGTGGGTCCTTCGGGCCTGCCATGGCGCGATCTGTGGCGCACGCTGACGGCGCCGGCGGCCGCCGATCCGACCTACCGGGTCATCGTGTGGGACATCCGCCTGCCCTCCGCGCTGATGGCGGCGCTGGTGGGCATGGCGCTGGGGCTCGCGGGCGCCGAGATGCAGACCATCCTGAACAATCCCCTGGCCAGTCCGTTCACGCTGGGCGTGTCGTCCGCCGCCGCCTTCGGGGCCTCGCTGGCGATCGTGCTGCAACTGGGCCTGCCCGGCATCCCCGCCGGGTGGCTGATCGCGGGCAACGCCTTCCTGTTCGCGATGCTGGCTGCGCTGCTGCTGGACGCCGTGACCCGCTGGGGCGGTATGAACACCTCAGCGGTGGTGCTGTTCGGCATTGCCATGCTGTTCACATTCAATGCCCTGGTATCGCTGGTCCAGTTCATGGCCAGCGCCGAAGCCCTGCAGAACCTGGTGTTCTGGACCATGGGGAGCCTGTCGCGTTCCGGCTGGGCGTCCGTGGGCGTGCTGGCGGCCGCCATCGGGCTCGCCCTGCCCCTGTCCATGCGCCAATCCTGGAAACTGACCGCCCTGCGCCTGGGCGAAGACCGGGCGGCGAGCTTCGGCGTGGACGTGCGCCGGGTACGCGTGGCCGCGCTGGCGCGGGTCAGCCTGCTGTCGTCCCTGGCGGTCGCCTTCGTAGGCACGATCGGCTTCATCGGACTGGTGGCCCCGCACATCGCGCGCCGCCTGTTCGGCGAAGACCACCGCTATTACCTGCCGGGCAGCGCTCTGGTGGGCGCCGTGATCCTGTCGCTGGCGTCGATTGCGTCGAAGAACCTCGTCCCGGGCGTCATCGTTCCAGTCGGCATCGTCACCGCGCTGGTGGGCATCCCCTTCTTCGTGTCGGTCGTCCTGCGCCGGCAAATGCCATGACTGCCGACGCCGCGCCGCCGATGGAGCTGGCCGTGGCCGGACTCAGCGCCGGCTATGGGCGCGGAGACGTGCTGCACGCGCTGACCCTGCCCGCGCTGCGGGCGGGGGAAGTCACCGCGCTGCTCGGCCCGAACGGCAGCGGCAAATCAACGCTGCTCAAGGCCCTGGCCGGCCTGGTGCGCGCCCGGGCGGGCAGTGCCGTGCTGGACGGGCAGGACCTGATCCGCCAGGGATTCGGAGAACGCGCCCGCCACGTGGTCTATCTGCCGCAGAGCCTGCCGGCCGCGGTGCATCTGCGGGTCTTCGAATCGGTGCTGGTGGCGGCCAGGGCCAGCGGCGACGCGGCATCGTGCTCCGACCCGCAAGCCATCGAACGGCTGCTGGAACGCCTGGGCATAGGCCACCTCGCGATGCACTACCTGGATGCGCTGTCTGGCGGCCAGAAGCAGCTGGTGGGACTGGCGCAGGCGCTCGTCCGGCACCCGCGCGTGCTGCTTCTGGACGAACCCCTCTCGGCCCTGGACCTGAATTACCAGTTCCACGTCATGCGCCTCCTGAAGCAGGAAACGCGGGAACACGGCCTCATCAGCCTCATCGTCCTGCACGATCTGAACGTGGCGCTGCAACACGCCGACCGCGCCGTGATGATCCATGGCGGGCGGCCGTATGCGGCGGGCGCGCCCGCAGACGTGATCACCCCCGCGTCGCTGGCGGACGTCTACGGCGTGCAGGGACGGGTTGAAACCTGCTCGCGCGGCTTGCGGCAGGTGCTGATCGACGGCCTGGAAGCGCACCCGCGCTGAGGCGGGCCGCGGCGTTCAGGCGCGCTGCGCCACGTCCGAGACCGGCGCGCCGGTCATATCCGCCAACTGCTGCGGAGTCAGGTTGAACACGGCATGCGGATGCCCTGCGGCGGCCCACAGACTGCCGTAGTTGAACAGGTCCGCGTCCAGCAACATCACCGGCTTGACCGTGTGGCCAATGGGGCATACGCCGCCGATTGCGTAACCAGTCATGTCGCGCACGAACTTGGCATCCGCCTTGGCCAGCTCGCCCACCTGCGCGGCCACCTTGGCTTCATCCACGCGGTTGACGCCGCTGGCGATCACCAGCACCGGCGCATCGTCGGATGCGCGTCGGAAGATGATGGATTTTGCGATCTGCGCGACTTCGCAGCCCAGGCCCGCCGCGGCCTCCGCCGAGGTCTTGCCGGTCTGCGGCAGGACGACCACGGGTTTGTCGTGGCCCAGCTCCAGCAACAGGCGAGCGACGCGTTGGGCGGATTCGGGCAAGGCGGCAATGGACTCGGGGGACATCGGGCAGGGCTCCGTTCTTGGAAAGCATGCCGGCGCGAACCGGCGCCGGCAGATCGGAAACGAGTGTATCAGCGTCGGCGCGCCCTGCCCCGCAGGCGGCGCCGGGCTAGAATGCGGGCCTGGCTTTTCCATACGAATCCCATGCGTTCCGAACCCGTCCTGCCCCTGCAAACCGCGCTCATCGACGGCTACGCCATGTCCTACACCGAGTACGGCACCGGCGCGCCCCTGGTGCTGGTGCATGGCTCCCTGTCCGACTGCCGGTACTGGAAATCGCAGATGGCGCCGCTGGGCCGGTCGTTCCGCGTGCTGGCCGTGTGCCTGCGACGCTATTGGCCCGAGGCCTGGGACGGCGCGGGCGACGGCTTTTCGATCGAGCAGCATGCCAGCGACGTGCTGGAATTCATCGACACCGTGGCCGGCGGCCCCGCCCACCTGGTGGGCCATTCGCGGGGAGGCCGCATCGCGCTGGAAGCGGCGCTGCGCCAGCCCGATACGCTGCGCAGCCTCACCCTGGCCGATCCCGGGCTGCCGCTGCCTGGCGAGGATGACCTGCGCGGCGGATTCCGCCAACAGGCGCTGGCCCTCATCCGCCAAGGCGACATCGAGGCAGGCCTGGCCCTGTTCGTCGATACCGTGACCGGCCCCAACACCTGGCAGCGCATGGTGCCCTGGTTCAAGGAAATGGTGCGCGACAATGTCGGCACGCTGTTCGGGCAGGCGCTGGAAACACCGCAGGCGCTGTCGCCGCAGCAGATCGGCGCGCTGAAATTGCCGACCTTGCTGATCGGCGGCGCCCTGAGCCCTTCCCCCTACCCGGCGGTGCTCGACGCGCTATCGCAATGGCTGCCGCAAGCGCACCGGGTGACGATCACCGGATCTTCCCACGGCATGAACCTGGGCAATCCGCGCGCCTTCAATGGCGCCATCGAGGAATTCATCGGCGGCTAGGGCTCCACCGAAGGCGTGTGCTTCAGACGCCGCAGCACGAACGTGGAACGGCTGTGGCGCACGCCGCGCAACTTGTATAGCCGCTTGCGGAGAAACGCCTCGTAGCCCTCGGTGCCCGCCACGGCCACCTTGATCAGATAGTCGTATTCCCCTGTGACGAGAAAGGCCTCGACCACCTCCGGCAGGCGGGTGATCTCCTCGCCGAAGCGCGCCAAGGTGTCGTCGTCGTGGTGCTCCAGCGTCACCTCGATCATGACGGTGTCCGGCAGCCCCAGCGCCTTCTGATTCAGCAGGGCCGCGTAGCCCTCGATCACCCCTGCCTCTTCCAGCGCCTTGACCCGGTTCCAGCACGGCGTGGGCGACAGCCCCACCTGCTCGGCCAGTTTCAGGTTGGTGAGCCGCCCGTCCGCGCGCAACGCACGCAGGATCTTGCGGTCGGTTTCATCGATCTTGGGCGTTGCGGACATGATCTCGGGAGGGGAAAAGTGAAAATATCTGGGAAATCAGATTTTAATGGATAGATATTTTCCAAATCCACCGAATCTGGCGTGAATCAGGAAACCTATTTTCCGCTCCTCCCCGTAGACTCTCTGGCAAGACGGCCGCTTATCCCGGCCGTCGGATTTCGGCGCTGACGCTGCGGCACAACCCGGCGCGGGCGCCGGCAGTTTCAACGCCTCATGCCGCGTGCCGATCCGCGCGGCGGGAAATCATGTCCTTCGCAGCAGCACCCGCAAGATCCGGCCTGGGCCTCTCCGGCGCCGCCATGCTATTCACCGCCCCGGCGCTATTCGCCTCCAATATGGTCGCGGCCCGCTGGGCCCACGACGCAAGCCTTCCCCCCGTCTTTCTGGCCTTCGGCCGCTGGCTGATCGCGCTGCTGATCCTGCTGCCGCTGGCCGCGCCCGCCTTGCGCGCGCACCGCGGGACGCTGCGGCGCAGCCTGCCATCGCTCGTGCCGCTGGCGGTGCTGGGCATGGGCGTGGCGGTGGCGCCGCAATATATCGGCGCCCAGACCACCAGCGCCACCAACATCGCGCTGATTTTCTCCTGCAGCCCCATCCTGGTGGCATTGCTGGAGGCCGTGCTCTGGCGCAAGCCCCTGTCGGCGCTGCGCGGCGCCGGCCTGGCGCTCGCCCTGGGAGGCGTGCTGGTGGTGCTGTCGCGCGGCGACGCGCAAGCCTTCGCCCGCCTGGCTTTTGGCCAGGGCGACCTGTGGGTGTTGCTGGCGGCCACCGGCTGGGCCTTCTATACCGTGCTGCAAAAGCGCCTGACCCTGCCCGCGGTACCGGACAGCGCGCGGCTGGCGACGCTGATGCTGGGCGGCGTGCTCGCGCTGGCGCCCTTCGCCGCCATCGAGGCCGCCTCCGGCGCCATGCCGCCATGGACCGATCCGCGCCTGGCCGCGGTACTGCTGTTCCTGGCCGTGGTGCCCAGCCTGGGCGCCTATTACGTGTACGGCAAGTTGATCAGCCAGGCGGGCCCCGCCACGGCGGGCCTGTCGATGTTCCTGGTGCCGGTCTATGCGGCGCTGCTGGCCTGGCCGCTGCTGGGCGAGGCGCCGCAGCTGTTCCATGCCTACGGTTTCGTGATGATCCTGCTGGGCGTGAGGCTGGCTTCGTCGCGCATGCGCGCGGCGGCGGCCAGGGCCGCGGCCCCGGCCTAGCCTCCGTTCAACGGCCCGCCCCCTGGGCCGCCATCACTTCCTGCGCGACCTGGCGCGGCGCCTCGGCGTAGTGCTTGAACTCCATGGTGTACGTGGCCCGCCCCTGCGTCAGCGAACGCAGCGAGGTCGAATAGCCGAACATCTCGGCCAACGGCACCTCGGCCCGCACCAGCTTGCCGCCCCCCCCGGCGATGTCCTCCATGCCCTGGACCAACCCGCGGCGGGACGACAGGTCGCCCATGACGTTGCCCGTGAAGTCCTCGGGCGTTTCCACCTCGACCTGCATCATGGGCTCAAGCAACACCGGATCCGCGCGGCGCATGCCTTCCTTGAACGCCATGGAGGCCGCCATCTTGAACGCGTTCTCGTTCGAGTCCACGTCATGGTACGACCCGAAGAACAGCGTCACCTTCACGTCCACCACGGGATAGCCGGCCAGGACGCCGGCGTTCAGCGATTCGCGCACGCCCTTGTCCACAGCAGGAATGAATTCGCGCGGCACGACCCCGCCCTTGATGGCGTCGACGAACTCGTAGCCCTTGCCGGGCTCCTGCGGCTCGAGTTTGAGCACCACGTGGCCATACTGGCCGCGGCCGCCGGATTGCTTGACGAACTTGCCTTCGACTTCGTCGCAGGTCTTGCGGATGGTTTCCCGGTATGCCACCTGCGGCTTGCCCACGGTGGCCTCGACGCCGAACTCGCGCTTCATGCGGTCGACAAGGATTTCCAGGTGCAGCTCGCCCATGCCCGAGATGATGGTCTGCCCCGATTCCTCGTCGGTGCGCACGCGGAAAGAGGGGTCTTCCTGGGCCAGGCGGCCCAGCGCGATGCCCATTTTTTCCTGGTCGGCCTTGGTCTTGGGCTCGACGGCCTGCGAAATCACCGGCTCGGGAAACACCATGCGTTCGAGGATGATCACGTGCGCGGGATCCGTCAGCGTATCGCCGGTGGTCACGTCCTTGATGCCGACGGCGGCGGCGATGTCGCCCGCATAGACCTCGGTGATCTCGCGCCGCTCGTTGGCGTGCATCTGCAGGATGCGGCCCAGCCGCTCCTTTTTTTCCTTGGTGGGATTGAAGACGGAATCGCCCGACTTCACCACGCCCGAATAGACGCGGAAGAACACCAGCTGGCCGACGAAGGGATCCGTCATGATCTTGAAGGCCAGCGCCGAGAACGGCTCGTTGTCGGCGGGATGGCGCTCGATCTCGCGGTCGCGCTCGTCATGGCCCTTGATGGCGGGCACGTCGACGGGCGAAGGCATGTAGTCGAGGACGGCGTCCAGCATGGCCTGCACGCCCTTGTTCTTGAAGGCGCTGCCGCACAGCATGGGCACGATCTCGTTGGCGACCGTGCGCATACGCAGGCCCTGCTTGATCTCGTCCTCGGTCAACGGTTCGCCCGACAGGTATTTCTCGAGCAGCGTCTCGTTGGCCTCGGCGGCCTTCTCGACCATTTTGTCGTGCCATTCCTGCGCCTGCGCCTGCATCGCGGCCGGGATGTCCCGGTACTCGAAGCGCACGCCCTGGCTGGCGTCGTCCCAGATGATGGCTTTCATCTTGACCAGGTCGATCACGCCTTCGAAATGGTCTTCGGCGCCCACGGGCAGCTGGATGGGCACGGCATCGCCCTTCAGGCGCTCGGCGATCTGGCGATGCACGCGCAGGAAGTCCGCGCCCACGCGGTCCATCTTGTTGACGAAGGCCAGGCGCGGCACCTTGTACTTGTTGGCCTGGCGCCAGACGGTCTCGGATTGGGGCTGCACGCCGCCCACCGCGTCGTACACCATGACCGCGCCGTCCAGCACGCGCATGGAACGTTCGACCTCGATGGTGAAGTCCACGTGGCCCGGGGTGTCGATGATGTTGATGCGATGCTCGGGATAGTTGCCGGCCATGCCCTTCCAGAAGGCGGTGGTGGCGGCCGAGGTGATCGTGATGCCGCGTTCCTGCTCCTGCTCCATCCAGTCCATCACGGCTGCGCCGTCATGGACTTCGCCTATCTTGTGGGTGATGCCGGTGTAGAAGAGGATGCGCTCGGTGGTCGTCGTCTTGCCCGCGTCGATATGGGCGCTGATGCCGATATTGCGATATAGCTCGATACGCGTCTTGCGAGTCATGGCCTCTTCCTTGGAGTGAGCCGCCAGGCAAAGACGGCAAGCCCGACCGGGCGTTGCCGCGGCGGGCGCCATGCCGCAGAGAGTGCTTTAGAGTGGCGAAATCGCGCCCGCGCTGATGCTTAAATATTACGCGTGCCGGCCTCAACATACAAAGGCCGGCAACGTGTCCCGGACCTGGGAAAGGACGAAAAAAAGCCCCTCGGCCAAGAGGGGCTTGCATGCCTTGCGGCGGCCGGCCTGGAGGCAGGCGCCTACTTCTTTTCTTCCTTCACGCGGTAGACCAGCACGGCGGTGCTGGCCAGCGACAGGACCTTGGCCGTGACGCTGCCCAGCAGCAGGCGCGACAGGCCGCTGCGGCCGTGGCTGCCGATGAAGATCAGGTCGCAGCCGGCGTCGGCGGCGGCTTGCACGATGCCGTCGGCGACGTTGAAGTTGGACACGGCGCGCGCCTCGGACTTCACGCCGGCGGTGTCGGCGCGGTCGGTGATCTGCTTGAGGTACTTGTCGGCCTGCTCGGCCGAGGCCTTTTCGTAGTCTTCGTCGGTAATGGCATAGGCAGCGGCCATGCCGTCAAAGCCGATCGTCGCTGCGAAGGGCTGCGTCACGTAGAGGGCGACGACTTCAGCGCCTACGGAACGCGCAAAGCAAATACCAGCGTTGGCGGCTTGCGCCGAGAGCGGCGAACCGTCGGTGGGAATCAGGATCTTCTTGAACATCTGCCTGCTCCTGTTTGAGAGGAGTCTCCATGCTACCGGAAACACGCCAGGTTCACATCAATTGAACCCGGCATGCTTGATGCGCGTCAATCTCCCGTTCAGCCCAGCTGCTGGGCGGCCGCGAACAGGTTCGTGCAACGGGTGCCCGTGCGGCAGTACGCCAGCACCGGGCCCGGAAGGGTGCGCAGCAGTTCGGCGAAACGCTGCACGTCGGCGGCGGTCATGGCGCTGCCCACCACGGGCTGGTATTCGATCTGCAGGCCCGCTGCCTGCGCGGCCTTGGAGACATCCGCGGCGGTGGGCTGGTCCGGGCCGCCCTCGAAATCGGGACGGTTGATGATGACGCTTTTGTAGCCGGCGGCGGCGACGTCTGCCATGTCGTCGGGGCCTAGCTGCGGGGCCACGGCGAAATTCTGGGTAAGGGGTTTGATGGGTGCGGACATGACGTTTCCTTCAATGGCTTCAGAGATATTGCTGCCTACTATTATTGATTGCCGGGCCGGGTTTGCGCGAAGATTTTTTCAAGATCGGCCCAAATGCCCCGGTGATCCGCGATGGTTACCGAAAAGCGCGCCATGGTCGACGGCGCCTGCGACGGGGAAAACAGCGTGCCCGGCGCCAGCAGCATGCCATGATCGGCCGCCACGCGCGCCAGCTGCTCGGAATCGCGGCCGCAATCCGCCCAGACGAACATGCCCGCGTGCGGTTCGCGGGGCACCGTCAGCCCCAGCCTGAGGAGCCCTTTCAGGCAACGCTGGCGGGCCTCGTCCACCCGCGCGCGCACGCGTTCGATATGCCGCCGGTACTGCCCTTCCATCAGCACGCGGTGCACGACCCGTTCGCCCAGTTCGGGCGAGGTCAGGCCTGCCAGCATCTTCAGGTCGGCCAGCTTCTGCAGGATTTCGGGATTGGCCGCCAGATAGCCCACGCGCAGGCTGGCCGCCAGCATCTTGGAATAGCCGCCCACGAGGATCACGCGGTTCAGGCGGTCCAGCACGGCCAGCTTCATGGCCCCGCCCGGGTGCAGCTCGCCGTAGGTATCGTCTTCGACGACCATGAAATCGTGCTTCTCGGCGATCCGCAGGATGTCGTAGGCCACGCCGGCCGACAGCGTATGGCCCGTGGGGTTGTGCACGGCGCTGTTGACGATGAAGAGCTTGGGTTTGTGCTGCTCCGCCAGTTGCTGCAGCAGCGCCGTGTCGGGGCCGTCCGGGCCGCGCGGCACGCCGATCAGGCGCGCCCCGAAGGCGGCGAGGCGGCCGAAGATGACGAACCAGGCGGGATCCTCGACCAGCACGGTGTCGCCCGGCTTGACCAGGTACCGCGCGATCAGATCCAGGGCGTGCGTGACCCCATTGGTCGTGAGCAGGTTCAGTTCCGGATGCGCCGGCACCCCATCGTTCTGCAACGAGGCGGCGATCTGCTGGCGCAGCGGCGCGAAACCTTGGGGATGGCCGTAGCTGACCAGATGCCCGCGCACCGAGCGTCCGACCGCTCGCACCGCCCCGGCCACCATTTCCGGGTCCAGCCAATCCGGCGGCAGCAGGCCCGCGCCGCCCGGCATGCCCAGGGCGGAGTTGTCGCGGAACATGCTGCGCAGAAGCCAGGCGACATCGATCCTGGCCGGCGGCGCCAGGCTGCTGGGTGCCGCCGAGGCCACCGCCGCCAGCGGACCGCTGCGCGCCCGGACGAAGAAACCCGCGCCCCGCCGCGACTGGACCAGCCCCCGCGCCACCAGCCGGTCGTAGGCCTCCACCACGGTGAAGCGGCTGACGCCGGACTGTTCGGCCATTTTGCGGATGGACGGAAGCCGGGTGCCGGGCCGCAGGCCCTGCTCGTCGATACGGCGGGCCAGACCGTCGGCCAGTTGGGCCACCAGGGTGGCGTCGGCCTGGCGCACGGGCTGCCAGGGCAAAGTAGGCGAACTAGCGGAAGCAACTGTCATGGGGATTTCACCAGGCCAGTGATTAAAGTGACATGCAAAAGTGTACCGGTACTGTACCGATGACTATGCGTAGAGTGGCAGCAATAACGAAAACCCGCAACTGGTGGCTGTAATGACCCGTCCCGCTTTCTATCCCTCTTCCCAGGCCGCCGCCGGCGCGCCAGGCATGCCCTGGGAAGGCTACGCCTACGGATTCCTGGGGGTGCTGGTCTTTTCCCTGACGCTGCCCATGACGCGGCTGGCCGTGGCCGAGCTGCAGCCGCTGCTGGTCGGGCTGGGCCGGGCGCTGGTGGCGGCCGTGCCAGCCGTCGCCCTGCTGTGGCTGACGCGCGCGCGCCGGCCGAACCGGCAGGAGTGGCCCGGCGTGATCCTGGCGGCGCTGGGCATCGTCGTGGGCTGGCCGCTGGCCTCTTCCTTCGCCATGCAGACCGTGCCCTCGTCGCACGGCGCGGTATTCAACGGGCTGCTGCCGCTGTCGACCGCCGCCTTCGCCGCCCTGCGCAGCGGCGAGCGCCCCTCGGCCACGTTCTGGGCCTGGGCCCTGGCCGGCGCCGCGCTGGTCACGGCCTATGCCTTGCGCCAGGGCCACGGCACGCTGTCCCTGGGCGATCTCTGGCTGCTGGTGGCGGTGGTGCTGGGCGGCATGGGCTACGCCGAAGGCGCGCGCGCCTCGCGCACCCTGGGCGGCGGGCGCACAATATGCTGGGCCCTGGCGATCAGCGCCCCCGTCGTGGCGGCCCCGGTGGGCTGGATGGCGGCGCAGGCCAGCTGGCCCAGCGCCACGGTCGTCCTTGCCTGCGCCTATCTGGCGTTCGGCTCGATGTTCCTGGGATTTTTCGCCTGGTACCGCGGCCTGGCCGTGGGCGGGATCGCCCGGGTAGGACAAGTACAGTTGCTGCAACCCTTTCTCACGGTGGTGGCGGCGGCGCTGCTGTTCAACGAATCGGTGGAAACCGCAACCTTCTTCTTCGCGGCCGCGGTGATCGTCGTGATCGCCGGCGGACGCCGCGCCATCGTCGGGACCAAGAAATGAATCTGCTTCCCTCCAATTGGGCCGACGTGCCCCTGATGTCTTTGTCCTTGCTGGGCCCGCTGGCGACGTTCGCCCTGGTCAGTTCGATCACTCCCGGACCGAACAACGTGATGCTCGCGTCCTCCGGGCTGAATTTCGGCTTCCGACGCAGCATGCCGCACCTGCTGGGCGTGAACCTCGGATTCACGCTGATGATCTTCCTGGTGGGCATCGGCCTGGGCTCGGTGTTCCAGCAGGTGCCCCAGCTGTACACGGTGTTGAAGTACGCGGGCGCCGCCTATCTGCTGTACCTGGCCTGGAAGATCGCCAACTCGGGCGGCATGGACGATGGCGAGGTGCGCGGCAAGCCTTTCACCTTCCTGCAGGCCGCGGCCTTCCAGTGGGTCAACCCCAAGGCATGGGTGATGGCTGTGGGCGTGGTGGCGACCTATACCCCGCAAAACGGCTTCTTCGCGAATCTCGTGATCGCCACCCTCGTCTGCGGCATCGTCAACCTGCCCAGCATCGGCATATGGGTGACCTTCGGCACGGCGCTGCGCCGCGTGCTGCACCGGCCATGGGCCATCCGCGCCTTCAACGTCAGCATGGCGCTGCTGCTGGTTGCGTCCCTGTACCCCGTCGCCCTCGAACTGGTGCACTGAAGCGGGCGCTCAGGCCTGCAGGGCAACGACCACGGCTGGCGTAACGAGCACGTTGAACAGGCCCGCCATCACCATCACCAGGCCCGCGACCGCGCCCTCGTCGGCGGCCAGTTCGCGGGCCTTCGCGGTTCCGGCGCCGTGCGCGCCCATGCCGAAGAGCGCGCCGCGCGCGAGCGCCGAGCGCAACGGCAGCCAGCGGCGCATGAACTGGCCGATGGCCGCGCCGAACACGCCCGTCACGATGACGAAGACCGCGGTCAGGTCGGGCACCCCGCCTACGTGGGACGACACGGCCACCGCGAAGGGCGTGGCCACGGAACGCGGCAGCAGGCTCAGCCGGAGATCCGCCGGCAGGTCCAGCAAGCTGCCCAGCAGCCAGGCGCTGGCGCCCGCGATGAGGCTGCCCACGGCCACGCCGGCCACCAGCACTGGCCAATAGCGGCGGATCAGGGCGCGCTGCTCGTAGAGCGGCAGCGCGAAGGCCACGATGACCGGCCCCAGCATCGCCATCAGCCAATGGGACCCCGCCATATAGTCCCGGTACCCGGTATGGAGCGCGATCGCCAGCGCCAGCAGCAGGGCCGGCGCCACCACCAGTGTCGACGTGCACCAATAGGCGTAGCGGCGATAGAAGAGCCGGGCGCCGGCGTAGGCGAGTACCGTCGCCGCCGGCCAGAACAGCAGGTTGAAATCACGCGGCACGGCGGTTCATCCAGCGATAGCAGAAGTCGATGGTGAGCGCCGTGCCCGCCATGACCAGCGCGGTGCCAAGCAGGATGACCGCGAGCAGCTTCAGGCCCAGCACGCCCAGGAACTCGCGATGGTCCAGCAGCGACATGACGGCGGGCACGAAGAACAGCAGCATCTCTCCCAGCAGCCAGCTGGCGCCGCGATGCACATTGCGCACGCGCAGGCGGCGCGTCGCCAGCAGGGCCAGCACGATGGCCATGCCGATGACGCCCCCGGGCACAGGCAGGCCCAGGACCTGGGCAAGCGCCTGACCCAGGCATGAAAACAGGACGATCAGACAGATCTGCAGCACGCGGCTGCGGCGCAGGACGCTGCGCAAGAGAATGGTGTGGCGGGGAAAGGGCATCACGACGGTTCCAGCGGCAAGCTTCCGTTTTACGCCCATGCTTTCCATAGATAAAATGAATTCATTGAATCCACCCTATTCCAATGAGGCATAGCCATGGAACTGCGCCCCTTGCGCGCCCTGGTCGAAGTCGTTCGCCAGGGGGGCTTCTCGCAGGCGGCCAAGGCGGTATTCGCGACCCAGCCCACGGTCAGCAAGGCTGTGCGCCAGCTCGAAGACGAACTGGGCATGCCGTTGCTGGACCGCCACGCGCAGCCTTTGCGCCTGACGGCGGCAGGCGAAATCGTCTATCGCCGCGCGCTGGCCATGCTGGCCCAGCGCGACGATCTGTACGCCGAACTGGACGAATTGAAAGGACTCAAGCGCGGGGTGCTGCGGCTGGGCCTGCCACCGCTGGGCAGCAGCACCCTGTTCGCCCCCATGTTCGCGCGCTTCCGCAGCCGCTACCCGCAGGTGGAAATCAGCCTGGTCGAGCACGGCAGCCGCCGCCTCGAGGAAATGGTGATGGCCGGCGAAATCGAACTGGCGGCCTCGCTCAAGCCCGTGCCCGACCATTTCGAATGGCAGCCCGTGGCCCGCGAACCGCTGGTGGCGCTCATGCCGGCCGACCACCCCAAGGCCCATGCGGAGGCAGTGAGCCTGCTCGAATTGCGGGATTCGCCGTTCATCCTGTTCGAGACCGGCTTCGCCTTGAACCGCATCCTGCATGACGCCTGCCAGCGGGCCGGCTTCGCGCCTGCGATCGCGGCGCGCAGCGGCCAGATCGATTTCATCGTGGCACTGGTGGCGGCCGGACTGGGCGTGGCGTTCCTGCCGCGCCTGAAGGCCCGCGAAGAGCTGCATGCCGGCGTGTCCCGCGTGCCTCTGCGCGACGAGGGCACGGACTGGGAAATGGTGCTGGTCTGGCGCCGCGGCGGCTATCTGTCGCATGCCGCGCAGGCCTGGCTGGCCTTGACCCGCGAGGTCCATCCCGAAGTATGCTGATGCCGGAACCCCGCCGCCCCGCCCGGGTCACATAAGCCATGCCCGCACTATCCCGCCTGCCTTTCCGCCGCCTGCTCGCCGCCGTCCTGCTCACGGGCGCCGGCGTCGTAGGTTGCACGCAACTCGATTCCTGGCAGCGCCAGACCATTTTTTCTCCCCAGGCCGAGCCCCAGACCTGGTGGCGCGAACCCGCCGCCGGCACCCAGGTATACGACCTGCCGCTGGCGGGCGGCGACCACGTGCGCGCCTGGTACTGGCAAAGCCCGCAGGCGAACGCCCCTACCGTGCTGTACTTGCACGGCGCGCGCTGGAACCTGAACGGCAGCGCCTTCCGGATAGACGGCTGGACGCGCATGGGCTATTCCGTGCTTGCCATCGACTACCGCGGCTTCGGCGCCTCCACCGCGCGCCTGCCCTCCGAAAAAAGCGCGCAGGAAGATGCCATCGCCGGGCTGCGGGAATTGGCCCGGCTCCAGCCGGACCCTTCCCGCCGCTTCATCTACGGGCACAGCCTGGGCGGCGCGATCGCGATCGATCTGGCCGCGCGGCCGGAACAGCCGGACTTCGCCGGCCTTATCGTGGAGTCGAGTTTCACCAGCATCGGCGCGATGCTGGCCACCCTGCGCTGGGGCAAGGTGCCGGGCGCGAGCCTGCTGGTCACCCAGCCCTTCGACTCGGTGGACAAGCTGGCCCGCATGCACACGCCCATGCTGTTCGTGCATGGCACCGCGGACCGCGTGGTGCCGCATACGATGAGCGACGAGCTGTTCGCCGCGGCGCGCAATGTTGCGCCGGACATGAAGCGCCTGGTGAAGATAGAAGGCGCCTCGCATTCGGGCGCCTTCCGCAGCGGGGCGCAGTACGAGGACGCGGTAAGAACCTTCACGCGCGACGCCAGCCGCGCCTACCGGCGCAAGGCGGGCTGAAGCGCCGCGCAAGCGCGTTCAGCGCGCGGCGGCCGGGGCGGCCTGCCCGCCGTTGCGGCCCAGCCATTTCATGGCGTGCGGGCGCAAGCGGTCATAAGCCAGGTTGTAGAAGAAGGCATAGGGCAGGTAGAACAGCACCAGCGCGATATCCAGGACGAACGCCTGCCACAGGCTGATGCTGAGCCACCAGGCCGCCAGCGGGATCACGATCAGGATCAGGCCCAGTTCGAAGCCGAAGGCGTGCACCACGCGCACCCGCAGGTTGCGCGTCCAGCCGAGGCGGTTCTCGATGCGGTCGAATCCGGCGTTGTAGATCATGTTCCAGACCAGGGCGATCCAGGCGATCACCGCGGTCAGCACGCCCATTTCGAACAGGGACTTGCCCATGGCCCAGGCCGCTGCGGGCGCGCACAGGCCGATGGCGAGGACTTCGAACAGAAAAGCGTGGATGAAGCGTTCTTTGAGGGTTTTCTTGGCTTGCGTCATGACCCACCTGAGGTCGATTGCGACAGAATGGAAGCGATTTTCGACGATATTTCCGTTACGATAAAGATAGAATTCATCGGAAAAACCGATATACCTCACACGGGCTCTTCCCATGCGCCACTCACTGGAATCCCTGGCGGCTTTCGCCCAGGTCGCCTCGGAAGGCACTTTTTCCGCGGCAGCCCGCAAGCTGGGCAAGAGCCAGTCCACCATCAGCGAGACCATCGCCAACCTGGAGGTGGACCTGAACGTGACCCTGTTCGACCGCAGCCAGCGGCAGCCCGTGCTGACCGAGGCGGGCCAGGTCCTGCTGGGGCAGGCCCTGCAGGTGCTCGCCGCCAACGACCGCCTGAACCGCAGCGCAAGCCAGCTTTCCGAGGGGCTGGAGCCCCGCCTGACGCTGGTGCTGTCCGATACGTTCCAGTCGGAAACCTTCGAAACCATGCTCAGCCAGATCGACCAGCGCTATCCGGCCCTGCGTTTCGAATGCCTGATCGCGGAATACGAAGACGTCGTGGCACTGGTGCAACAGGGGCGCGCGCACCTGGGGCTGATGGCCGCCCAGGACGACTATCCGCCCGACGTGGCGCACGCCACCCTGGCGGAGCGATCGGAAATCGTCCTGTGCGTGGGCCGCAGCCATCCGCTGGCCAAGCTGCCCAGCGTCACGGAAGACCAGCTGAAATCCGAACGCGCGCTGCGCCTGAGCACCTATGAGCTGGGCGACAAGGAGACCGAGCCGGCCTATTCCACCTGGTCGGCGCCCGGCTATCTGATGCTGCTGGAAATGGCCAGCCGCGGTTTTGGCTGGACCGAATTGCCGCGCTGGATGATCCAGCGCTTCGGCCAGGACCAACTGGCCGAACTGAAGGCGCCGGGGTGGCCGCGCCACATCCGGGTGGATGCGGTCTGGTCCAGGCGCCGGGCGCTGGGGCCCGCCGGAGCCTGGCTGCTGCAAAGCCTGACGGGCGGCTAGGCCCCTCTCCTCACCGCGCGGCGGCCGGCAGGCGCGAGATGTGTACGCCGTTGTTGTTGAGCCAATCGCCCAGTTTGGGGCTGGCCAGCACGTCGAACTCCGCGCGGCGCTGGCGCGACATGGCGCTGCCGTCCTTGCAGTCCACGGCGGGGTGGCACATGAGCAAATCGCAATCGCGCGCGTTGAACAGCCAGTTCTGCAGCAGGTCCGCGTAGCGCCGCTTGCCGCCCTCGAACCCGTAGACGCCGAGCAGCCGGCGATTGGTGCGCAGGCCATGCTTGCTGGCCTCGCGCGCCAACGCCGTCGCGCCCAAGGCGCCGATGACGCGGGCCTTGATGGCTTCGCGCAGCGGAATGCCGCTCTGCATGCCCGGGCTGGTCTGGCGCAGCCAGGGACGGTTTGCGCCGTAGCGGCGCTTGAGCAGCAACAACAGGCGCGCGCGGATCCCGGGCAACTGATGCACGTGCTGGTGGCCGTCGACATAATCCGGCGCGCGCCCCACGGCGGCCTCGAAGGCATCGAACTGGCGTTCGAGATGCGAGTCGATCCATGCGGCGTCCAGGCGGCCCGCATAGGCATTGAAGACCAGCCGGCCCAACGCGGGCATCGGCTCGGCTTCCGGGTCCAGCGCTTCCGTGAAGTTCACGTGCAGTCCGACGTCGACATCCAGCGGCGCGAGCCGCCGCGCGTTCGCGGCGAACGACGTGCCCAGCGCCAGGCAGCTTACCGCGCTGAGACGGCCCATGCCCGCAAGGGCGATCATGCCTTCATCGATATCGGCATTCATGCCAAAATCGTCACCGCAGACCACGATACGTTTGCTCATCGCAATACCCCTTACTTCCAATCCACCACGTTTTCCATGCGCGCCCTGCTGCAACAAGTGAGCACCTTCATTGCTGTCGGATGCGCCGCCGCGGCCACGCACTGGGCCGTTGCCGTCGGCTGCGTGGAGGCCGCCGGAATCCCCCCGCTCGCCGCCAACCTGGCCGGCTGGCTGGTCGCGTTCGCGGTTTCCTTCGCTGGCCACTACCGGCTTACCTTCCGACATTCAAAAACCCCTTGGACAGTAGCAGCGCGTCGTTTCTTTCTTGTGTCAGCCGCCGGCTTCGCCATCAACGAAGCCTCGTACGCCTGGCTGCTGCACAGCACCGCCATCCGCTACGACATCCTGCTTGCCCTGATACTGGCCGGGCTGGCCATCGCCACCTTCATCGCTAGCCGGCTGTGGGCGTTCCGGCACAGACCCGCTGCCTGAGGGCGGCATCCGCCTCGACGAGCCACATGGCGTATTTCGCGCTGCTCACCACGGGCGCCAGGCCTCGCAGCGGCAGATAGACGGGATTGTCCGCGACGGTGCCCCACACCCAGTAGCGCTCCCCGTCCGGCGCCTTGCACAAGCGGGCGTTGAACTGAGCCGGGCTCACCAGCACTTCCTGTCCTGTGGCGGGGTCGAATTTGGCCGCGTCGTACAGTTCCTTGCGCCAGTTGTCCCGGTTCGGCACCTCGGGGTTGAGCCAGTCGTCGACGACCCACGTCGGCCGGGGGGCCCGGGCATACAAGGCCAGGTCGAAGGGATAGGCGTGCAGCGACACGAAGGTATCTTCCGGCCGGGCCTGCTCCCGCACGACCCTGGCCAGCGGGCCCGCGCTGCCACGCACGTTGTTGGCGGCGACGCCCACCGCGATCACGCAGATGCCCGCCGCCACCGCCGCGCCCAAGCGCACCAGACGCGGCGTCACCGCTTCGCGCTCGCCGCGCCACGCGGCCAGAATGACTTCCGACAGCAGGAAAGCCAGCGGCGCCAGCGCGGGCAGGACGTAGCCCACCAATTTGGAATGCGGCAGCGAAAAGAACACGATCACGACGGCGAACCACAGCAGCGCGAACCGGCGCAGGTCCTGCGCCGGACCTTCCGCCCAAAATGCCTTGCGCAGGATTCCGCCGCCCCACAGGGACCAGGGCAGGCTCAACCCCACGATCACCGGCAGATAGAACCAGAATGGCTGGGCATTGTTGAACCCCGTGGCGGCGAAGCGCTGGAAGTGCTGATAGACGAAGAAATAGTCATAGAAGCCCGGGTAGCGCAGTTGCATCAGCACGAACCACGGCGCCATCACGGCAAGGAATGCCAGCACCGCGGGCGGCCAGAGGAGCGCGGCCAGCCCGCGCCAGCGCCGCCCCCACGCGAGCCAGAGAAACAGGATGGCGCCCGGCAGTACCACGCCGATCAGGCCCTTGGCCAGCACGGCCAGGGCCGCCAGCGCGGCGGCGGCCAGCGACATCCAGCGCCAAGGCTGCCCGCGCTCCGCCCGCAGTACGGTGTCCGCCGCGGCCAGCAGGCAGAGCGTGATCATGCCCGCGACCAGCATGTCCAGGTTCGCAAACTGCGCTCCGCCGTAGAAGAACGGCATGGTGGCCAGGATCAGCACCGTCAATGTGGCGGATGCCGCGTCGCGGTAGCGGCGCAGAAAGCCGTACAGCGCCGCCGCCGCGCCCCACGCGGCCAGCCAGGACGGCACGCGCGCCGCCCAGGGATGCACGCCGAACACCGAAAAGGACAGCTCGGTCAGCCAGTAGTAGAGCGGCGGTTTGTGAAAATAAGGCATGCCGTCCAGCAGCGGCACGGCATGCGAACCGCTGCGCAGCATGTCCCAGGCCACGCCGGCGTAGCGGCCCTCGTCGGGCAGCGTCAACGGCCTCAACCATGCCAGCCAGGCCAGCCAAATCCCGATCGCGAGCAGAAAGCGTCCTGCCGGCGGGGTCCAGATGGAGCGCCCCCGTTGTGTGATGGCGGACATGTCAGCGCAGGTCCTGGTCCGGACGGGAAGCGCGCCCCTGGCGGCGGCGCACCACGAACAGCGGCCGGCCTTTCACCTCGTCGAAGATGCGGGCGACGTACTCGCCGACCACGCCCAGCGAAATCAGGTTCACGCCCGCAAAGAACAGCACGGCCGTCACGATGGTCGTCCAGCCCGAGACCGGGTTGCCCGACAGCAGGTAGTCGCCGACGAGATAGGCCGCGTACGCCAGCGCCAGCACGGCAAAGGCCACGCCCACCAGGCTGACCAGGCGCAACGGCCAGGTCGTGAAGGCGGTCAGCCCGTCCAGCGCCAGGCGGAACAGGCGCATGCTGCCGAAGCGGCTATCGCCGTGCATCCGTTCGTCCGGGGTATAGGCCAGCGCCTCGCCCTTGAAACCGACCCAGGCATAAAGGCCTTTCATGAAGCGGGTGCGCTCCGGCAAGGCATTCAGGGCGTCTACCACGCTGCGGTCCATCAGCCGGAAATCGCCGGCGTGGGCGGGCACGTCCACGCCGCGCGCGCCGCTCAGCAGCTTGTAGAACCAGCGCGCGCCCGAACGCTTGATCCAGGATTCGTCGGCGCGGCTCTCGCGCACCGCATAGACCATTTCGGCGCCGGCGGCCCAGCGCGCCAGCATCTGCTCGATCAGCGCCGGCGGATGCTGCAGGTCGGCGTCCAGGCAGATCACTACGTCGCCCGTGGCGGATTCCAGCCCGGCGCTGAGCGCGGCTTCCTTGCCGAAATTGCGCGACAGCTGCACATAGCGAAAGCCCGCGTGCTCGGTCCATTCCGCCATGAGCGCCTCGGTGCCGTCGGTGCTGCCATCGTCGGCGACGATCACCTCCCAGCTCGAGCACAGCGCCGTGAGCCGGCTGCGCAACAAGGGCAGCAGCACCCGCAGGTTCTCGCATTCATTCAGGCAAGGAATGACGCAGGTCACGCAGGTGTCGTACGGCACATTGGCTGCCGGCGCGGACCAAAGCGATTCCATGGGAAACGATTTGGCCAGCACTTGCGGGGCAATGGGATCGGACCGGAATTGGATGTGCATGGAACTCTAGACTCGGAATGCAGGACACTATGCCGGGCAGTATGCGCAGGGACTCGTCGAATTTTCATGAAATGCCGGCGGCAAAGCGGGGACGGGCCGGCATCGCTACAATGCGCCCGAGTTCCTGTTTTTCAGATCGTCATGCAATACCGAGTCAGGCCCATGCTTGCCGGCGACGTGGACGGCATCCTGGCCGCCCAGACCCTGGCCTACCCCGATTTCCTGCTTGAAAGCGCCGGTTTCTTCCAGAACCGGCTGGCGCTCGCGCCCTCGCACTGCTGGGTCGCCGATACGGCGGCGCCGGCCGGCCGCGACGGCCTGCTGGGTTATCTGATCTCTTATCCCTGGGATGCGGGGCTGCCGCCGGCCCTGGACGTCGCGCTGGAATCGCTGCCGGCCGGCGCCGACCACTGGTTCCTGCACGACTGCGCCGTCGTGCCACGGGCCCAGGGCCTGGGAGTCGGCCAGGCGCTGGTCCGCGCCGCCGCCGGTTCCGCCCTGGAGCATGGCCTGCGCCGGGCCAGCCTGGTATCCCTGGGATCCGCGACGGGCTATTGGCGGCGCCAAGGCTACGCCCCCATGGCCGTCGCCGGCGCTGGCCTGGCCGCAAAGCTCGCCGGCTACGGGCCGCAAGCTCAATATATGGCGCGCGAGCTGCCGCTCTAGCCGCCCGCGCGCGGCAGCCCTTCCCTGCTCGGCATCCCCGGGCGATGCCTGCCCGCCCCATGTACAACGCCGCCGCCGCGGACGTAACATAAGCCGCATGCGTGTGAGGCGGCAGGATTCCCATAGCCGGAAATCTAACTGCGCCCCGACAGGGCGCAAAGGTATCTATGATCTCGCTTTCGCCCGTTCAATCGCTGTTGGCCTGCTGCCTGGTGCTCGTCGTCGGACGGGTACTGACCACCCGGATCGGGCCCCTGGCCCGCTACAGCATTCCCGATCCCATCGTGGGCGGCCTGCTGTTCGCCGTGATCGCCTACCTGCTGTCGACCTGGGGCGGCATATCCGTTTCGCTCGAAACCAGCGTCAAACCGACCTTGCTGCTGCTGTTCTTCGGCTGCATCGGCCTGACTGCCAATCTCAAGCTGCTGGCCAAGGGCGGCCCCCGGCTGATCGCCTTCCTGCTGGCCCTGATTCCATTCCTGGTGCTGCAGAACGCCGTGGGGCTGGGCATGGCCTGGCTGCTGGACATGCACCCCTTGATGGGCCTGCTGGGCGGCACGATCACCCTGGTGGGCGGGCACGGAACGGGCGCGGCCTACGCCACCCGCTTCGCCGATTTCAACAATATCCAGGACGTGATGGCGCTGGCGATGACCTCCGCCACCATGGGCCTGGTGCTGGGCGGCGTGGTGGGCGGCCCGGTAGCGGAATGGATCATGCGGCGGCACAAGCTGTCCGGCAGCCTGGACCATGCGGCAGACGCCAAGCATGAGGCCCCGGACCTCGCGGACGACACCGGCCCCGCTTCCGCCGGCTCGTTCATCGTGTCGCTGACCGCCGCTTTCGTCTGCCTGGTCGTCGGCGGCTACCTGGCCGCGCTGGTCGAAGACGCGCCCGTCAGCCTGCCCAATTTCCTGTGGTGCCTGGCAACGGGCGTGGTCATCCGCAACGGCGGCGAGCACCTGGGCCTGAAACTGGATGACCGCGTCACGGACATCATCGGCACGATCGCCCTGTCGCTCTTCCTGGGCATGACGATGATGACGCTGGACCTGTCCAGCGTGGCGCGCCTGGCCGGTCCGCTGGCGCTGATGCTGGCGGTGCAGACCCTCTTCTGCGCGCTGTACGCGTCCTGGGTGGTGTTCCGCCTGCTCAAGCGCGACTACGAGGCGGCCATCATGTCGGCGGCCTTCTGCGGCTTCTCGCTGGGCGCCACCGCCACCGCCATCGCCAATATGCAGGCGCTGACGCGCCGCCACGGCCCCGCCCCCGAAGCATTCATCGTGGTGCCCGTCACCGGCGCGTTCCTGGTCGACATCCTCAACGTGATCGTGCTGACTTCGCTGATCTCCTTGCCGTTCGTGGGAGGGATGTGAGCATGTTCAAACGTCTCGTTCTCCTGCTCCTCTGCCTGGCGCTGACGGCCTGCGGCCGCGCGCCCGACGCCGACATGCTGCGAACCGACGTCGAGCGCAGCCTGGCCTCGGCCTACGGCGACGGCCTCTTCCGGATCGCCGAACTCAAACGCATGGGATCCGCCGCGGACAACGGCGCGCCCCCGGGCGAAACCCGTCGCGTGGTCTATTACGACATCGCCCTGGACGTGGGACGCGACGTGTCGCTCGGCGCCTGGGACCAGCCGGGCGCCGCGTCGCTGGTCACGCTGCTGGGCGCGGGCCCGCGCAGCATCAGCGGCGTGAAATCCGGCGGCAATCAGGCCGGCGACCGCATCGTCGCCCACGCCAGCGCCATCTACCGCCAGGAAGGCGAGGGCTGGAAGCTGGTGACGCCCGCCGGCTTCAAGGCGGCCGAGGCTCCCAACCTGGACACCGGCGCGCCGCCGCCCGTCACGCGCCAACTGCTGGACACGCTGGACCAGATCACCCATTCCGTCGCCTACAGCGCTTCCAGCACCGCGCAGCACGTGGTGCAGCAGGAACTGGAGCGCTCGGTGGCCCGAATCAACGGCCGCCTGTCGCGCCTGCAGCAAGGCTATCCGCTGGCGGGCGGCCCGGACCGCGGCGAATACGTGGCGTTCGCCCGCGCCCTGAGCGCCGTGGCCCGCAGCCAGCAGATCCGCGTATCGCCGCTCATCACGGGCGGCGGCGCCGAGAACATCGCGCTGCTGCGCAGCGGCGACGCGGTAGTCGGGCTGGCGCAGGCCGACACGGCGCGGCTGGCCTATGACGGCAAAGGGCCGTTCGCGGGCCAAGGGCCGTTTACCGGCCTGCGCGCCCTCGGCAGCCTCTATCCGGAGCTGGTCCACATCGTCGTGCGCGACGACGCCTCCCTGCGCGGTGTGCGCGACCTGAAAGGCAAGACCATCGCGCTAGGCCCGGAAGGGTCCGCGGTGCGGGCCACGCTGGAAGCCGTGCTGGCCGCGCACGGGCTGCAGCCCGGCCGCGACTACACGGTCGCCAGCACGCCCTTCGCCGCCTCCCTGCCCGCGCTGAATTCGGGGGAGGTCGACGCGGCCGCCCAGGTAATCGGCGTGCCGGCGACGCCGCTGCGCGACGCGCTGACCCAGGCCCGCCTGAAACTGCTTCCGCTGGATCCCGCCGCCATCAAGGCGCTGACGGCCTCGGACAGTTCGCTGATGCCGCTCGACATCGCCGCGGGCACCTATCCCAATCAGGCGGAAGCGATACCCACCGTGGGCATGGCGGCGCTGCTGCTCACCACCGCCGACCTGACGCGGGACGAAGCCCTGGTGATCGTGCGCGCCGTCTACCTGACCGGGCAGGACCTGCTGGCCGCCGGCTCGGCCCAGGGCGCTCAGGTCTCCATCGCGACCGCCCGCCGCGGATTGACCGTGCCGCTGCACGATGGCGCCCAGGAAGGCCTGGCCGCGCTGGAACACGGCAAACCGCGATGAGGCCGTTGCGCTTATGATGGCGCTCCTCATCAGGAATACCCATGAACAAATTCGATCTGCAGAAAAACCAGGCCCTGAAGCTTGCGGGCCAGCTCAAGCAGGCCGGCACGCCGGACCGCTACGGCGCCGCCTCGCACGCCCCGGACCGCCGCGAGCAACGCAAGCTGGACCAGGCGGCCGGCCTGGTGCCCTTCCCGTTGAAGCTGTCCCAGGCCGACGCCGACAGGCTGCGCGCAGCGGCGGCCGAGCGCGGCGTCTCCACCCACGACATCGTGGCCGAGGCGCTGCGCAAGGCGCTTGGCGAATAGGGCGATGCATATCTGGGTCGATGCGGACGCCTGCCCCGCGGTCATCAAGGACATCCTGTTCCGCGCCGCGCAGCGCTGGCAGACGCCCCTGACGCTGGTCGCCAACCAGCCGCTATACACCCCGCCCTCGCCGCTGATCCGCGCGGTGCAGGTGCCGCGCGGCTTCGACGTCGCCGACGCGCACATCGCCGAGCGCGCCGCCCAGGGCGATCTGGTGATCACCGGGGACATCCCCCTGGCGGCGCAAGTACTGGAAAAGGGCGCAATGGCGCTGAACCCGCGCGGCGAACGTTATTCGCCCGAGACCATCCGCGAGCGGCTGGCGTTGCGGGACATGATGGAGGAATTGCGCGCGAGCGGCGTGGATACCGGCGGGCCGTCGTCGTTCAGCCACGCCGACCGCAAGGCGTTCGCCAATCAGCTGGACTCCCTGCTGGCACGCGCGGCGCGCCAGCGCTGAGGATCCGCCGTCCGCGTCAATAGAAGGTGATGTAGGCCTTGTAGATGATGGTGCCGATGGCGGTGATCAGGCCCAGGCCCATCAGCCCCATGCCGATATTGCGGTCGCGCAGCCCGAAGCCGACCAGCATGAGCGCCACGCCCGTGACGATGATGATCAGCATGGTGTTGGTGTTCGGGGGCATCGCCTTCTCCTGTTCGCCTTGGCGTGACTCGCGAGCCAGCCTTTGTTATCAATGATAGACAGGCACGCAGGCGATGCGGCTCAATCGATGTAGGCCCGCTTGCGTCAAATCAAGAGAAGAGTAATGAATGGGCCGCGCCCGCGCAATGGCTTGCCCGCCAGGCCGGCGGCATGGCGGCGCCTGGCCCTGTCCCGGCCTGCCGGACCGCACCGGATCCGCCAAAACAAAAAAGCCAACCGCGAGGGCTGGCTTTTTGCGTGGCGTCGTTTGCCTGGATCTTCATCCGGGCCTTTCCTTGGACGCCGACAACGGCTGGCTTGGCGCAAGCGTTGTCTCTCAAGGGTCTTTGGTGGGTAGTACTGGGTTCGAACCAGTGACCCCTGCCGTGTGAAGGCAGTGCTCTACCACTGAGCTAACCACCCCGAAAGAGGCGAAATATTAGCACGTTTTTTTGAACGTGTGCAAGTCGCCTCGAAAAACCTTATTCCACCGGCGCTGGCGCCTCCAGTTTGCGCCAGATGCACTCCCCGCCCACGGACTTATCCAGGGCGGCCAGGTAGGCCTCGTGCTCGGCCAGGTCTTCCTCGCTGGCCTTCAGCACCGGCAGCCCGGAGGCGTCGAATTTGGCCAGCACGATGCCGCTGCCGCCGCCGCTGTCGCCATCGTCCACGTCGATCAGCAGCGCATCCTGGCCGCGGGTCATGGCCAGCCAGACTTCCGCCAGCAGTTGCGAGTCCAGCAATGCGCCGTGCAGCGTCCGGTGGGCGTTGGAAATGCCAAAACGGTCGCACAAGGCGTCCAGCGAGTTGCGCTTGCCCGGGAACAGCGAGCGCGCGTGCAGGAGGGAATCGGTGACCGTTTCGCAGAAATCCGTGATCGGGCCGCGCCCGGTCTTGGCGAGCTCGGCGTTGAAGAACTTCACGTCGAACGCCGCGTTGTGCGCGATCAGCTCCGCGCCCTGGATGAATTTGACGAATTCGTCCGCGACCTCGGCGAAGCGCGGCTTGTCGGACAGGAATTCCGTGGTCAGCCCGTGCACGGCCAGCGCTTCGGGGTCGCTGTCGCGGTCCGGGTTCAGATAGATGTGCAGGTTGTTGCCGGTGGACATCCGGTTGACCAGTTCCACGCAGCCGATCTCGACGATGCGGTGGCCCTGGGCGGGATCCAGTCCCGTGGTTTCGGTGTCAAAGATGATCTGGCGCATAACTATTCCGACGCTTGGGCGGGCGAGGCGGGCGGCGCCTGCGGCGCCGGGCCGGAGTCCGGATGGCGCGCTGCGCTGCCGGCCTGGCCGGGTTTCTTGCGTGCGGCGGCGATAAGCGTATAGGCCACCGGCACGACGAACAAGGTCAGTAGTGTACCCAGCATCAGCCCGCCGACCAGGACCCAGCCGATCTGCTGGCGCGATTCCGCCCCCGCGCCCGAGGACAGAGCCAGGGGCACGGTGCCCAGCACCATGGCGCCCGTCGTCATCAGGATCGGACGCAGGCGCAGCACGCTGGCCTCGATGACGGCCTCGAAGAGCTCCTTGCCCTCGTCGCGCAACTGGTTCGTGAATTCGACGATCAGAATGCCGTGCTTGGTGATCAGGCCCACCAGCGTGATCAGGCCGATCTGGCTGTAGATGGACAAGGTGCCTCCGGTCAGCCACAGTGCCAGCAGCGCGCCGGTCATGGACAGCGGCACCGACAGCATGATGATGAACGGATTGCGCCAGCTTTCGAACTGGGCCGCCAGCACCAGGTAGATGAAGGCCAGCGCCATGGCAAAGACCAGGTAGATGCTGCCCGAGGAGTCCCGGAACTCTCGCGACTGGCCGTCCAGGTCGGTCACGATGGTGTTGGGAAGCACCTCGCGCGCCACCTGGTGCATGTGCGACAGGACCTCGCCCAGCGCGTAGCCCGGCGCCACGGCGCCGTCGATCTTCACGGCGCGCAACCGGTTGAAGTGGTTCAACGATTGCGGCGACACCCCTTCGTGCACGCCCAGCAGGTTGTCCAGCTGCACCATGCTGCCGTCGCGCGCGCGGACGTAGATGCCCGAGATGTCGGTGGGGTTGGCGCGGTCGCGCGGCGTCACCTGGACGATCACGTCGTACTGCTCGCCCTCGTCCTTGTAGCGGGTGACCTGCCGCCCGCCGAGCATGGACTCCAGCGTGCGGCCCACGGTATCCACGTTGGCGCCCACGTCGGCCATCTTGTCGCGGTCCACGCGCACGCGCAGTTCGGGCGTGTTCAGCCGCAGGTCGGTATCCAGGTTGATCAGGCCGGGGTACTTGCGCAGCTCGGCCATGAACACATCGGTCAGGCGCGCCAGCTCCGCGTATGAAGCCTGGCTCATGATGATGAACTGCACCGGTTTGGACCGGGCGGACTGGCCCAGCGACGGCGGATTGGTCGGGAAGGCGCGCACGCCCGGCAGCGAGGCGAACTGCGGCTGCAGCAATTCGGTGATGGTCTGCTGCTTGCGGTCGCGCTCCTCCCAGGGCTTCAGGCGCAGGATGGCGGTGCCGTCCGTGACGGTGGGAAAGCCCACCGTCACCTGGCTGCCGCTGGCTTCCGGAATGTCGGCATAGAACTTCTCGATGCCCAGCATGCTCTCGAGCGTGTAGTTCAGCGTGGCGCCTTCCGGAGAACTGACGATCCCGAACACCACGCCCCGGTCCTCGATGGGCGCCAGTTCGCTCTTGACCACCTTGAACAGCACCCCGCTGCCGGCCGCGACCACCAGGCCGATCGCCACCACCAGCCAGCGATGGCGCAGCGACGCCGCCAGCACGCGCCGGTAGCCGCTGCTCAGGGCGTTCAGCCAACCTTCGATCAGGTTGTACCAGCGGCTGTGGCTGCTCTGGTGCCGCAGCAGCACCGAACACATCATGGGCGTGAGCGTCAGCGCCACGAAGCCCGACACCAGCACCGCGCCGGCCAGCGCCAGCGCGAATTCGATGAACAGGCGGCCGGTGCGGCCCGTGGCGAACGCGAGCGGCGCGTACACGGTGACCAGCGTCATCGTCATGGCGACCACGGCGAAGCCGATCTCGCGCGACCCGCGCAAGGCGGCCTCCTTGCGCGGCATGCCGTCTTCGATGTGCCGGAAGATGTTCTCCAGCACCACGATGGCGTCGTCCACCACCAGGCCGATCGCCAGCACCATGGCCAGCAGGGTCAGCGTGTTGATCGAAAATCCGAACAGGTACATGAGCGCGCAGGCGCCCACCAGCGACACCGGAATGGTGACGATGGGGATGATGCTGGCGCGCAGGTTGCGCAGGAAGAAGAAGATCACCAGCACCACCAGCACGATGGCTTCGCCGATGGTGTGGAACACGGAATCGATCGAACGCTCGATGAACACCGACGAATCGTAGGCGATGTTCAGCTTCATGCCGGCCGGCAGGTTCTCGTTAAGCCGGGCCACCTCCTCCCGCGCAGCCTTGGACAGTTCCAGGGGGTTGGCGGTGGACTGGCGCGTCACGCCGATGTTGATCGCGGGCTTGCCATTGAAGCGCGACAGGATGCGGTCGTTGGCCGCCCCGATCTCCACCTTGGACACGTCGCGCAGACGGACGGGATAGCCTTTCACGTTGGCGACGATCACGTCCTCGAACTGCGCCGGCGTCTGCAGGTCGGTCGACGAAACGACGGAGAACTCGCGCGCGCGGGACTCGATGCGGCCCGCCGGGATCTCGACGTTCTGGCTGCGCAGCGCGGACTCCACGTCCTGCACGGTCAGGCCGTAGGCGGCCAGCTTGTCGCGGTCCACGTAGATGCGCATGGACGGCAGGCGCTCGCCGAAAACGCGAACCTCCGCCGCCCCCGGCAGCACCGACAGCCGCGTCTTGATGTAGCGGTTGATGTAATCGGACGTCTGGATGGCGGAGTACGACCCGGCCTCCACCGCGATATAGATGATGGGCTGGGAGTCCGCCTCGACCTTGCCGATGATGGGTTCGTCGATCTCGTCCGGCAGGAAGCGCCGGGCCCGCGACACCTTGTCGCGGACTTCGGCTGCGGCCGCGTCGGGATCGCGGGACAGGTTGAACTTGATGTTGATGAGACTGCGTTCGGAGCGGCTGCGCGAGGTCATCACGTCCACGCCTTCGATGCCGGCGAGCTGGTCCTCCAGCGGCTTGGTCACCTGCGATTCGATCACCTCGGGCGACGCGCCCTTGTAGGTGGTGTCCACCGAGACGATGGGTTCGTCGATCTTCGGATACTCGCGCACGGTCAGGCGCGAATAGGAAATCAGGCCGATCAGCACGATGATCAGCGACAGGACCGACGCAAACACCGGCCGCTTGATACAGGTTTCCGAGATACGCATTGCGCTATCGCCAAAAATGGAAAAGGGCCGGCGTCACGCGCCGTTGGCAAGCACGGTCACCGCCGCGCCGTCCGTCACGCGTTGCAGGCCGGACACCACCAGGCGGTCGCCCGCGGCCACGCCGGTCAGGATTTCCACGCGGCCCTCGCGGCGCTCGCCGATCGTGACCTCGCGCCGCTCGGCCATGCCGTTCCTTACCCGGTAAACGTACTGCGTTTCTCCCGAGGGCGACAGCGCGGCTTCCGGGGCGACCAGCGCCTTGTCCTGGCTGAACAGCAGCTGCACGCGGGCGAACATGCCCGGGCGCAGCACGGCGTCCTTGTTGGCGACGGTGGCGCGCAGCAGGATGGAACGGCCGCCGGCGTCGACCAGCGGACTGACCGCATAGACCATGCCCTGGCGCTCCTGGCCGGGCAGCGCGTCCAGGCGCACGGTCAGCTGCTGGCCCACGCCCACCTTGCTCAAATACATTTCCGGCACGCGGAAATCCACCTTCAGCGGGTCGATCGCCTCCAGCGGGGCCAGGTCCTGGCCCTGGTTCACATAGTCGCCCACGGATACGCTGCGCAGGCCCACGATGCCGCCGAACGGCGCCGTGATCGTCATCTTGTCCAGCCGCGCCTGCGCCAGCGCCACGGCGGCCTCCTGCACCTTCAGCGTGCTGGCCGCCTCGTCACGGGCCTGCTGGCTGACGAAGCCCTTGCCCTGCAGCTCCACGGAACGCCGGTAATGGCTCTGCGCCAGGGTAAGGTTGGCCCGCGCCTGGGCCAGCTCGGCGCGCGGCACGGAATCGTCCAGCCGGATCAGCGGGTCGCCGCGCTTGACGGGCTGGCCTTCCTTGAACTCGATGGACTGGATGCGGCCCGCGACCTCGGGCCGCAGCACGACCGATTCGTCGGAACGCAGGCTGCCCACGGCGGACAGGCCGCGCGCGAAGGGGATTTCCTGGACGGCGGCGACCTCCACCCGGACCGGTGCGACCGGCGAGGCGGCGGGCTTGGCGGCGCCGGCGGCGGCCTGGGGAGGAGGGGTTCCGGGCGCGAGCCAGCGCGGCACAAAAACGCCGAACGCGGCCCCCGCGGCCAACCCTGCCGCTACGGCGGCCAGCAGTACTGCTTTTTTCATGCGCGAATGTGGCGGTATTGCGGCGCGGGCGCGAGCCTGGGCCGCGCGGACGGCGCCGCAGGAACGGGAAAGAGGGTAGGGACTTTAGCACCCGGATTTACATACTGGAACAATCCAGAAGCCGGATGAAAGAACTAAATTCGCCCCGAAAGGCGGATTTGAGGGTATATCCCAATGCCTTGCGCCGATTCCCGGTCATGCAACGGGACCGCGGGGCGCCCGCGCAACTGGCGGGCGGGGACGGGATCAGCCGCGCCGCGCCGCCTCCACGCCCATGTTGGCCAACTGGTCGGCCCGTTCATTGCCCGGGTCCCCGGCATGCCCGCGCACCCAGCGCCAGGACACCGTATGCCGGCCCACCTGCTCGTCCAGCAATTGCCACAGTTCGGCATTCTTGACGGGCTTCTTATCCGCCGTCATCCAGCCTCGCCGCTTCCAGTTGGCCAGCCATTCGGTCATGCCCTTCATGACGTACTGGGAATCCGTATGGATGGTGACCGCGCACGGGCGCTTGAGCGCCCGCAGGCCCTGGATGACCGCCAGCAGCTCCATGCGGTTGTTGGTGGTCTGGAGCTCTCCCCCATGCAGCGTCTTCTCGTGGCTGCCGGCGCGCATCAGCACGCCCCAGCCGCCCGGACCGGGATTGCCCTTGCAGGCGCCGTCCGTCCACATTTCCACTTTCTGCTCGTTCGCTTTGCTGTCCTGCATCGTGCTGCCTGGTTTTCCTTGTTCGTGCTGAATCCGCGCCGGCCGCTCAGGAGCGGTCGAAGCCGTCGTCCGCCTGGCGGTTGACCACCACCGACGCGGCCCGCGCGCGCTTGGGCTTGGTCTTCCAGGCGGGGCCAATGATACGCATGCCGGCCACGCGCTTGACGGCCGACACCAGATAAACGGCGCCGCCCACGCTCCACCAGCGGGCCCCGGCCGATTCCAGGAAGGCCCAGCGCTGCAGCCATTTTTCACTGCGGCAGGCGGGCGCGTAGCAGCCGAAATGGCTCTGCTCGACTTCCAGCGAGAGAAGCTTGAACCAGTCCTTCAGGCGGGGCAGCGAAACCTGGGACGACGGCGGCTGGGGCAGCCAGGGCTCCATGCCGGGCATGCGCGTGCGCGCGCCCCACATGCTCCAGGGGTTGAATCCCGAAATCACGACGCGCCCTTCCGGCACCAGCACGCGCTCGACCTCGCGCAGCACGTTGTGGGGCTCCTGCGTGCATTCGAAGGCGTGCGGCAGGATCAGCAGGTCCACGCTCTGGGATTCGAACGGCAAGGCCTCCGGCTGGGCGATCACCACCCGGGAATGCCAGCCGGCCGCGCCATCCTCCGATGGCGCCTCCGTGCCCACGTATCCCTTGAAGGGCATGCGGTTGGCGCGCAGCAGGTTCATGTCGGCCAGACCGACCTGCCAGGCGTAATATCCGAACACGTCCGCGACAGCCGCGTCGAACTGCGCCCGCTCCCAGGCCAGGACGTATTGCCCCGGCGGCGTCTGGAACCACTCGGTCAGTTCTACAATCGGCGGAGTATCTTCTGCCACGTTCTATTCCTTCGAATCCCATGCAAGCCTTGACCGCCCCTTCAGGCGGCCGCGAGCGCAACGCCGCGGTCTTGCCGCTACCCGCCTTCACCGACAACTACATCTGGGCGATCGTCCGCGACGGCCAGGCCGCCGTGGTGGACCCCGGCGAGGCCGGCCCGGTGCTGAGGCTGCTGCAGCAGGAAGGCCTGAGACTGCGCGCCATTCTACTCACGCACCATCATGGCGACCACGTCGGCGGCGTTTCGGAATTGTCCCGCATCGAGGGCCTCACCGTATACGGCCCGGCGCGGGAACGCCTGCCGCGCTGCGACGTGCCGCTGGCGCAAGGCGACCGCGTCGCAATCCCGGAACTCGACCTGGACCTGAGCGTGCTGGACGTGCCCGGCCATACCGCCGGACACATCGCCTACACCGGCCGGGCGGCGGGCGTGGAGCCCGTTTTGTTCTGCGGCGACACCCTGTTTGCGGGGGGCTGCGGCCGGCTGTTCGAGGGGACTCCCGCGCAAATGCTTGATTCCTTGGAAAAATTTTCCGTTTTACCGCCAGATACACAGGTTTTTTGCGCGCACGAGTACACTCTAGCGAACTTGCGCTGGGCGTCGGCAGTCGAACCGGCCAACCGCAACCTGCAGCAATGGCATCAGCGGGCCCGGCAATTACGAGCAGAAGGTCTTCCCACGCTTCCGTCGACCATCGGTCAGGAACGCGCGACCAATCCGTTTTTGCGCACGCAACAAAATGAGGTCGTCCAAGCGGCAGAACGCTGGGCAGGCCACAGCCACGCTACGCCGGTAGAGGTTTTTGCCTCCCTTCGTGAATGGAAGAACGAATTCAAGTGACAGCCCGATGAATCTATCCCGACTCCTTCTGCCGCTCATGCTGGCAGTCCTCGCCGGTTGCGCAGGAACCAAATCCCCCGACAGCAAGAACCTCACCACCAATTCCCAAGGGCGCTACATCGCCCGCGACACCTCCCGGACGGTGGACCTCACCAATCCGCCCGCGGACGCCTGGGACCGCATCCGCCGCGGTTTCGCCATCCCCAACCTGAACACCGAGCTCTCGCAGCAGTGGACCGACTATTACGCGTCCCACCCGGAGTCGGTGCAACGCATGGCGGAGCGGGCCGGCAAATACCTGTACTTCATCGTCGACGAGATCAACCGCCGCGGCCTGCCCACCGAACTGGCGCTGCTGCCCTTCGTCGAAAGCGCCTACAACCCCACGGCCCTGTCGCGCGCCCAGGCCTCCGGCCTTTGGCAGTTCGTGCCGGCCACCGGCCAGCACTTCAACCTGAAGCAGGATTGGTGGCGCGATGAGCGCCGCGATCCCATCGCCTCGACCAACGCGGCGCTGGACTACCTGGAAAAGCTGTTCGAAATGCAGGGCGACTGGTACCTGGCGCTGGCTTCGTACAACTGGGGCGAAGGCTCGGTGCAGCGCGCCATGGCCAAGAACGAGGCCGCCGGCCAGGGCACGGACTACCTCTCCCTGAACATGCCCGATGAAACCCGCAACTACGTGCCGAAGCTGCAGGCCATCAAGAACATCATCGCCGACCCGCAACGCTATGCGGTGGCCCTGCCCCCGGTAGGCAACACGCCCTACTTCGTGACGGTGCAGAAGAACAGCGACATCGACCTGGAAATCGCCGCCAAGCTGGCCGAAATGCCGCTGGACGAATTCAAGGCGCTGAATCCCTCGTTCAACCGCCCGGTCATCCGCGGCGACCACGGTCCCACCCTGCTGCTGCCCGCCGACCGCGTCGAAATCTTCAACGCCAACCTGACCAACTACAAGGGCGATCTCAGCGCCTGGAAGATCTACCATACGCGCCGCGGCGAATCCTACGCCTCGATCGCCAAGCGTTTCGGCATCAGCGAAGCCACGCTGCGCCAGACCAACGACATCGGCTCGCGCCAGAAATCCGCGTCCGGTCAATCCCTGCTGGTGCCGGGCGAGTCCGGCTCGGGCGGCGTGCAACTGGCCTCGCTGGCGCCGCCGGTGGGCGCCCTGGACTCGGCGCCCTCCAGCGACAAGGCGCCCGCGGCCCGCAACCGCACGCAGGTTCCGGCCGCCCGCTCGGCCAGCGCCCGCCCGAACGTCCGCACGCACAAGGTCCGCCAGGGCGACACGCTGTTCTCGCTGGCCAAGCAGTACGGCACCTCCGTCGACGCCCTGCGCGCGCTGAACAACATCAAGGGCAGCGCCCTGAAGATCGGCACCCCGCTGCGCGTTCCGGGCACCAACGCGCGCGGCTGATCGCGCATTCGACCGCAGGAGGGCGCTCCCCGGAACGGGCGCGCCCTTTTTTCTTCGCTGCCCCCCCCAAAAAACACGAAAGCGGCCCTGCGGGGCACCGGTACGCCTCGCGGGCAGCGCGCGGGGGAGGCCACTTTTCATGTCGCTGGGCCGCCAAAGTCCTTAAAATAGGCGGATTCCAGAAGGGAAAAAATCAAAGGATAAATATATGGGCTTTCTCGCCGGCAAGCGCATCCTGGTCACCGGGGTGCTTTCCAACCGATCCATCGCCTACGGCATCGCGCGCGCCTGTCACCAGCAAGGCGCCGAACTGGCGTTCACCTATGTGGGCGACCGCTTCAAGGACCGCGTGGGCGAATTCGCCGCCGAGTTCGGCAGCAAGATCGTGCTGCCCTGCGACGTGGCCGAGGACAGCCAGATCGAAGAGGCCTTCGCCGAGCTCGGCAAGCACTGGGACGGCCTGGACGGCCTGGTGCACTCCATCGGATTCGCCCCGCGCGAAGCCATCGCCGGCAACTTCCTGGACGGCCTGTCGCGCGAAGCCTTCCGCATCGCGCACGATATCTCGGCCTACAGCTTCCCCGCCATGGCCAAGGCCGCGCTGCCGCTGATGGAAGGCCGCAACGGTTCCGTGCTGACGCTGACCTACCTGGGCGCCGAGCGCGTGGTCCCCAACTACAACACGATGGGCCTGGCCAAGGCCTCGCTGGAAGCCAGCGTGCGTTATCTGGCCACCGCCCTGGGCCCGCGCGGCATCCGCGCCAACGGCATTTCCGCCGGCCCCATCAAAACGCTCGCCGCCAGCGGCATCAAGGACTTCTCGGCCATCCTGAAATTCGTCGAAGCGCAGGCTCCCCTGCGCCGCAACGTCACGATCGAAGAAGTCGGCAACGTTGCCGCCTTCATGCTGTCGGACCTGGCCGCCGGCGTGACGGGCGAAATCACGCACGTGGACGCAGGCTTCTCCACCGTCGTCCCCGGCATGGAAGACTGACGCCGGCGCGGGCGGCGCCTGGCGTCCGCCCGCCGCGCCCGGCCGCTCAGGCCGGCCGCACCACCACGGTGGACACCTGCACGTCCACCGCCGTCATCAGCTTGTGGACCGGACATTTCTCGGCCACCGCCAGCAACTCGTCGATCTGCGCATCGGACAGTTCGCCATGCAGCGTCAGCTTGGCTGTCAGCCGGTAGACGCCCTTGCGCTCTTCGCTGGCATCGCGCACCACCTCCACCCCCACCGACTCCAGCGGCAGGCCCTTGCGCTGCGAATAGACCATCAGGGTCAACGCCTTGCACCCGCCCAGCGCGGTATCGAAGTAATCATGCGGATCAGGGCCTTCGCCCTGCGGCTGCGGCATGGCCAGCGGAAGCTCATGGCCTTCGGCCGTGGCGGTGAACTGCAGGGTGTTGGGCGCATTCTGGCGCACGCGGATGCTCATGGACCGGGTCTCCTTGGATCGGGCTCTGAAAGACGGCCGCAAATGCGGCCCCAGATCACGTTGTAGCACCTGGCGACGCAGGCTCCCCACCCCGGCCCCGCGACGGCTGACGGACAGCTGAACTTCCTGGCCCGATGGCGGTCGGATATTCCTATCCGCAATACCCGAACACCTATAGGGGGCCGCATGAGCGCCAGACAACTCCTCGATCAACTGCTGCAATCCGGGCAAAGCCTGCTGTCCGACACCACGAACCGCGTGCAGAGCGCCACGGGCGGCAAGGGCGGCTCATCGTCCTTCCTGGCCGGCCTGGGAGGCGGCGCGCTGGGCGCGGGCGCCCTCGGGCTGCTCCTGGGCAGCAAGAAGGCCCGCAAGATCGGCGGCAAGGTCGCCATGTACGGCGGCATGGCCGCGCTGGGCGCCCTGGCGTACCGCGCCTACGGCGACTGGCAGCGCAGCCAGGCCGGCGCGCCTGCCGCGCCGCCCCAGACGCTGGACCGCCTGCCGGCGCCGGAGGCCGAACAGCACAGCACAGCCGTGCTGACCGCCATGATCGGCGCGGCCAAGGCCGACGGCCACATCGGCCCCGAAGAGCGCGCCCTGCTCGAAACCGAACTCGCCAAGCTGTCGTCGGATGCCCAGGACCGCGGCTGGCTCGAAACCGAGCTTTCGCGCCCGCTGGATCCGGCCGCCGTGGCCCAATCGGCGCGCACGCCCGAAATGGCCGCCGAGATGTACCTGGCCAGCCTGCTGGTCGTGGACGAAGAAAGCTACATGGAACGCGCCTACCTGGACGAACTGGCGCGCCAGCTCAAGCTGCAGCCCGGCCTGAAGGAGCAGCTGGAGCAGCACGCCCGCGCGGCGGCCGCCTAGTCCGCGCGCAAGCCGATCGACGCGGTCAGCGCCCCATAGCTGTCCATGTCGGCGGCGATCATGTCCTGAAAGCCCCCCGGCGTGCTGCTCGCGGGCGTAAAGCCCTGTTCGCGCAAAGAGGCCTGCACGTCGGGACGGCGGACGATCTTCGCCACTTCCGCGTTCAGCTTGGCAACCACCGCCGGCGGAGTCGCCGCGGGCGCCAGCAGGCCATGCCACTGGTCCAGGGCGTATCCGGGCACGCCCTGCTCGGCGACCGTCGGCACGGCGGGCATCAGCGGCGAACGCGCCGGCGAGGTAACCGCCAGCGCGCGCAGCTTGCCGGCCGCGATCAACGGCGCCGCGCTCGACGCGGTGACCACGCCCATGCCCACCTGCCCCGCAACGACGTCGGTCAGCGCCGGCCCGCAGCCTTTGTAAGGCACGTGCTGCAAGGGCGCGCCGGCCGCTCGCGCCAGCATCTCGCCGGCGAGGTGCTGCGGCGTGCCGTTGCCGCAGGACGCGAATGGCAGGGGCTTGCGCGCCCTTGCCGCCGCCAGCGCGTCATCCAGGCCATGCAGGTCCGAGGCAGCCGGCACCACGAAAACCGACGGCACGAACGCCACGTTGATGACGGCCGCGAAATCCTTGGCGGGCGAAAAGCCCAGATTGCGGTAGACGCCCGGATTGATGGCGAACGAACTGTTCACCATCAACAGCGTGTAGCCGTCGGGCGGCGACTCGGCCACGGCGCGCGCGCCGATATTGCCGCTGGCGCCGGGGCGGTTTTCCACCACCACGGGCTGGCCCAGCTGCTCCTGCAGGCGGGCTCCGATGCGGCGCGCCAACAGGTCGGTGCCGCCTCCGGGCGGGAACGTCACGACGATGGTGATCGCGCGGGACGGATAGGCGGCGTCCTTGGGCGCCTCGCCCGACGGCGGATTGCCGCAGGCGGCCAGCGACAGCATGGCTAGCGGAAGAACGGATCGAAACAGGCGTTTCATTTGCGGATCTGTGGCGAAAAGACTCAGGCGTCCAGGCCGATATCGAGCACCTTGGCGCTATGGGTGATCCAGCCGACGGCGATCTGGTCCACGCCGGTGGCCGCCACCGCCTCGGCGGTTTCGGGCGTGATGCGGCCCGACGCCTCGGTGATGGCGCGCCCGCGCGCCATGGCGACGGCGCGGCGCAAGTCTTCCAGGCTCATGTTGTCGAGCAGGACCACGTCCACGCCCAGGGACAGCGCCACTTCCAGCTGTTCCAGCGTGTCCACTTCCAGTTCGATCTTCACCATGTGGCCGACGCCGGCCCGCGCCCGTTCGACGGCCGTGGCGACGCCGCCCGCCAGCGCGATGTGGTTGTCCTTGATCAGGACCGCATCGTCCAGCCCGTGGCGGTGGTTGCTGCCGCCGCCGACGCGCACGGCGTACTTCTGCACGGCGCGCAGGCCCGGCATGGTCTTGCGCGTGCAGGTGACCCGGGCGCCATGGCCCGCGATGGCGCGCGCGATGGAGGCCGTGGCGCTGGCCACGCCGCTCAGGTGGCACAGAAAATTCAGGGCCACGCGCTCGGCGGTCAGCATGGCGCGGGCATTGCCGCGTATGCGGGCGATTTCCGTGCCGGGCCGCAGGTCGGCCCCATCGCGCTGCGACACCGAGAATTCGATGCCCGGATCCATCGCGCGAAATGCCAGGTGCGCCAGGTCCAGGCCGGCCAGCACGCCGTCCTGGCGGGCCACGAGCCGGGTTTCCGCCACGGCGTCGGCTGGCACGATGGCGTCGGTGGTGAGATCGCCCGCGCGGCCCAGGTCTTCAAGCAGGGCCGCGCGCACCAGCGGCTCCAGCATGACTTCCGGCAAAGGGGGGACGGCCAGGCGGGAGGCGGTCGAAGGCGCTGCGGCTTTAATGCTCATTTTGAGTATTTTGAGAGTAAAAAAAGGCGCGCAAGGATTGCGCACCACTTATGCTAAGAGCGAGCATAAGGCTTGTCAAGCGTCAGAGCGCGCGGGACAGCGGCAATTTGCTGCCGGCGATGGCGCGTTCGAGCAGCACGTCGCGGCGGAAGCGGAAGAGCTTCGCGGGCCGGCCGGCCGTGCCGGTCGCCATTTCACCGGTCTCTTCCACCAGCGCCTGCTGCTCGATGAGGCGACGGAAATTCTGCTTGTGCAACGCGCGCCCGGCCAAGGCCTCGACGGCCATTTGCAGCTGCAGCAAGGTGAACTGCGCGGGCATCAATTCGAACACGACGGGGCGGTACTTGATCTTGGCGCGCAGGCGCGCAATCCCGGTGGCCAGAATGCGGCGATGATCGTGGCGCATGGGCTCGCCAGGCACCGGGGCGCCGCTGCCGCGCCCGCGCCGCGCCGCTTCGGGCACCAGCCCGGCCTCGAACAGCAATTCGTAGCGCTGCAGCACCATGTCCTCGTTCCAGGAGGCGCCTTCCAGCCCGAAAGTGATGGCGGCACGCTGCCGCCGGCGATTGCGCACGGCGGCGTCGGCGCTGTCTTCGCACCAGGCCGCCAGCCGCGGCACGATCTGCTCGTCGAGCAGCGCGGGCGTGCCGGCGCGCCTGTCTTCCCAGGGGAAATAGCGGTACCAGTCCTGCCAGCCCACCTGCGCCACGCCGGTTTCACCGGCTTCGCGCGTCAGCCCGAGGTAGCTCACCGACATCACGCGCGCCCCGGATTCGTCGGAGCGGTCGCCGTCGGCAAAGGTGTAGAGCTGTTCCACATAGCCCAGAGGATGGTGCGTCTGCGCTTCCACCCAGGCGCGCAGGCCCGCCTGCAGCGAACGGTGCGACAGCTCGAAGGGCCCCGCCGGCAAGGCGCGCGCGTCTTCGGTCGTCAGCACTCGCGGTTCGCCGTGGGTGACGGCGACGAGCACGGCGACGAGTTCTGCATGGAGGGAGCGTTCGACGGATTCAGTCAAGGTAGGCGTATGGAAAAAGTGAAAACCTGGCGCCATGCCGCAAAGCCGCGAGGCGCCGGAAATTATAAGGTTCGGGCTCTGCAACAGCCCCTTGCAAACGTGACAGGCCAGGGGCGCCACCGCGCCGCCGCGCCGTCCTAAGATGAAGAAGCTGGAATCAGGCGCGTCGCCATCCCGGGACGCCCGCAAGCGGAGCAAACGTCATGTTGAAAACTGCCCCAGATCCCAACGTCGCCAAGGCCGCCGAAACCGAGAAGCCTGCCGCCACCGATCCGCGCAAAGGCACCGAAGTCATGCCGATGCCCGACCAGAGCAGCAAGCTCGTCGCGGGCATGCCGCGGCGCGGACGCGCCGTTGCAGACCCCGGCGAGCCCGGCGTCATCACGCCCGAAGACGACGTGCTGGACACGTCCTACGAACATCGCAAGGGTTGAACCCGCGCGTCAGGCGACCTTCGCGACCGCGTCCTCGCGCGTGTCGACGACCGTCAGGATGGAGAGAAAGCCGCTGATATCGAACACTTCGCGCACATGCGGCTGCAGGGCGCACAGCACCAGCGCGCCGGCGCCCTGCTTCAGCCGCTTGGCCAGCACCAGCACGACGCGCAGGCCGGCGCTGGAAATGTAGTTCAGGTTGGACAGGTCCAGCACGAAGCGGCTTTCGCCCTTTTCCACGTGGGACAGCAGATCGGACTCGACGCCCGCCGCGTTGGCGCTGTTGATCTGGCCTTCGGGCGAGACAACCAGGACTTCTCCGATTTTTTCTATTGCGAGATTCATAGCGGTTCCCGAAAAGTGGCCGGCGCCCGGCACCTGCGCAGGCGGACGGCGGCGCGATGGCGAGATGATACGCGAGCCGGCGCAGTCTCTCACACTCTGTTCGCCACGCATGGCTATCGTGCATACTTGCGCCTGCACGTGCTCCACTGAACGCAAGGCGACTCATGCCCCCTCAGCCCGATACGTTGGACCTCGTTCCCGACCAGAACGCCGTTGCCGCCGCGCTGCAATGGCTCGAAGGAATTGCCGAACGCGACGCATGGCCGCCCAAGCTGGGCTTCGGACTGTCGCTGAGCCTGGACGAAGCATTGACCAATATCGTGGACTACGCGTTCGACGATCCCGCGGCCGCGGGCTCTCCTCCCGCGGTGACGCTGCAGTGCCGCCGGGACGATACCGGCGTCGCGCTGGAAATCGTGGACAACGGCCGTCCCCACGACCCCACGAAAACGCCCCCTCCCCCCTTGGCGGCCACGTTGGACGATGCCGAGATCGGCGGCCATGGCCTGCGGCTCATGCGGCATTACCTGCACGACATGCGCTATGCGCGCAGCGGCGACCGCAACCGCCTGACGCTGATCGCGCGCGCCGACTAGCTTCGCGGCGCAAGCGATCGAATCACACTATCGGTTTCTTTTTTCAATAGACAGAAAGTACCGAACAAAACGGGCCCAACTGTCACTCATGCATGGACTGCGCGCCGGTTGCGCGACGCCTTGCACTGATGCCGCCCGTGAACGCCCCCTACCGACCGGAAGGACTGACCGCCCGTCCCCTGCACGCCCGCATCGATGCGGGCGCCGTAAGCCACAACCTGGCGCGCCTGCGCGCCGCGTTGCCGGCGGGCTCCGGCGGCCCCAGGCTCTGGGCAACGGTGAAGGCGGACGCCTACGGGCATGGCCTTGCGCGCATCCTGCCCGCGCTGCGCGCGGCGGACGGACTGGCGGTGCTGCACTTGAACGAGGCGCGCGCCTGCCGCGCGATCGGCTGGAATGGCCCCATCCTCGTCTACGGCGGGCTCTATTCGCCGGCGGACGCGCTGCTGCTCGACTCGCCGGGCCTGCACCTCGTGATCACGCATGCCGCCCAGCTCGAATGGCTGGCGCAGGCTCCGCTCGCCGCGCGTCCGGCCATCTGGCTGCGCTACGCCGGCGACATCCACCACACCGGCTTTTCGGCGGACGACTACCGTCCCGCATTCGAGGCGGCCGCCGCTCTTGCCCGCCGCGGCCTCGTCGGGGAAATCGGGCATCTGAACCATTACGCCCGCGCCGATGAGGCCGACGGCGTGGGCGCGGCGGACGCCGCCTTCCGCCAGGTGATCGCGGACCTGCCGGGTCCGGTGTCGACCAGCAACTCGGCCGCCCTGTTGCGGCATGGCGAACTGGCGGCGGGCACGCAATGGGTGCGCCCTGGATTGGCGCTCTACGGCGCCAGCCCCTTTGCCGATCGCAGCGCCGCGCAGCTGGACCTGCGGCCCGCAATGTCGCTGCACTCGCAGATCGTGGGCATACAACGCGTGCAGGCCGGCGCGGGCGTGGGCTACAGCGGCGCGTTCCTCGCGCCCTCAGCCACCACGGTGGGCATCGTCACCTGCGGCTATGCGGACGGCTATCCGCGCCACGCCCCCACCGGCACGCCGGTCGTCGTCGACGGCGTGCGCACGCGGCTGCTGGGGCGCGTATCGATGGACATGATGGCCGTGGATCTCGGGCCGGTCCCGCATGCCTGCATCGGCGCCGCCGTCACACTATGGGGCGCCTGCGGGCTGGCGGTGGAGGAAGTGGCGGCCTCGGCCGGCACCATCGCCGCCGAGCTGCTCACGGGCTTGAGCGCGCGCGTGCCGGTGCAGCTGGCCTGCCGGGACGCGGGGCCTTGAGCGGCAGCGCGCGCGCCGGGCGCTGCCCAGGCGCGCCCTCCTGGGCAGAATGGCGCCTCGGCCCGGGCGGCGCGGCGTCAGGACGCGCCGTCCCTGGGCCGAGCGGGCGCCAGCATCAGGAACAGCAGCGTGGCGCACAGATAGATGATGCCGGTGGCCGCCAGGCCCGCGCCCATGCCCGCGGCCCCGAACATGGCGCCCACCACCAGCGGCCCCGCCATCTGGCCCAGCTTGTCGGCCGCGCGCATGACGCTGGTGGCTCCGGCGGCGCCATAGCGCTGCACGTCCGGCAGCGCCAGCATGTAGGGCGCTTGCGATGCGCCCGCGAAGCAGCTGGCCAGCGCCAGCAACAGCACGGCCGCGGCGGCGGCCAGCAGGCCGCTGTTGAAATACAGGCCCAGCATGCCCACGCTGCCGACCAGTCCTCCCAGCACGATCCAGCTTTTCTTGATGCGGCTGCGGTCCACCACGCGGCCCATCAGCGGCCCCACGTAGATCACGCAAAGCCCGTAGATCATCAGGACCCGCCCGATGCTGGATGCCGCCACCCCCTCGGCTTCGAGATACAGCGGCAGCGCGAACGACAGCAGGCCCACCTGCGCAATCGAAAAGGGAATGACGCTGCCCAGCAGCAGCAGGCCGAAGTCGCGGGTGCACAGCAGCCGCAAGGTATCGGACAGCCGGGCGCGCGTGCGCGCCGCCGCCCGCGCCGCCCGTCCGCGGCCGCGGTCCATGTACGGCCGCATCAGCACCAGCACGCCGGCCAACGGCAGCGCCAGCATCGCCGCGCCCACGCCGAACACGGCGCGGAACCCCGTCTGCTCCATCAGCATCGCGCCCACCGCGGCGCCGGAAAGGTGCCCCGCGAACAGGCCGGCGATCACGCCGGTCATGTTGCGGCCGCGATATTGCGCGGGGCTGCGCGTGACGATGAAGCCCTGCAGCCCCATCCAGGTCAGGCCATACCCCAGGCCCACCAGACCGCGCGCCGCGCTGAACATCAGCAGATTGCCCGCCGCCGCGCAGGCCAGCATGCCCGCGCACGACACCGCCAGCCCCGCCAGCACAGGCACCTGCCAGCCCTTGCGGTCGGTCAGGCTGCCGGCGAGCAGCGAGGTCAGCAGGCCGCATCCCATCTCGACGGAGATGGGCAGCGCCAGCAGAAGATTCGCCGGCAGATCCAATCCGCCGGCCGGCAGGCTGCGCGCATACAGCGGCAGAAAGCCCAGCGGCAGCGCCCAGGCGAACAGGAAGCCGAACATCACGGGCCGGGCGATGCGTCCGATCTCGGACTCGTCATCGGGCCCGACGCGGCTGCCGTCGGGCAGGGTCGCTCGCGCGGCAAAGGCGCGGTTCATCAGCAGCGACAGCAACAGCAGCATCTCGATGGCGGCCACCAGCGCCACGGCCACCACGGTCACGGCGTCCAGCGCCCGGCCGCGCACGCCCGCCGCGATCACCTCGTCGGACAAGCGCAGCACCAGGTCGCCCCGCGCCCGGGGATTGGGATTCGACGCGCCGAGCGGCAGCACCAGGGTAAGGTCGTCGGAACGCGGACGCGCTACCGGCAGGCCCGCCACGTCCAGCGCGCCGTTTGCGTCGGCGCGGCTCAGCACGCGGCCCGCGCCATCCACCAATTCGATCTGCGACACGGCGGGAAAGGTCGCCGCCAGGCGCGAGAATGGCGCGTCCACGCCACGCAGCCGATCCAGCGTCAGGCCGTAGCCCAGCACCCGGTTCAGATCGCGCTGCAGGCCTTCGGCCAGCAGGCCGACATTGTTGCGCGTGACTTCCAGCCAGCCCGAGCGGAACGTGGAGATCGTGTAGGCGGCATAGACGCCCTGGGCCAGCATCAGCGCCAGCAGCGGCACGACGAAACGCGCGCGGCCGCCGGCGGCAAGAGAGGTCAGCGGCACCAGGTACTTGAACACGGCCGCCAGGCCCAGGCCCACCAGCGCGGTGACGGCCAGCAGCACCTGCAGGTTGTCCACGATCAGCCTGCGGCTGGCCTCGCCGTCCTTGGACGCGGACAGGACCACCGCGCCGGCGACATTGCCGCCCGCGCCCGCCAGGGGCACGGCCAGCGTCACCGTGCCGTCGGCCGCCGACATGAGCGCGCCGGACGCGCGCCGCGCCGCGTGCTTGTCGCGACCCGCCGCGGGATCCAGCGCCTGCGCGAGCGCGGCCGCGCCTTCGGGCAATTCGCCCTGCACGGCCAGCGTCCGGCCGTCGGCCCGCAACACCGCGGCGCCAAGCAGGTCGCGCGATCCCGATACGCTGTCCTGAAGGCCGTCGCGCAGGCCGAAGTATTGCTCCAGCGGCTTGCCCAGCCGCAATCCGTTTTCGATATTGCCCGCCGCGCGGCGGGCGATGACTTCCACGCGGTCGGCGGTGGTGTCCACCACCAGCCGGTTCAACGCGGACAGGCTCAATGCGCCGATCAGCGCTTGGGCCAGCAACAGGACGGCCAGGCAGGCCAGCGTGACTTCGAGTACCGGGCGGCGTCTCAGTCCTTCCAGCACGATTTGAAAAGGCTCGCTACGCATGAGGCTGAAACACCGCAAAGTATTTACACACGGGCGACAATGGTATTTACAATTAATGCAATTTGCATCTTTTTTTACACCCTCACGCTCCTCCACCGCCTCCAAGTCCATGCCCGCCAGGTCGCTGCGTAGCAAGATTTTTCTTCTGGTCGTAGCGCTTCTTCTGGCGGTGGCCGCGTTCGTGATGCTGACGACGCAGCGCAATGTCACGCGCACGGTGATGAACAGCGAGCACCACGCCGTCAACAACGTGATGGAGCTGGTGCTGCGCGATGCCGAGGCCCGCTGGGGCGCGCTGCTCGCCGACAAGATCACGACGGTGCGCAGCGGCCGCCGCCAACTGATGCAGACGGGCACGGTGGTTGCGGCCGCGCTGAATTCCTACGCCGACATGGCCGAGCGCGGGCTCATGACGCCCGGCGCGGCGCGCGGCATGGCGCGCGCCTGGATCAACCGCCTGAAGCTCGACGACCGCCGCTACGCCTTTGTCTACGACGCCGATTTCCAGGTGGTGGCCAGCGGCAATCCCGACATGATCGACCGCGACCTGTCGCAGCTGTCCGACTTCAAGAACCGTCCCCTCGCCCAGGCCCTGTACGAAGAAAGCCGCAGCTCCGGATACGGCTTCGCCATCTACCGCTGGCCGCCGTCCGCGCAGCGCGGCGACAGCGAGACGCGCTACGCCTACTTCGGCTACTTCCGGCCGTGGAACTGGGTTTTCGTCATCACGGACAGCGCGCAGGACGTCATCGACCAGATCCAGACGCGCCGCGAACAGATGGAAAACTCGGTGCGGGGCATGCTATCCAAGCTGACGCTGGCGCAGTCCGGCTTCATCTTCATCACCGCCGACGATGGCCGGATGGTGGTGCCCCTGCCCGAACGGCGGGCAGGCCTGCTCGACGCCCGCGACGGCAAGGGCGAAACGCTGCGCAGCCTGCTGGCCCGCCAGGACGCGGGCGGCAAGCCGCAAAGCCTGCGGTTCGACGGCGGCGGCGGCCCCTGGCAGATCGACAGCGCGCGCTTCGCGCCGCTGGGCTGGACCCTGGTGACCGCCGTGCCGGAAAGCGACCTGACCGCGCCCGCGCGCGAACTGCTGAACCGCCAGGCCCTGATCTTCGCGGGCATGATGCTGGTGGCCCTGGTCTGCGCCTGGCTGGTGGCCGCGCGCATCGTTCGACCGCTCGAAACGCTGACCCGCTATGCCCGCCAGCTGCCCGAACAGGACCTGACGGCCGCGGCCAGCGTGCCGGCGCACATCGCCGCGCTGCCGGACAAGCACAAGGACGAAGTCGGCCGGCTCGCCGCCTCCTTCCTGTTCATGAACGACAAGCTGCGCGAGAACGTCGCCCGCCTGATGCGCGAGACCACCGCGCGCGAACGCTTCGAAAGCGAGCTGAACATCGCCCGCGCGATCCAGCTGGGCCTGCTGCCCGTGCCCCTGTCCAGCGCCACGCGCGACCAGATCGACCTGAACGCGGTAATGCTGCCTGCCAAGGAGGTGGGCGGGGATCTCTATGACTACTTCACGCTGCCCGACGGACGCCTGTGTCTGGCCATCGGCGACGTGTCCGACAAGGGCGTGCCCGCCGCGCTGTTCATGGCGGTGACCCGCACGCTCATCCGCGCCACGGCCGAAGATGAAACGGATCCGGCGCTGATGATGCAGAAGATCAACAACCGGCTCTCCGAGAACAATCCCAACATGATGTTCGTCACGCTTCTGCTGGGCGTGCTGGACCTGACCACCGGCGAATTGCAGTGGGCCAACGCGGGCCACCTGCCGCCGGCGGTAGTCGGCGCAGACGGCGCCGTGCGCCTGCTGGAAGGACGCAGCGGCCCCGCGTGCGGCGTGCAGGAAGGCCTGGAGTACCGCGGCCTTTCCGCCGTGCTGGCGCCCGGCGAAATGCTGGTGGGCTACACCGACGGCATTACCGAGGCCGTCGATCCGAACAACGCCCAGTACGGCGATCCGCGCCTGCTGGCCGTCCTGTCCAATCCCCCCGTGCCTTCGGCCAAGCTCTCCAAACGTCTGCTCGAGGACGTGCAGGCCTTCGCCGACGGCGCGGAACAATCCGATGACATCACATTGATCGTGATCCGCCGCCCATGAAGAAATCGCTGCCCACTCTTATGCTCTGCCTGGCCTTGCTGGCGCCCTCGGCGAGCATGGCGCAGACGGCCGCGACGCCCGCCGCCCAAGTGTTTCCGACCAAGCCCGCGGCCAAGCCCGACGGCGGGAAGTGGCGCATCGGGTACTTCGAGAGCGGCGACTACAGCGAGTACCCCCGCACGCTCCGGGTCACCGTCGAAGGCCTGCAGAAACTCGGCTGGCTCAGCCTGCCCGCCATGCCCGACGGCCTCAACGGCCGGCAGATGTGGGATTTCCTGGCCGACAACGTCCGCAGCGACACGCTGGAATTCGTGCGCGACGCCTGGTGGCAGCCGGGCAATTTCGACGCCGCGCGGCGCCCCGCGGTGCGCGACGCCATCAAGCAGCGCCTCACGGCTCGGCGCGACATAGACCTCATCATCGCCATGGGCACCTGGGCAGGCCAGGACATGGCCGCCATGGGCACGCCCGTGCCGACCATCGTGGCCTCCACCAGCGACGCCATCGGCGCGCGCATCACCCGTTCGGCCCAGGACAGCGGGCAGGACAACCTGCACGCGCGCGTCCAGCCCGAGCGCTATCAGCGGCAGGTGCGCCTGTTCCACGAAATCGTGCCCTTCAAGCGGCTGGGGCTCGTCTACGAAGACAGCCCGGAAGGCCGCACCTACAGCGCCGTCGCGGCCGTGGAACAGGTGGCCCGCGAACAGCATTTCGAGGTGCTGTCCTGCAATGCGCCGTCCAACGGCGTTTCGCCCGAGGTCGCCACGCGCAATGCGGTGGAATGCTATGCCAAGCTCGCGCCGCAGGTGGACGCCGCCTACGTGACCGTGCACCGGGGCGTGACGCCGGCGTCCATCGACACCGTGGCCGAGATCCTCCGCCAGGCGCGGGTGCCCAGCTTTGCGATGCTGGGATCCGAGGAGGTCAAGCACGGCCTGCTGTTGAGCCTGGCGCAGGCCGACTATTCGTACGTGGGCCTGTTCTACGCCGAAACGATGGCGCGCATCTTCAACGGCGCCAAGCCGCGCGAGCTGTCCCAGGTATGGATCGACCCGGCCAAGATCGCGCTGAACCTCGAAACGGCGCGCGTGATCGGCTTCGATCCGCCCGTGGATATCCTGCTGGCGGCGGACGAAGTCTACGAGGCGCAGTAACCCCGTGTTTCGTCCCGGCCGGCGCAATGACATAGAATAAGGCGCGTGCTCGGCCGTGGAACTAAAGTAGACCTTGGGTTACTCACGCACAGGGTCGTAGGACCGCCACGGCCACGTATCGGACACGCCGGATTTCTTGGCTGCATGACAATTTCATCGGTTACCCCTTCGTCGCCATTCATTTCCCTGGATGCCTTCGCCAAAGCGGCGGAAGGCGGCCAGGACGTTTACGTCGATATAGCGGGCGGCAAGCTGCAAGTGCTGGGCACGGGCACCACGCCCGGCGGCCGCAGCGTGGCCTGGGTGGCCCCCGATGTCGACACGACCGCAATGTTTGCCCAGACGCTGGCGCAGAGCTATGGGCAGGGCATCGCCAGCGCCGTATCGCGCGAACTCGGTTTGGAACCCAACCCCGGCAAGCCCCTGTCGGCGCGTACCGTGGCCGCCGCCATCGATATGGCCGAAACCTCCAGCCATGCCCTCTCGGGCGTGGACTTCATGACGCGCCTGGCCACTTCCGCCGCGGGCAACACCCCGGCATTCCAGCAGGCTTGCAAGGACGCGGGCGTTCAGCCCGCGGCCCTGGACGCCGAGCGCCGGGCCGCGCTGGACCAGGCCATGGAGGCCCGCTTCGACCAGGCGGCGCGCTCGGGGCAAAGCCCGGTCGCCCTCGCGACCGCCGCCGGCTGGCTGCGGGACCTGCTCAAGGCCCTCTAGTTTCCGTCAGGCGGAACCTGACGGATACCACTTACTTGTTTTTACATATCTAGCCGTATAAAGCCGAATTTTGGCCCAATATTTCCATTTTCGAAATATTGTGACGGAGTTAAGCTGCCATAATTCGTCATTTCGGTAGTAACTAGTAGCTTAAGACACGTTTCTTTTCGCCGCCCCATGACCTACCCCAGCGACAGCAAACCCGCTTCCTCCGAGGTGGACATGCCGCCCATTCGCTCCGACGAAGAAGGGCCGGGCTGGGACCCGGGCGACGAATACCTGCTGCGGGACCTGGTGCGCGACCATTCCAGCCGTTTGCAGCGCTTCATCATCAAGCACATCGGCAATACCAGCGAAGCCGAGGACCTGGCCCAGCAGGCGTTCGTCGAGGCGGCCCGCTCCTACCGCAATTTCCGCGGCGAGTCGCAGCTGTCTTCCTGGCTCTACGGCATCGCGCTGAATCTGGTCCGCAACCACCTGTCGCGCGCCCCCGAACGGCGCCATGCCTTCGTCAGCGACAGCGTGCTGGAAGAACAGGCGTCATCCGCGCTTTCCCCCGACCGCGTCCTGGAGCAGAACCAGACCATGGCCCTGCTCCAGGAGTCCCTGGACGAGCTGCCCGAAAACATGCGCGACATCCTTCTCATGGTCGGGCTGGACGACATTTCCTACGAAGAAGCCGCCGCGCTGCTGACGGTGCCCATCGGCACCGTGCGCAGCCGCCTCTCCCGCGCCCGCTCGGCGCTGCGCGAAAAGCTGGCGCAGAAGGGCCTGCGGCTGGACGGCTGAACCGCCCCTTGCCCTACGGCGCCCGGCCCGTGCCCGGCGCGGCCACCGGCTGTACCTGGATGACCGGCCCCTGGGTAGCGTTCGACTTGCCCTCCAGGATGGGCTCCATCGCGGGCGAGACCTGCAGCCACTCCGATGCCCGCACCGGCCCGCCGCTGGCGCGCACCGTCACATTCGGCTCGAACAGCACCCGCGTGCGCTGGCTCTGCGCCAGATCCAGGTACTGGCCCGCCGTCATGGGCCTGTCCACGCCGCCCCAGGTCGCGTTCAGCATGGGCGCGGTGTTCGACGCCGCGCCGGGCGTGCGCACCACCTCGCCGTTGACCGCGACTACCCTGGGCCGGATCAGGAACAGACGCTCGCGGCGCTGCACCGTCTTGGACTTGTTGGAGAAGAAGATGCCCAGGCCCGGGATGTCTCCCAGGAACGGCACCTTGTCGACCTGTTCGCTGTTCTGGCTGCTGTTGTAGCCGCCGATCAGCAGCGTCTGGTCGTTGCCCACGACGGCCAGCGTGCTGATGTTGCTCTTGCGCACCGTGGGTAGGTTGTCGATCTGGCGCTCTTCCTGGATGCGCCCGTCCTCGATGTCCACGGTCAGCTCGACGCGCGCGCCGTCCCGCGATTCGATGTGCCGCGGCGTGACCCGCAGCGACGTGCCCACCGTGACCGGCGTCACCGTGGCCACGCGCTCGCCGCGCGTCTGGATATAGAACGTGTCCGACAGGTCGATCATGGCGCCCAGGTTGTCCGCCGTCAGGATCGACGGCTGCGACAGGATGTTGGCCTGGCCCTTGGTCTGCAAGGCGCGCAGCCGAGCCACCAGGTTGGTGCCCACGCTGACGCCGATCGTGCCGGGCGACAGCCCCGCGGTGCCGTCCACCGGCAGGCCGCCGCTGGGCGCCAGCGCCAGGTTGCCGTAGCCGAAGCTGGCCGAGCCCGCTCGGGCTCCCCAGTTGACGCCCAGCTCGTTCACCAGATCCGAGTTCACGTCCACGATCATCGCCTCGATCTCGACCAGCGTGCTGGGCAGATCCAGCTGTTCGATCAGGCTGCGATAGATGGGGATGCGGTCCGGGATGTCCTGCACGATGATGGCATTCAGGCGCGCATCTGCCTGCACGGTCGGCTCGCGCAGGCGCAGACCCGGCTTGCCGACCGGGGCCGGCGCCTGCATGCCCGCCGCCGCCAGAGTCGGCGCGCTGTCGGCGGCGGGACCGCCATTGACCTGTGGAAAGGCCGGCGGGTTGTCGCGCAGCGGCGCGGCAATGGCGGCCAGCGTTTCATTGTTGTTCCCGCCTCCGCCCCCCGTGATCAGGTTGCGCAGCACGGTGGACAGGCCCGGCGTCACGACCTTCTGGTCGCGGTAGCTGATGGTGCGGTCGTTGACCGAAGCGTGCTTCAGGCGGAACACCGCAACCTGCTGGCCGCCGGCGCCCATCGGCAGCGCGGCGACGGTGCGCTCGACCAGATCCACATAACCGGGCGGGCCCGACACCAGCGCGATGCCCTGATCGGGCAGTTCGCCCCAGCCGAAGCGCGGGTCCAGGATGCCCAGTTGCACCAATGCCTGGCGCAAGGCGCTGATGGAGCTGCCCATGGCGCTGACCGAGCGCGTCTTCATGTCGTTCGTGCGGCTGACGAAGAGCGTGCCCGCATAGACGAACCAGTTGAAGCCGTAGACGCCGCCCAGGCGGTCCAGGAATTCGGTCGGCGTGTTGGCGTTGAACTTGCCGTTGACCGTGCCCGTGACGTTGGGCCCGATCTGCAGCGACAGGCTGAAGCCGCCGGCGAACTCGCGCAACAACGTTTGCAGGTTTTCTTCGCGCGCGTAATAGCTATAAGGCACATTGGGCCAGTTCGGCGCCGCCTGCGCGCCGCCCGCCAGGCCCAGCGACAGCGCGGTCGCCAGAATCATCCGCTTCAACACTCTATCTCCTCGGGTAACGGTCCCGGATATCTTGTTCATGCCAGCCGCCGCAGCGCGCCCGCCCAGAAAGACAGGGCGTTGGCGAAGGCGCCCAAAGCCTCGTCCAGCGCCAGCGCGCTGCTGCCGGGCCTCAATGTCTGCTGCAGCCACAATGCCCTGCCCTGCGGATCCACGACGCAGGCGGCCGCATGACGGCTCAACATGCCCGCGGCCAGCTTGCCGGTCTCGCGCGCCAGCGCGTCGCGGGCGGCGCCCTCTTCGGGAAGCGCGCACAGGCGGCAGGTCAGCGCCAGCCAGCCGTCCGGCGCCGCCTGCAGATGCACGCGGTAGGTATCGTCGATCACGACGGTGAGCCGGCCATCGGCGCGGACAGGGGCCGGCAGGCCATGGCGGCTCGCATAGGCCGAAATCAGGGGATGTGGGACGGATGTCATGGTTGCTGTTCCGGATCGGCGGCCATCTTGCGCACCAGCCGCAGCACTTCGGCAACGGGTTCGATGAGCTCGCTCGGGATGTATTGGTCGGCTTGCGCGTCGGCCATCAACGCGCGCGCCAGCGGAATGTTTTGCATGATGGGCACGCCCGCCTCGCGCGCGGCCCGCATCATCTGCTCGGCCAGCGCGCCCTCGCCCTTGGCCAGCACCACGGGCAGCGGCGTTTCGTCGGGTTCGTAGTAGATGGCGATCGCCAGGTGCGTCGGGTTGGTCACCAGCACCGAGGCCTTGCGCGCGCTCGAAACCGCGCCGTGCATCACCATTTCCTGGTGCAGGTGCTTGCGCTTGTGCTTGATGTGGGGGTCTCCCTCCATCTCCTTGAATTCCTGCTTGATCTCTTCCTTGCTCATCATCAGCCCCTTGCGGTACTGCATGCGCTGCCAGACGAAGTCGGCCAGCGAGATCACCACGTAGGCGAACGCGATGTTCACCACCAGCGTGCGCATCATGCCGCCCACGCCCGCTTCCAACCCGGCCAGGCCGCTATGCGGCACGGCCATCAGCTCCGGGAGCGCATCGCGCACAACCAGGGTGACCAATACGGAAAGAAATGCGATCTTGACGATGGACTTCAGCAGTTCGACCAGATTCTTTTTCGAGAAGATGTTCTTCAGATTGGCCATCACGTTGAGCTTCTTGGCCGAAGGCTTGAGCTTTTCGAAGGCCAGCAGCACGCCCACCTGCAGGAACTCGGAGAACATACCGACGATCAGCACGATCAGCACGAAGGGCAGCACCAGCGTCACCGCCTCGCGCAGCGCCGCGTCCAGCGCGACGGGCAGCGCCCGCTCGAACGGCATGCCGACGAGCGTGGCAGGCAGCAGGATCAGCCGCCCCAGCGACTCCACGATGCCGTGCGCGTTGCCCAGCATGTAGCCGAACAGCGCAAGCACCAGCAAGGTCTGGGTGAAGTCCTTGCTGTGGGCGACGTCGCCCTTCTGCCGGGCCTCGCGCAGCTTCTTTCCAGTGGGCTGTTCTGTCTTTTCGCCGCTCATGGCGCCCGCCATTGGTTGTCGAGAAAAGGCAGCGCGGAACCGATCTGGCCGGTGGCCTCGGCGGCGTACTCGAACAGCGTGCTCATGTAGAGCACCATCACCAGCAGCGCCAGCGCGCTCTTGATGGGCATGGCCAGGAAGAACACCTGCAGCTGCGGCGCAAAACGGCTGACCAGGGCCAGCCCCACTTCGGCCAGGAACATGGCCACGATCGCCGGCGCGGCGAACAGCAGCGTCAGCCGCAGGAAGCGGCCCAGCTGATCCAGCATCAGCGGGACGCTTTCCTTGCGCAGCGTGGGCGCCCAGTCCCACAGGTCCCAGAGCCGGAAGCTGTCATACAGCATGGTCAGCATCAGCGCGAAGCCCCCGCCCACCAGAAAGAACACCATGAAGGCCTGGTTGAACAGAATGCCCATGGGCGAAGAGTCGTTGCCCGTGGCCGGGTTGATCGTCGCGCCCAGGCTGGCGCCGCGCTGGTTGTCGACGACGAAACCCACTGCCTCGAAGATCCAGAACGGGATGGCCACCAGAAAGCCCATGACCATGCCGACGAACACTTCCTTCACCACAAGCAGCGCAATGTCCAGCGTGCCCAGTTCCATGACCGCGTAGCGCGGCGCCAGCGCCGGCACCAGCACGATGCCGATGGCGGCGCACAGGGCGTAGCGCAGCATGCCCGGCAGCAACTGCCGGTTGAACAGCGGCAGCATCGCGCACAGCGCCAGTATCCGGGGCTGCGTCAATGCCAGCGTGCCCAGGAAGACTTTTGCCTCTGCGTAGGTGATGCCCGAGATCATCTGTGCGCGCCGCCCCTAGTGGATTTTGTAGAAGAGGTCGAACACGGAGACCGTGAAGTTATAGAGCTCGGCGCTGAGCCAGCGCGCCGTGAGCAGGATGGTGGCGAACACGGCGATCAGCTTCACCGCGAACGACAGCGTCTGCTCCTGGATCTGGGTCAGCGCCTGGAACAGCGAAAACAGGGTTCCCACGATGGCCGCCACCGCGATCGGCGGCAGCGACAGCCACAGCACCAGGTACAGCGCCTGGGTCATGTAGGAAACGAGATCGACGGTAGCCATGGCGCGCTCAGCCGTAGGACAGGACCAGGCCCTGGATCAGCCGCGTCCAGCCGTCGACCATGACGAACAGGAACAGCTTCAGGGGCATGGAAATGGTGACCGGCGACACCATCATCATGCCCATCGCCAGCAGGATGTTGGACACGATGAGATCGATGATGACGAAAGGCAGGTACAGCAGGAATCCGATCTGGAAGGCGGCGGTCAGTTCGGACACGAGGAAGGATGGAATCAGCACCAGCAGATCGTCTTCCTTCAGGTTGCGGGCGGCCTGCTCGCCCCACAGGCCGCGCGCCGTGCGCACGAAGAAATCCCGCTGCTCGGGCCTGCTGTTCTTCAGCATGAAGCCGCGCATGGGCTCCGCGCCCCGCGCCACCGCATCCATGATGCCCTCCAGCCGGTCGGGCGCCGGAGCGCCCGGCGCCACGGCGGCCGGCGGCGCCCGCAACTCGTCCCCGATCTGCATGACCACCGGCCCCATCACATAGGCGGACAGGATCAGCGCCAGGCCGTAGAGCGCCATGTTGGGCGGCACCTGCTGCACGCCCAGGGCGTTGCGCACCAGGGTCAGCACCACGGCGATCTTGAGGAAGGACGTCGTCATGACGGCGGCCAGCGGCACCAGCGCCAACAGCGCCAGGACGACGGCCAGGCTGATGGGATCCGCTCCCCCGCTCATGCGCCGGCCTTGCCCAGGCTGCGCAGGGTCACGCCGATCCTGCCGTCGATCTCCACCAACTCGCCCGTGCCCACGAGCGCCCCGTTGGCGCGCACGATCACGGGCCCGTCCGCCAGCGGGCGCTCCAGGTCGAAGGTTTCCCCCGGCTGCAGCAGGCGCAGTTCGCCCAGGGTCAGTTGGCGTTCGCCCAGTTCGAACGTCAACCGCACGGGTATCGCGTCCATATCGAACGGGGCGCTGGCGCCGGACTCGGCATCCGCCGGCAGTTGAGGCGTCTCGGTCATAAGGGAAGTCCAGCCTTGGGTAACGAGGTAAGAGGATTGTTCGCGGCGCACGCGCAGGCCCTGCCCGCCCGCCGTCAGCCACAGTTCGCCTTCCGGAGACACCAGGTAGTGGTCGAGGAAGATGGTGTCGCGCGGCCGCAGGCCGCGCAGTTCGGAGGCCGGCAGGTCCGTCCAGCCCAGGCGCGCGCCGACGCGCACCGGCACCGCGTCCAGGTCGAGGCCGTTGCCGGCCGGCTCGGCGCGGCCGACCAGGTTCGCCAGCAACATCAACCCCAGCCCATCCGTGTCCAGGGAGGCATGGACGGTGTCGCCGTTGGCCGGGTTGAGGGCGGCGATCGTCCAGGATTGGGGCAGGTCCGTGGACGCGCCGCCGAGGCCCACCACCCGCGCCGGGCCGCCGGGCGACGCTGCGTTCAGCGCCGCCATCGCCTCGGCCAGCAGCGCCTCGATAGCCGTGGCGATCAGGGGCTCGGGCACGGCGCCCGGATCGATGCCAGGCAGGCGGGCCCTCAGCCAGGCATCGATCGCCGCAGGCGGCAATCCCAGCCGCAGACGGGCGCCGGCCCATTCCAGATCGGCTGACAGGCTTGCCGACTGGCGCACCGCGTCGGGCACGCCCGGCGTGAAACCGAGCCGCCAGGCAGCGGATTCAGCTTGCGCGCCGGCTGGCGGCGTCAGCGTGATCCGCAGGTCGGCGCCATGATGCGCGATCAAGCTGCGGGCGCGCGCTACATTGCCGCTCAGGCGCGGCAATGGATAGGAATGAAGAGAGGGTTGCGTGCTGGCAGTCATGGGGATACAGGGGTAGTCAGCGGACCGGCGGCGCGGCATCGGTCTCCGCCAGGCAAGGGGCTTCCGGGTCGTCCGTACTCACCCGCAGCCGCGTCGGCCGGTCCAGGCTTGCCGCCAGCTGGGCCGCCAGCTCGGGCGCCATGGCGCAAAGGCGTTCGCGCGAGCGCTCGTTGGCGCAAATGAAATCGGCCACGCAGCGGCCTTCTTCTTCGTAGACCGACACACTGACGCCCGGCAGCACGTCGTCCTTCAATTCCACGCGGACCTGCCGCCGGCCGTTGCTGCCGTCGGCCACCAGCAGTTGTTCGGCGCTGTCGCTCAAGGCCCGGGCCAGGCCCTGCGCCTGGCCGCCGGCCGGCGCGGCGCCAGGGGCCGCCGCGCCGAAGAGCGAGAACGGCGAAGGCGCGGCCGCCGGCGCGGGAGCCGTCTCGGTCTCGCTTTTCGACATGGCCCGGTCGAAGGCCTGGCGGTCGGCGTCGCTCGCCTGACGGCCCGCGGCGTGGCCGTCGGAATTCGACAGCGTTCCCATGCCCTGGGGAATGGCCGTTTCCAGCCCGATGCGTCGGTCCATGCTCATGCGGGTTCGAACTCCTCGTGCTGCTCCCAGTCTTCGCGGTCGCGCGACACCGAGGCGGCCTCTTCCATTTCCAGGTCTTCCTTCTGCTCCAGCGCCTTCATTTGCTCGTCCAGGTGGATGCGCGCCAGCTCCACGAACTTTCCCGTCAGACGCACGGCCAGCTGGTGCTGCTGGCGGCTGACCGCCAGCGCCTGGGCCTCCTCGTCCAGCCGGCGCCCGGCGGCCTCGACCGCCTGCTCGTGCCTGCGCTCGCCCTCGCGCAGCCCGGCCACGTCCTGCAGGACGGTCTCGATCTCTCGCACGCGAACCACCCGGCTGCACAGGTCGCGGTACAGGGCCTGTTCATGCCTGACCGCCTCGTTCCGGAAGGACGCCAGCGCCGCTTCGGACGCGCGCCTGGCGGCGTCCGCCTCGGCGTGGCGCAGGCGCTGCCGGGACACGGCGATCTCGGCCTGGCCTTCGCGGAAACGCTTGATCGCCAGCAGCTCGTCGAACACGCTCATTGCGCCCCCACGATTTCAGTCATGCGCGCCAGGGCTTCGGCCAGGGTCGCGCGCTCGTCGGTGCGTTGGCGCAGAAAGGTATTGATCGCGCCGATCCTGTCGATGGCCTCGTCCGTGACGGCGTCCCCCCCGCGCTTGTATTCGCCGATCTTCACCAGCAGCTCCACCTCCTGGTACTTGGCCATCAATTCGCGCAGCCGGCCCGCCGCCCGCTTGTGCTCGGGCGTGATGACCGCGTTCATCACTCGGCTGGCCGAGGCCAGCACGTCGATGGCGGGATAGTGGTTGGCCGCGCCCAGCTTGCGAGACAGCACGATATGGCCGTCCAGGATCGAGCGGGTTTCGTCGGCGATGGGCTCGGTCATGTCGTCGCCCTCCACCAGCACGGTGTAGAGCGCGGTGATCGAGCCGTGCTCGTTCATGCCCGCGCGTTCCATCAGCTTGGGCAAGGTCGCGAACACCGACGGCGGATAGCCGCGGCGGGTCGGCGGCTCGCCCGCGGCCAGGCCGATCTCGCGCTGCGCGCGCGCGAAACGGGTCACGGAATCCATCAGGAACAGCACGCGCTTGCCCTGGTCCCGGAAGTACTCGGCGATGGCCGTGGCCACGTATGCCGCCTTGGCGCGCTCCATCGAGGACTTGTCGCTGGTGGCGCAGACGATGACGCTCTTGCGCCGGCCCTCGCGGCCCAGCTCGTGCTCCAGGAACTCGCGCACCTCGCGGCCGCGTTCGCCGATCAGCGCCACCACGGTCACGTCCACGTCCGCGCCCTTGACCAGCATGCCCATGAGGGTGGATTTGCCGCCGCCCGCCGCCGCGAAGATGCCCATGCGCTGGCCCTCGCCGCAGGTCAGCACGCCGTCCAGCGCCCGCACGCCCAGCTCCAGCGGCTGGGCGATGATGCGGCGCTTCAGCGGATCCGGCGCTTCCGCGAACACGGGATAGAACTTGCTGGCTTCCAGCGGGCCGAGCTCCGCCTCGTCCAACGGGCGGCCCAGTCCGTCCAGCACCCGGCCCAGCAACCCCGGGCCCACGGGCACCATGTGCGCACGGCCGGTCGGAATGACTTCGGTGGCGGTGGAGATGCCGTACATATCGCCGATCGGCGTGAGCAGCGCCGCATCGCGCGCGAAGCCCACCACCTCGCCCTTCATCTCGAAATCCTCTCCCGGGTTGCGCAGGATGCAGACCTCGCCCACCTTCACCGTGGGCACCACGGCCTTGATGATGGTGCCGATCACCTGCGTGACCCGCCCCTTGATCCTCAAGGTAGGCGTGTCCTGGAGCGCAAGCTCCATCATCTCGGCGATGTAGTCGAACTGACGCATGATCAGGGCCTGCCCATGCTAAACCCGGCTGCCCAGCGTGCGCTGGAAGGCCTGGCGCAGCGCCTGGATCTGGCCCTCCAGGCTGGCCTCGACCATGCCGATCTCGCTTTCCAGGATGCAGGCGCCGCGCGCCAGCCGGCCGTCGGCCAGGATGTCCAGGTAGCCCACGCCCGGATAGGCGGCCAACAGGTCGTTGATCTGTTCGCGCACCGTATCCACCTCCGCCGGGTGCAGGCGCAGGGTCATCTGCTTCTGGTTGCGCACGACGGCCAAGGCATTACGCACGACCACCATCACCTTCTCGCGATCGTCGAAACCGTCCACCACCTTGCGCACGGCGGCCATCACCAGCTCCACCATCTCGTTCTCCACGCCCGCGAAATATTCCACCGTGCGGCCGACCGTCTCTATCATTTTCTCGGCCTGATCCAGCAGCGCGGACTCGCGCCCTTCTTCATAGCCGCGCTTGCTCTCCTGTTCGAATGCCGCCCGGGCCCCGCCGACGATCTCGTCGGCCTGCTCGCGCGCCCGCGCCAGCAGATCTTGCGCGCCGGCCCAGGCCGCATGGTCGTCGGCGCGCAGCACCCGCGCGGCGGGGTCGACGCGGCCGGCCAAGGTGCGAGGCGTCAGCGGATCGCGGGAAATGAGGAATGCCATGTGGGATCCGTGTTCTTCAGTATCGACAGCCCGAGCGACAAAGCATCGGCCGCGGTCAGGGGGGAATCGCGGGCCGGCAGATCGGGCAATTTCAGTTCGGCGCGCAGCCGCAGCTCGGGACCGCCGCCGCTCAAGGCGGCGCGCAAGGCGCCGTGGCCCAGCGCATCGACCGCGGCGGCGGCCTGCTCGATCGGCCATGCCGCGCTTTCGGCGATGCCGGCGTGCAAACCCGCGGCCGCGCGGCGCGCGAAATCCATCAGGTCGGCGCCCAGGCTGGCGATCAGCAGCCGCACTTCGTCGCCTGCGATGGCGCGGCGCAGGCGAGGGCCGCAAAGCACGGCGCCCAGGCGACGCGCGCACAACGCCAGCGCATCCGGCGTCAGGAGCGCCAACGCCAGTTCGGGCCGGCCAGCGTCCGTTACCGGGCGGTCGAGCAGACCGAGACCGCGCAGGATGTCGCGCGACCAGTGGCGGTGCCAGGCGGCGTCCAGGGCAGGCGCGCGCGCCATCGCATCCAGCGCCGCGGCCGGCGCGAACGCCGCGTGCCGGCTGGGGTGCAGGGTGCGGCTGGGCAGCTGGTTGAACTCGACCAGCCGCCTGTCCAGCGCGCTTGCCGCCGGCGCCATGATCATCGGACCTCGCCCACGGGCTCGCGGCGCTCGGCCCTGGCGCGCGCCGGCATGCCATAGCGCCAGAGCAGCCAACCCACCGCGCCGGCCAGGGCCAGCACCAGCAGGGCCAGCGCAACCAGCCAGGCGGTCAGCACGCCCGACGATCCGTCCGCGACCTCGATGCCCAGCACCTGGCGCATGGCGCCGCCGGCAGGGGCCGCGGCGGCCGGCTGCGCCGACACCAGCGCGATCGAGACACGGTCTTCGGTCAGGCCCGGAATGGCATGGGTGACCAGCTTGCGGATCTGCGGCTGCAAGGCGTCCAGGTTGTAGCCCGCCTGGTGCTTGATGAACACCGCCGCGGTAGATGGCGTGGTGGTCTCGCCCACGCCGCCGCGCTCGGGCAGCACCACGTGCACGCGCGCCGCCAGCACGCCGTCCATCTGAGACAGCGTATTGGTCAGTTCCTGCGACAGGGCGTAGATGTAGCGGGCCCGTTCTTCCAGCGGCGAAGACACCAGGCCTTCCTTGCGGAATATCTGCCCCATGCCGTCGAAACGCTCCCGCGGCAGCCCCCGCGCGCGCAGGATGTCCAGCGCGCGCGCCACCTGCTGGCCGTCCACCGACACGGCCACGCCTGTCTTGGTAACCGCCTTCTGCGCCGAGATGCCGGCATCCAGCAGCACCGACAGCACCTCATTGGCCTCGCTTTCGTTGGCGGCCGAGAACAACTCGACCCGCGAGCCGCAGGCGGCCAGGGCCAGCGTCAGGCCGATCGCGAGCAGCCGCAGGGCCGTCACGCCGCGCCTGCCGGCGCGGACGAAAAGGGACAAACTGGAAACTTCCCGCATCACGACATCCTGACCAGCGAATCTATATTCTGCGTGGTGCGCGACACCGCCTTGCCCACCATTTCATACTGCACGGATACCTGCAGCAGGTCTGCCTGCAGGCGCATCATTTCGGCCACGGAAGGCTGCGAGGAGATGGCGTCCATCCGGCTCGATATGCCCTGCCACTTTTCCGAATACTCGGTGGTGGTGCTGCGCAGGCTGGCCAGTATCTGGTTTCCCAGGGTCTGCGGCGCGGCGTCCACCGGCGCCGCGAAGGCCGATTGCAGCGCCGACTGCAGCCCCGTCAGGGCAGGCGCCGCGGCCTCGGGCGCGTTCATGACCGCATTGAAACGTTCGGTGGCCAGCGCCGCGGGCGGCGTCGGCGTGGACAGTATGGGCGGCAAGGCGGCCGAAAGCGCTGCGATTTCCATGTACGCTAGCTCCAAAGTCGATGATCACAAGCAGGCTCGGCGCGCGTCATGCGCCCTCCTGCGGCAAGCCCAGCAGCGCGCGCGCCAGGCGCGCGCCCTCTCCGTCGCCGTGGGCGATCGCTTCCAGCAGACGCACGCTTTCCTGGTTGCGTCCGGCCAGTTGCAGCGCGAAGCCGCGCCATGCGTCCAGCAGCGGCCTCTCGGCCGGGTCGGCGGGCATGGCGCTCTCCAGCAGGCGCACGGCGTCCGGCGCCCTGCCGGCATTCAGCCAGGCGACGGCAAGCCCGATCAAGGGGTATGCCTGTCCGGGGCGCAAGCGCCTCAGCGCGGAAAAAATCGCCTCGGCGCGGACGACATCGCCCGCGCCGGCGGCCAGAAAGCCGATTTCCGACAGCATCCTGGCGTCGTCTGCCAGAAGCACAACAGCCGTCTCCTGGGAGACGGCTTGGGCCACGGGGGCATGGGCCACTGCGGGCCTGGGGGGTGAAAGCGCGCTATCGTCCATGCTTCAAGACACGGCCTCCCGCATGATCAGTTGCAGCAGCGCCTGGGCGCGCTTGCGCACGTCCGCCGGGATGCCGGGCGTGCACAACAATTCCAGCGTGCGGCGCGCCTGATCCAGCTGCTGGCCGGCCATCTGGCATTCGGCGACGCGCAGGGCGGCGTGCCACGAATCCGGATACAGGGTCAGCACCAGCGAATAGATCGTGATGGCTTCCTCGGAGCGGCCCAGCATCTGCAGGCACACCCCCAGCCCCACCAGGTAATGCTTGCGGGTCGGACCGTACTGCGCCAGGAACGCGAACACCGGCAGCGCCTGGGCATACTGTTCCTGGGCGACATGCGCGTACGCCAGCGCATACACCACCTCGAGCTGCTCGGCGGTCAGGCGGCCCGCGGACGGCAACCCTTCGAGTCCCTTGAAAAGCGCCTCGCCAAACCCGTCCCGTTGAATTGCGCTGTCGGCCATCTTCTTTCCTTGTTGCGTTGCCATGCGCGGGGCGTCAGACCGCCATCCGCTTGCCGATGTTCGCAGTGATCTGCGACATGCTGTCGGCGGCGCCGTTGATCATCTGCGACACCATGCGCAGGCCCTCTTCCATCTGCTTGATCACTTTGGTGATCTCTTCCTGGGCCTCTTCCATCCTGGCCTGGAGCTTGCGCGTGATGGCGTCCAGCTCCTTCTTGTCGGCCTGGATGTTGTCGGCTTCGTTCTTCGTCTTGGCGACCGAGATCTTCACCGCGCCTTGCGCCACCTGCGTCACGCCCTGCGTGGCCTGCCCGACCGCCGCCAGCACGCGCGAGGCGGTGCTCACCGTGTTTGCGCCGCCCGAGGCGGCGATGGTCACGGCCCCCATCGTGACGGCCGCCGCGATCGCAAAGGCCATGGTCAGCGCCATGGTGGTCTTCGGATCGGCCCCCGCCAGCTCGGCGATGCCTCCGGCCAGGCCGCCCAGCAGGCCCGGCTCGATCATCAGCAGGGCGGGCGACGCCAGCCCCACCAGCCCGGCGACCACCTTACCGATGCGCTGCGCCGTTTCCTCGTCGACGCCACAGGCCTGCAGGAATTTGCTGGCGACGGTCGTCATGAGATTGCTCAGGCTGATCTCGGGCCCGCCGCACTCCTTGGATATCTGGTCCGCCAGCGCGATCGTCGAGCCGACCAGGCCCATTACCGCCAGGGCGAGCAGCGGCGCGGCGGCGCCGCCGGTGACCACCGCCCCCGCAGACAGCGCGACCACGGCGATGGCCGAGAACACCACCGCGGCGATCTTGCCGATCCAGCCGAAGATCTTGCCGAGAATCCCCTTGCTGGCGGCTTCCTCGCATTTCTTGACGTAGTCCTGGATCTTCTGCAGCTGCGCCTCGTTGTTCTTCTCCATCTTGGTCCGCGCGGAAGCCAGGTTCTCCTTGGCGCTGGCGATCTGCGCGGCATCGGACTTGGACCGGATGCTGCGCAGCAGATCGATCATGTCGTTCGGGGAGAACGATTGCGGCGGCGGCTCCAAGGCGGGCGCGCCGTTGCCGTTGAACATGGCGTCTCCGCGGCCGGCCGCGGCGCCTTTGGCATCGGGCAGCGAACCCGCCATGCCCATGAAGGTATCGAGCAGTTCGCGGACCTTGGCGGTCGCCTGCGCGGCCTGGGCCGCCGATGCGCCCGCATCGCCCGGCAGGCTGGCGCCCGGCGGCAGCGCGGGATTGCCGATACTGGGAGAAATGGAATTCATGTCGTTATCCCCTTTGCGTCCGCCCGCTCAGATATTGCGGGCGATGCCGCGGTTCGTTTCCATGCGCGACTGTTCTATGGCGGAGAGCTTGTCGCGCAGGTCGCGGATGACGTCCATCATCTGCTGGGCCATTTCGTTGGCCTGCTGCACGCCGGACTCATGCACCTTGGACTCGGCCTCGAGTTCCGAACGCTTGGCGTCGTGCTCGGCCGCCTTGCGCTCCTGCGCGGCGTTCACGATGGTGCCGATGCCGCTGGCCACGCCGGAAGCGCCCGCGCCCTTGTCGGAATAGCTCTTGGCCATGGCTTCGGACCCGCCGCCGGACAGCACGCTGGCCTGCTTGTAGCCCGCCCCAAGCTGGGCCAGGCCGCCGGCGATCTGGAAGGCGCCCTGCGTCATCGCGCCGATCATGCGTTCCTGCGCCGCCTGGCGCATCTCGTCCGCGGCGCCCTTGAGCGTGTCGACCTGCGCCTGCAGTTCATTGGCGCGCACCTCCCGCGCCGAAGTGCGCATCGTCTGCGCCAGCTGCTGGAACAGCATCATGAAGGCATACATGTCGGCCTGCACTTCCTGCTCGCTCAGCCCAGACAGCGCGTTGAGCGTGGGCCCGGCGTCGGCGCCCAGTTTTCCTTCGGGCGCCTGCAACGGATTGGCCCCGCCGCCCGCCTCCAGCAGCTTCTGGGTCATGGCGGCCAGTGCCTGCGCCAGCGCCTCGCCGTTCAGCGAACCGAGCGCCCCCATCTCGGCCAGCAGTTTCTGCTTGACGGCCTCGTTCTCGGATGCGATCGCCTGCTTGCTGTCGACGAGCTTCTGCAGAACGTCGGAAGGCGCGCTCTTCAACAGGTCTTCGATGTTGGACGGCAGATTCGCGCCGCCCCCGCCTACGGAAGTGATGCTCATGTGATGGCTCCAGTATCTTGGCCGCGCGCGTCGAGGCGCCCGGCAGGGTTCAGGCCTGCGGTCCGGCCAGCGCGTCGCGCAGGACGCGCGCGCGCGCCGCCACGGTGGCGTGCTTTTCCTCGCCGTCGCACATCGCGGCAACGGCGTCCAACGCCTCGATGGCCTCGTCGCGGCGCCCCATTTCAACCAGCGATTCCGCGCTGTAGTAGAGCGGCGCCGGATCCAGCGGGTCTGCCGCGATGGCCGGCAGGTACTGGCGCAAGGCGTCCTCGTGCCGGCCCAGCATGCGGCTGGCGGCCGCCAGCGCCAGCCCGTAGCGGGGTTGCGTGTGGTCATAGGTGACCAGCGCGGAGAACACCTTGAAGGATTCGCTGTAGCGCTGCTGCTCATACAAGGCATGGCCCAGCGAGTACATCGCCTCCAGCTCGGCCGGCGCCAGTCCCAGCACGTCGCCGAGCTTTCCGCCCTCGCGTATGTAGCTGGCCAGCCCGCCGGTGGCCTCTTCCATGGCGGCCTCGAGGTTGCGCGCCAGGGCGGCGTTCTCTTCCGGGGTCAGACTCATGTCGTTCTCCTCTTTCCTGGGCTGCGCCCGGCTCACACCATGGGGCGCATCTTCTTGATGCCGCCCGACGTCGCCGGCGCGGCGAAACGCTGCCGCGCCAACTCCTGCGCCACCTCGTTCTCGACCGCTTCCAGGTCCTGGCGGAACAGCGACTCGGCTTCTTCGCGCTCCTTGGGGCCCAGGCGTTCCGCGCTTACCGCGCGCACCTTTTCCGGATCCAGGCCCTGGTCCCGGTAGAACTCGTCGGCCCGCGCCAGGGCGCGGCGCGCGTCGTCCAGCGCGCGTTCGGCCGCGGCGTGGATCTGTTCTGAGGTTTTGTTCTGGCTCATGTCGGTCTTCCGGATTCGGGGAGGATGGGGAAATGGATCAGCGCATATTGCCGATGATGGACGAGCGGCTGTCCTGCATCTTCTTGATGAAGTTCGTCATGACGTCGAAGGCTTCATTGCGCTTGTTGGTCATGCCCTGCAGGCGCGTCATGTCCATCTGCTGGGTGTTGGAGAGCGCGTCCACCTTGTTCTTGATGGCCTGGATGGCGGTTTCGATGCTGCCCTTGGTGACATTGCTGACGCCGCCGTCCACTTTCAGCTGGTACTTGTCGGTGTTCAGGTCCATGCCGGCTTCGCCCATCGCCTTCCACATGGCGTCGCGCATCTGGTTGTAGCGGTTGTCGTTTTCCGTTCCGGCCTTGTTCCAGTCGGGAATTTCGCCGTCCTTCATCTTGGTGCCGCCGTCCTTGCCGGACTTGAACAGGCCCGCCAGCGCGTTCAGGCTGTTCATGGCCTCGTTCAGCTTGCCGATTTCCGTGTTGCGCTTCTGCACTTCATTGATCTGGTTCTGCAGTTGCGCGTCCAGCAGCTTGACGCGCTCGCCCTGCACCATCATCAGGGCCGTTTCCAGGTCCACCGAGGACAGGTCGATCTGGCCGATGCTGCTGGCGCCGCTGGCGCCGCCGACGGGGTTGTTCATTGTTTTTTCTCCAAGGATGGTGCGCTGCCGCGCGGCCGGGGCGCCGCGCCTGGGTCCGGACCGCTCCGGCCCCGCATGCTGCATGAGTAACCGCAGCGGGCCGGAAGTTCCACGCCGCCGCCAGGCGGCGAGGCCGGCCTCCTCAACGCATGTTGCCGATGATGCCGGACCGGTTTTCCTGCATCTTCTTGATGAAATTCGTCATCACGTCGAAGGCTTCGTTGCGCTTGCCGGTCATACCCTGCAGCCGCAGCATTTCCATCTGCTGGGTATTGCCCAGCGCGTCGACCTGATTCTTGAGGGACGTCAGGTCGGTCTTGTTGGCCTCGACCGTGGCGGAGTTCTTCTTGATGCTGTCTTCCAGCGCCGCCACCTTGTCGTCGATCTCCTTTTGCCAGCCGGCCACCACCTTGCCCTTGGCGTCCATGGTCCCATTGCCGTCCACGTCGCGCGGCGCATCCGCGCCGGCGGGAATGGTCAGGCCCGACGCCTTGATCTGGTCCAGCGTGGCGTGGGACAGCGCCTTGTCGTCGCCCTGCCCCCACGACAGGCCGTACCAGCCATCCGGGTTCGGGCACTGGCTGGCCTTGAGCCGCGATTGCAGGTCCCGCAGCTCGGTGATCTGCTGCTGCATGGAGAGATTGGATGCCTCCAGCTTGCCGTTCTCGGAGGTCTTGGCGGCGATCGAGTCGTTCAGGCCCGCCATCTCCGCATTGCGGGCATTGACCGAATCCAGCTGGGCGCGCAGGGCGTCCTCCAGCAGCTGGGCCCGCTGGCCTTGCACCGCCATCAACGCGGTCTCCAGGTCCATCGACCCCAGGTCCATGCCCGCGATGCCGCCGACGCCTGCTCCGGAAACTGTGGACATTCTCTTCTCCTCTTGCGGTGCGTCCGCTCACGAACGCCTCGCCGATTAAGGGTTAACCCTTGGAATATTCACGGACACCGAGACCGTCCGGTCCGGCTCCGCCGCCATGCCGTGTTCGTAACGGCCGCCTCGCCTTGGTTCCATCGATCCGGCATGGAACTTTCCCGGCCCCGGCGTTACTACCACTGACTACGCGCGGCCTGTGCCGGCCGCCTGACATGCCCTATGAACCGTATCGAAACAGGCCTTCCCTCCTCCGCTTTCTCCTCGATGACCTCGCAGGCCGACGTCCAGCACGGACAGCCGCAGGCCGGCACGATGCTGGGCCAGGCCGCCATCGCGGTCGACGGCGAGTTTTCCCTGGCGGATTCGGCCGAGGAACTCAGCCTGCACATGGCCGAGAAAACGGAAGACAAGCACCATGCGGAACGCAAGGTGCGCGGCGACGCGCCGCTGCAGACGATCAGCACCGAAGCCATCCTCGCCTACATGGCGCAGACCCACGACGCCGATGGGCAGGCGAAGCTGACCGAACTGGCGCGCCACCTGCTCAGCGGCAGGGGCGATCCGCGCCAGGCGGCAAGCCAGGCTTTTGGCGACGTATCGCAGCAGTACCTGGCCCTGCAATACGCGCTGCGCCAGGGCGAGCGCGAAGGCGCGTCCGAGGACGTGCTGGACGGACTGCGCGAGGCGTTGGCCGACCTGGAACTGGAAAGCGGCCCGCAGATCCGCGCCGGCATGAACACCATCGGCGCCGCCTCGGCCTACTCCGGGGACGCGCGGGGCGTCGCGGATTTCCAGCGCACCTACCGGGACGTCGTCCTGGGCGAATCCGGCCTTGCCAAGACCCTGGCCCTGGCCATGGCGCGCTTCGGCGGCCAGGACGTCGGCCGCGGGCTGCGGCAATTGATCCTGGCGCTGGGCCAGGACCTGGCGGCCGCGCGCCCCTCGTCCAGTCCCGACCGGCTGCAGGCCCTGATGCAGGACCTGTACCAACTGGGCACCGCCGTCACGGTGCTGGAAGGCTGTGCGGAACTGGCGGAAAGAATGGGCCGGGACCACGGCGTCGCGGTCGCGTCCGAGCGGCTGATGCAGGACCTGGTCAACGTCAGCAATGAAAAATGGGTTTCCGAATCGCGCTTTTCCAGCCTGGCCGGCACGCATGGCGTATCCGCCGTGGAAGGCCGGATTGCTTTCCTGGGCGGCGTGCGCGCCGTGCTCAAGGACCTGCCCGTATCGGTCTACGCCGACCCGGATACCCGGCAGTCCGTGCTGAACGCCGCCCAACTGGCGCTGGACGCCGCCATCGACGAGGAATACGAATGAACAGCCTGGACCAGGCACTGAGCGCCTTCGGAGAAGACATCGGCATGCCCGGGCTGGCGCTGGGCGCCCGCGGCAATGTGGCGCTACAGCTGGAATCCGGCCGCCGCGTCGCGATCGAGCCCGCCGAGGACGAGGTGCTGGTGTACGTCTCGGACCCCGTGCCCTACGATGCCGCCGAACGCCTGCTGCGCGCCTGGCGCCGCGCCCACCATTCCCGCCTCGACGGATGGCCGGTGCAGGCGGCGCTGCGCGAGCAGGACGGCCTGCCGCGGCTGCTCGCGGCAACGCGGCTGGCCGCCGCCGAGGCCGGCGCGCACCGGCTGAAGCAGGCTGTCGACCATCTGTCGCGCTGGCTCGACGCCGCGCGCGACGACTGACCCCTGGACACGGAGAATCATCATGTCCGACATGCGCATCAACGGCCTTGCCTTCGACCGGGGCATCGACGGCATCTCCTACGCGAGCCGGGATGCCGGCGGCCAGCACCTGCCCGAACGCCAGGAACTTGCGCCCCCCGCCGACGGCGTGCGCGCGCAGCTGGCCCAGCTGCTGGACAAGCCCACCGCCGCCCGCTACCTGGACGACAGCCTGAGGCCGCCGCTGGCCAACCGCGACCTGCTGATGCCGGCCAAGTTCCAGCAGGCCCTGCAATCCGCCCTGGACGGACTGGGCGCCGCCGCCGAGCAGGCGTCTGACCAGGACGACGCCCGCGCCCTGAATCGCGCGTTGCGTCTGCTCAAGGACGAAGCGGGCCTGCGCGAACTGGTCGCGATGTACCGCAGCGCGCTGTACCAAGGATGAACGCCCGATGCCGCTGAAACACGAGGCCCGCGAGCTGCTCAGCCTGCTGGCGTACGTCTATCTGGAAAACAACCGGCCCGAAAAGACGGCCGTGCTGCTCAATGCCCTGCACGCCCTGGGCATGGCGGGGCCGCGCGAGCTCGCCACGCTGGCGCTGGCGCAATTGCGCGCCGGCAAGCCAGAGAGCGCCCTGTCCACGCTGGATACCCTGGCCATGCAAGGCGGCGCGGACGCGCCCTTCCACCTGATCCGCGCGCAGACGCTGCTGGCGCTGGAGCGCCGGGAAGAGGCCGCCGCCGCCATGCGCGCCTACGTCGCCTCGCGGCCCCCCGCCCCCACTGAAACGGAAACGATCTGAGCCGCGCCATGCAAGCCCTCAACCGCGCCGTCGCCGCCGCCACCAGCCGCAACGATATCGTCCTGGCGATACTGATCGTCTCGATCATCTTCATGATGATCCTTCCGCTGCCGACGACCCTCGTGGACGTGCTCATCGGCGCCAACATGACCCTGTCGGCCATCCTGCTGATGGTCGCCATGTACCTGCCGTCGCCGCTGGCGTTCTCCTCGTTCCCGTCCGTCCTGCTGGTCACCACGCTGTTCCGCCTGGGCATCTCCATCGCCACCACCCGCCTGATCCTGCTGCAGGGCGACGCGGGGCACATCATCGAAACCTTCGGCAATTTCGTGGTGGGCGGCAACCTCATCGTGGGCCTGGTCGTCTTCCTGATCCTGACCATCGTGCAGTTCGTCGTGATCACCAAGGGCGCCGAGCGGGTGGCCGAAGTGGCCGCGCGCTTTTCGCTCGACGCCATGCCCGGCAAGCAGATGTCGATCGACGCCGACCTGCGCGCCGGCACGATCGACATGGACGAGGCCCGCAAGCGCCGCTCCGTCGTCGAAAAGGAAAGCCAGCTCTACGGCGCCATGGACGGCGCCATGAAGTTCGTCAAGGGCGACGCCATCGCCGGCCTGATCATCGTGGCAGTGAACCTGCTGGGCGGCATCCTCATCGGCACCATGCAGCGCAACCTCAGCGCCGGCGAAGCGGTGCAGGTCTATTCCATCCTGACCATCGGCGACGGCCTCATCGCGCAGATCCCGGCGCTCTTCATCGCCATCTGCGCCGGCATCATCGTGACCCGGGTGCAGACCGGCGACGGCCCTTCCAACGTGGGCAAGGACATCGGGGCGCAGGTGCTGGCGCAACCGCGCGCGCTGCTGATCGCCGCCGCGATCGCGGTGGGCATGGGCCTGATCCCGGGCATGCCCACCCTGACCTTTCTTGCGCTCGCCGCGGTGGTCGGCACCATCGGCTTCGTACTGCTGCGCGGCACGCGCAAGGTGGTGGACGAGAAGACGGGCGAAATCACCGAAATCCCCGCCCTGGCGGCCGACGGCCAGAAGCCAGCGGCCAAGCCGCGCACCGACGGCAGCGCCGAGTTCGCGCCCACCCTGCCGCTGATGATAGACGTCGCCGCGCAGCTGCAACGCAGCTTCGACGCCGACGAACTGAACGACGAACTGCTCAAGATCCGCCGCGCGCTGTACTTCGACCTGGGCGTGCCCTTCCCCGGCATCCAGCTGCGCTTCAACGACGCGCTGCCGCAAGACACCTACAACATCCTGCTGTCCGAGGTGCCGGTATCGCAGGGCAAGCTGCGGCCCGGCGCGGTGCTGGTGCGCGATACCGAGCAGAACCTGCAGGCGCTGCAGGTTCCCTACGAAACGGACAAGCGCTTTCTGCCCAACATCCCCACCATCTGGGTCGCGGCCGAGCTCGCGCCCACCCTGTCGGCGGCCGGGATCCCCTACCTGGATCCCCACCAGGTCCTGACCTGGCACCTGGCTTTCGTGCTGAAGAAATACTCGTCCGACTTCATCGGCATCCAGGAGACGCGCTTCCTGCTTACCGCCATGGAAGACCGCTTCCCCGACCTGGTGAAGGAGGCGCTGCGCGTGATGCCGGTGCAGAAGATCGCCGAAATCATGCAGCGCCTGGTATCCGAGGACATTTCGGTGCGCAATCTGCGCGCGGTGCTGGAAGCGCTGATCGAATGGGGCCAGAAGGAAAAGGACTCGGTGTTGCTGACGGAATACGTGCGGGTCTCGCTGAAGCGGCACATCAGCTACAAGTACTCCAGCGGCCAGAACATCCTGCCGGCCTACCTGCTTGCGCCCAACGTGGAAGAGACGGTGCGCGGCGCCATCCGCCAGACGTCGGCGGGCAGTTACCTGGCGCTGGACCCGAACGCGTCGAAGAAACTGGTGGACAACATCAAGCGCGCCACGGGAGACCTGCACGCCACGGCGCAGAAGCCGGTGCTGCTGACCTCCATGGACATCCGCCGCTATCTGCGCAAGATGATCGAGCAAGACCTCTACGAACTGCCCGTCCTGTCCTACCAGGAGCTGACGCAGGAGATCAACGTGCAGCCGCTGGCGCGGGTGGATCTATGAACGCGCCGCGCAACGGAGCCCCGTCATGAGCGAAGCGCTGGAACTTCGCGTCCTTAGCGGCCTGCACCGCGACGCGCGCTGCCTGGTCGAAGACGGCGCGGTGCTGGGCGCCGATCCGGCCTGCGATGTCGTGCTGGCCGACGAAGGCATGGACGCGCGGGCCGCGCAGGTGCGCATCGGCGCGGGCGGCTGGGCCCTGACGGCAGGCGACGATGCCCCTGCCACCCCGTTCAACCGCCCCCTCGCGCTCGGCCCGGTCTGGGTCACCGTGGCGCGGCGCGACGATCCGTGGCCCCTGTTGCCGGAATCCGGCGCCGACGCGCCGGCGGCGCCCGCCTGCGCATCGGAGCCGCTGGCGCCCGAAACGCCCCCCGCGCCCGCCGCAACCGCCGCCTCCTCGGCGGAGGAAGATGCCCAGCTGGAACGCCGGCTGCCGCTGCCGCCCGTGCCCGGTCGGCGCCGCAAGCGCGACTCGTGGCCGATGGCGTTGGGACTCGGCGCCGTGGCCCTGACGATCATCGTGGCCATCGCGCTGGCGCTGATCCCTCCCTCCACGGCCAAGCGCGCGCCGACGCCCGATCCGCGGCTGGCCGCCGCCGAAAAATCCGTGGGCCAGATATCCGCCGTGTTCGAGCGCATGGGGCTGGCGTCGCGGCTGCACGTGTCCCTGTCGCGCGACGGCACGGTCACCGTGTCCGGCTGGGTGCGCAACGCCGTCGAACAGGACGCCGTCGCGGCGGCGCTGTCGCAGATCTGGCCCATGCCCGCCATGCGCATCAGCAACGAGGACGAAGCCGTGCGCACCGCGCGCGCCGCGCTGCGCGCGTTCAACGTCAAGTATGAACCGCGGTACCAGGGCGACGGCCGGCTCGAAATCGCCGGCATCGCCAGCAGCGCCCGCGAACGCGCCTCGGCCCTGGACGCGCTGCGCGCGCAGCTGCCCGGCATGACGGTGCTGGGCAACGGCATCAAGCTGACGCAACAGGTCAGCGACACCTTATCGAGCCAGTTGGTCGACGAAGGCCTGTCCGGCGTCACGCTGGCCTGGAAGGCGGACTACCTGGACATCGCTCCCGGCGCGCTGGACGACGACCAGATGCAGCGCCTGCAGGCGCTGGTGACGGACTTCAACAAGGAACACCTGGACGTGGCGCGCCTGGCGTCGGCCAGCGCCGCCGCGCCGGCCGACAGCGTGCCGTTCACGATACGCAGCGTGGTCGGCGGGGCGCAGCCCTTCATCGTGCTGGAGGACGGCAGCAAGCTGCTGGTGGGCGGGGTCTACCGCAAGTACCGCCTCGTCGCCGTGGAGAACACCCGCATCATCTTCGAAGGACCGCGCAACGCGATCGTGACGCGCTGAGCGCGCCATACCCGCATCCGAGACCCGAGCCGCCATGAACGCACCGATCACATTGACCGAACTCGAGGAACGCCTGGCCGCCCCCGGCGGCGCCGAATTGCGCGCATCGCTTTCCCGGCGCATGGCCGCGCTGGAGGCCGCGGCGCGCGCGCAGCTGGAGCGCGGCCTGGCGCCCGCCGCGTTCCAGAATGCCCAGGCCCTGGCCGACGCCGCCCGCGCCGCCCAGGAGGTGCTTGCGACCGGCTCGCCCCCCTCCCTGTCCGCCGCCGGCGCGCCGGCGGCGCCGCTTCCATTCAATTCCCTGTCCCGCTAAGGAGACGCACCATGGCACTCAATGGCCTCACCGGCTCGTCCGGCCTGAACTTCAATTCCGTCAACAGCACGATCTACGACAGCATCCGCACGCAGGAAACGAACCTGCAGGCAACGCTTTCCAGCATGCGCACCAACGCGGACGGCAGTGTCTCCCAGGCCGAACTGCTGAAGATGCAGCAGCAGGTCCAGCAATGGACGATGATGATCGACATCCAGAGCACCATCACCAAGCAGATCGCGGATTCGCTAAAGGGCGTGATCCAGAAATCGAGCTAGGCGGCTCGCGCGTGGCGGCCCCCGACGGGGGGCCTGCCTACACCGATTGCATCATGAAGGCGGGATTGCGCCGCAGCGCGTCGGCGTCGGGTTCGGTGCGCGCGCAGCGCTGCTCCCAGGTCTCGACCTGATTCAGCAAGGCATCTATCGCGGCCATCAGGGTATCCGCGCGGCACTCCGCGCGCGCCACGCCCAGCTGCAGGTGCATGCGTCCGTCCGGAGCCGCGCAGGCGACGACGCCGCCGCCTGCCTGCATGAAGTTCGATTGCGCCGCCAGCAGCGCCTGGGCGCCGTCCATCTTGCCGCCCACCGCGCACGACAGCAGCACCTGGCCGCGCGCGCCGTGCTCGACGATCTGCACGAGATGCCGGCCGTCGAACGCCAACTGGCAGAGGCCTCCGTCGGACGGCGCCAGCGCGGGGATGCCCAGCATCTGGCCGAGTTCGGAGAGCATCCGGACGAATAAGGGATCTGACACGGTAGTCGGCGGGCCATGCCAGGCGCCGCGGGATGCCGGCAGCCTGGATGCCAATGAGGTGAACGAACCGCTCATCTTACCTTCGTTCCCCTCATCCCCCAAGCATTGAAGCCGCGCGCCATCACAACGGAATCGCGGCGCGGGCCTGGCATATCGCGGCCAGCCGGCGGGAGTCCCCTTCGTGCTGGCGCCACAAGCGCAGCAGCCTGTCCGCGCCCGTGCTGCGGGTCTCGACGGCGTACCTGGCGTAGTCCAGCCAATGGCGCTCGGCCGCGGTCAGCCCGCCTTCGGCAACCGCCAGCGTCTCGCGCGCCAGCGCCCACACCTGCTCGTGGCTCAGGGCATGCCGCAACGCCTCGGCGCGCAGTCCACGCAAGCGCAGCCAGCCCCATTCGCGCAGCAGCGCCTCGGCCTCGCCCAGGTTGCGCATCAGTCCCAACTGCACGGCCGAGGGCGCCATCACGATGGTGGCCGCCACGGCGCTGCCGGCTTCCTCGACGAGTTGCGCATCGGCAAAGCCCGCGCCGGGCGCGCGCCCTTCGATGTAGCCCACGGCGCCCAGCCGCAGGTAGAGTTCCTCGATGCCGCCCGGCCGCTTCCACGCCGCGCGCAGCGCATCCAGGCCCGGATGCTCGGCCAGCCGGTAGCGCCAGCGGGCGTCCAGGAAATGCGCGAACTGGGAATACTCGAAATGCCCGCCCTGGGGCATGATCCTTACCTGGCCGCCCGTGTCCGTGCGCAGGCCCGGCCAGCCGTCGGACGCCAGGAACTGCGAGAGCGACGGCCCGCCTTGCAGGTACACGCCCACCGCCGACTTGTAGCCGTCCTCGACCGCCAGCGGCAGGCAACGGCTGGCGGTTCCCGGGCCGAACATCCAGCGGAAATAGTCGCCCAGGTCCTCGAAAGGACGTTCGGGCAGGCGTTGCAGGCGATGGTCTCCGGCGTAGCGCGAATGGCGGAACATGCGGTCCCAGACGGTCAGCCGGTTTTCCTTGAGGCCCGTGATGCGGCCGTTCTCCAGCGGGCTGTTCGCGAACATGGCGATGCTGGCCGGCGCTAGGCCCAGCACCACGTTCAGCGCGCGCGCCGCCTGCCGCACGTCCACCGACGTGCATGGGCTGTTCTGGGCCTTCGCGTCGATGCCCACGCGGTGCAGCCATTCGCGGTGCCCGACCAGTTCCCGATAGATGGGGCGAGGCACCTGGACCCGCGCATACCAGCCCGGATCCAGCGTGCACGCCGGATGCTCCGAAACGTTCAGCACGGTGGCGCCCTCGGCCTGCAGCGCCAGCTGCGCGTCCTCGAGCTCGCGCCTGGCGCGGCGGGCCAATTCGGCCAGTCCGCCCTCGGCCGCGGCGACCGGCGCGAACGCCGTCTCCAGCAGATTGAAGCCGTTGTCCAGGCCGCTCTCGCCGGCCGCCACGGACACGCCTACGTCGCGACCGCCGATGCGCGAGATGTCCGGCGCCTCGTCCCGTTCCGCCTTGATCCGCGCCAGCCTGGCGAAATAACCGTCCACGGGATGGCTGGCGCCGCTGTCGCGGTGCGCCACGGCCATCTCCATCTCCAGGCCCAGCGTTTCGCCGGCCACGGCGCTCACCGGCACGCCCCTCGGCGGCGGGCGGCGCAATCGAAGCGGAAACGGGCGCGGGCGGAACACATGGCGGGCTCTTGGAAAACACGATCGTGCGAGCTTAGTAACGCGAACCGCGTCCGCGTTCCCCGTCACGGCGGCGCCCAGGCCGGATCCGGCCCGGCCTGGCGCTCAGGCAGCCCCGGGCAATGCCTGGAATCCCTGGGCCAGAATGTCCACGAAAGCCTCGGTCACCGCCGAGGGCGCGGTCTGCGCGGGATAGGCCATGCATACCCGCACCGGCAGGCGCGGCGTGAACGGCCGTATCGCCAGCCGGTCCGCGAATACCGCCGCGATATAGGGATTGACGATGCCCAGCCCATTGCCCGCGGCCGCCAGCGCGCAGATCGTCGACGAATAGGTGGTCTCGATCTCGGACGCCGGCAGCACCCGGTGCGCCTGCATCTCGCCGCGCAGCTGCAGATAGACGTCGTCGTCCGCGTTCAGCACCAGCAGCCTGCGCGCGTTCAGGTCCAGGATGTCGATGGACGGCCGCTCGGCCAAGGGGTGGTCGAGCCGCATCACGCAGACCGCCTCGCTTTCATGCAGCTCATGCAGGTCCAGCAGCGCGCCGTCCAGGGGCGCCGCCGTCACCACGACGTCGTAGGTGCCGTGGAGCAGTCCCTCGCGCAGGTACTGGCTGCCCATCGTCTGCATGTTGATATGGACGTCGGGATAGCGCTGGGCGAACGTTTCCACCGCCCCCGGCAGCACGCCCAGCCCCAGCGCCGGGGTACAGGCCAGCCGCAACACCCCGCTGCCGCTGCGGCGCATCGCGGCCACGCGGTCCTCGATGCGCTCCAGGCCCACGAAGTGTCGCTTGACCGTGTCGAACAGGTCCTTGGCCTCGCGCGTGGGCCGCAGCCGCCCGCGCTCCATGTCGAAGAGCTTCAGCCCGCTGGCCTGCTGCACCTGGCCCAGCAGACGGCTGACCGAAGGCTGGGTGGTGCGCAGCATCTGGGCCGCGCCGGTGGTGGTGCCGGCCAGCATGACCGCATGGAAGGCTTCGATCTGACGGAAATTCAGCGGTCGGCTCATGGCGTCGCAGGGTATTGCAAATGCGCATAGCCTATGTCTAAAAAAGAATTTTTTCAAATACATGGCGACTCCTACACTGGATTCCCCAGGGCGCCGCCAGATGCGCCCGCGATATCTCAACCTTCCAGGGGAAGCCCCATGAATCCACGCCGTACCTGGCGCACCATCCTCAGCGCGCTGTGCCTGGCCGCCGCCGGCGCCGCGCTGCCCGCCGCCGCCCATGCGCAGGCCAACTATCCCGACCGACCGGTGCGCATCATCGTGCCCTTCACGGCCGGCGGCAGTTCCGATATCCAGGGCCGCCTGTTGGCCGAACACCTGGGCAAGCTGTATGGGCAGTCCGTGGTCGTGGAGAACCGTCCCGGCGCGGGCGGGCACATCGGCGGGAAGTTCGTTGCGGACTCCGGCCCGGACGGCTACACCCTGCTGCTCGGTTCCATCGGCCTGCATGCGACCTATGGCGTGTACAAGAGCCTCAACTACCAGCCCGCCCAGGACCTGAAGCTGATCACCGTCGTGGCCGAGATGCCGCACGTGGTCGTGGCCAACCCCGCGCTGGAAGCCAACTCCCTGGCCGAGCTGACCGCCCTGGCCAAGGCGAAGCCGGACACGTTGCATTTCGGGTCGGCGGGCGTGGGCTCCTCGGTGCACATGGTCGGCGAGCTCTACAAGATGGCGGCCCAGGCGCCCATCGTCCACATCCCGTACCGCGGAAGCTCCGCCGCCACCAACGATCTGCTGGGCGGCCAGATCCAGCTGCTCTTCGAGAACGTGCCCACCACGATCGGCTACATCGAAGCGAAAAAGCTGAAGGCGCTGGCCATCACTGGCGCGTCCCGCTCGCCCGCGCTGCCCGACGTGCCCACCGCCGCCGAGGCCGGCCTGCCGGGCCTTACCGTCACCTCCTGGACCACGCTTGCGGCCAGCAAGGACGTGCCCGACGCGCTGATCGAAAAGCTCAGCGCCGATCTCCGCCGCGTGTACGCCGATCCCGCATTCCGCGCCGGCCTGGAGCGCCTGGGCATGACGCCCGTGGGCAACAGCCCCGCCCAGGCGCGCGAATTCGTCGAGCGCGAACGCGCCCGCTGGAACAAGGTCATCGAAACCGAACACATCACCGCGGGCTGACATCCGCCCTGGTGGGGCGGCGCGCCCGCCCCGTCCGTCTCATCCTCAACCCCATCCATGAACCGCATGCTTGCCACGTCCATCGCCTGCCGCCGCCTGGGCGCCACGCCTCACCATCATTTCTTCGGCTACTACAACAAGACCGTCTGGCATCGCGACGGCCGCTACCTGCTGGCCAACCGCACCTCCTTCAAGGACGCGCGGCTCACGCCCGAGCTGCCCGCCGAAGTGGGCTACTTCGACCTGGCCGACAACGACCGCTACCATGCCGTGGGCACCACCACGGCATGGAACTGGCAGATGGGCTGCCAGCTGCAATGGCTGGACGGCCTGGACGAACCGCAGATGATCTACAACTGCCGCAGCGACGACGCCTCCAGCGGCGTGTACCCCGGCTTCCTCTCGGCCATCCACAATATCGCCACGGGCCAGACCCGCCTCCTGCCCCTGCCCATCTACGTGGCCGCGCCCAGCAGCCGCTATGCGCTCTGCGTCGACTATCGCCGGCTCTACCTCACGCACCAGACCATCGGCTACAGCGAGCATGCGCCCGCCCCCGTCGCCAACGCGCCCGCCGATGACGGCATCCGCCGGCTGGACCTGGACAGCGGCGAGCACCGGCTGCTCGTCAGCTACGCCGACCTGCGCAATTTCCACCCTCGCGACTCGATGGAGCGCGCCATCCACTGGGTCAGCCACATCGAGGTCAATCCCTCGTCCACCCGCATCCTGTTCCTCCATCGCTGGACCGAACGCGTGGAGGACGAGACCTGCTTCCTGCATCGGCTGATCACCATGGACGCGGACGGCAGCGACATGCGCCTGCTGGAATGCTCGGACCATCCCCTGCCGCAACTGGCGGACGATTTCGATCCGAACGCCGTCGGCACCTTCGACTACGAGAAATCCGAATACCAGATCTCGCACCCGCTGTGGCGCGACGACCGCTCGATCATCGTCTGGGGACCGCATGCCGGCAGCATCCACTACCACCTGTACGAAGACACGCCCGGCGGCCGCGTCCAGGTCGTGGGAGACGGCGTGCTGACCGAGAACGGCCACATGACGTTCTCGCCCGTGAATCCACGCTGGCTGCTGAGCGACACCTATCCGGACTCCCGCACCCACGAGCGCGTGCTCTTCCTCTACGACATGCAGACCGGCCAGCGCCATGCGCTGGGCAGTTTCTATGCCGACCCCGGCCTGTCCAAGGAAAACCGCTGCGACCTGCATCCCCGCTGGAGCCGCGACGGCACCCGGATCTGCATCGATTCCGTGCACGAAGGCGAACGCCAGATGTACGTGCTCGACGCCACGCCCATCGTGGGCCAGGCAAGGCGCGACGCCTAGCCTCGGCAAGAAGCATCCAGGCGGCCGGGATCTCGCGCGCGGGCCCGGCCGCCTACTACCATGTCGGTCAAGACAACGGAATTCACACGATCGTCACCCCTGTGTCATGCGCAGCTTCTAACCTCGCTGCCGCTTTCCTTACAAACAACTTAGCGACTCGTTCGCCTATCTATGAGGTTGGAATGTCCTACTTGACCGACAAATTGCGCGCCCCCTACCGCGAAGCCCAGGGAGAGGTGACGGTTCCGGGCCAGATGCTGGATGACATCGTCGCGGCGAACCCGGAACGCCGTACCTTGCTGAAGAACAGCTTCGGCCTGTCGATGCTGTCGGTGTTCGGCGCCTCCACCCTGCTGACGGCCTGTGGCGGCGACGACGATGACGACGATACGCCCGCCAACGGCGGCGACGGCGAGGGCACGCCCGGCGGCCAACCAGGCGAAGGCGGCACCACCACGCCGCCGCCGGGACCGGACTACTCCGTCACGTTCAAGCCGCTGGACGACAAGATCGTCGCGGACACCGTCACCGTTCCGGAAGGCTATGTGGCCGAGGTGCTGTATTCGGCCGGCGACAAATGCGTGATCGGCTCGGCTGGCTACGCGGGCATTCCGCAGTCCTACCCCGCCACCGAAACCCAATCCGGCGGCCAGCACGACGGCATGCACTTCTATGCGCTGGAGGGCGTGGACCCGAACCAGGGCGGCCTGCTGGTGCTGAACCATGAGGCCTTGGACAACGCCACGCTGGACCAGAGCGTCGAGGGCCTGAAAACCCGTCTGTCGAACGTCGGCGTCTCGGTCATCGAAATTGCGCGCGGCAGCGACGGCGCCTGGGCGGTCAAGACCGATTCGCGCTACAACAAGCGCTACACGGGCAACACCGTCTACAACGTCAGCGGCCCCGCCAAGTCGGTGGTCGGCGCCACCGTCGTGGGCACCCTGAACAACTGCTCCAGCGGCGATACTCCGTGGGGCACGTACCTGACCTGCGAAGAAACGCTGAACAACTACCACTACCAGGCCGGCGACACCGGCCAGCCCGCCGACGAAGGCTATGGCTGGGTGGTGGAAATCGATCCCCAGAACCCTGACTCGACCGCCGTCAAGCGCACCGCGATGGGCCGCTTCAGCCACGAAAACACGGCCTACATGCTGGACGAGAACAATCGCGTCGCGTTCTACATGGGCGACGACACCACGCCCGGCTGCATCTACAAGTTCGTGCCGACCAAGCCCTATGATCCGGCCAACCGCGCCAACAACATGGGCCTGCTGGACGAAGGCACGCTGTACGCCGCCCGCTTCAACGACGACGGCAGCGGCAACTGGGTCGAACTGACGGTGGGCAAGAACAACCTCACCACCGGCGCCACCGATCCGGGCAACTTCACGCAAGTGGCCACCGGCACCGTCATCACTGGCACCATCGTCGATTTCAACACGCAGGCCGACGTGCTGGTGAACACCCAGGCCGCCGCGCGCGTCGCGGGCGCCACGCTGATGGACCGCCCCGAGTGGATCACGGTCGGCGTGGACAAGACCGTGTATTGCACGCTGACCAATAACGGCAGCCGCAAGCGCACCAGCGCCGCCAACCCGCGCCCCAACAACTCGCACGGCCACATCATCCGCTGGCACGAGCGCGGCGACTCGCCGCTCGCGACGACCTTCGAATGGGACCTGCTGCTGCTGGCGGGCCGCGACGCCGCCGACGGCGTGGCGCCCAACCTGACCGGCAACGTCAACGGCGACACCTTCTCCAGCCCCGACGGCATCCGCGTCGATCCCAAGGGCCGCCTGTGGGTGCAGACCGACGCCGGAACCGGCACGTCCACCACGGACTTCTTCGGCAACAACTCGATGTACTACATCGACCAGAAGACCGGCGAATCCAAGCGCTTCCTGGTGGGCCCCCTGGGCTGCGAAATCACCGGCATCGCCTACACGCCCGACCTGACGACGTTCTTCATCAACATCCAGCATCCCAACCAGACCTGGAACACGCTGCGCGCAGGCGGCGGCGACGCCCGCTCCGCCACGGTGGTCGTGCGCCGCACGGATGGAAAACCGGTAGGCGCCTAAGCGCCCGGCCCGCGCCCCGGCCTCGCAGGCCGGGGGCAAAGAAAAAGCCCCTGAGTTCTTCACGAAATCAGGGGCTTATACATTCTGGCGGACAGAGGGGGATTCGAACCCCCGATACGCTTTTGACGTATACACGCTTTCCAGGCGTGCGCCTTCAACCACTCGGCCACCTGTCCTATCTGCGACTTTTGCTGCGGATTTACCGCTGCGAAAAATGCGAATCCGCGATTCTAGCAGATTGCGCGCATCGGCGGCAAGGCCCCATGAAAATGGGGGACGCCTTGGCGTCCCCCATTGGCCCTGCCCGGCCGTCAGGCCGGCGCGGCGGGCGGGTCCTGTTCGCGGTAGGAGCTGACCGTGCCGTCCGGCTCGGTCTCTTCCAGGCGCACCCTGAAGCCCCACAGCCGCGCCAGGTGCTTCATCACCTGCTCGGCGTCTTCCCCGGCCAGCGGGCGGCCGCGGGTCTTCAGGTGGCGCAGCACCAGCGATCGGTCAGCGTCGCGGTTGAAGCGGACCACCTGGATATCCGGCACCTGGTTGTCGCGGTTGTGCTGCGCGGCCAGCAGACGGCGGATGTCGCGGTAGCCTTCGTCGTCGTGGATGGCGACCACTTCGAGCTTGGGATTGGCCTGGTGGTCCGAGATGGCGAAGAAACGGAATTCCCGGATCAGGCGCGGCGACAGGTATTGCGAGATGAAGGACTCGTCCTTGAAGTTGCGCATGGCGAAGTCCAGCGTCTTCAGCCAGTCGCCGCCCGCGATGTCGGGGAACCAGCGGCGATCCTCGGGCGTGGGCGCCTCGCAGATGCGGCGGATGTCAGACATCATGGCAAAACCCAGCGCGTAGGGATTGATGCCGCCATAGCCGCGCTCATCGAAGCCCCGCTGGCTGACCACGTTGGTGTGGCTCTGCAGGAATTCCATCATGAAGCCGTCGTTCACCAGCCCTTTTTCGTGCAGGCGGTTGAGGATGGTGTAGTGCCAGAACGTGGCCCAGCCCTCGTTCATTACCTTGGTCTGCGTCTGCGGATAGAAGTACTGCGCGATCTTGCGGACGATGCGCACGAGCTCCTTCTGCCACGGCGCAAGCTTGGGCGAGTACTTCTCGATGAAGTACAGCAGGTTCTCCTCGGGCTCGGGCGGGAACACCGAAGCCTCCACGCGCGTGCTCTTCTCGTCGTCGAGCCGCGGCAGGGTCCGCCACAGGTCGTTGTACTGCAGCCGGGCGTGCTCCTCGCGCTCGGCCTGGCGCGCGGCCTCTTCCTTGTAGGAAATCGGCGCCGGGCGCTTGTAGCGGTCGACCCCGTGATGCGACAGCGCGTGGCAGGAGTCCAACACCGCCTCGACGGCGTCGATGCCGTAGCGGTCTTCGCAGGCCATGACGTACTTGCGCGCGAAGACCAGGTAATCGAGCACGCCATCCGCGTCCGTCCATTGGCGGAACAGGTAGTTGCCCTTGAAGAAGGAGTTGTGTCCGTAGCAGGCATGCGCGATCACCAGCGCCTGCATCGTCATGGAATTCTCTTCCATGAGATACGAGATGCAGGGGTTGGAGTTGATCACGATCTCGTATGCCAGGCCTTGCATGCCGCGGCGGTAGAACTGCTCGTTGCGGATGAATTCCTTGCCGTACGACCAGTGGGGGTACCCGATGGGCAGCCCCGCCGAGGCGTAGGCGTCCAGCATCTGCTCCGAGGTGATCACCTCGATCTGGTTCGGATAGGTGTCCAGGCCGTACTCCGCCGCGACCTTGGAGATCGCCTCGTCATAGGACTGGATCAGTTCGAACGTCCATTCCGAACCTTGGGAGATCGGCCGGGCGCGACCGGCGGTCTCCGGCTCCACGAGAGCTCCGGCGATGGTATTCATGCGGTCTCCTTCTTGAACAGATCATGGAACACAGGGAAGATCTCGCTGCGGTCGCAGATGCGCCGCATGACGAAATGCGGCTCCAGTTTCTGTTCGTATTCGGCCCATAGGCTGCTCTTGCGCGCCTCCTGGGAATCCGGCACCTCGATATAGGCAAAGTAGCGGGTGGCGGGCAACAGGTGCTCCGCCAGGAAACGCGCGCTCTTGCCCGCGTCGGCGCCGAAAGAGTCGCCGTCGCTGGCCTGAGCCGCGTAGACGTTCCAGGAACCCGGCGGATAGCGCTTTTCGAGGATGTCGCGCATCAACTCCAGCGCCGACAGCACGATGGTGCCGCCGCTCTTGGGGTCGTAGAAGAAGGTCTGCTCGTCCACTTCCTCGGCGTTGTCCGTATGGCGGATGAAAACCAGGTCCACGTGCTCGTACTTGCGCGACAGAAACAGGTAGAGCAGCGAGAAGAAGCGCTTGGCCAGGTCTTTCTTGCCCTCGTCCATGGAGCCCGAAACGTCCATCAGGCAGAACATGACGGCGCGCGCCATGGGGATGGAGACCGATACGCGGTTGCGATAGCGCAGGTCCAGGTCGTCCAGGAACGGCACGCGGGCCAGGCGCTCGCGGCAGTCCTCGACTTCCTGCTCCAGCGCCTGGATCTCGTCGGCGGGCGCGCCCGCCTCCCGCGCCTTCGCCAGGCGTTCTTCGGCGTCCTCGAGGTCGGCGCGCGCTTTCACGCTGAGCGCCACGCGGCGCGCCAGCGACGACTTGAGCGTGCGGCTGATGCTCAGCATGCTGGGCGAGCCGGAAGTCGTGTAGCCCGCCCGCTGCCACTTCTTCTGGCTGACCTCGCCCAGCTGGGTGCGCGCCATGTGCGGGAGCTCCAGATCCTCGAAGAACAGATTGAGGAACTCGGCGCGGGACAGGCTGAAGGTGAACTGGTCCACCGACTCCCCCTCGCCCGGCTCGGAGCCGCCTTCCCCCTGCCCGCCCTGCGGCCGGTCGAAGGTGTCGCCCTTGGCGAACTCGCGGTTGCCGGGGTGCACCATCTCGCGGTCGCCGCCCGTGCCGTGCCGGAAGGTCGGCTCGGAAATATCGCGGGCGGGCAGGTTGATTTCGCCGCCCTGGTCCATGTCCTGGATGGAGCGGTCACGGATCATCCCGTGGACCGCCTTGCGGATCTGGTCCTTGTAGCGCCGGAGAAAACGCTCCCGGTTGACGGCGCTTTTATTGCGCCCGTTGAGACGGCGATCGATCAGTGAATTCATGATTCACCTCGCTCAGGAAGACTTCCTCACACGGAGGTACCACTCGCAAAGCAGCCTGACCTGTTTTTCGGTGTAGCCCTTTTCGACCATGCGATCCACGAAGCTCTGGTGTTTCGACTTGTCCTCGGCCGAGGCCTTGGCGTTGAACGAAATCACGGGGAGCAGGTCTTCCGTGTTCGAGAACATCTTCTTCTCGATCACTTCGCGCAGCTTTTCATAGCTGGTCCAGGTGGGGTTGCGGCCGTTGTTGTTGGCGCGCGCCCGCAGCACGAAGTTCACGATCTCGTTGCGGAAATCCTTCGGGTTCGCGATGCCCGCCGGCTTTTCGATCTTTTCCAGTTCGTCGTTGAGCGCGCTGCGGTCGAAGCTTTCGCCGGTTTCCGGATCGCGGAATTCCTCGTCCTGGATCCAGCAGTCGGCAAACGTCACGTAGCGGTCGAAGATGTTCTGGCCGTATTCGGAATAGGACTCCAGGTAAGCGGTCTGGATCTCCTTGCCGATGAACTCCGCATAACGGGGCGCCAGATAGCCCTTGATGAATTCAAGATAGCGCCGGCGGATTTCCTCGGGGTAGTCCTCGCGGCCGATACGCTGCTCGAGCACATACATCAGGTGCACCGGGTTGGCCGCCACTTCCGTCTGGTCGTAATTGAAGACGCTGGACAGGATCTTGTACGCGAAACGCGTGGAGACGCCCGTCATGCCCTCGTCGGTGCCCGCGTAGTCCTTGTACTCCTGCAGGGCCTTGGCCTTCGGGTCCACGTCCTTCAACGTTTCGCCGTCGTAGACGCGCAGCTTCGAGTAGATGCTGGAGTTCTCGGGTTCCTTCAGCCGCGTCAGCACCGAGAATTGCGCCATCATGTCCAGCGTTCCCGGCGCGCAGGGCGCCGCGGACAGCGAACTGTGGTGCAGCAGCTTCTCGTAGATGCGGACCTCTTCCGACACCTGCAGGCAGTACGGCACCTTGACGATGTAGATACGGTCGAGGAACGCCTCGTTGTGCTTGTTGTTGCGGAAGGTCTGCCATTCCGACTCGTTCGAGTGGGCGAGAATCATGCCGTTGAACGGGATCGCGGAAAAGCCTTCGGTGCCCTTGAAGTTGCCTTCCTGGGTGGCCGTCAGCAAGGGATGCAGCATCTTGATCGGGGCCTTGAACATTTCCACGAACTCGAGCAGGCCCTGGTTCGCCAGGCACAGCCCGCCGGAATAGCTGTAGGCGTCCGGATCGTCCTGCGAATGGCGATCGAGCTTGCGGATGTCCACCTTGCCGACCAGCGAGGAAATATCCTGGTTGTTTTCGTCGCCCGGCTCGGTCTTGGCGATGGCGGTCTGGCGCAGCACGGACGGATTCAGGCGCACGACGCGGAACTTCGAGATGTCGCCGTCGAATTCCTTCAGGCGCTTCACCGCCCACGGCGACATGATGCCGGTCAGGTAGCGCCGCGGAATGCCGTATTCTTTCTCGAGCGTGTCGCCGAACCGTTCCGGATGGAACAGGCCCAGGGGCGTTTCGTTTACCGGCGACCCCTTCAAGGCGTAGATGGGATAGGTCTCCATCAAGGCCTTGAGCCGTTCCGCGATGGACGACTTGCCGCCGCCCACGGGGCCCAGCAGATAGAGGATTTGCTTGCGCTCTTCCAGTCCCTGCGCGGCATGCTTGAAGAACGCGACGATCTGCCCGATCACGTCCTCCATGCCGTAGAACTCCTGGAACGCGGGATAGCGCCGGATGGTCCGGTTGGAAAACAAACGGGAAAGACGTGGGTCGTTACGCGTATCCACGATCTCAGGTTCGCCTATCGCGGCCAGCATGCGCTCAGCCGGGCTGGCGTAGGCCATGGGATCGCTCTTGGCGAGGTTCAGATATTCCTCAAGGGAGAGTTCTGATTCCTGCTCTCTTGCATACTGCGACTTGAAGCCTTCGACGATGTTTTGCACGGAAACCTCCTACAACACGCGAAAAATCCAATACGTCCCTACGTGTCCCCATTGTGCCTCAGCGCCTACGCATTACTAGACAATCTCGCGATAAGCGTCGTCGGCTGGATGGTATGTTGCTTTCGCCACACATCAACCAAGAGCACGATCGGGCCCTTTCCGTTTAGGCTGCACCGTTCGGACACAAGTTCCGTCAGGGAATGCAACTTACGTGAATAAGTTCGCTCGTTCGACTTCAGCATATCGCCGGATGCGCGCAGGGATAAACCGGCTGCACATGAAATGCTCAGCAATGATTTGAAGGGAAGAGCGATATCCCGGGGATTCTTATGATGCGGGTGTAAACCCGATGCGCCCGCTATGCGATGGCAGCGGACGGTCTGAACGGCGCGATGCGTCTTCGTTCAGCAGCATGCCGGCCCGGTCGTGAAAAAGCGCCGATGACGCGGCACGGGAATCCGTGGTGACGAGGGCGCGTGGCGCTGAGCGGTTTAATCCTTCAGGGCGTATCGCCAAGTCATGTGCCTATGCTATAGCCAATTGACCGTTTTGTGGCAATTCATTTTGCGCATTGCCGAAAATAGTCGTGTCGCGGGCACGTGCCGATGCGCGCGCGATTGGCAGCCGCAAGCGCCGAGTGCTAGTACCCCTCGGTGCAATGCGGATATGAGTCCGTGCCGGCCCCCGCACGGCTCTCAGCGATAGAATCACGCATCCAGAACGCGCCCGCGCGCTTCCCAGCCCCTCTTTCCCACATCAGCCACGGGTCTTTGACGCGTCATGCAGCCCCATTCGAGGCCCACCGCCAACCGCATCAGCCACCTGGCCCGGACGACCGTCAAACGTGGTTCCGCGGCGCTGTGCGCCGCATTGCTGCTGACGCTGGGCGCTTGCGGCAAGCAGGACAGCGACCTGCCGGCCGATGCTTATGTCTGGCAACGCATCGGGACGCCTCCCGTGACGCGGGCCATGTCGGGCAACGCGGATGTGGTCCGGGCATGGCGCGTGCTGATGGCCGAGATGAATGCGACGACTCGCCGCAACGGGCCTCGGCGATCTACCGGCGCTATATAGAGAGAGGCGCGCGAGTGCCATTCAGCGGCACCTTCGGCCGCGAATGCGCCGAGCCCGACTTCCAGGCGGCCGCCTGGTTCCGCTACACCCAGGCGGAGAAGACCTGGAAACGCCTGGTCCGCGGGCGCCCTGGCCTGTTGGCGGCAGCGGCGGCATTGCTGGCCTTGATCGCCGGCGGGGCGGGCATCCTGGCCTGGCGCAATGCCTCGGCGGGGCGCCGGACGCGGGCCGGCTAGGACAGTTCGGGCAGTTCGACGCGCTGCATCAGCTGGCGCCAGGTGTCGGCCACCCGGGCGCGCACGCGCAGATCGGCCCCCACCCGTTCGGTATCGATGAACTCGTAGCGCCGCGCGGCGTCCAGGTGTTCGAGCATCGGCAGCCGGACCATGCCCGCCGCATCGCCCAGCAGCACCGGCGCCAGATACAGCAGCAGCTCGTCCACGCAACCCGCCGAAACCAGCGCGCCGCTCAGGCCGGCGCCGGCCTCCACGTGCACCTCGTTGATCTGTTCCTGGGCCAGCCAACGCATCATCGCAGGCAGATCCACCCTGCCCGGCTCCTCGCCGGGCAGCACGACGACGCGGGCATTCCTGGCCTGCAGGCGCTCGGCCTTGGCCGCGTCTTCGCGGGCCGTGAACAGAATGACCTCCGCGCCATCGAACAGCCTGGCCTGTTCCGGAATCTCGAAACGGCCGTCCACGACAGCCTTGCGCGGCTGGCGCGGTGTGTCCACCCCTCTTGCATTGAGCTGCGGGTCGTCTTTCAGGACGGTGCCCATGCCGGTGAGCACCACGCAGCTGCGCGCCCGCCAACGGTGCCCGTCGGCGCGGGCGTCGGGCCCCGTGATCCATTGCGACACGCCGTTATGCAGCGCGCTGCGGCCGTCCAGCGACGCCGCCATCTTCATCCATACCCAGGGCAGGCCGCGGCTCATGCGGGAGATGAAACCGGCATTGATCGCCAGCGCCTCCTCTCGGCAGATGCCGGTGCTTACCGCGATGCCGGCCTCGCGCAACCGCGCCAGGCCCTGCCCGTTGACCAGCGGATTCGGATCGCCCAGGGCCACCACCACGCGCGCCGGACGGGCGGCAAGCACGGCGTCCACGCAGGGCGGCGTGCGGCCGAAATGACTGCATGGCTCCAGGGTCACGTAAAGGGTGGCGCCCGCCACCGACTCGCCGCGCGCCTGGGCGTCGCGCAGGGCGCGGACCTCGGCGTGCGGGCCGCCCGGCGGCTGGGTCGCCCCTTCGCCCAGCACGCGTCCGTCGCGCACGATGACGCACCCGACCCGGGGGTTGGGCGCGGTGGTGTACATGACGGTCTGCGCCAACGCCAGGGCGCGTCGCATCCAGAAAAGGTCGTCGGTGTCGCTCGGGATCATCATGCACGGGATTGTATGCCGCCCCGGCCGCCGGGCGCAGTCCGGACGGCGCTGCGGCGAGGCTGCCGTTCAATGTCCGTTTCGGGCCGATAGGCGTCTTTCGGCGCGCTCCCCAAACCGTTGGATTGCAGTAAAAATGGCGCTACACCCTTTCGATTTCCCAGCCAGGAGCCCGGTTCCATGAAACAAGCACTGATTGTCATCGACGTACAAGAATCTTTCCGGCAACGTCCGTTTTGGGATGAAACCGAGTATCCGGCCTTTCTGGAGCAGATCCAGTCCCTGATCGATGCCGCCGCCGCAAAGAACATTCCGGTGCTCCAGGTGTTCCACACCAGCGTCGCCAACGACCCCGCCAGCCCCTTCTCGCTCGCCTCGGGCCACGTCCGGACGCTGGAGGAACTGCGGATCGCCCCCAGCGCCGTGTTCCACAAGACCGTGCATTCGTCGCTCTACGCCAAGGACGCCAGCGGCGCCAGCCTGCACGACTGGCTGCTCGCCCATGGGATCGAAGGCGTCATCGTCTGCGGCATCCGCACCGAACAGTGCTGCGAAACCACGTCGCGGCACGCCAGCGACGCCGGCTTCAAGGTGGTGTTCCCCACCGATGCCACCCTGACTTTCGCCATGCAGAGCCCGTCCGGCAAGCATTACACGCCGGCCGAGATCCGCGACCGCACCGAACTGGTCCTGCAGGGGCGTTTCGCCCGCATCGCGCGCGCCGCGGATGCGCTGGCCGCCTAGCCATCCACGGGAGGCGCCATGGTTCCGGTGTATTTCGTGCTGACGCAGGGCATCGTGCTGCTGGACGTTGCCGGCCCGGCGGAAGCGTTCCGGGTGGCCAACAAGCTCAGCCCGGGCGCGTTCGAGCAGCATTTCTGCGGCCCCTCCCGGGAGGTCGAGAGCGGCATTCCCGGCCTGCACCTGGCGCACATCAGGGCGCTTCCGGCGGCCTTGCCGCCGGAAGCGCTGGTGATCATCTCGGGCGTGGTGGGCAAACCGACGCGCCTGGACGACCCTCATGCCCGGGCCATCATCGAATGGCTGGCCCTGCGCCACCCCGCGGACGGCTTTACGCTGATGACCGTGTGCGCGGGCGCGCTGTTCGCGGCGGCCGCCGGGCTTACCCGGCAGCGCGAATGCACCACGCACCACACCTGCCTGGAACAGCTGGCCAGCCTTGATCCCAGCGCGCGCCTGCACGACAACCGGATTTTCGTCGAGGACGGCAAGCTGGTCAGCAGCGCGGGGATCACGGCAGGCATCGACCTGGCGCTGCACATGGTGTCGCGCCACTGCGGGCCTCGCGTGGCCAGCGAAGTCGCGCGCGACATGGTGGTCTACCAGCGGCGCGCCGGCACGGATTCGACGTTGTCACCCTGGCTGGATCACCGCAGCCACCTGCATCCGGGCGTGCACCGCGTGCAGGATGCGGTGATACGCGACCCCGCCGCGCCCTGGTCGGCGCAATCGCTGGCGGATCACGCGCACACCAGCGCCCGCCACCTGACCCGGCTGTTCCGCGAACACGCGGGATGCACGCCGATGGACTATCTCTATCAGATACGCGTCGCGCTGGCGCGCGACTTGCTGCGCGATACCCGCCTGGACCTGGAGCGGGTGGCGGAGAAATCCGGCTTCGGGTCGGCGCAGCACATGCGGCGCGTCTGGCGCAAATTCCAACCGCTCACGCCCAGCCTGGCCCGCTCCGCCGCCATGCAATGACGGAGCCCGCGCGCTGCCCGGCCTACTCCTTGCGCAGCTTCCCGGGCAGCAGGGGGCCCTGCATCTCGCGGATGGCCTCGACGAATTCGCCGATATCCTCGAAGCTCTTGTAGACCGACGCGAAGCGCACGTATGCCACCTTGTCGAGCTTGCGCAGCTCGTTCATGACGAGCTCGCCGATGTGCTCGGAGGGCACTTCCCGCAGGCCGCTGGCCAGCAACTGTTCTTCGATGCGGGCGACCGCCGCGTCCACGTCCTCCGTGCTGACGGGCCGCTTGCGCAACGCCAGGCTCAGGCTGGCGCGCAGCTTGCCGGGATCGTAGTCGCTGCGGCTGCCATTGCGTTTGACGATGGAGGGCATGGCGAGCTCCACCCGCTCGTAGGTGGTGAATCGCTTGTCACAGGACAGGCAGCGGCGGCGACGGCGGATGGCGTCGCCCTCTTCTGAGACCCGGCTGTCGACGACCTGTGTTTCGGCATTGCCGCAAAATGGACACCGCATGTGTGATCCCTAAAGGCACTGGTGGCAATAGTTGAGCATATTGTAACGACGCTCCCGGCTGCCAGCGTCAATACGGGCTAATCCGGACCTTCCCGGTCCGGAAAGCAAAGGGACGGCGCCTTGCGGGGCCGTCCCTTCGACTGGGCCAGCTTGCGGGCACGGAGCCCGCAGGCGGGTGCGGAATTACTTCTTGCCGTAGACCGGCAGGCGCGAGGTCAGTTCATTGACCTTGGCGCGCACCGCGGCGATATTGGCTTCGTCGCGCGGGTTGTCCAGCACGTCGGCGATCAGGTTGGCGGTCAGTTCTGCCTCCGCTTCCTTGAAGCCGCGGGTGGTCATGGCCGGCGTGCCCAGGCGGATGCCGCTGGTCACGAAGGGCTTTTCCGGGTCGTTCGGGATGGCGTTCTTGTTGACCGTGATGTGGGCCTGGCCCAGCACGGCTTCCGCTTCCTTGCCCGTGATGCCCTTGGAACGCAGGTCCACCAGCATGACGTGGCTTTCGGTGCGGCCGGAAACGATGCGCAGGCCGCGCTTGACCAGCGTGTCGGCCAGCACCTTGGCGTTCTTGACCACTTGCTGCGCGTATTCCTTGAACTCGGGCTCCAGCGCTTCCTTGAAGGCCACGGCCTTGCCAGCGATGACGTGCATCAGCGGGCCGCCCTGGATGCCGGGGAAGATGGCCGAGTTGACGATCTTCTCGTGTTCGGCCTTCATCATGATGACGCCGCCGCGCGGGCCGCGCAGCGACTTGTGCGTGGTCGAGGTGACGAAGTCGGCGTGGGGCACCGGGTTGGGGTAGGCGCCGCCGGCGACCAGGCCCGCATAGTGGGCGATGTCGACCATGAACAGCGCGCCGTTTTCACGGGCGATGCGGGCCATGCGCTCGAAATCGATGTGCAGGGCGTAGGCGGAGGCGCCGGCCACGATCAGCTTGGGCTTGTGTTCCTTTGCCAGTTGCTCGACCTGCGCGTAGTTCAGGACCTCGTTTTCGTCCAGGCCGTACGAGATGAAGTTGTACAGCTTGCCCGACGCGTTGACCGACGCGCCGTGCGTCAGGTGGCCGCCTTCGGCCAGGCTCATGCCCAGCACCGTGTCGCCCGGCTTCAGGACGGCCATGTACACGCCCTGGTTGGCCTGCGAACCCGAGTTGGGCTGCACGTTGGCGGCTTCGGCGCCGAAGATCTGCTTCAGGCGGTCGATAGCCAGCTGCTCGACCACGTCCACGTACTCGCAACCACCGTAATAGCGCTTGCCCGGGTAGCCTTCGGCGTACTTGTTCGTGAGCTGCGTGCCCTGGGCTTCCATGACGGCCGGGCTGGCGTAGTTCTCCGAAGCGATCAGCTCGATGTGCTGCTCTTGGCGAACGTCTTCCTTCTGGATGGCGGCCCAAACGTCCGGGTCAGCCTTGGACAGGGTGAGGTTGCGGTCAAACATGACGGGGGATTCCTGAGACGGTAAGAGAGGAGAAAACTGCGCCCGGGCGGGTAAACCCGGAGAATGCGGAATAGTTTACCGCGTCGGACAGGATCAATTGCTCCCAAAATGCGCGGAACCCAGGCAAAAGGCCCTGGATGGGCGCGAAAACCACGCCATCCCGCCGGCGCCGGAAACCTCTCTCAACCCGACTTGAGAAACTTTCATGCAAAGTGCCCCGCACATAAGCTACTCGTTAGTAGCTGCGCTCAAGCGCAACGGGCCGACCGCCCCGCCAGGACGAAAAAAAAAAGGCCGCAAGCGTTGCGGCCTTTTGCGTGGCGGCGCGGATCAGGCCGAGGTGGCGCCGATCTGCTTGGGAGCCAGCTTCGGATTGAGCGTATAGGTGCCCGTGAGCGACGCCTTCGCCAGCACGTGGTTCTGCATGGCCCGCAGCGCGTCCTCTCCCGTGAACGAACCCTGCAGGTTCAGGCTGTGCACGTCCAGCGCGTACAGCGTGAACACGTAACGGTGCACCAGCGCGTCGTTCCAGGGCGGGCACGGGCCGTCATAGCCGAAGTAGTCCCCGCTCATGTCGTGGTCGTTGGCGAACCACGAGGAATAGGAGTTGATGCCCTGGCGGGAATCCATGGGAGCCAGCGGCCCGCCCTTGCCGCGCGGCGTGATGCCGTTGGAGAAGGCGCCTTCCTCGATTTCGCGCAGGTCGGGGGCCAGGTCCACCAGCACCCAGTGGAAGAAGTCCACGCGCGGCAGATCGGCCGGCACTTCGCGGCCTTCCTGGTTGACGTCGTCGGGACTCGAAGGCACGTCGGGATCGTGGCAGATCAAGGCAAACGACTGCGTGCCCGCCGGGACGTCGTCCCAGGAAAACTGCGGGTTGAAGTTGTCTGCCAGCGCGACGTGCGATTGCGCATCGATCTTGCCGAATGCGTAGCGCTCGGGAATCGACTCGTGATCGGAAAATGACAAACTCGAAAGTTCCATGTCGTGCTCCTAGATGTGCCGCAAAGGCCCCACTGCCCCTGTCCGTACCCTCAGCGTATCAAAAAAGCCCCCCCGCAGCACGCGACGCGCGCGCCGCCCCCAAAGGGATGGGGATGGCCCAGAACCAAGGCTTCGCAATCACGGATTCAAGTTAACACGCGCGAACTTGCGCTTACCCACCTGAACGACGTAAGTCCCTGCCGGCAATTGCAACGATTTGTCTTCCACGCGATCGCCGTTCACCCGGACGCCGCCCTGCTCCACGTTGCGCTGCGCTTCCGATCCGGAAGCGACCAGGCCGGCCTCGCGCAGCAGCTTCAGGATGCCCACGGGCGCCCCGCCGATGTTCACTTCGGGGATGTCGTCCGGAATGGCGCCGTCGCGGAAGCGGGCCTCGAACGCGGCCAGCGCTTCCTCGGCCGCCTTGGCGGAATGGAAACGCGCGATGATTTCCTGGGCCAGCATGACCTTGGCGTCGCGCGGATTGCGGCCGCCGTCGATCTCCTGCTTGAGCGCGGCGATGTCTTCCAGCGAGCGGAACGACAGGAGTTCGAAGTAGCGCCACATCAGCGTGTCGGAAATCGACATCAGCTTGCCGAACATCGAATCGGGCGACTCCGAAATGCCGATGTAGTTGCCCTTGGACTTGGACATCTTCTCTACGCCGTCCGTCCCGACCAGCAGCGGCATCGTCAAGATGCACTGAGGCTCCTGGCCATATTCCTTTTGCAGCTCGCGGCCGACCAGCAGGTTGAACTTCTGATCGGTGCCCCCCAGCTCCAGATCGGACTTCAGCGCCACGGAGTCATAGCCCTGCATCAGCGGATACAGGAATTCATGCACCGAGATCGGGATGCCGCCCTTGAAACGCTTGGTGAAGTCCTCGCGCTCCATCATGCGCGCCACCGTGTAGCGCGAAGCCAGCTGAATCATGCCGCGCGCGCCCAGCGGGTCGCACCACTCGGAGTTGTAGCGGATCTCGGTGCGGGCGGGATCCAGCACCAGGCTGGCCTGGGCGTAATAGGTCTTGGCATTGGCCTCGATCTGCTCGCGGGTGAGCGGCGGGCGCGTATTGTTGCGCCCGCTGGGGTCGCCGATGGTCGAGGTGAAATCGCCGATCAGGAAGATGACGTTGTGCCCCATGTCCTGCAGCTGGCGCATCTTGTTCAGCACCACCGTATGGCCCAGGTGGATGTCCGGCGCGGTCGGGTCCAGCCCCAGCTTGATGCGCAGGGGCACGCCCGTGGCGCGGCTCCGGGCCAGCTTGCGGGCGAACTCGGATTCGACCAGGAGCTCGTCGCAGCCGCGCTTGGCTATACGCAGATCGGCTTCGACTTCGGGGGTGATTGGGGCTTCTGAGGATGACATGGCAGGGGGACCAACGCGGCTTCAGCCGACAAAAAGGTGTAAAAAGTGACGAAAACTATCGAAAATTCTAGCCGAATCGGCTAGGATACCGCCCTAATCATACGCAATTGCCATCTATACGCAGTTGCGGTCGCTCTACCACCCGTTGTTCACAAGATGCGCCTCGCGCCAGCCCTTGCCCCCGGAAACCGTGGCGCGCGAGGGCTTGTTCGCATCGCGCACCCTGCGAGCTCATGCCACCTGAGAGGGTATCTTCACGATGAATCGTGGCCTCCACGAACTGGCGAGTAGCATCAAGCGCAAAGTTGCTGCCCTGTTTGCGCCCGTAGAACCCAAGCCCCACCGCTCGGGACTTTTCCGTCGCACTCTTCTCGTCACCGCCATCGGTCTGTTCGCCGGCGCCGCCGCCCTCGGCATGGTGCAGCAACCCGACCGCAGCGAACTCCCCCCGTCCCGCGTCATCCAGAGCATTCTGCCGCTCACCGCAGAGCAGGTCGAAGTCAGCACGCCCAGCGCCGCGCCGTACATCAGCGAAACCCGCATCCGCGCCGGCGACACGCTGTCGGCCGTGCTGCAGCGCCTGGAGCTGGACGCCCCCAACCTGCAAGCCTTCCTGACGCACGACGCCAGCGCCCGCAGCATCTACAAGCTGTATCCGGGCCGCTCCGTCCAGGCCGCCACGGACGAACAAGGCAACCTGATCTGGCTGCGCTACATCCACACCCCCGGCAACGAAACCGACGGCCAGGTCGTGACGCGCATGCTGCACGTGGCCCCCTCGGGCGATAGCTACAAGGCCGAGGAAATCACCGAAAGCACCGACCGCCAGACCCGCGTCGCGGTGGGCACGATCAAGTCGTCGCTGTTCGGCGCCACCGACGCCGCCGGCATCCCGGATTCGGTCACCATGCAGATGGCCGACATCCTCAGCGCCAAGATCGACTTCCTGCGCGACCTGCGCCAGGGCGACCAGTTCCGCGTGGTCTACGAAGTGCGTTCGCACGACGGCCGCTACGCCGGCGCCGGCCGCGTGCTGGCCCTCGAGTTCATCAACGGCGGCAAGACCTACAGCGCCGTCTGGTTCAGCCCCGACGAAAAGAGCGGTTCCTACTACGACTTCGACGGCACCAGCCTACGCGGCGCGTTCCTGCGCACCGCCCTGAAGTTCAGCCGCATCAGTTCCACGTTCGGCATGCGGATGCACCCCATCCACAAAACCTGGACGGGCCACAAAGGCGTGGACTACGCAGCGCCTTCCGGTACGCCGATCCACTCCACCGCCGACGGCACCGTCGAGTTCGCCGGCTGGCAGAACGGGTACGGCAACGTGGTCATCGTGAAGCACCACGGCAAGTACTCGACGCTGTATGCCCACCAGAGCCGCATCGCCGCAGGCATCACCAAGGGCACGAAGATCTCGCAAGGCCAGTTGCTGGGCTACGTCGGCTCCACCGGCTGGGCTACCGGCCCGCACCTGCACTACGAATTCCGCGTGGACAACCAGCCGATCGACCCGCTGTCGGTGGACCTGCCGGTCGCCCGCAGCCTGGAACCCGCCGAAGTGCGCGCGTTCAACCAGGCCGTGGCGCCGTACAAGCAGCAGATCCAGTTGCTGACCCAGTTCCAGCAGACGCTGCCCGACGCCCTGACCAACGTGGCCAGCCGCTAGGCTCGCGACACCCCGGAAGGCGGCCGCGCAATCTCCATTGCGCGGCCGCTTTTTTGTCGCCGGGCCGCCCCAGGACAAAAGCGCCTCCCAGGGGGGGCTGCAAGCCGGCGAAGCCTGCGCGGCGCGCGGGCATTTTTTTCCGGGCCGCGGCCTCTTCCCGGTGCGGCCGGCTCGTGACGCGAAGCGTTGGGCGCTATTCTTCTTCTTTTTCCTTTCGAGACGCCCGTGACTTCCACCCTGCCCGCGCAACGCAAGGATTCCCAGCTCTACATCGGACTGATGTCCGGCACCAGCGTCGACGGCGTGGATGGCGTGCTGGCCCGCCTGGACCGCGGCCAGACGCCCCGGGTGCTCGCCAGCGCCAGCCTGCCCATGCCGGCGGACCTGCGCCAGGAGTTGCTGGCGCTGAACCTCGCCGGCGAGGACGAACTGGCCCGCGGCGCGCTGGCCGCCAACGCGCTCGCCCGCCTGTACGCGCAGGCTGTGGCCGCGCTGCTGCGCGACGCGGGCATCGCGGCGCGCGACGTCGCGGCCATCGGCGCTCACGGCCAGACTGTCCGCCATCGCCCCGACAGCGGTTACACGATCCAGCTCAACGCGCCCGCCCTGCTGGCGGAGCTGTCGGGCATCGACGTGGTGGCCGACTTCCGCAGCCGCGACGTGGCGGCGGGCGGCCAGGGCGCGCCCCTGGTGCCGCCCTTCCATGCCGCCGTGTTCGGCGCGTCCCAGGGCCGCGCCGTGCTCAATCTGGGCGGCATCGCCAACGTAACGCTGCTGGAGCCGGGACAGCCCCCGCGCGGCTTCGACACAGGCCCCGCCAACGTCTTTTTGGACGGATGGAGCCAGCGCCACCTGGGCACGCCCTATGACGCCGACGGCCGCTGGGCCGCCACCGGGCAGGTCGTGGCCCCGCTGCTGGAACAGCTGATCGCCAGCGAACCCTGGTTCGCGCTGCCTCCGCCCAAATCCACGGGCCGCGACCTGTTCAACATGCAATGGCTGGACGACCGGCTGGCCGCGTACGACGGCGCCAGGCCGCAGCCGCAGGACGTGCAGGCCACCCTGCAGCGCCTGACCGCCCGGACCGTGGCGAACGCCATCGACGCCGCCGCGGCCGGCACGCGGGAAGTATTCGTATGCGGAGGCGGCGCGCGCAATGCCGGCCTGATGCGCGAGCTGGCCTACTGCCTGCAACGCCCCGTGCGCGCCACCGACGCGCTGGGCGTGCCGGCGCAGGAAGTCGAGGCGCTGGCCTTCGCCTGGCTGGCGCAGGCCTTCATCGCGCGCCGTCCCGCGGGACTGCCCGCCGTCACGGGCGCGAGCGGACCTCGCATCCTGGGCGCGCTCTATCCCGCCTAGGGCGCCAAAAAACAAAAGCCCTCCGGCATGCGCCGAAGGGCTTTTCGGAAACTGCCCGAACGGTGGTTTACACCGAGAACGAGGAGCCGCAGCCGCAGGTGGTGCTGGCGTTCGGATTGCGGATGACGAACTGCGCGCCTTCCAGGTCTTCCTTGTAGTCGATTTCGGCGCCGACCAGGTATTGGAAGCTCATCGGGTCGACGAGCAGTTGCACGCCAGCCTTGTCCAGCACGGTGTCGTCTTCGTTCACGACTTCGTCGAACGTGAAGCCGTACTGGAAGCCCGAACAGCCGCCGCCCTGCACGAAAACGCGCAGCTTGAGCTCGGGATTGCCTTCTTCGGCCAACAGATCCTTCACCTTGGCCGCAGCCGAGTCGGTAAAGACCAGGGGAGCAGGCGGCGCGGCCTGCAGGTCGACGGTTTCGGTCACTGCATTCATGGTTCACTCCTGGCCGGTTCGGCCATATTTCGATGAGCGGCCTCGCCGCTCGCATGGTGTCACTATAGCGCAGGGCTTGCGCAGACTCAAAGCTCCAGCTTGACACTGCGCGAAGCGCGGACGGTTTCGCCTTCGAGCACGCTGACGGTCACGCTTTCGGGGACAAATCCCTCGGGCACCGCCAGCACGCCCTGGCTGCGCTGATACTGGTCGAATTGCAGGGCCAGGGACGCGGCGGCAGTGCTCTCGCCGGTGACGGCCACCGGACCGGACTCGGCCTTGACCTGCATGGGGGCCAGCTCCACCGTCACCGTTTCGCCTTTCAGGGTCCCCGTGGCCTGGAACCGCAGGGTTCCGGCGAACTGGGCGCCTCCGTTGCGGCCGCTGCGCATTAGCAGGACCTTGTAGCGGAGCCCGCCTCCGCTGCGGTCGACCTGCACGCTGCGGATGTCTACGGAGCCCTCGGGCCCGGGCGGCAGCAGCTGTTCATAGAATGCCAGCTGGTCCCGCACGCGGCCGACCTCCGCCTGGGCCGCCCGCAGCTGGGTTTCGAGTTCCTGGCGGGCCGAGCGCTCTATGACCAGTTCGCCGTCGGCGGTGTCCAACTGCCCCTGCGTGTAGCGCAGCTGCGTGGCCTGCTGGCGCATGGCCTCTTCCTGGGCCTCGGCCTGCCGGGCGCTGACGACGATGGCGTCCTGCGGGCGGTAAATCTGGCGGGCATAGAAATAGCCCGCGGAACCGCCGAGCAACACGCCGGCGAGCAAACCCGCGAACACGCGCGCCAGCCCGCCGGCTGGGCGAGGCTGGGGCGTTGCGATGGGGTCGGCTGGCATAAAGAGCATTGGCTCGCGGCCGCAGGGCCGCAAGCCTGGGTACATCAGGGCAGGATGGCGACCTGGTCCAGGCCGGTGGATTCAGGGATGCCGAACATCAGGTTCATATTCTGGACGGCCTGGCCGGCCGCGCCCTTGACCAGATTGTCCTGGACCACCATCACGATCAGCTGGTCGCCGTTGCCGGGGCGGCTGAGCGCGATGCGCAGGTTGTTCGAGGCGCGCACCGAGCGCGTTTCGGGCAGGCTGCCGGCGGGCATCACATCCACGAAGGGCTCGTCCGCGTAGCGTTGCTCGAACAGCGCCTGGAAATCCGTATCGCGGGCTTCGGGCAGGATGCGCGCGTAGATCGTCGAGAACATGCCGCGGATCATCGGCACCAGGTGGGGCACGAAGGTCAGGCCGACCTTGCCGCCGGCGATCTTCTCGAGCTGGGCGACGATTTCGGGATGATGGCGATGGCCCGCCACGCCATAGGCCTTGAAGTTGTCGGAGGCTTCCGAGAACAGCGAGCCCACTTCAGCCTTGCGGCCTGCGCCCGACACGCCGGACTTGCAGTCGGCGATCAGGGTTTGCGCATCCACCAGTTTCTTGCCGCCTTCCAGCAGCGGCGCCAGGCCGAGCAGGACGGTGGTGGGATAGCAGCCGGGGTTGCCGATCACGCGGGCCTTGGAGATGGCCTCCCGGTTCAGCTCCACCAGGCCATACTGGGACTCGGCCAGGATGTCCGGGCAGGTATGGGGAATCTTGTACCAGCGTTCGAAGGTGGGGATGTCCTGCAGGCGGAAGTCCGCGGCCAGGTCGATGACCCGGGTGCCGGCGGCGATCAATTCCTGGGCCTGCGCCATGGCCACCCCGTGGGGCGTCGCGAAAAACACCACGTCGCAATCGGTCAGCGTGGCCTTTTCCGGCGCGGAGAAAGCAAGCTTCACGCGGCCGCGCAGGTTCGGATACATGTCGGCGACAGGCAATCCGTCTTCCTTGCGGGACGTGATGGCGGTCAGTTCCACGTTGGGGTGCTGCGACAGCAAGCGCAGCAACTCGACGCCGGTATAGCCGGTGCCGCCGACGATGCCGACCTTGATGCGGGTATTCGATGCTTGGGCCATGGTGTGTGCTCTTCTGAGAACGAGGATAGATTGTATCGCCCGGGACAGCGGATATTGCGGCGGAGCGCCCGGAATGGCACCGCAACCCTAGTTCCGACCGGAGGCGATCCGCGGAGTTCCGCGGCGAGGCTCCAGCGGCGGAATTCCAGCGATAAAAAAAGCCCGCCGAAGCGGGCTTTTTGCAGGGCATTAACGCTTGCTGAACTGCTTGCGACGGCGTGCCTTGCGGAAGCCGACCTTCTTACGTTCGACTTCACGGGCATCGCGGGTCACGAAGCCAGCTTGCGACAGCGCGGACTTCAGGGTCGCGTCGTGGTCGATCAGGGCACGCGTGATGCCGTGACGGACTGCGCCGGCCTGGCCGGTTTCGCCGCCGCCATGCACGTTGACCTTGATGTCGAACGATTCCAGGTGGCCGGTCAGTTCCAGCGGCTGGCGCACGATCATGCGGCCGGTTTCGCGGGCGAAGAACTCGTCGACGGGCTTGCCGTTGACGACGATCTTACCCGTGCCCTTCTTGATGAAAACGCGAGCCACCGAGGTTTTGCGACGGCCGGTTCCGTAATTCCAGTTACCGATCATGGCGTTTCCTTAGATATCCAGCGTCTTGGGCTGCTGGGCGGTGTGCGGGTGCTCGGCACCGGCATACACCTTCAGTTTCTTGATCATGGCGTAGCCCAGAGGACCCTTGGGCAGCATGCCCTTGACAGCCTTCTGGATGGCGCGGCCGGGGAAACGCTCTTGGAGTTTCTCGAAGTTCGTTTCACGGATACCGCCCGGGTACGTGGTGTGGCGGAAGTACTTCTTGTCCTTCGCCTTGCTACCCGTAACGACGATATCGGCGGCGTTGATGATGACGATGTAGTCACCGGTATCAACGTGCGGCGTGAATTCAGGTTTGTGCTTGCCACGCAGACGACGTGCGACTTCGCTGGCCACACGACCGAGGACTTTGCCCTTGGCGTCGATCACAAACCAGTCACGTTGGACTTCATGCGGCTTGGCCACAAAGGTCTTCATGATGGTTCCTAGTAAAAATTCTGGCCGGACCATCCAGCCAGGTTCTTCCCCCAAACCACACCAGCCCCTGAAACAGTGCCCAAGTTCATGGAGGATCTCGGCGCCTCGCCTAAGCGTTATTACCCGCCCGTGCAATGGCCAAAATGAGGGAAAGCCTGCAATTCTAACATAGCTGCTCAAAAAATGGGCAACCAGGTGGAAACGCGGGAAACCGGCCGGCGGCATATGGGATGCGCCGGCCGACGCCTGGAACAAGGGACGCATCCATCCCTGCCCTGGGTCAGGCGCCCAGGTAGGCTTCCAATACGCGGGGGTGACCCAGCAGTTCGCGGCCCGTGCCCGTCAGCGCCATGGCGCCGTTTTCCAGCACGTAGCCCTGCTGGGCGATCTTGAGCGCCTGGCGCACGTTCTGCTCCACCAGGAACAGGGTCAGGCCGTCGGCGTTGATGGCGCGCAGCGACCGGAAGATCTCCTGCACCACGATGGGAGCCAGGCCCATCGACGGCTCGTCCAGCAAGAGCAGGCGCGGCTTGGCCATCAAGGCTCGGCCAATGGCCAGCATCTGCTGTTCGCCGCCGGACAGGTTGCCGGCGATGCCCGTGATCCGCTCCTTCAGGCGCGGAAACAGGTTGAACACGTATTCCAGGTCGTTGCCGACGTTCTTCAGCCCGCGGCGGTATGCGCCCAGTTCCAGGTTCTCCAGCACCGTCATGGTGGTGAGGATGGCCCGGCCTTCCGGCACCTGCACGATGCCCCGCGCCACCAGTTGGTGGGGCGCCAGGTGGGTGATGTCCTCGCCTTCGAACTGGATGCGGCCGCGCGCCTTGGGCAGGAGCCCCGACAGCGCGAGCAGCGTGGTCGATTTGCCGGCGCCGTTGGCGCCGACCAGCGCGGTGATTTCCTTGGCGTTCAGGTCCAGGTCTATGCCGCGGACGGCCTCGATGTGGCCGTAATTGACCTCGAGCCCGCGGACTTCCAGCATTGCGCTCATTTCGCGCCCTCCGCTTGTTCGGTGTCTTCGTCGTCTTCGCGGCCCAGGTAGGCCTCGATGACCTGCTCGTTGTTGCGGATCTCTTCAGGACCGCCGCAAGCGATGATCTTGCCGAAGTTCAGCACCGCGATGCGTTCGCACAGGCCCATGACGAAGCGCATGTCGTGCTCGATCATGAGGATGGTGTAGCCGCGATCGCGGATGGCCAGGATCTCGCGCATGAGCTCCGCGCGTTCGCCGGTGTTCATGCCGGCCACGGGTTCGTCCAGCAGCAGCAGCTTGGGCTCGGTGGCCAGCGCGCGCGCCAGCTCCAGGCGGCGCTGTTCGCCGTAAGACAGGTTGTCCGCCAGGTCGTTGGCCTTGTGGTCCAGGCGCATCCAGGTCAGCAGCTCGTGGGCGCGCTCGCGGGCGCGCTTCTCGTGCTCGCGGAATGCCGGCAGGCCAAGAAGCAGGCTGGGGAAGCCGTAGTTCATGTGGCGGTACGCGCCGACGACCACGTTTTCCAGCAGCGTCATCTCCTTGAAGAGACGGATGTTCTGGAATGTGCGCGCGATCCCCATGCGGGTGATGCTGTGCGGCTTCTTGCGCAGCACGCTCTCGCCCTTGAAGGTGATCGAGCCGCCGCTGGGCGGCAGCAGGCCGGTGATCAGATTGAACACCGTGGTCTTGCCGGCGCCGTTGGGCCCGATCAGGCCGAAGATGGCGCCCTCGGGCACGGACAGGCTGACATCATGCAGCACGTGCAGACCGCCGAAACTCTTGGAGACGGAGGAGAGCTCAAGCATGGCGCTTGCCTCCTTGACGCATCCAGCGCTTGAAGCGCGCCGGATCCCAGATGCCTTGCGGCAGGAACAACACAATCACCACCAGGATCACTCCGTTGAGGACAAGGCGGAAATCCGCGAAGCCGCGCAGCAGTTCAGGCAGCACCGTAATGATGAAGCTGCCCAGCACGGGGCCGGTCAGGCCCCCGATGCCGCCCAGGATCGCCATGGTCAGGATTTCCACGCCACGGTCGAAGCCGTATTCGTTGGGGCCGATGAAGAAGGTCAGGTGGGCGTTGAGCGCGCCGGCCAGGCCGGCGATCATGGCGCCCGCCACGAAGGCCAGCATCTTGTTGGCCCGCACGTCGATGCCCATCAGGCCCGCCGCGGTCTCGTCGCCGCGGATGGCGTCGAACGCACGGCCGACCTTGGAAGCGCGGACGCGCCACAGCACGAACAGAACGATGACCACCGCCAGGACCACGTGCCACCACTGAGTCAGCTGCGGAATGCCGTTGAGCCCCAGCGCGCCGCCGGTGATCGACTCGGTGTTCAGCACCGTCACGCGCACCACTTCGCCGAAGCCCAGGGTGGCCATGGCGAGGTAGACCCCGGACAGCCGCAGGGTGGGAAGGCCGATCAGGGCCGCCACCAGCGCGGGCGCAGCCATGCCGCCCGCCAGCGCGACCGTGAACGGCGCATCGTAGTTCATGGTGAGCAGCGCGGCGGTGTACGCCCCGATGCCCATGAAGGCCGCGTTGGCCATGGCCAGCATGCCGCAGGCCAGCGTCAGCCAGATGGAAAGGGCCAACAGTGCGTTGGTGCCCAGCGTGAGCACCAGGTTGCCATAGATGGCCCAGAAATTTTCGAATCCGCTCATACTCAAGCCTTGCGTTGAACCACTTTGCCGAACAGACCTTGCGGGCGCACCAGCAGGATCAGGAACAGCAGGCCGAATGCCACGGCGTCGCGCATGGTGGAGCCGATGTACGCCACCGACAGCACTTCGGCGAAGCCCAGGAAGAGACCGCCCAGCATGGCGCCGCGAATGTCGCCCATGCCGCCCAGGATGATGACCGCGATGCCCTTGTGCAGCATCGGCTGGCCCATCAGCGGGAAAAGCGCGTTCGAGTACAGACCGATCAGCACGCCGGCCACCCCGCCCAGCGCGGCGGCGGCAAACGAGGTGGTGACGAACAGGCGCTCGACGTTGATGCCCAGCAGCCAGGCGGCCTTGGGCGATTCGGCGATGGCGCGCAGCGCGCGGCCGAACTGGGTGCGGCGCATGACGAACATCAGCACGGCCATGAGCGCGAACGACAGGAAGATGATGCCCAGTTCGATGACGGTCAGGTGCAGGCCGGCGATCTCGATCACCTCCTCCGGCACGGTGCCGTGCGGGAAGCGCAGGTTGCTGGCGCCGAAGATGCCCTGGGCGCCGTTGTTCAGGATGATGCCCACCCCGATGGTGGCGATCATGGGGATCAGGTGGGGCGCATTGCGCTTGCGCAGCGGCTTGAGCACGAGGTAGTCGATGATGACCCCGGTGAAGCCGGCGACGAAGAAGGCGACCATCAGCGCGGCCCACAGGGGCAGGCTGAACTGCTGCACCACGGTCAGGGCCGCGTAGGCGCCAACCATGAAAACGGCGCCATGCGCCAGGTTGATCACCCCGAGCACGCCGAAGACCAGCGTGAAGCCCAGCGCGAACAGTGCATACACACAGCCCAGCGACAAGGCGTTGACGAATTGTTGTTCCAACATGATGGGACGTTCCGAAAAAAAAGCTTCCACGCGGCGTCCTATGCGTGGGCCGATTGCCCCCTACTGAAGGGGCGGACTTGCATCCTGGGACCTACTGGTGACAACCAGGTACAGGGCCTCCACGCCGCTCCCCTGGCGTGGAACTTCCGCCGTGCCCCTCGGAGGGGCTTTTTCGTCTTGGGAAGGCCCTGAAATCAAAAAAACGCCCCCGCGCCACTCAGGCTTCGCCCGTTTGCCGTCCCCTGAGGGGGGCTTTTTACTTTGGGGCGGCCCTGCGGCAAAAACGCCTTGCGGACGGCATTGGGCTCGTCCGCAAGGCGCCCCCGCGCGGGATGCGTGCCTGCTTACTTCTCGATGACGTACTTGCCGTCCTTGGTCACGCTGACGATCGGCGCCTGGTCGGCGTCGTAGCCGGCGGGCTTGCCGGCGCGGTCGGTGGCCTGGCGGAACTTGAACGCGCCGGTGGCGCCCGTCCAGGTCACGGCGGGCAGCGCATCGCGCAGGGCCGCGCGGTCCTTGGCCAGTTCGCCGGAGAGCTTGACGTTCTTCAGGGCCTGGGCCGCGATGTACATGGCGTCGTACGACTGGGCCGCGAACTGGTCGGGCGCGCCGTTGAACTTGGCCTTGTAGGCGTCGATGAACTTGACGTTCTCGGGGGCCTTGTTCTCGATGGACCACGGGCTGCCGATCCACAGATTGTTCGATGCGCTGCCCGGGGCCAGGTCGAAAATCTTGACGGAGTTCATGCCGTTGCCGCCGATGACGGGCACGTTCAGGCCGAGCTGGCGGGCCTGGACCATGATCGGGGCGCCTTCGGCCAGCAGCGCGGACAGCACGATGGCGTCCGGGTTGGTGCCCTTGATCTTGGTCAGCTGGGCCTTGAAGTCCACGTCGCCCTTGGCGAACGTTTCGGTCGTGGTGACCGGGATCTTCTGGTCTTCCAGGGCCTTCTTGAAGTTGTCGTAGCCGCTCTTGGTGAAGACGTCGTCGTTGCCGTAGAGAACCGCGACGTTCTTCAGGCCGGTCTTGGCCTTCACGGTGGAGATCGTGGCCGGCAGCACGTCGGCTTCGGTGACCGAATTGCGGAACACGTAGTTGCCGATGGAGGTGATGCCGTCGGCGGTGTTGGACGTGCCGAAGGCGACCGTCTTGGCGGCCTGGGCGATCGGGTCGGCAGCCTGGGCCGAGTTCGACAGCGTGGGGCCGAAGACCATCAGGACGTTGTCCTTGAAGATCAGCTTCTTGAAGACGTTGATCGCTTCTTCTTTCTTGCCTTGCTCGTCTTCGATCACGAGGACGATCTTGTTGCCGTTGATGCCGCCCGCGGCGTTGATTTCATCAGCGGCGAGCTGGAAACCGTTGCGGATCGACACGCCGTATTGGGCGGCGCCGCCGGACAGGGCTTCCGCCACGCCCACTTTGATGTCAGCCGCGTGGGCAGCCGGGACGACACCGGCGGCGATCAGCGCGGCCAGCAGCTTCTTGGTCTTGGATTGCATGGTTGGTACCACCTTAAAGTCTGTCTCGGAATATTGGTAATCCGGGCTGATGTAATCCTGCCGGATTGACGTCGGATGCCGCCTAAAGGCGTCATGTTTGCGCGTCAAGACCCGGGATATTACTCCTTTGTATCAGGCCGATACTCGAATGCCGTTCAACAAAAGCCTACAAACCGCCCATTTTTTTGTAAAAAATGCGGGGTTACTAGCAAAAACCCTAACGTTCGCCGAATGCCATTCAGCCTCGGCGAGCGCCCTATATTCTGCCCGATAGCGCGACGCCGAGGTACTGGCCGTAAGCGCTTTCGGTGAGGCGGAACCAGGGCATTTCGCTGTCGCGAAATCCCATGTAACTATCATGCATCGCCTTGAACTTGGGGTCTTTGGCGCCCAAGTCCTGGTAGACCTGCTGCGTGGCCTCGAACGCCACGTCCATGACGGACCGCGGAAATGCCCGGATTTGCGCGCCATTGGCGGCCAGTTGCGCGAGGGTGCCCGGATTGCGGGCATCGTAGCGGGCGGTCGAGGCGGCATGCGCGGCCTGGGCGGCGGCGTCCACCACCGCCTGGTAGTTCTTGGGCAAGGCGTTCCAGGCTTCGTCGTTGATATAAAGCGAGAGCTGTTCGCCGCCCGCCCACCATCCGGGTGCGTAGTAATACTTAGCTACTTTATTCAGGCCTAGCTTGTCGTCGTCGTAGGCGCCCGCCCCGGCCACCGCCTGCAGCCCTTCCTTCTCGAAGGCCTCGGCGAGCTTGGCCATGTCCGCCTGTTGCGGAACCACGCCCAGGCGCGCCAGCACCTCGCCGGCCAGGCCGCCCACGCGCATTTTCAGGTCCTTGAGATCCCCCGGGCGCTTGATTTCCTTGTTGTACCAGCCGCCCATCTGGGCGCCGGTATTGCCCAGCGGGAAGTTGATGATCTTCTCGGGCTTGAAGAGCTCGCGCGTCAGGCGCAGGCCGCCCCCTTCGCTCATCCAGGCGTTCATCTGCCGCGCGTTCAGCCCGAAGGGCACGGCGGCGTCGAAGCAGAATATGGGATTCTTGGCGTAGTAGGCGCGGGAGGAAACATGGCCGCACTCCACTTTCTTGGTGGATACCGCTTCCATCAGGTCCGCGGCGGACACGATCTCGCCTTCGGGAAAGTGGCGGATATTGAATTTCCCGCCCGTGGCTTCCGAGACAAACTTGCAGAAGCTTTCGCCGGTGCCGATGCGCAAGTCCAGCGCGCTGGGAAATCCGGACGACAGGCGCCAACTCACGGACGGCATGTCCTGGGCGAACGCGGGCGTACTTACGGCGGCTCCGGTTGCGACGGCGCCCAGCCCGGCGCGCTTCAAGAATGAACGTCGTTGCATCTCTTTGCTCCTTTACAGCGACACCTGGGACATCAAGCGATACCCGCCGGATATTACACGCCGAGATGGGGCCGGAGCGGAAGCCCCGATCCGGTAAGGGATTGCAAAGACCGGATGGGGCAAGGGATGCGCGGCGGCGGCCGCGCCACCGCCGCAGACGGGATCAGATCCCGGCGATCGCCATTTCTTCGATGAGGATCGAACCGGTGGTCTTGGTTCCGCGCGAAATGGTGTCCGCGCCGACCGCGACGATCTGCTTGAACATATCGGCCAGGTTGCCCGCGATGGTGACTTCCTGCACCGCGTGCTGGATCTTGCCGTTTTCGACCCAGTAGCCGAACGCGCCGCGCGAGTAATCGCCCGTCACGTAGTTGACGCCCTGGCCGATGAGTTCGGTGACCAGGAAACCCGTGCCCAGCTTCTTGAGCATGGCTTCGAAGTCGTCGCCGCGACGGGTCAGCGTGGAGCTGAACACCAGGTTGTGCGACCCGCCGGCGTTGCCCGTGGTCGCCATGCCCAGCTTGCGGGCCGTGTAGGACGACAGGAAGTAGCCTTCCAGGACGCCGGCCGAAACCACATTGCGGCGGCGCGTGCGCACGCCCTCGTCGTCGAAGGGCGAGCTGCCCATGGCGCCGGGAATGTGCGGATCCTCGGTCAGGTTGATGTGTTCGGGGAAGATCGGCTTGCCCAGCGCGTCGACCAGGAAGCTGGCCTTGCGGTACAGCGCGCCGCCATTGGCGGCCTGCGTCAGGGCGCCGACCAGGCCCAGCGCCAGGGGCGCCTCGAACAGGACCGGGAACTTGCCCGTGCGGATGCGGCGCGCCGACAGGCGCGACAGCGTGCGCTCCGCGGCATAGCGGCCGATGGCCTCGGGCGAGGCCAGCCTGGCCGGGTCGCGCTCGGAGGTGTACCAGTAGTCGCGCTGCATGCCATTGCCGCGGCCGGCGATGGGCGCCACCGACAGGCTGTGGCGGGAGTACGGATAGCCGCCCAGGAAGCCCCGCGTGTTGCCCATCACGAACTGGCCTTCGTAGGTGCCCACGGTGGCGCCGTCGGTGTTGGTGATGCGGGGGTCGACCTCGCGGGCGGCGCGCTCGGCGCGCAGCGCCAGCTCGGCCGCCTCTTCGGTGGACACGCTCCAGGCGTGGTGCAGGTCCAGGTCGGGGAATTCGGTTGCCAGCTGATCGGCGTCCGGCAAGCCGGCGGCCGGGTCGGCGGCGGTGTGGCGGGCGATATGCCAGGCGGCTTCCACCGTCTGGCGCAGCGCCGCTTCGGAGAAGTCGGACGTGGAGGCGGAACCGCGGCTCTGGCCGGCGTAGACCGTCAGGTCCAGCGAACGGTCGCGGGTCTGTTCGACGGTTTCGATGTCGTTCTTGCGGACGGAGACCGACAGGCCCAGGCTTTCCGAAACTTCCGCAGCGGCGTCAGAGGCGCCGATCTGGCGCGCGTAGGCGAGGGTTTGTTCGACGAGTTCGGAAAAACGCGCGTGATTCGCCGCCAGCGGCAAAGATGAGGAGGATTTAACCATTGCTGTCCAATTTGCAGAGACGGTTATCATAGCCAAGTCTGTCAACGCGCAGTTTTCCATGAATTCCCATACCGAAGAAGAATCCGTCGACGACGGCTACGACGAGAACGGCTACGACCGCCCCAGCAAGTCCCAGATCAAGCGCGAAATGCACGCCCTGCTGGACCTGGGCAAGCAGCTGATCGAACTGTCCCCCGAACGTCTCAAGCAACTGCCCCTGGAAGAGCGCCTCTACGAGGCGATCCGCGTGGCGCAGCGCACCACCGGGCGCGAGGGCAAGCGCCGCCAGGTTCACTTCGTGGGCAAACTGATGCGGGACGCGCCCGCGGATGAAATCCGCGCGCAGCTGGACGTCTGGGAAAACGGCTCGCGCGAGGAAACCGCAGCCATGCACCGGCTGGAGACGCTGCGCGACCGCCTCCTGGACGACGACGACGCCCTCACCCGGCTGCTCAACAACAATCCGCAGGCGGATGCCCAGCAGTTGCGCGCCCTGATCCGCGCCGCCCGCAAGGAGCGGCTGGCCAACGCCTCGCTGCTGCAGGGCCAGGAACCCCAGAAGAAGCACTACCGCGCGCTGTTCCAGGCCTTGAAGGCCCTCACCCCCTGATTTTCACGTCCTTCCGTCCATGAACGCTCCGACCGACCTGCTCGATTGCATCGAGATCGAAACCGCCTCCAACCCCACCCACGCCGTGATCTGGCTGCACGGCCTGGGGGCCGACGGCAACGACTTCGCGCCCATCGTGCCGGAACTGGACCTGCCCGCCGGCGCGTCCGTGCGCTTCGTGTTCCCCAACGCGCCGGTGCAGCGCGTAACGATCAACAACGGCATGGCAATGCGCTCCTGGTACGACATCCTGGTGATGGACCTGGTGCGCGTCGAGGACGGCCGCGGCATCCGCGCCTCGGAAACCGCGATCCGCAAGCTGATCGCGCGCGAGAACGCCCGCGGCATCCCGACGTCGAAGATCGTGCTGGCCGGATTCTCGCAGGGCTGCGCCATGACCCTGCACACGGGCGTCCGCCTGCCCGAGAAACTGGCAGGCATGATGGGCCTGTCGGGCTACCTGCCCCTCATGGACACGGCCGAGAGCGAACGCCACCCGGCCAATCAGGACACGCCGATTTTCCTGGCTCATGGCCAATACGACCCGGTGGTGCCGCTGGCTCGGGCCCAGGCCTCGCTGGCCGAGCTGCAGCGCCTGGGCTACGGCGTCAGCTGGCACACCTACCCGATGCCGCACTCGGTCTGCGCCGAGGAAGTGCGGGATATCTCGGCGTTCCTGAACAAGGTGCTGGCCGCCTGACGCGGCCGCCCGCGGGCCGCGCGCCCCGCCCGCAGGAAGGGCGCGGCGCACAGGCATCGATCCGCGCGACCCCTGGCCCGGCGCGCGGAACCCATCGCTTCCTCCGCAATGGGTAAACCCATTTCTGTATACCAAGTGCTATTCAAGCCCTGAATTTTCCTGGGCTGGCCTTCGCTCGTACATAGAGAAACACGGCAAACGCAAAAGGCCTTGTCGGGGGTTTGTATTGAATATAGTATTCGATTCAAGCCTCACCGGCCCGGGCAGAAGGTGTTCGGGCTTCCCTGTTGTTGTAGTCGACCCATCCCATTGGCCGTGTGTTGCGCCGGGTATCGGCGTGACATCCAGACGCAGGAGAAAGTCCCGTGAAGACCTTGCCATCGCTCCGATTGGCGGGCGCCGCGCTACTCGCGCTATTCGCCCCCCTGGCCGCGCAGGCCGAAGCCCTGAATCCCCCGGTGAAGGTCCGCTACGAAGAGGTGGTGCGCTCCATCCTCTACGTGCCCAAGTACGTGGCCCTTTCGCAGGGCTACTTCAAGGAAGCGGGCCTGGACGTGTCGATGAAAACGTCCCAGGGCACCGACAAGGGCATGACCGCCCTGCTTTCGGGCAGCGCCGATATCGTGCTGATCGGCCCCGAGGCCTCCATCTACGTGCAGAACAGCGAATCCCCGGTCAAACCCAAGATCTTCGCCGGGCTGACCGCTACCGACGGCTTCTTCCTGCTGGCGCGCAAGCCGGTGGAGAAGTTCGACTGGTCCATGCTCAAGGGCAAGGAGATCATCGGCTTTCGCCCCGGATCCAATCCGCTCGTATTCCTGGAAACGGCGTTGCGCAAGCACGGCGTGGATCCCCAGAAGGACGTGAAGCTGCTGAACAACATCGGCATTCCGGCGCGCGCCGGCGCCTGGATGGCGGGCCAGGGCGAGTACGGCATCTTCCTGGAGCCCGAGGCCGGCGAGCTCGTGCGCAACGGCAAGGGATATATCGTGGCGTCGATCGGCGACGAAGTGGGCCAGGTGGACTACACCGTCTTTACCGCCACCGACAAATACATCCGCGACAATCCCAAGGTCATCCAGGCCTGGACGAACGTGGTGGCGCGCGCCGAGAAGTACGTCCAGGACACGCCCGCGGCCACCCTGACGCCCCAGATCATGGCGTACTTCCCCGGCATGGACCAGGCCGCCGTCACCGAGGCCATCGAACGCTACAAGAAATACCAGATCTGGAAGCGCTCTCCGCTGGTGACTGCGGAAGCGATGCAGCAGTTGCAGGACATGCTGGTCGCCAGCGCGGTCATGAAGGACGGCGCCCGCGTCAAGTACGAGGACGTCGTGGTGGCGGATTTCGCCAGGAAGGCGCAATGATGGGCGCCGTCATCCACAACCTCAAGCCGGACGCGGCCACGGCGAAAATCGAGCTGCGCGACGTCTGTCTGTCGTACTTCACGCAAGAGGGCGAGACCGAGGCGTTGTCGAACGTGTCGTTCACGCTGGCCGCCGGCGAATTCGTCAGCCTGATCGGGCAGAGCGGCTGCGGCAAGAGCACGCTGCTGTCGCTGATCGCCGGCTTGATTCCGCCTACCTCGGGTTCGGTGACCATAGACGGCCAGGCCGTGACCAAACCCAATCCGCGCATCGGCTATATGCTCCAGCAGGACTATCTGTTCGAGTGGCGCAGCATCCTGGACAACGTGATGCTGGGCGCGGAGATCCAGGGGCGGCGCGATGCGCGCAGCGAGGCGCGCGCCGTGCACCTGCTGGAGAAATGCGGGCTGGGCGCCTTTCTGTCGCACACGCCGCGCCAGCTGTCGGGCGGCATGCGCCAGCGGGCCGCGCTGGCCCGCACGCTGGTGACCGAGCCGGACGTGATCCTGCTGGACGAGCCCTTTTCCGCGCTGGATTCCCAGACGCGGCTGGCGATCTCCGACGAGGTCGTGGACATCCTGCGGCGCGAAGGCAAGACCGTGGTGCTGGTCACGCACGACATCGGCGAGGCCATCGCCATGACCGACCGCGTGATCGTGCTGTCGCGCCGGCCCGGCCGGCTGAAGAGCCAGTACCGCATCCACTACGGCGACGGCCAGGCCCGGCCGACGCCGTTCCAGGCGCGGTCGCGGCCGGAATTCAACACCTATTTCAAACAGCTGTGGGACGAACTCGACGTCCACGTGGAGGGCTGAACATGAACGCGCCCGTCGCCAACACCGTTCCCCTGCGCGCCGTACGCGCGCCCAGCGAAAAGTACCTGGACTACCTGCGCCGCGACCGCGCGCGCCGCCGCCACATCCGGGTGGCCCAGGTCCTGCTGCTGGCGGTCTTCCTGTGCGCCTGGGAGATCCTGCCGCGCATGCACATCCTCAATCCGCTGCTGACCAGCTATCCCAGCGCCCTGTGGCCCACTTTCATAGAACTGTGGAACCACGGCAGCCTGGGCAAGCACATCATGACCACCCTTTCCGCGACGCTGGTGGGCTTCACGCTCAGCATGCTGATCGGCATCGTGGTGGCCGCCGCGCTATGGTGGTCAGACTTCCTGTACAAGGTGCTGGACCCCTTCCTGGTGGTGGCCAACGCCATGCCCAAGATCGCCTTCGTGCCGATCTTCTACCTGTGGCTGGGTTCGGACTACGCGGTGTACGGCATGGCCGTGGCGATCGCGGTCTTCGTGACCATCATGGTGGTCTACGCGGGCTTTCGCGGCATCGACCTGAACAAGGTGAAGCTGGCCCACACGTTCGGCGCCAGCCGCTGGCAGGTGCTGACCAAGGTCGTGCTTCCGGGCAGCGTGCCCACGCTGATCGCGGCGGTAAAGATGAACATCGGCCTGGCGCTGGTGGGCGTGATCGTGGGGGAATTCCAGTCGGCGGATTCCGGCCTGGGCTTTCTCATCATGAACGGCAGCCAGATCTTCAAGCTGAACATCGTCATGACCGCCATCGCCGCGCTGGCAGTGATCTCCAGCGTGATGTACCTGGCCGTCTATCGCATCGAAGCCGCCGTCGCGCGGCGCTATGGATAAGGAACCGCCATGGAATTCCCCCAATGGGTGAAGGACAGGGTCGTGGCCCGCCAGGGCTGCCTGCACCCCTACGACGAACTGCCCGCCGCGCGCCTGGCCGTGGTGGTGGTGGACATGCAGCAGTACTTCACGCTGCCCGGCTACCAGGGCGAATGCGCGCCGGCGCGCGCGATCATCGGCCCGGTCAACCGCCTGTGCGACGCGGTGCGGGCCGCCGGCGGCACCATCGTCTGGGTACAGACGGCCTCCGACAACGCGGATTCGTTCTGGTCGCACCATCACCGGGTGATGCTGACGCCCGAGCGCAGCGCGAGACGCCTGGAGACGCTGCGCCGCGACTCGCCCGGCTTCGCGCTGCACCCGGACCTGCGCCCGCATGACTCCGACCTGCGGGTGGTCAAGCGCTTCTACAGCGCCATGGCGCCCGGTTCGTCGGAGCTGGAGCCGCTGCTGCGCGGGCGCGGCGTGGACACGCTGCTGATCGCCGGCACCGTCACCAACGTCTGCTGCGAATCCACCGCGCGCGACGCGATGATGCGGGACTTCCGCAGCATCATGGTCGATGACGCGCTGGCGGCGGTCACGCCGGCCGAACATGAAAACGCCCTGCATGGCTGGATCATGTTCTTCGGCGACGTGCTGAGCGTGGACGAAGCGGCGGCCCGGCTCAGGCCCGCCCGGCCGGCCGAAAAGGCGGCCTGAGCGGCCCCGGAACCGGCGCGGCTCAGGCCAGGCTCAGCCACACCCGCCGCATCGTCGGATCCTCGGGATCCGCGTCGTTGGTGAACCCCAGGCTGGTCATCAGCGCCAGCATGGGACGGTTGGACGAGAGGACCAGGCCGTCGATGTATTCCAGGCCCTGCTCCCGCGCCGCGTCGATCAGGGCCGTCATCAGCTGGCGGCCCAGGCCGCGCCGCTGCCAGTCGTCCCCGATCACCAGCGCGTACTCCGCGCCGCGGCCGTCCGGGTTGCGCAGGTAGTGCGCGAACCCGACCAGCACCTCGCGCGGATGCCCGCGGTTGGCCGGGTTCGGCACCTGCGTGGCCGCCACCAGCGCGAGCTCGCGGTGGTAGTCGACCTGGGTATAGCGCGACACCATGCGCGGCGTCAGTTCGCGCATCATGGACACGAAGCGCATGTAGCGCGAACGCTCCGACAGACCGCGGATGAATTCCTGCAATGGCTCGGCATCCTCGGGCCGGATGGGCCGCAGCACCCAGGAGATGCCGTCGTCGAAACGGCGCACCTGCACCAGCCGGGCCGGATAGGGATGGATCGCCATATGCGGATAGCCGGAAGCCTGGGGCGATTCGCAGCCTGGCTTTTCGGTCAGCGTCATCCGCAGGCCGCCGGCGCGCAAATGCATTTCACCCGCGTATAGCGGGTCGATGTCCAGGGATTCGATGTCGGGCAGTTCCGAGACCAGTTCCGACACCAGCACCAGCGCTTGCTGCAACGCTTCGGCGGCCATGTGGCCGATGCGCGGGGCCAGCACCCGGCGCCAGAGCCGGCTGCGCTCGATCAGTTGGCGGGCCAGGAAGCCGTTCAGGGGCGGCAGGTCCACGCCGCGGTCCGACAGGGACAGCACGGCGTCCGGCCCGCCGGCGCCGAAGCGGATGACCGGGCCGAACTGCGGATCGCGCCGGACGCGGATCGCCATGGGACGCGATTCCGGCTCGGCGGCCGCGACGTCCGTGGGCATATCGCGCAGCGGCACGTAGAACAGGGCCAGCAGGGTCCGGATTTCGGAGCTGGTGAGTTCGCGCCGGCAATCGGCGCGCACCCGCGCCAGCACCTCGCGGGCGGCCGCCAGGTCCGGCACGTGGGTGGCGGGCTCGGGCGGCTGGGTCTGCAGCAACAATTGCTGGTTGTAGTGATGGGTCGCGAGCACGCCGAAGGCGTCGGCGGCCGATTCGGGCGTGCGGAACGCCGAGGTGCCGGCATCGTCCAGCATGCGCCGCAAGGGCCTCATGCCCGCGTCGCCCATGAAACAGGTCACCACCGGCTTCTTCGCCTTGGGCGCGATCTGCGCCAGTTCCCGCGCCACGGCAGGCATGTCCGCCAGCGCATCGGGCGCCAGCAGCACCAGCACGCCGTCCACGCCGGCGTCGTCCAGCACCGCGTCCAGGATGGCGCGGATACGCTCCGGAGTCAGGGGCGTAAAGGTAATGACGGGATTGGAGCTGGCCGCGTCCGGCTCCAGCATGGCGGCCAGCGCGCGCTGGGTCGCGGGCGCGAGTTCCGCGCGCAGCACCGCCGCATCGGGGCCGATCAGGTCCATGGCCAGCTGGGGCGGCCCGCTGCCGTTGGAAATGAGCGCGACGCGCCTGCCCTTGGGCCGCCGCGTATAGCCCAGCACCTTCACCGCCGAGAACAGCTGCACGAAGTAGCGCACCCGCACCGCGCCCGCGCGGCGCAGGGCGGCGTCGAAGATCGCGTCGCCGCTGTCGGTGTCGGACCGGCCCGCCTTGAGCACGATCACCGGCTTGACGGACGCCGCGGCGCGCAGGGTGCTCATGAATTCGCGGGCGGGCCCCACGTCTTCGAGATAAAGCACGATGCTGTCCGTGCGCGGGTCGCTGGCCAGGAAGTCCAGCACCTTGGGCAGGCCCACCACCGCTTCGTCGCCCAGCGACACGGCGGTGGAAAAGCCGATGTGCACGTCCTCGGCCCAGTCCATGACCGCGGCCATGATGGAGCGCGACTGGGCCAGCAGCGCCACGCGGCCGGCGCGCGCCAGCACCGGATGCTGGCTGAAATTCAGGCCGGCATGGGGCCGCTGGGCGCCGAAGGAGCGCGGGCCCAGCAGTTCGCAGCGGTTTTCCTCCGCCCAGGCCCGGCACAGCGCCAGCGTGCCGCGCGGATAGGGATCGGGAAGCTCGTGCGGCAGCAGGATCACCGAGCGGGGCGCCACGGGCGACAGACGGCGCAGCGTCTCCGGCAGGACCGCCGGAGACACGCAAACCAGGGCCAGATCGGGCCGTTCGCCCGCCGCCAGGCCTTGCAGGCTCTGGGGCAGCTCCGGCGCCGCGCCCGCTTCGCAGGCGACGATCGTGGTTTTCGCCTTGAGCGCGGGCGACAGCGAACCTGCCGCCGGCAGGGGCCGGTCGGCAACGATCACCAGCGAACTGGGTTCGAACATCGGGGCGAGAGCATGTCGCAGCATAGGGATCGCGGGCTGGGGCCTGCCAACGGAAAGAAGCCTCGCACAGCCTAATCTAAAATACGGTTCATCGTAACAAGACAAGCCCGCAGTCCGCTTGACCCGGGCCCAGCCTGGCGCCGTTTCGCGGCGCCCCAGCCGCTATCATTGCCACCTATGACCTCCAACGCCTCCTCCCCTATCCGCACCCGTTTCGCGCCCTCGCCCACGGGTTTCCTGCACCTGGGCGGCGCCCGCACGGCGCTGTTCTCCTGGGCCTTCGCGCGCCACCACAAGGGCACCTTCGTCCTGCGCATCGAAGACACGGACGTCGAGCGCTCCACGCCCGAGGCGGTTCAGGCGATCCTGGACAGCATGGACTGGCTGGGCATGCAGCCCGACGAAGGCCCCTTCTACCAGATGCAGCGCATGGACCGCTACCGCGAAGTGGTGGCGCAGATGCTCGCCGCCGGCACCGCCTATCACTGCTACAGCTCGCCCGAGGAAGTGGAAGCCATGCGCGAGGCCGCGCGCGCGCGTGGCGACAAGCCGCGCTATGACGGCACCTGGCGCCCCGAGCCCGGCAAGACCCTGCCCGCCATCCCCGAAGGCCGCAAGCCCGTCGTCCGCTTCAAGAACCCGCAGGAAGGAGCCACCTCCTGGAACGACATGGTCAAGGGCACCATCAGCTTCGACAACACCGAACTGGACGACCTGATCATCGCGCGCCCCGACGGCACGCCCACCTACAACTTCTGCGTCGTGGTCGACGACTGGGACATGGGCATCACCCACGTCCTGCGCGGCGACGACCACGTCAACAACACCCCTCGCCAGATCAACATCCTGCGCGCGCTCGGCGCCACGCTGCCCGAATACGGCCACGTGCCGATGATCCTCGGCCCGGACGGCGAAAAGCTGTCCAAGCGCCACGGCGCCGTCAACGTGATGGAGTACGACAACGAGGGCTACCTGCCCGAGGCGATGGTCAATTACCTGGCCCGCCTGGGCTGGAGCCACGGCGACGACGAACTCTTCAGCCGCGAGCAGCTCGTGTCGTGGTTCGACACCAAGCACCTGTCCAAGTCGGCATCCCAATGGGATCCGAAGAAGCTGAACTGGGTCAACGCCCACTACATCAAGCAGATGGACAATGCCGAGCTGGCCGAGCGCGTCGCTCCGCGCGTGGCGACCCGCGGCGGCCACCCGGAAAAGATCGACCTGCCGGGCGTCATGGGCCTCTTGAAGGACCGCGCCGAAACGCTGGAACAGCTGGCCGACGGCGCCATGCTGTTCTGCGCCGAATTCAAGGGCGCGCCCGCCGAACTGGCGGCGCAGCACCTGACCGCCCCCGCGCGCGAAGCGCTGGCCGATTTTGCCCAGCGCGCCCAGGACATCGACTGGACCCGCGAGGCCCTGTCGGCGCTGATCAAGGCGGTCCTCGCGGACCGTGGCTTGAAGATGCCCCAGTTGGCGATACCGCTGCGCGTGGCTGTCACGGGCCAGACCCAGACCCCGGCCGTCGACGCTGTCCTGGCCCTGCTGGGCAAGCAGGCCGTGCTGAAGCGGCTGGCGGCGATCTAAAGGCGCCTGACGCCTGGCGTCACGCGGCGCCCGCCCGGGCCCGCGATTTCAACGCGCGGGCAAAGAACGCGCCCAGGATCGGCAGCATGGCGGCGGCCCCGCCGAACAGCGCGGCGGCTCCCACCTGGTCGACCACGGCGCCGGCCAGGGCCACGCCGGCCGCCTGGCCCATGAACAGGCAGGACGCGAACCAGGCCACCGCCGTGCCGCGCGCCGACGGCACCATCTGCGTGGCGTTCGTCTGCAAGGTGGCATGCAGCAGGTAGTAGCCGAAACCGGCCAGCACGCTCGCCAGCATGCTCCACATCCAGACGGGTCCCAGCAGGTACGACAGGAACGCCACGCCCAGGACCAGGCCGCCGGCGATGGCCAGGCCGCGTTCTCCCAGGCGCTTGAGAATGGGGCCGGCGACCACGGTGTAGACCAGGCCGCCCACGGCATAGACGGCCACCAGCGCGCCGGCGGCGGTCAGGGAGATGCCGAAACGCTCATGCAGGTAGGACGGCGCGAAGGCCAGGGCGCCGAAAACCAGCAGGCCCTCGACGAAAACGGTCGCCAGCACCACGCGCGCCCAAGGCGTGCCCAGCACCAGCCGCGCCTGCGCCACGAAGCCCTGCCTCGTCGCCCCCGGGTCGACATGTCCCAGGCCGGCGGCGCGCTGGCGGCGCACCTCCATGAGCAGGAGAACGCCGACGGCCAGATAGCCGCAGACCAGCGCGGCAAAGGCCCAGCGCCAGCCCACCGTGTCGGCGAACAGGCCGCCGGCGAGCTGGCCCGCCGACATTCCCAGAATGGTGCCGGTCAGGAAGCGCGCCAGGGTCGCCTGGCGGCGCTCGTAGGACACGTTGTCGCCGATCCAGGCCATCGACAGCGGCACGATGCCCGCCCCCGCGGCCCCCGACAGGACCCGGCAGAACACCAGCACATCCAGCGAGCCGGCCGCCACGGCGCCCGCGCTGCCCAGCGCGCAGGCGAAGGTCGCGACGCTGACGACTCGGTACTTGCCGTAGCGGTCTCCCAGCGGACCGAAGAACATCTGCAGTACGCCATAGGCCACGGCGAACGCAGTCACGGCACGCGCGGCCTGGCCGGTGGTGGTGCCGAATTCCGCCGCGAGCTGCGGCAGCATGGGATCACAGATGCGGAAAGCGCTGGCGCTGACGAAGGCGGCCAGGGCAAGCAGCGCGATGGCGCGCGCTTCAGAGGACAGGGCGGGCATGGATTACCGGCGGCGGGCAATGGACGAAGACCGCACCTTACCGCAGCCCGGCCGTCTTGGCGAAACCGTCAGGCGGATCGTCCCCCTGGCGCGCCCGCCGGGACCTGGTCCTAGTACGGCAGGCGGTAGCCCGCCGGCATGCGGCGGGCCGTCACGACCTGGCCGCCGGCCTTCATTTCGCGCAGCGTCAGCTTGGCATGCTCGACGCGCTCGATGCGGTAGCGGTTGAGGTAGATCGGGTCTTTCGTGTCGACGGCTTCGCCGTTGGACTTGGTGGTCTGCATCGTGTAGATGCCTTCCACCGCCGTCCAGCAGCCCGTCTCGCGCAAGGCGGGACGCGTCTTGCGGCCGATCTTCAACTGGGTTTCGTAGGCCATCGTGCCATCGGCCGACAACACCGTCAGCGCCTGGAATTCGCCGCTGACGTCGCGCGGGCGCGAATTCGAGAGCCACGTGCCGATCATGGGATCGCCGCTCTTGGCGGGCACGCATGCCACCGGCTTGGGAGGATCCGCTGGCTGGGCCTCGGTGATGGTGGCGGGTTTCCTGGCGGCGCAGCCTGCCAGGATCAGAACGGCGCAGGCGATGCCGGCCGAACGCAAATACACACTGCTCATGACTTCCTCAACACGTCTGTCGACGCGCCGCGCCGATCACACCGGCGCCTTCCTCGCGCAGCAAACACTCCGCACTCTAAAGAGCCGCCTGGGAAGAATCAACGGCGATCCGCGCGGAGTGCAATTGCGCAACAGTCGGCGCCTTAAAGCGCCGGTTTTAGCGCCGGAACCCGCAAAAATGCGTTGGTTTCAAACGACACCGCGGCCGCTACGCCGCGCCTTCGCGCGCAGCATTTCCTCCATGCGCGCGGCCGCCGGCGACAGGCTGCGGCCGGCCAGGCGGATGATGCCGAGCTCGCGCTCGATGCGGGGCCGCGACAGCGGCACGAACGCCAGCCCGGGCGAGTCGGGCGGCACGCCCAGCCGCGCAAGCACGGTCACCCCCACGCCCCGTTCCAGCATCGCCAGCAGCGACATCATGTTGGACACGAACACCTGGCGCTCCAGCATGAAGGCCGCCTGCGGATAACCGGCAAGCTGGCGGTGCGCAATGGTGCCCACCAGCGGCAGAGCCTCGATCTCGCGCCAGCTCACCGATTTGCGTCCGGCCAGCGGATGGCCGCGATGGCAAACGAGTCCGAAGGCGTCGCGCAACAAGGGCTCGAACGACAGCCGGCGGTCCCGCGATACGGGGCTGCAGACGCCCAACTCGGCCTCCCCCGCCAGCACCATGCGTTCGACGCCTTCGGAGTTGTCGTCGAACAGGCGCAACGCCACGGCCGGATAGCGCTCGCGGTAGGCCGCCACCAGCTCGGGCAGCCAATGCGTGGCCACCGTGGCGACCGAAGCCATGGCCAGGGTGCCGGCGCCATTGCTGGCCAGCCCGGCGAGCGCGCCGGCCACGCGGTCGTGATGCGCCACCAGTTCGCGCGCCAGCGGCAGGCAGTCCTGCCCGAAACGCGTCAGCGTGTTGCGGTTGCCAGGCTCGAACAGCGGCTGGCCCAGCCGCTGTTCCATTTCGCGGATGGACAGGGACAACGCCGGCTGCGAACGGAACGCGCGGGCGGCGGCGGCGCGAAAGCTGCGCAGCTCGGCCACCAGCAGGAAATGCCGGTAGTGCGTGATCGACAGGTCGGGCAGGGAAGGCATGCGATGGCGCCGATTTGAAAAGCTTATCGAAGTATTGGAAAAATAAAGTTTTCTCATCATAGGCGGCCGCTTAAGATGGCCGCAACATGCATGCAGCCGCCCTCTCCACCGCCCTCCCCGACGCCAGCGCGGACCCGCTGGACTTCAGCCTCGCCGACCGGCTGCCCGCCCGCGCCGCCGGCCGCGGCCGACTGCTGATCGGCGCCTCGCCGCGAGGCGGCAGGCCGGGCTTGCTGTTCGTGCCGGGCGCCTATCACGGCGCCTGGTGCTACGCGCATTACCTGGCGTACTTCGCCGCGGCCGGCCTGGCCTGCGCGGCCCTGGATGTGCGCGGCCATGGCGCCCTGCCGCAGGACGCGGCCTTCCCGTCCGTGACCATCGCCGACCTGGGCCAGGACGTGGCCGACGCGCTCGACGCGCTGGAGGGACCCACCGTGGTGATCGGCCACAGCATGGGCGCGCTGCCGGCCCTGCTGGCCGCGCGCCGGCGCCCGGTGGCGGGCGTGGTGCTGCTGGCGCCCTCGCCTCCGGGGGATCTGCCGGGGGCCCAGGCCCTGCCGCCGGTTCCCGGCACGAAGCCCCGCAAGGCGCCGGACGCCAGCGAGATCCGCGCCCGCTTCCTGGCGACGGCGCCCGCGCGCGACGTCGGCGAAGTATCGCGGCGCCTGTGCGCCGAAAGCCCGCAGGTGCTGAACGACCGCTACCTGCTGCGCGTAGCGATCGGCGCCGCGCCCCTCGGCGCGCCCGGCCTGTGCCTGGAAGCCGGCCTGGACACGCATGACCGGCACCCGCCCGGACAGGATCGGGCGATCGCGCGCCGCTATGGTTTTTCGCATGCCGTGCTTGCCCGGCAACCGCACTGCATGATGTACGCGGACAACTGGCAAGCCAGCGCAGGCGCCATCCTGGAATGGCATCGCGCCCAATTCGGCTGACAACGACAACAGCGCAACCGCGCAAGAATGCAACAGGAGACAAGCATGTCCATTTCCCGCCTACTCCGTCCGGCGCTGATCGGCGCCGGCCTGCTGCTGGCCATCTCGGCGCAGGCCGCCGGCTGGCCCGAGAAGCCCGTCACTCTCATCGTGCCCTCGGCCGCCGGCGGCGCGGCCGACCTGACCGCGCGCACCTTCGCCCAGTACCTGGGCGAACGGACCGGCCAGACCGTCGTCGTCGAGGACCGCCCCGGCGCGGGCGGCATCGTCGGCACCCAGGCGGCCCGCAACGCGGCGCCCGACGGCTACACGTTCCTGCTGTCCACCAATTCCACCCATGCCGCCAACCAGTTCCTGTACAAGAGCCTGCCCTACGACGCGCAAAAGGATTTCCGGCAGGTAGGCCTGCTGGGCACCTTCGGGACCGTCGGCGTGGTGGCGCCGGGCAGCCCGTACCGCAGCGTCCCCGAACTGGTGGACTACGCCAGGAAACATCCGGGCGAAGTCTTCTTCGGCTACTACAGTTCGTCCTCGCAGGTGCCGTCGGAGCTGTTCAAGCAGCGCGCAGGCATCGAGATCACCGGCGCGGCATACAAGAACATCACGCAGATCATCACCGACCTGCGCGGCAAACAGATCAGCTTCGCCTTCGTGGATTACCTGACGGCCATGGGCCAGATCGACGGCAAGGGGCTGGTTCCCATCGCCGTCACCGGCGCGCGGCCGCAGGCGGCCTGGCCCGACGTGCCGACCATGGCGACCTATTACCCGGATTTCGTCGTGGCCGGCTGGCTGGGCCTGTCCGCGCCCGCGGGCACGCCCGCGGACATCGTCGCCAAGATGAACGCCCACCTGCAGGCGGCGGTCAAGGACGAAGCCACCGCAAACAAATTGCGCGCCCTTGGCCTGACGCCGGAATCCATGGACGTGGCGCGCTTCGACGCGTTCGTGAAGGAAGACACCGCGCGCTGGAAGGAGTGGATCCGCATATCGGGCATCCAGCCCCAATAGGTCTCGCCCCCTCACGTCCAACGCGCGCCCTCTCTACTCTATATAGATAAGGAAGGCGCGCGGCCGCCTACAGCGGCAGGCGCTGCTCGTGCTTGATCTCGCGCAGGGCCACGATGGTGCGGGTCTGGCGGATGCCCGGCATGTTGAAAAGGAAGCGGTGCAGGAAACGGTCGTAGGCTTCCGGACTCTCGACCAGGATCTTCAGCAGGAAGTCCGAATCCCCCGTGACCGCGTAGCATTCCAGGATTTCGGGCGCATCGCGCACCGACCGCTCGAAGTTCTCGACCGTATTGGCGGAATGCCGCTCCAGGCTGATCTGCGCGAACATGCAGCCTAGCCCCACCTTGCTGCGGTCCACCTGCGCGCTGTAGCCCTGAATCACCCCGCTGGCCTCCATCGCCTTCACCCGCCGCCAGACCGGCGCGGCCGACAGGCCGACCTTCTCCGACAGCTGCTGCGCCGAGGCCCGGCCATCCTCTTGCAAGGCCTTGAGGATGCCGATATCGGTCTTGTCCATCGCTTTATCTCCTGGTTTTATCGGACACGAAATGTTTATTTCGAATTATAGGGATAGCACGATCCAAAAACGCAATAAACCCGATCCTTCGCGAACCTATCATGGTGCCGAAACCAGGAGTATTCATCATGGACGGTACCCCCGCCGCCGCCCCCCAGCTGGACCTCGATTACCAGCTGACGGACAACCTCACCCGCACCTCGGGCCGCATCTTCCTGACCGGCACCCAGGCGCTGGTGCGCATCATGCTCACGCAGCGCCGGCGCGACCGCGAGCGCGGCCTGAACACGGCCGGCTTCGTCTCGGGCTACCGGGGTTCCCCCCTGGGCGGCGTGGACATGGCCATGTGGAAGGCGCAGAAAGCGCTGGACGCCAACCAGATCAGCTTCCTGCCCGGCATCAATGAAGACATGGCGGCCACCGCCGTCATGGGAACGCAGCAGGCCGGCCTGCGGTCCGACCGCAACGTCGATGGCGTCTTTGCGATGTGGTACGGCAAGGGCCCCGGCGTGGACCGCGCTGGCGACGCGCTGCATCACGGCAACGCCGCGGGCGCCTCGCGCCACGGCGGCGTGCTGGTGGTGGTGGGAGACGATCACACGGCCGTCTCGTCGTCGATCCCGCATGCCAGCGAGGCCTCGCTGATCGGCTGGCAGATGCCCATCGTGCACCCGGCCTCGATCGACGAGTACGAGACCTTCGCGCTGTGGGGCTGGGCCTTGTCGCGCTATTCGGGCACCTGGGTCGCCTTCAAGGCGGTGTCCGAGACCATCGAAAGCGGACACTCGTTCACGCCGGCCCCGATCGCCTCCTACGACATGCCCGCCGACCCGGACCTGCCTCCCGAGGCGCTGGAGTATTCGGCGCGCGACTTCCTGTCGCTGGCCGTCGAAACCCGCATGAACCTGCGCATGAAGGCGGTGGCCGCCTTCGCCCGCCGCCACAGCATCGATCGCCTGGCCTGTCCGGCGCCCAAGGCCGCCGTCGGCATCGTTACCGTGGGCAAGGCGCACCTCGACACCATGGAAGCGCTGTCGCGCCTGGGCGTGGACACCGTCACCGCAAACGCGCCCGTCCGCGTCTACAAGCCCGGCCTGACCTGGCCGCTGGACGCCGGCCGCCTGCTGGAATTCGCGCGCGGGCTGTCGCACATCCTCGTGATCGAGGAAAAGGGCGCGGTGGTCGAAAGCCAGATCAAGGACCTGCTCTTCAACCTGCCCGAGCGCCCCTCGGTCACGGGCAAGAGGGGCTTCGACGGCGAGCCGATGGTGCCGTCCGCGGGCCAGCTGCGCCCGTCCCTGCTGGCGGCCCCGCTCGCCGGCTGGCTGCGCCGCGCCGCCGGCCTGCCGCTGGCCGCCGACCTGTCCGCCTTCGACTGCCAGGCCCCGCTTTCCAACGATGCCGACGGCATGCGCCGCCGCCCCTATTTCTGTTCGGGCTGCCCCCACAGCACCTCCACCAAGGTGCCCGAAGGCAGCCAGGCGCTGTCCGGCGTAGGCTGCCACTACATGGCCGCCTGGATGGACCGCGACACGGGCGGCCTGACCCAGATGGGCGGCGAAGGCGTGGACTGGATCGGCCTGTCGCGCTACACCAGGATGCCGCACGTCTTCCAGAACATGGGAGAAGGCACGTACTACCACTCGGGCTACCTGGCCATCCGCCAGGCCGTGGCGGCGCGCGCCAACATCACCTACAAGATCCTCTTCAACGATGCCGTGGCCATGACCGGCGGCCAGCCGGTCGACGGCCCGATCTCCGTGCCGCAGATCTGCCAGCAGCTGCGCGGCGAAAACGTGGCCCGCATCGTCGTTACCAGCGACGAGCCCGAGAAATACCAGGGCGTGGACCTGGGCCCGGGCATCGAAGTGCACCACCGCCGCGAACTGGATGCCCTGCAGCGCGAACTGCGCGAAATCGCCGGCGTGACCGTGCTGATCCACGACCAGACCTGCGCCGCGGAAAAGCGGCGCCGCCGGAAGAAGAACCAGTTCCCCGATCCGGCGCGCCGCATGCTGATCAACAGCGCGGTCTGCGAAGGCTGCGGAGATTGCGGCGTGCAATCGAACTGCCTGTCGGTGGTGCCGCTGGAAACGCCGTATGGCCGCAAGCGCGCCATCGACCAGTCCAGCTGCAACAAGGACTATTCCTGCGCCGAGGGCTTCTGCCCCAGCTTCGTCTCCGTCATGGGAGGCAAGCCCCGCAAGAGCGCGGCGCCCAAGGCCGACCAGGAACGCCTGCAGCAGCTGATCGCGCAATTGCCCCAGCCTGCCGTGCCCGCGCTGGAACGGCCCTACCGCCTGCTGGTCGCGGGCATGGGCGGCACGGGCGTCATCACCATCGGCGCCATCGTGTCGATGGCGGCGCACCTGGAAGGCCTGTCCGCGGCGGTGCTGGACCTGACCGGCCTGGCGCAGAAAGGCGGCACCGTGGTCAGCCATATCCGGCTGGCGCCTCCCGGCGCGCCGGACGGCCCCGTGCGCCTGGACTGGCAGCAGGCCGACGCGGCGATCCTGTGCGATCCCGTGGCGTCCGTGGCGCCGGATTCCCTGGGCGCCCTGCGCCGTGGCCACACCCGGGTCACCGTGAACACCTATGTCGCGCCGGTGTCCGAGTTCACGCGCAATCCCGATGCGGCCATGCGTCCCGAGGCGCTGCTGGCCAAGATCCGCCACGCGGCGGGCGAGGCCAATACGGCCGAGCTCGACGCGCACGCCGCCGCGCTGGCGCTGTTCGGCGACAGCATCCTGTCCAATATGTTCATGCTGGGCCACGCCTGGCAGCGCGGCGGCGTGCCGCTGTCGCAGGCCGCCATCTACCGCGCCATCGAGCTCAACGGCGTGGCGGTCGCGGCCAATCGCGCCGCCTTCGACAGCGGCCGCCTGGCCGCCCATCAGCCCGACGCGCTGGGGGCCGCGCTGCGGCCCGCCGCCCAGGTGGTGCAGCTGCATGTGCCCGAGACCTTCGAGCGCGCCGTGGCGCGGCGCATGGAGGACCTGACGGCCTACCAGAACGCCGCCTATGCCCGGGAGTTCCAGACCGTGGTCGAAGCCGTGGCGGCCCGCGAGCGCGAACTGGCGCCGGACGCCAGGACTCCGCGGCTGGCAATGGCCGTGGCGCGCGGCCTCTTCAAGCTCATGGCGTACAAGGACGAGTACGAAGTGGCCCGGCTCTACACCGGCGTATCGTTCCAGGCCCAGCTGGACAGCCAGTTCGAAGGCGACTACAGCCTGCGCTTCCACATGGCCCCTCCGATCTTCGCCCGCAAGGATCCGCGCACCGGCGTGCCGCGCAAGATGACGCTGGGCCCCCGCACCATGACGGCGCTGAAAGCGCTTGCGCGCCTGAAGGGCCTGCGGGGCACGTGGCTCGACCCCTTCGGCCACACCGCCGAACGCAGGATGGAACGGGCGCTGATCCGCGAGTACCGCCAGACGATAGACCAGTTGCTCGCAGGGTTGAACCGGGACAATATTTCCCAAGCGGCTACAATCGCGGCCCTTGCAGAAACCATCCGAGGCTTCGGCCACGTGAAGGCGGCAAACGTCGAGAAGTACCGGACGGAATTGGGCCGATTGATGCAAAGCTATACAGCGCCTGCCCCGCGCGACATGCCCCTGCGGAAAACCGCATAAACATTCGTTCCTGGCGGCAACATACTGGGCGCGCCTTGCTGGGCGCGCCTAGTGCATTTAGTAACAAACTTTTGTGAGCTTCGTCACATCTTCTTCTTGTCCCTGTCTTAGTCGATCACTAGAATTAGTGTCCATCGAGGGATGCTACACTATATGTTGTGGTCGCTAAGCGCTGATTCTCGTCGGCCACGCCCTTTGGACTAGCCCGTCCAGGCGTCGCGATTCCCCTCAAAAGACCCGATTTTGTACCGGACATGACCCCGTCATGTCGTTATCTACGCGCTTTTCGCACAGGAGCTTCCATGCAGACTACGATCGCCTCTGTGACCCGGCCTTCGGCCGTGCCGCCCTCGCAAACCGATTCTCCCGCCGACAACGGCGGGCAATGGGCCAGCTACAACATCATTCGCCGCAATGGCTCGGTGGTCGGGTTCGAACCCAACAAGATCGCCATCGCCATGACCAAGGCCTTCCTGGCCGTGAACGGCGGCCAGGGCGCCGCGTCCGCCCGCGTGCGCGAACTGGTGGAAACGCTGACCACCCAGGTCGTCAACGCGCTGGTGCGCAACCGCCCCGGCGGCGGCACCTTCCATATTGAAGACGTCCAGGACCAGGTCGAACTGGCCCTGATGCGCTCGGGCCAGCACGACGTCGCCCGCTCCTACGTCCTCTACCGTGAAAAGCGCACCCAGGAACGCGCCGCGGCAGCCGCTGCCGAAGGCCAGGAAAAGGCCGCCGAAGCTCCGCAGGAACACGTGCTGAACGTGACCGACGCCGGCGTGCGCCGTCCGCTGAACCTTGCCGAACTGCGCGCCACCATCGAAGCCGCCGGCGAAGGCCTGGCCGAATTCATCGACACGGAAGCGATCCTGAAGGAAACGGTCAAGAACCTGTACGACGGCATCCCCGTCGACGAAGTGTTCAAGTCGGCCATCCTGTCGGCGCGCGCGCTGGTCGAGAAGGACCCGGCCTACAGCCAGGTCACCGCCCGCCTGCTGCTGCACACGATTCGCAAGGAAGTGCTGGGCGAAGAAGTCTCGCAGGACGGCATGAGCGCCCGCTACGCCGAGTACTTCCCCACCTTCATCGCCCGCGGCATCGAAGGCGGCCTGCTGTCGCCCGAACTGGCCAACTATGACCTGGCCAAGCTGGGCCACGCCCTGAACGCCAAGCGCGATCTGCAATTCGGCTACCTCGGCCTGCAGACGCTGTACGACCGCTACTTCCTGCACATCCGCGGCACCCGCATCGAACTGCCCCAGGTGTTCTTCATGCGCGTGGCCATGGGCCTGGCGCTGCGCGAAACCGACCGCGAAGCCCGCGCCATCGAGTTCTACGAGATCCTGTCCTCGTTCGACTTCATGAGCTCGACGCCGACGCTGTTCAACTCCGGCACCCTGCACTCGCAGCTGTCGTCGTGCTACCTGACCACCGTCTCCGACGATCTGGAAGGCATCTACGACGCCATCAAGGAAAACGCGCTGCTGGCCAAGTACGCCGGCGGCCTGGGCAACGACTGGACCCCGGTTCGCGCGCTGCGCAGCCACATCAAGGGCACCAACGGCGAAAGCCAGGGCGTCGTGCCCTTCCTGAAGGTCGTCAACGACACCGCCGTCGCGGTGAACCAGGGCGGCAAGCGCAAGGGCGCCGTCTGCACGTACCTGGAAACGTGGCACCTGGACATCGAAGAATTCCTGGAACTGCGCAAGAACACCGGCGACGAGCGCCGCCGCACCCACGACATGAACACGGCGAACTGGATTCCCGACCTGTTCATGAAGCGCGTGATGGAAAACGGCGAATGGACCCTGTTCTCGCCGTCGGACTGCCCCGACCTGCACGACAAGGTGGGCCAGGAATTCGAGAAGGCCTATGTGGGCTACGAAGCCCGCGTCGCCAGCGGCGAACTGAAGCTCTTCAAGAAGATGCCGGCCATCTCGCTGTGGCGCAAGATGCTGTCGATGCTGTTCGAAACCGGCCACCCGTGGATCACCTTCAAGGATCCGTGCAACATCCGTTCGCCGCAACAGCACGTCGGCGTCGTCCACAGCTCGAACCTGTGCACCGAGATCACGCTGAACACGAACGAATCGGAAATCGCGGTGTGCAACCTGGGTTCCGTGAACCTGGTCGCGCACATGAAGCCGGCCGCCGGCGGCGGTTTCGAGCTCGACCACGACAAGATCAAGCGCACGGTGCGCATCGCCATGCGCATGCTCGACAACGTGATCGACATCAACTACTACGCCGTCGACAAGGCGCGCAATTCGAACGCGCGCCATCGCCCGGTGGGCATGGGCATCATGGGCTTCCAGGATTGCCTGCAGATGATGCGCGTGCCTTACGCTTCGCAGGCCGCCGTTGAATTCGCCGATCGCTCGATGGAAGCCGTGTGCTATCACGCGTACTGGGCCTCCAGCCTGCTCGCCGAAGAACGCGGTCGCTATCAATCGTATGAAGGCTCGCTGTGGTCGCGCGGCATCCTGCCGCAAGACACGCTGAAGATGCTGCGCGACGAGCGCGGCGGTCACGTCGAGGTCGATGAGTCGAGCACGCTCGATTGGGATACGTTGCGCGCGCGCATCAAAGAACATGGCATGCGCAACTCCAATTGCATCGCAATCGCCCCAACCGCGACTATTTCCAATATCATTGGTGTATCTGCGTGCATCGAACCCACTTTCCAGAACTTGTACGTCAAATCGAATCTCTCCGGCGAGTTCACGGTCGTTAACGATTACCTCGTGCGTGACCTGAAGAAACTCGGTCTCTGGGACGAAGTCATGGTCGCCGACCTCAAG
>Ga0182738_1000098_pt1 | contig 156195 bp, 128 predicted proteins | sample eDN5th30CBELigMG_FD_128876 | JGI IMG/M metagenome (GOLD analysis project Ga0182738, IMG submission 128876) | Enriched Miracle-Growth compost microbial communities from Emeryville, California, USA - eDNA 5th pass 30_C BE-Lig MG (version 2)... ...
ATCGAGTGATCCTCCGTGAGTCCTTGTGACGGTATTGCACACGGAGGATCGCTCACCTTTGCCAATCAATGAAACCCCAATCCCAACACGCACTTAACGGAAAAACTGGCGCTGTCCAACTAAGCAGAGCTTAGGCAGAATTTCACGGTGCAACCGGCCAGCCGGATGGACAGCCAGCAGGTTTTCATGACTGCCATCTTGCTTGCTGACATTCCATCAATCATTCCTGACAGCAAGCAGGACTGCCGGATGGATGAAACGGCATCCGGTCGAAGAGACCGACATTTTTCATGCTGGCTTGCCTGCTTCCCAGCACGATGACATGCAAGCACGACAACATCCCGGCACACTGGCATGATTAGAATCTGGCACAACAGAAAGGCAGCACCCTGTCATGGCAGACAACCGGAAGGAATAATGGAAAGAAAGACAGCTTGCTTTCCATCTTGCAAGACGGACGGAATGCCCGACCGAATGAATTCAGGAGAGACAGCCATCTTTCCAACCCGACAGACCGCTATCCAACGTTGGAGCAACTGTCAGCGTTAGGGCGTCGCATCAATGGAAATTTCCTGAACAATCACAACTTGACGACCTGGTGCGGGAGGTATTCGGAATGGCTGATGGCGGTATTGACCCGATCAAAACCCGACAGCGGATTGAACAAGCATTGAGTATCCTGAACGAGTTGGGATTGCCCCGGGCGCAGTTGAATGAGCGGTCAGCCCTCACATTGCTGGCGTTACTGGGGTTAAAACCGCATGATGAATGGGCGGATGCGTCCGAACCTCTCTGCGGCATCACACTCATGATGGATTTTTTTCGCAACCATTATGGGAAGGAATATAAACCGAACACTCGCGAGACGGTCAGGCGGCAGACTGTTCATCAGTTCCTTGATGCCGGTTTGATCGTTGCGAATCCCGATCGGCCAGATCGTCCCGTGAACAGCCCGAAAGCTGTCTATCAAATTGAAACGTCAGCGCTGTCGCTCTTGCGGTCATTCGGAAGAAAGTCCTGGAATAAGAATTTGGCGACTTACCTTTCGTCCATTGAAACGCTGAAGAAGAAGTACGCGCAGGAACGGGAAATGACACGCATTCCAATCCTTGGGCCGTACTGAATTGATTGCGTTCTGTATGGCGGATTTCGCCCCGATGAGTTCGCCTGATTCGGCATCGAAGTGATTCCAAAATCACCAATACAATGACGCGAAACGGGAGGAAATGAGGAACTGGATTTAATCTTTTGAAAATTCAGCAACTTCCAATGAGGCTTGGTTCTGCGTCAGAAAAACGAGATCAAATTCAAAATCAGGTGAGGCTCAAACCTCGTATGGGTTCGACCCTCCCCGGCACATGACCCTGGTCACGAATGATGACGAGGCAGTCAGCCACTTTCTTCTGCTTTGAATAGAGGCGATATCATTTCCGCATTTCCATTTTTCAAGTCGATCTTGTAGCCTGCTGCTGTACAACTGACTACAGTCACGTTCGTTGAAATCCGTCAGCATTGAAGGGCGGACCAACGATTGGAGGAAATTCATGAAGCTGGTTGGAAGAATCCCGCATCCAATTCCGTATCAAGGTAGTAAACGGAATCTTGCTCCTCAGATCTTGGCTCACATGCCGAGTCGCTTTGATCGCTTGGTGGAGCCATTTGCTGGATCGGCCGCGATTTCGCTCGCCGTTGCAGCACGTTCCATGGCGGGCAGCTTTTGGCTCAATGATGCTCACCTGCCAATTATTCAGCTTTGGCGGATGATTCTTGATTCGCCAGACGAGCTATCGTGCCAGTATCGCCATCTCTGGGGGGAACAACTTGGCCATGAGAAGGATTATTTCAATGAAATCCGTGCTCAGTTCAATCAAACGCATCAGCCGGAGCACTTCTTGTATCTTTTGGCCCGATGCGTCAAAGCCGCAATTCGCTATAACGGAAATGGCGAATTCAACAATACCCCGGATAATCGGCGCAAGGGAGCAAAGCCATCGGAGATGGATGCCAGAATCAAAGGTGCCTCACATTTGCTTGCCAGCCGAACCTTTGTCACATCGACTGATTATCTCAATGTTATTGCCGCCTGTACGGAGAATGATGTGATCTACATGGACCCTCCGTATCAAGGTGTTTGTGGAGGGCGAGACAATCGGTATGCGCCAAAAGTGGATCATGAAGAATTCAAGTCGGCTTTGGCTGATTTGAATAAACGGAATTGCATGTTCTTGGTCAGCTATGACGGTAGAACCGGTGATAAAGTATACGGGGATCCTTTGCCGAAAAGTTTGAAATTAACTCACCTTGAAGTGTGCGCGGGACGATCCACCCAAGCAACACTTTTAGGCAAGAGCCATGTTACTTATGAATCGCTTTATCTTTCTCAAGCACTGGTCAAGGCCGCACAGAATGGGCGACGACTGATTGCAAGGACTGCGACATTGTTTCCAGCGGAGGGATCATGCCAAGGAAGTTACCCCAGGACTTTGTCGATCGATTGAAGATGGTGACCGGAAAACGTGCCAGAGTCGTGATCGATCATCTTCTGGAACATGGTCAAATTACCACCGATGAATTGAAGACTGTCTATGGTTACAATCATCCCCCAAGAGCAATCAGAGATGTCCGGGAAAATGGCATTCCGATAGAGATGGTTCGTATTACCGGGCCTGATGGACGAAGTATCAGTGCCTATACATTTGGTGACCCTTCGTCCCTTGAGGTACACAAGGCCGGGGGCCGTCGGGCGTTTCCCAAACAATTTAAGGCGGAGATGGTTGCGGAGTACGGGCTTCGCTGTGGAGTTTGCAATGTTGAGCTTCAGGGGCGATATCTACAGATCGATCATCGTATTCCTTACGAGGTGTCCGGAGAGTCCAGCGATCTGAGCACCGCAGATTTCATGTTGATTTGCGCATCATGCAACAGAGCCAAGTCATGGTCATGCGAGAGTTGCCCGAACATTGAGAAAAAAGAGCCTGCTATTTGCAGAATGTGCTACTGGGCCATGCCGCTTGCATATCATCATATCGCCACACAACCGCTTCGTCGACTCGATATTGTTTGGAGCGATTCCGAAGTGGAAGATTTTGAGCGACTTCGGGGCAAGGCAAATCAAATGTCCATGAGCGTTTCAGAATATGTCAAAGATCGCTTGCGTCGAACCAATTCACATCCATTGTGATTCTGGAGGGGGGAGGGAATCGCCGACACAATGCCGTGAAGCAGGCGCGAATGGCGGGGAGCCACGGGAGGTGATGGGGAGGAATCAGCCACCGCATCTGAACCCTTGTAAAATCAGTAGCTTCTGGCGAAACTCGGCGATGCGTCAGGAAAACAAGATGAAATTCAAAGTTCAGTGAGGCTCAAACCTCGTGTGGGTTTATCTCCATTTTTCAGCATCTGGCTCCGTAACGACGTCGAGCGTTGCGGGGTTTTCTTTTTGAGTGACTTTCATTGCAGCTCATCGGATGACCCTCGGAGGGGAACAAGAATGGTTTCACGTCGTACATTTCTCAAAGCATCTGGTCTGGCTCTGGGGGCTGCCGCGTTCCCAGTTGTGGCCAAAGCAGCGGAGCAACAGAAAACGGTCCTGCTGCAATGTGCCTGGGCGGTGAAGAATATCGGGGACATCGGCCATACTCCCGGTACGTTGCGTTTCCTCGAGCAATATCTGCCTGAAGCGAAGGTGATCCTTTGGGCACAGAAGACCAATCCACAAGTGGACGCCATGCTCATGAAGCGATTTCCGAAGTTGGAAATTGTGAAGGGTTCGCTCAAACAGAAAGAGGGTGCTGTCCAGGAAGCGATTGCGCGGTCCGATTTTTTCCTTCGCGGTCCCGGCATGGGCCAGTCCACCGATTTTATGAAGTATTGCAACAAGGTGGGCAAACCATGGGGGCTGCAAGGTCAGTCCTACTTCCCCGATATGGTGACAGGTCCTGGCGCGGAGGAGCGGATTGCTCTGCTCAGCAGTGCTGCTTTTCTTTATTGCCGGGATTCCAAAACTCTTCAGACGCTGAAAGACGCGGGAGTGAAGTCTCCTGTTCTCGAGTTCGGACCTGATGGGTGCTTTGGGATCGATGTCCGTGATGAGGAGAAAGCATTCGCCCGGATGAAAAAGCATGGCCTGGAGGAGAAGAAGTTCATCACGATCCAGCTCCGGACCCATTCGCCGAGCAGTCCCGGTGTGGATGACCGGCGTCCGCAGAAACTCAATCCGCTGCATCCCACACCGGAAAATATTGCGGACGATACACGGCGGGCCAGGGTTTATCAGGATCTGATTAAAATGTGGGTCAAGGAAACGGGTTGGAAAGTGGTGATTGCGCCGGAGGTCAATAAGGAGATGGAATACAATAAGAAATTCATTTATGACCCGTTGCCGGACGATCTCAAGCAGCACGTCGTCAACTTCGACGAGTTCTGGAATGTGGATGAAGCCTGTTCGTTCTACAAGCGGGCTCATACCGTGATCTGTCATGAACCGCACACACCCATCATGGCACTCACTGTCGGTACGCCGATGATGCATACGTTCTCCGAGTTCCATTCCCCGAAATGCTGGATGTTCAAGGACATTGGCCTGGAAGAATGGGCGCCCGAGTTCGACAGCACTCCCGCCGAAAAGATGTTCGCGATTTTGATGGGGATTCACCGGGATTACCCAGGGGCCCAGTCCAAAGTAAACAAGGCCATGGCCTACGTGGAAGAGCGTGCTGCGTCTCAGATGAACGTACTGCGCGGCGTGATCAACGCCTGAAAACTTCACCGTTCCGAACCGGAAATGAGTCTTCCGGGTCATCCTGGAAGTTCGCGATAAGGTTTTGCCTCGCTCCTGGCACCGAAACGGAACGTTGGTGTAATGCCGCCGGTTTGCTGTGCCATTGGTTGTTCAATTCGATTCATCTCGAATACAAAATCTGTTAAAAACGGATGAACAGCCGGTTGAAAATTGCTCTCACGGGTGTCTCGGCAGGAATATCGGGCTCCTTTTTTCATTATCCGGAGAGATCCGGCATTGAGAAAGATCAGGGGCAAACATCGTTTGTGTCGCTTTAAACCGACTGGTGATCGGGGGAACACCCGGGGAAAAGCAAACGGCTTGATGTGGAGCTTGCACTTTGGTGTGAGCAGATTGAAAACTCGTCGTGAGGAACTCACTGCGAGCAGGGCAATGCCCCGGGGGATCATGATCATCCTGGGGATGTTGTGCGAAAGTCTGTCAGGATGATCTGGTCATGCGAACAAGGGATTTCAACGGTTGATTTGGGGGCTGGCGATGTTGATGCTGCGGAAATTGAGAGAGAGCGTGCTTGTTGGCGGCATTCTGATCGTTGTCGGCTGCGATCAATTCAATACGACTCCTCCTCCCTCGCCCCCTCCTCCCCCCCCTCCTTTACCACCAGTCACGTCCACTGTTCCAGTTGCCCCTGCTACGGCAGCCATGGCAACTCCGATGATGGAACCAGAACCGCCCCTTCCGCCGGAGAAAACGGATGATGACATTATTGACGAGTTTCTTTCGCTCAATCCGCAGGAACGAACGGATGAAAAACTGATTGAAGTTTCTCGTCTGGAACGAGGTGTCAATCGCATTCGGGAGTTGAGTCTTAAGCAAAGTCCGGTGACGGAGAAAGGTTTGCAGGCGTTGGCTGCTTTTCCCCGGCTGGTATTGCTGGACTTGACGGAATGTCAGATTTCCGATGGAGCACTTCGGGAATTGACTTTCTGCAAAAACATCGACACGCTGATTCTCGCAAACACTCCCATCAATAACGGGGGGTTGATTCATGTCGGCCAGATGGAACGGTTGCGGGAACTGGATCTCTCCGGAACGGCAATCACGGATGCGGGATTTGTTTCGTTGAAAAGATTGCCGGACCTGGAGGTTCTCCACCTCGATAAAAACCCCTATCTGCTGGGACGGGAATTCAACAAGCTGGTGGAAAGCGGGGCCTTTTCCCAACTCCGCATTCTCACTGTCAACGATACTCGTTTTTCACCACAGGGATTGGATTCCATTCAAAAGCTCCGTCGGCTGGAAGTCTTTTCTGGAGAAAATTCCGGCGTGACGGACGGTTCCCTGGTCAATCTTGGAAAATGCCTGCAACTGCGGGTGCTGCAACTGGGGCGAAGTCCGGTGACGGTACTGGGGATGAAAAAACTGAATAAGCTGGAGTCCCTGGAAGAACTGGGCCTGCATGACTGTCCAGGCATTGCTGATATTGCTTTCAATGCCCTGAAATCCAATGTTTCCCTGCGAAAACTGGATGTGACGAACACGTCCTGCTCGGAAGCGGCCGTGATGCTTCTGGCTAGCAAGTACCTGCTGGATACGGATATCCTTTACAATAACACGACCTATTGATGAAAATTCGCCGGCATCCGGAGCGTTATTGTCCGGCGGCCGGTCTTTGAATTCAGAAATGACTTGCTTTCGATGCCCTCTTTGTTTCGCCCGAATATTGAACAGCTGCATGGTTATGTCCCGGGCGAACAGCCGCAGACATCCGGCTGGGTTAAACTGAACACCAATGAAAATCCCTATCCGCCATCGCCGGAGGTGATTGAAGCCATTACCCGCACCGCGCAAGATCGGTTACAGATCTATCCCGATCCCCTCGGGCGGAGTTTCTGCAAGGCTGCCGCAGCGGTGCTGGGAGTCGATCCGGATTGGATTTTTCCCACCAACGGCAGCGACGAAAGCCTGACCATCCTCGTCCGGACATTTGCCGATCCGCACGATCTGATCGCCTATCCCTATCCCAGCTACATTCTGTATGAAACCCTGGCGGAGATTCAGGGAAGCCGCCATGCTCGCCTGCAATTGAATGCCGACTGGTCCTGGAATCTGTCCCGGAACCGTCCGCTGGTGGAACAGACGAAACTCCTCTTCGTTCCCAATCCGAATTCTCCTTCCGGCAACCGGTGGTCTGACGAAACCCTGCGAAAACTGGTTCCCAGCCAGGGAATTCTCGTTCTAGATGAAGCCTACGGCGATTTTGCGGATGCCCCGGATCAGTTGCCATTGCTGAAGTCGGATGTGGGAGGGCAGATCGTCGTGACCCGCACTCTCAGCAAATCCTACAGTCTGGCGGGTCTACGATTCGGCTTTACGATCGGGCATCCCGACCTGATCGCAGGAATGAAGAAAGTGAAAGACAGCTATAACTGCGACGCCCTGTCATTGGCCGCTGCGGAAGCCGCTATTCGCGATCAGGACTGGATGCGGGCCAATCGGGCCAGAATCATCAGCACCCGCGCGCGGCTGGAAGCTGCACTCACGGAGATCGGATTTCAGGTTGTTCCCAGCCAGGCGAACTTCGTTTGGGCGACACATCCCCGGAAGAATCATGCTTCCCTGTACGAAGCGCTCAAGGCGCGGAAAATTCTGATCCGATACATGAAATTTCCCCAGGCGGTTCCGGAGACCGAGTCCAATCCGCGGGGCATCCTCGATGGCCTGCGAATCACCGTGGGGACCGACGATCAGATTGATACGTTCCTGCAGGCTCTCCGCGACATCTCCGCTGAACAAGAATGAGTTGACCATGACGCGCACTTCTTCCCCCGCTTCGAATGCCGCCGGAACGCATTCCTCCTCCGCCTGTTCCTCCCGGACAGGAACAGTTGATCGCCAGACCGGAGAGACAAAAATCTCCCTGTCACTGAACCTGGATGGCACTGGCCAGGCGCAAATTGAATCCGGAGTTGGTTTTCTCAATCACATGCTGACGCTGTTTGCCAAGCATGGTCTTTTTGATTTGCGTGTTCAGGCCGAGGGCGATCTGGATGTCGACGACCATCACACCGTTGAAGACGTCGGCATCTGTCTGGGACAGGCCATCCGCCAGGCGGTGGGCGACAAAATGGGCATTTACCGTTATGGCAGCATGACGCTGCCGATGGAAGAAACGCTGGTGACGTCGGCCCTCGATCTGAGTGGGCGTTACTGGTTCGTGGATGCCTTCAAGTTTCCCACTGAAAAAATTGGAACGTTCGATACCCAACTGGTGGAAGTCTTCTGGCAGGCGGTTGCCGCCAATGCCTTGATGAATCTGCATCTCGTGCACCATCACGGCCAGAACAGTCATCATATTTCCGAAGCAATTTTCAAAGCGACCGCCCGTGCCCTGCGGGCTGCCGTGACGATCGATCCCCGCCAGCCGGGAATCCCTTCTTCCAAAGGGGTATTGTAAGTCTGACGCCGCCTGCGGTGCGATGTGGCCCCAGGCTCCTCTCCTGCCAAGCCGTCAAGGAGTTGCTGATGCTGTCATTTCGCCTGCTCCCGGGTTCGAAGCAATCGTTCCATGGATGCCTGGGAATGTTCTCCCTGCTGGGAGGGTTGATCTGTTCCATGATGGCCTGCTCCTCAACGGGCTTTTCTGCTGAACCGGTCCCTTCCCTGCTGGCGGGGACCGCGAAGGTCGATATCACCGATTACGATGCCGGCCCGGTGAATGACCCTTTGTATGTCAAAGTCGTTGCGCTTCGCTCGGGAAAGGCCACAACGGTGCTGATTTCCGTTGACGCTGTGGCCATTGGCGAAATTGGACGCATTCCCAATGATTATCTTCCGGCCGTGCGGGGCCGCCTGGAGCAGGAACTGGGAATTTCGCCGGGGCATGTGCTGGTCAATGCCAGCCATTGCCATGGCGTGGTCCTTCCAGACATTGTGGGCAAAACACTGGAAGCAGTGAAAGCCGCTGTGGAACATCTCGTTCCGGTCCGGGTCGGGGCGGGAACCGGCGAAGAGACGCGGATCATGGAAAATCGCCGTTTGCGGATGAAGGATGGAAAAGAGATCGATGTCCGCCATGCGTATTCCCTTCCTCCCGATGAAGCGGTGGACAGTGTCGGCCCGACCGATCCGGAAATTGGAATCCTGAAACTCGTCCGGGAAGATGGCGGCGTTCTGGCAGTGATTTACAATTTCGCCTGCCATCCGATTCAAGGAGTTCCCGGCGGAGCCAATACCGCCGATATCATTGGTTATGCGTCCAGAGTGATTGAAGAAAATCTCGGGGACGGGGCCATGGCCCTGTTTCTGCAAGGCTGCGCGGGGGACATCAATCCAGCCTATTACAAAGACGTCCATCATCCCCGCAGCGCCGAACCGCTGGGAAACCTGCTCGGCCTGAGCACGTTACGGGGAGTTCGCAACATTGAATGTCGTGCGGATTCCCGGCTGGCCATTCATCAGGAATTTCTGACGCTTCCCCGTGGAGACCGGACCGCTGCCATTGCCCATCTGGAAGCGGAACAACGCCGGTTGCTCAAGCAACTGCGAGGGACGAGCTTGAACTTCAAAACGTTTCTGCCGCTCATGGTGAAGTATGAGCATTCGCCCGAATTTCCGTCGTACTATTCGCATCGTTATCTGTATGACGATGCACAAAAGCGTCCTGATCTGCTGGCACTGGACGCAGAAAACCGAAAGAACATGGCCGCCTATCTCCAGAATATCAACACAATGGAGAACCTCACCCGGCTGCAAACGAATCTGACGCTGCTGAAAAAACATCAGGCCAGCATGGTTGCTTCCGGAAAACGGACAATTGATGTTGAACTGCTGGGAGTGCGGATTGGCGACTTTGTGCTGATCACCTTTCCCGGAGAATTGACGACTCCCATCGGGCAGAACATCAAGAAGAATTCTCCGTTCGACCTGACTTTTGTCGCGGGATATACGAACGGCTATATTTATTATGCTCCCACCGCTGGCCAGTTGCATAACGTCGGAGGGGCACAGGAAGACAGCGACTGCATTCTGGCCCCCGAATGGCAGGCACTGTTCGAATCCAAAGCTGCTGCCATGCTCCAGCAGTTGTCACCGAAAGCAATTCGATGAAGCCCTTCTTCCTGAATAGCCGGGCAGGCTGAATCCGGGAAGCATGGATTGCCGGAAGCATGGATTGCGTGGTCACGAAAGTTTTTTGACGTTCACATAGACTTTGATCGCGGACTGATTTTCCGTCAGCTCGTGCATCAATTGTCCCGGATCGTCAAAGCCGTCGATGGGCGTTGTGAGGATCCGGGCGGTCACTCCGGGAAACATCATTTCGGCCGAAGCGAGATCGGCCAGTCCCTGGGCGAAATGATGGCGATTGCCGTTCACCGACCCGAGCAGCAACTTGTTCCCCAGGACCCATTCCAGGTTGACCCGGTCCGCGGGGAAGTCGGAAAGAGTTTTCTGTCCGCCGGTGACGCTGGTCCAGACCAGGGCTCCGTTCAAATTCAGATGCTCCATGGCGGCAAAGGCAATCCGAGAGGCCCCGGTGGCTTCAACGATCAGGTCCGGCTTGCCGACTTTCCGGACCAGATCTTCCAGTGGCATGGTCTTGGTGCTGATATAATGTCCCCCGTATCCACGGATAATTTCTTCTTTCAGGCCAGGGTTTTCCGTCCTCGCAAGGGTATAGACTTCCAGCCCCCGCAGGCGGAGCATCATGGTCGTCAGCAGGCCGATCTGTCCGGCCCCCATGACGAAAGCGAGTTTCGGTTCCCAGATTTGTAATCGCTGCTGGGCCAGATAAGCCTGCTCGACTGCTTTGGCACAGACGCTGGCTGGTTCGGAGAGCACCCCCAGATGAACCAGGCCGACCGGCACTTTTACCATGAACTCGGCATCATCGACAAACCGCTGCGTCATAAATCCGTGCAGCAGATTGATCCCCCGCTCGAAATAGGTTTCGTGGCTGGTAATGTCGTTGCGTCCGATCTGGTCATAGAGCGTCGGCCCGGGACGGCGGACGGTGCAGGTGCAGAAATCCCCCGATTTCAGGTGGGTGACCGCCGCTCCCACAGCCAGGACTCTGCCGAACACTTCATGGCCGAGAATCAGGTGATCGTCCCCGGCAGGAGCCCGCCCATAGAGTGCCGCATTAATCTCCGCATCGGTGGCGTCCAGTCCCACCTGGATTGTCTCCACCAGCACGCCCCGATTATCCGGAACCGAGTTCAGTTCGGGTTCCGCAACATCGGTCAAATGCACACTCCCTGGAATTCCAGGACGAACAGCAAGGGCTTTCATAACGATGGATCAATCTGGATGTCTGCGAGGGGGATAAGAAACAAGGGGTTACAGGTTTGCGAAGAACGATCTTCGGGCGAATTCAACGGCTTCTTCTCGACACGTGAAAACGGGATCGGCTTTTTCGAACCCACCTGGAAAGTCGATGAATCCCCCAGAATGGCGAGAGCCGATTGGTCCTGTCAATGTTACCGGAAGCGGTTTTCCTGTCGAACGGGATGAAGCCGGGTTTCCCCGGGAGTCAGGAAAGTTTTGTCAGCGCGGGAATTCGCTCCAGTTCGCTGGGATCGCGAAAAATCATCCAGCGATCCCCGGGAAGATGAGCAAACCGGGCTTCGATGTCCGTTGTGGGGAACAGTTCCCGATCCGGTGAACAGTCACGGATCCCGACAAAGGAAATCTGATCGCCGAAATCCCGGGTAATCTCAGCGTACAATTCCGCGTCCCGCTCGCCGGAATCGCCGATCAGGATGAATCGGCGGTATGGATACTGGCGGAGCAGCCCCTGCACCGAAGAGAGCTTTGTCCGGTAAGAAGTTTCCTTCTTTCGATCGGTTCGCAGATCCCGCAGGCGGATATGCCGCAAATGCATTGTCCCCACGGGAAATCCATCGTGATCAATCCAGTCCACCAGCGGACTGTACAACGGCCAGGGACTGGCGGAGACGTAATGAAAACTGACTCCGCGGGCCGCCCACTTCTGGTATAGGGCCGGCATCCCCTCGATCGAACGGAATTCCCGGGTAAAAGTATTCGCCAGAAGCTCTTTTCGATTACCGACGTTCGTCACTTTGATGGTGTCGTCGACATCCGAAATGATGGACAGGCCTTCCGGAGAAATGAGTTCAATCTCTCCCGCGAAGAGCCGTTGATCATCTTCCGGCAGATGCGCGCAGAACTGAACAAACCGGCGGCCAAACCGATCCTGCTGAATGATCGATTCCAGTTCGGCGGCGCGGATGGTGATTGTGGTTTCGAAATAGCCGTTCGGCAGAGTTTCCGGAAGTTGAAATGCCCGCTCGGCAATGGCGATGGGCACCGATTTTCCTTTGCGGGTGTCTTGCAGAAACAGGTGCGCCCGATCCAGAAATCGCCGCCGCGTTTCTGACGCTTTCTCCGGCTTGACCACTCGTTTGAAGAGTTGCAGCAATGCCCGTTTGCGAAACCGCCCGTTGGAGGCCGAAAAAATGCTGCCGCGAACCTGTAAATGCCAGCAGTCTCCCATCGGACTGTAAAATCCGCAACTGCGGTAAAACAGAACCATCTCCTGGGGCTGGACCGGGTGCGGCGGATCGGATTTTCGTTCTGAAACGGGTTGCTTGGCCATGTTCGGTCTTGAGATGCCCTCTTCGGTCCAAGGCGGAATCAGTCATCCAGTCGCGGAGGACGCCGGGAGACTTTAACACCGGATCGCCGTTGCTTGGTGCGCAGACGCCGTTCGACCACTCCCTTGGGGATTCGTGTTTTTCGCCGCTGTTTGGGGGGCTGAATCACTTTCAGCACCATTTGTCGTATTCGTTCCAGGCAATCCAGCCGGTTTTGTTCTCGATCGCGATAGCGCTGGCAGTCCATGCGGAGAATACCGGTTCTGGTCAGCCGCCCCCGTTCGGCTTCCCGCAGTCGTGCCATCACATCTTCCGGCAACGACTCATTGCGGTTCAAATTCCAGGACAACTGGACCTGGGAATTCACTTTGTTGACGTTCTGTCCCCCCGGCCCGGAACTCCGGACATAAGAAAACCGAAATTCCGACAGGGGGATCCGGATTGCTTCGGAGATGTCGAGATGAGTGGGCCTTTCTGACATGAAATTCTCATGAAAAACAGACGCTTCCCCAGGATCTAGATTAATGAAAATCCCGCTCTTCCGACCGCATCCTCTAATGTCGAAGGATCCGAACACTCCATTGGGGGGAACAGAGAGGGATTTTCTCAACTTTCGAGCAATGCGACAATTTCAGTTTTCGAAGGATCGGCAGTTTACTGGCTGAGCTTTCCGCGCCGAAACAAGAATCATCGCCGATTCGCCCGGTCCCTTCAATCGAGCAGCAATCCGGAGCAGCGGAAATCCCCTCCATGTTCCACGAGAATCTGTTGCCAGCATTTCAGGAGTTTCTCCGCTGACAGGTTTGCGGAAAATCGTTTTTCCATGTTCCTGCGTGCCGCCGCGCCCCAGCGGGAAGCCCGTTCGGGAGACTGCAATGCGATTTCCATGCCTTCCGCAAGTTCGCCCGGGGAAGCGGGAGAAACCAGCCATCCGGAGACATCATGCGTCAGGATTTCTTCGGTTCCCCCGACCCGCGTGGCCACGATCGGAGTTCCACATGCCGCTGCTTCGAGCAAGACCCGCCCCAGCGGCTCCTGCCGCGCAGGATGGGCCAGCAGATCGATTTCCGGGAGAATTTCGGCAATATCAGAACGGAATTGCAGACGATGCAGGCGATGTTCCATTCCGGATTCTCTGAAAACAGCGGTAATGGCGTCATCGAATGCCACGCTTTCGGGTTTCCGGGAATGGCGTTTGCCAATCAGTAGGAAATGCAGATCCGGAATCCGGTCACGCAACAGCACCGCCGCTGCCGCAAGATCGGATTGGGCCTTGCGGAGGCAGATCTGGCCGATTGTGGCGACCAGTTTCGTCTCCATGGGAAGTTTCAATTCCTGTAAGAGCCAGCCTGTTGCTGTCCGGGGATGAAATCGCTGCAAATCGACTCCATTGTAAATCGTTTCTATTTTCCCGGGCTGAATCCCTTGTGCAGCGAGTGCTGTTTCGACAGCGTGAGAAACAGCGATCAGACGGCGATGTTGATGCAATTCCGCCGCCGCATTCCGCGAAAATTTCATGATATCCCGGACATGTCCCGTCGTGGCACAGGCCAGCCGTGAGGCAATTCGCCCCATGCGTCGAGACATCGTCAGGCTGTTGGCATGAAGCAGATCCAGTCCGCATTCCACAATCCGTTGATTCCACCAGTCCGCGACGGCCTGTTGCGATGATTCGTCCGTACGGTTGAACGAGTCCGGCCAGTGGAATTGGGAGATATCTCTCGCGCGGAGTTCGTCTGTCAGCGGTCCTGTATTCGGACAAAAGGCGATGGGCACGATGCGGGTTCGGTCCAGGCTGTCCATTACCGACAACATGGAAAATTCTCCGCCGTTCAACGAGCCATACTCGAAGACCAGGCCAACACAGACAGGAGACGGAATCGGCAAAACGGAAATTTCAGAAAAAGCGGGGAAATGAGGGGGCCTGACGTCCGGAAAAATGCATGTGCGCCGATCATATCGGCGAACCGCTCCGACAGAAACAATGTTCCCCCCGCGAACCCTCTCCCCCTTCTTGCGTCCTGGCGCGGGATTCAGGACGATGGAGCCTGACGCCGATTTCCAATCTTCAGACCCGAAAGTGATTTGTGGACGATACAGACGACCATTTTTCCGAGATTGATGAGCAGTTGCAGGCACTGTCGAAACGGTCGGAACAACTGTTCCTGGAGTGCCGATATCGCTCGGCACTTCGAATTTCCCGGGAGCTGGTGCATACAGCACGGATGCAAGGCCGCGTTCTTCAATACATGTACGGCCTGTTTGATGTGATGCGGCTCGGACACAGCCTTCTCGATCCACAAATGACGCGGGAAGCTGCCGTCGAACTCATCGTGCTCTTGCAGGACGAGGAACAGGCCCGCCGAATTCAGCCCGATCTGAATGACGCGTCTTATCACTGGGTCTGCAATTGGATGTCGGCGTGCGCGTACGACAATCTCGCCGAAGCAACCGGACTGATGTCCGGGTATAACTCGCCGGGGATGCACGAATGCATCAGCGAAGGGATCCAGGTTTGCCGGCAGACCGGGAAAACGGAATGCATTAAATGCTTCCGGGAATATGCCGCCGATGTCTATCTGGCGGCCGATGACCTGGCGATGGTCCGCCATCAGTGCCAGTCGCTTCTCGACTATCGGGATGAAAATGAAGAACGGGATCGGCGCTGGTCGGCCCATCAGCATCTGGGATGGATCAATCTGCTTGAGGGACGCTGGCGAAAATCGCGGGAGGAATATGAACGATCGGTCGAACTGGCCCAGGCGGAACATGTTTATCAGAAAGATCGTTCCCGGCTTCTCGCCAGCACGGACCTCGACGAAATCCGGATCCTGCTGGGATGCAGGGAGGAATTGACTGCTCACGCAACAGCAACGGAGAGGGATCTCAGCGAATGGCCGAAATTGGAACTCGAACTGGCCAAAGTAGAAGCTCTGAAAGCGGTCGTTCAGGAGCAGTATGAAGACGCCCTGGAGATCCTGACGGAATGGGACCGCCGACTGACGGAACTAAGATGCCTGAAAGACTGGTTCGAAATCCGGTTGCGTCTGGTGGCAACATACCTGCTGATGGGCAAGCGTTCCCGGGCGGAAGCCCTTTCCAAAGGTCTGGAAGCCAAGGCCCAGGAAGCACAGGACTACCTGACGTTGCAACGCTGGCGGCGGTTAATGGCTCCTGGTGCGAACATCTGTCCCATTCCCACGCTCATCACCCCCATACCCGATCATGCGGAAATCAGCGCTCGGGATGTTCCCACATCGAAAATCAATGGCGATCTCTCCAGCCATGAACTTTCCGAAGAAGAGCCGGATGTTGCCCCGGAACCCGTTGCGGATGCGATGGAAACTCCCAGCCCGCTCGCGGAAATGCTCACGGAATACATGCGGCAGATCATGGACGCGGCCGATGATGAACCGGGCCGGCAATCCATTCTGAATTCCATTTTGAGCCATGCTCCGGAAGATGTGGAAGAAGCCAATGATGCGGCCTATCTGGTTCACCTGTCCCGGTTCGTTGCGACCGGAACGGAGGATGCCTTGCGCATCTGGGACTGGGCGCTGCGGATGCGGCATCACTTTGCCGAAGATGCGGTGATGCAGAACGTCGTGGCGTCGCTGGGACATTTTTTCCGGTCCGCGGATGCGGAAACGTTTCATGACCGCATCCCCCTGGCGGACCTGGAACGCTGGATGCGTCTCTCCCTGTCGCTGAATCCGAATCATCCTCGAAATTTTGCCCGGGCAGGAACCTTCTTTCTGGAAGAAGGACTGGCGGGGGACGCGGAACAATGCTTCGCCCGTGCTTTCCGACTCGATCGGACGGACGGAACAGTGGCCCATCAACTCGCGGATCTTTACCGCGAAACCGACCGTCCCCGCGATGCGCTCGCGGTGCTGGATATCTGTCTTCGCAAAGGGACGACCGATGCCAATGTGGCCTGGGAAGCCGCCATGACAGCATTGCAGCTGAATCAATACGACATGCTGTTGACTTATCTCGACCGTCATCGGGAACTCGCGGAAGAGGAACAGACATGGTTTCATTATTATCGCGGACTGGCACAGTTCCATCTGGGACGGTACGAGGAATGCCTGCATGAACTGGGCGAGGAGCTGAAGTTCAAACCTCCCGGTCTGATGCACCTCCACATCATTCGCCTGTGCGCGCTGGACCGGCTGGGCCGGGATGCCGAGGCCCGGGCGGAACTGGATGATTTTTTGAAACTCCCCTTTCGGGATGTCGAATATCTGTCATTGCACGGGCTTGTCCGACTGGCGGAGACTCTATGCGAAACGCTGGAACGATGGCCCGAACAGGATCCGCTTCGAAAGAAAACCGCGCTCCGCCTGATGCGGGCTGGCTTGATCTCCGATCAATATTTGCAGCTCGACCGGCAGCAGCCAACAGAACCGCACACCGTCCGATTCTTTCATGTGCAACTCCTGCAACCGCTCGACGGGAACTGGGCTGAGTCCGAAGGTTGTCTGGCCGGTCAGCAGGATTGGCAAGCCTATGTCATCGACTGGGGCGTCCTGGCCGAATCGGAAGAGCACGCGGTCTCGCTGGCCATGGCTCTCCAGCAACAATGCGAATCGGCTTCCGCGGAAGTACTGGAGGTGACAACCGGCGAAGAAACCTACCGGACGCAGCCTGGCGTCGTCTGGCAAGGATACCGCCGGGATCAGAATGAAATCGGGGAGGAATAAAAGGCAGGAATCAGGGGTGTTTCATTTTCATTCAACCGGGGAATTTTTTCGATGTTTCCATCCGTCCGTCTTCGCCGTCTTCGTCGTCATCCGCAACTTCGGGAATTGATTCGTGAGACTCAGCTTTCCCCAAAAGATCTGATTCTGCCCCTGTTTGTCCGCCACGGCCAGGATAAAAAAATTCCTATTCCTTCCATGCCGGGGCAGTTTCAACTCTCCATCGATCATCTCGTCCGGGAAGTTCGCGAAATCGATGCACTGGGAATTCCCGGGATCATTCTCTTCGGAATTCCAGAGAAAAAAGATGCCCTGGGAAGCGATGCCTGTTCCGATTCGGGGATCGTGCAACAGGCGATTCGCGCCATCAAAGACACGAATCCTTCGTTGCTGGTCATGACGGACGTCTGCTTTTGTGAATTCACCGATCATGGCCATTGCGGCGTGGTCCATGAAGAGACCGGACGCTTCGACGTGGACAACGATGCCACGCTGGAGCTGTTGCAGGAGCAGGCGGTCAGTCATGCCCGGGCTGGGGCGGACATGCTGGCCCCCAGCGGAATGATGGACGGAATGATTGAGGCCATTCGCAATGGACTCGATGAATTCGGTTATGACCATCTTCCCATCATGAGTTACGCTGCGAAATACTCATCGGGATTTTATGGACCATTCCGTGAAGCTGCGGAAAGTGCTCCCCAATTTGGCGATCGCGCCAGCTATCAGATGGATCCGGCCAATGGCAACGAAGCGCTCCGGGAAGTGGAACTCGACGTCGGCGAAGGGGCGGACATTCTGATGGTGAAGCCCGCATTGAGTTATCTGGATATCATTCGCCGTGTCAAAGAGGGCTGGCCGGAAGTTCCGTTGGCAGCCTACAACGTTAGCGGGGAATATGCGATGGTGAAGGCCGCTGCGGCAAACGGATGGATCGATGAACAACGGGTGACGCTGGAGATTCTGACGAGTATTCGCCGGGCGGGGGCCGACATGATCTTAACCTACCACGCTCGCGACGTCGCCCGCTGGCTGAACTGAGCAGAACGCGGAACGTTTCAGATGGGGCCGCTTTCTTCAATCAACAGGAAGTGATGTAAGTCAGATCGGTTCGTAGGGTGTGGTCGAGGCCCGGATGGAGAGGGCGCTGCTGCAAGTCAGACATGCTTTGCCGGAATGCGGTTTCATCTGGAATCAGAACGGCCGCTGACCCACCGAACGAGGGGCGCTTGCCTCCCGGTGGGTCTGCGGACGGTCAAACGGGGTGGAGCCCTCTGTTTTGAATGACATTTATCCTGCCAGGAGACTCTCTCATCCCGTCCTTGACCACACCCTACACGCTCGTAACTCAGAAAAAGGAACGCACAGCAAGCATCAAGGGGGGGATTTTTGAAACGCAGAGAGCGCCGAGGACGCTGAGAAGAAAGACTGAGCAAGAGCAAGAATTCTGATGGGAGGGATGAGTGGAAACTGGCCAGGGGAGTGCAGGTCAGGCACCGCAGGACGAACATGGGGCGCCATTGGAGGCAACGGGCTCTGTGATTATCCAACTCAGCTTCAACCACAGGGCTGAAATCCGCTGACGAACCTGACACGTGATTTTGAAATCATGTCGTCTATCGTCAGGCGGTGTCTGGACTGTGCCTGATGGAAGCATCATGTCAAAAGATTGTTGAGAGGAGTCCGCTATCTCGCCCAGGCAGGGAGATCGTCGTTGGCAGCGGCTGGGACTGGTTTCTTCTGGTCTGATTTTCGTTGTTTCGGACGGTCTTCGAAAGGAGCTTCTTTCCGCTCGGGAAGGGCTGCTGCTTCCGCGGGGAATTCCGGAGCGGAGTTTTCATGCGGCACCTGTTCGGACTGTGAAGCCGGTTTGACGGAAGTTGAGTCCGGCAGGCGAATTTTTGCTCGGACCGGGGCAAGGGGTTCTTCCACGGACGCTTTCGCTTTCACAATGGCTGTCGGCTCCCGCCGGGCCCGGGCCAGAGCCCCGATATCCACAACTTGCGCATGTGTGGGAATTTGCCAGAGCCCCTTGTTGTCTGCCAGATTGGGACAGTTCACTTCTGGATTCCGGATATCCATGACCATCTGCATTCGGGCATCCGGCCATTCCAGCGTCACCAGTAAGGGAAGTTCCTGGCCTTCCGGAAGACGACTGTATTTTTCCATGCGGGCCCGGGCCAGGATTTTTCCACCGGGCAGACGCAGAATATGTTCGCTGATCCGGCCGCGACAGACATTCACCCGGATGACCCGTTCCACATCTTCACCCAGCGGAGACTGACGGGTTGCCACCAGTTCCACGTGTCCATTTTCCACCTGGGGACGTTTCAGCTCGAATTCTTCCGGACGGAGTGGAATCACGCCGAAGACTTCCATCAGCCAGTCGGGATGGATATGAATCGGCATTTCGAGTTCCTGAATGGCCAGCCCCACATCTTCATGGCTGGCGGTCATCACTTGCGGCGAATCCTTGGACCAGATCCAGAACCGTTCGTTATTGGAGCCGATATCCGCTTCCTGTCCTCCGGTCAGGGGATTGGAGACCAGCAGGCGAAAGTTACGGGGAGCCTGGACGACGACTGAAGCGGGCAACGAAACGGGAACGCCGTCCACGTGTAAACGAACAGACTGTGAACGCCAGGACTGCAATCCTGGATTTTCGTCCGAACCGATGATATTCCGGTTCAGATGTGCCACAATTTCTTCCTTGGAGGCCCCCAGATCGAGCGTACATTCCATCCGGTGCCGCCAGCGGGGAAGCGAACAGCCCACGGAAAGGAAACCGACCATTGTCAGCACCAGCGCCAAGAAACTCTTGCCGGGAAAATGTCGACGGCCCATGGCTACATTCATGCAGCTTCTCCCCCGGATGTCAGTTGCTGGTCGAGTGTCTGCCGCAACAGGGTGATTTCCGCTTCGGAAATCTGCTGATCGCGAACTTCATAGGGGCCCTCCCCTCGCGAGCCGGATAATTCCAGGTATTCCACGCCGTCCACGTTGTGAGAGCCGTCCAGCTTCAGGCGCCTGCGGTGCAGGAGAGACAGCGCGAGCACAAAGGCCAGTTTCTCCTGGTGCGGGCTGCCTGAGTCAATCAGTTGTTCGAAGAATTTCAACAGCGTCTCCGGGTCGGTCGTGGAGACCTGCCGGGGGGCGGGAATCGGCACCAGGCATTTCCAGAAGCCCACGGCATCATCTGGAAGCCCCTTCCAGCCTGCTTCACTGAAATCCAGGCGTTCCTGTTGTCCATGACGTTCCACCAGGACCGAGTAGCACAGCGTCCCCGGCACGAGCGGCTGGCCCGTACCGGCACATGTCTTGCTGATCGGCCGGAAGCGGTAATCCATCATGAAGGAAGAACGCAATCGTCGAAAAAGTGAGGGGCAATGCGATGGTCAATACAACGGATCATCCGGAAAGGGGGGCGGATCGTATGCTGGAGCGGGATGTTGACTCAAGACGAAAAACCACGGGGAAAGACATGGAGGATGGGAAGGCACGTGAGACCCCCTGTCTCCAGGAGTGGGGACGCAGCCTGTTGAAGCAGAATCGCCTCTCAGCCAGAAACAGGGAATATTCAGCAGAATCGTTGTGCGGATCCGTTGCTGCCTGATGTGTCATGCAGAACATGCCGGTGTGCTGATTCCGTTCGACGCGACGGAAAAAGTTCTCTTTACCTGAAAATGAGGAATGATTTAAAACCCCGGACAACACTGGCTTTGTCCCGCTCGCGGCGTAAGACCTTTTGATCATTTCAAAGGTTTTGTCTGCGGCACGAAAAGCCTTTTGCCCGGCGCAGGGAGGATCTCGGCTGGGAGACAACGATTCACAACGGACTGTTGCATCGAAAAGTCGCGGCATTTGCTGAAATGGGCTTTCAGTTCCATGGATGCGCAGGGCGGATTGATGCGGTGAAATCCCAGCCGTTATGGCTTTTGAATGGAATCAAAGGGAGTTTTTCATGGCACGCAATGCACTCACTGTTCTGGCAGCGGTTCTCACATCCTGTTGTGCCTGCCTGGCGATTTCCTGGGTCACGCAACCCCGAACCGGCGTGGCGATTGTCGACCTTGACGAAGTCTCCAAGCAACTCGGACGCCGGACAACCATGCAGCAGAGCCTGCAGGAAAAAACTCAACAGACCCAGCAAAAGCTCGCTGCCATTGAGCAGAACGCCGTGTCCCAGCTGGAAGAAGCCCGCCGCGCACTCGGAAAAACTCCGACTCCGGAACAGGCTCAGAAGTGGCAGAAGATGCAGCAAAGCGCTTCATTGCAATTGAACCAGCTCAAACAGAAAGCGGAGCAGGAACTTTCCGGCCATCGGCAGCAGCTGGTCGCCCAGTTTCGTGAACAGGCTCGTCCCATTGCTGCCCGGATCGCCAAGGAGCATGGATTTTCCACGGTGATGACCCGGAACGATACGTTTGTCTTTTCCTATGAGCAGACCGTCGATATCACTGATGAAGTTGCCAAGGCCATGGCGGCCCTCCCGGCGACAGCATCGACTCCGGCTACCAAGCCTGTTTCATCCGCTCCCGCCAAGGCCCCTGTTGCTCCCGCCAAAGCGACGACCGCTGCGGCAAAACCGGTCATTCAGCAGGTGAATCACGAAACCCGCTGATCGTCAGTCGCGCGGATTTCGAACCCGTTGGGGCGGCTGTGCGCACCGTTCCGTTCGCATGATTTGTGTCTCAATGAGAGTTCCGCATAACCGGCTTTATTGATGGCTGTGGTCGGAAGTGGGAAAAGCGGCGGATTGTACTTCCAGGATATAGCTGCGTGCCGCGTCGACAATCTGTTGCCGGAGATTGGCGAACTGTTTGACGAATTTTGGTTGAAAGCCGGTCATGCCGTACATGTCCGGGGTGACCAGGACCTGCCCGTCGCAATGAGGCCCGGCCCCAATTCCGATGGTGGGGATGGAAACGGTCTCCGTGATGCGGGCAGCCACGTCGGCTGACATTAATTCCAGTACGATTCCGAATGCTCCCGCGCGCTCCACGGCAATTGCGTCCGCGAGCAGTTGTTTTTCGTTCCGCTGCACGGCGGACATTTTGCCCAGTTTACGGACCGACTGCGGCTGCATCCCGATATGTGCCATTACCGGCATGTCGCAGTTCGCCAGCCGTTCGATGGTGCGGGCGACATGCACTCCTCCCTCCAGTTTGACAGCGGCAGCTCCGGTCTGCTTGAGAATTTTTCCAGCGTTTCGCACTGCCTGCCGGGAACTGACCTGATACGTCATGAATGGCAGATCGACGATCACCATGGCGGATCGCGTTGCCCGGACAACAATTTCCGCATGGTAGATGATCTGTTCCAGCGTGACCGGCAATGTGCTTTGATGTCCTTGAAAGACCATTCCCATGGAATCTCCGACCAGCAGTGCATCGATTCCAGCTTCATCCAGCATGGAAGCCCACAGGAAGTCATAGGCGGTCAGGACGGACAGTTTTCGGCCTTGCGATTTGGCCTTCATAAATTCGGGAACGTTCATCGGTGGGGGGCGGTTTCTCTTTGAAGCCTTCTTTTCAATTCGGGAAAGGAAGCGATCATCTTACCAATCTTTACGGGACAATTCCTGCTCCCGGCAGGTTCATGAGATGTGCCTGTCGAATCGCTTCGAACAGCCCGGGCCAGGTATGTTCCGTGGCGACAGCGGCAATCTCCAGTCCTGCTTCCCGGGCCGCATCCGCCGTGACCGGGCTGATCGCGGCAAAACGAGTTGCCTGTTGCTGGCGTTCGTTGAGAATGCGGGCCACATTGCGGGCAATCGTCGGACTGCTGAGGGCGATCCAGTGCAGTTCTCCCGCATCGAGTTGAGCCAGCACCGCTGAGGAAAATGTGTCGACGTCCACATGCCGGTAAACCATCAGGGAATCGAACATGGCTCCGGCGGCCGTCAATTGTTCCGGAAGAACGTCGCGCCCGCGGCTGGCCCGGGGCCATAAGACTCGTTTTCCTTGAACATGTGGTGCAAGTGCTTCCGCGAGCGCCTCTCCCCGATAAACTTCCGGAACCAGATCGGCCCGCAAGTGAAACTGTTCCAACCGCTGAGCCGTGGCGGGACCAATGGCGGCGAGCCTGACCTGTCCCAGGCGGCGCACATCTCCACCGAGGTTCCAGATTCGCTGCAACAGGGCATCCACTCCATTGACGCTGGTGAAAATGATCCAGTCATATTCCCCCAACCGCTCAATGGCAGCATCGATTTCCGTCCACTGGCTGACGGGTTCGATGCCGATGGTCGGGATTAAAACGGGCTGGGCTCCCAGGGTCAGCGCCAGTTCAATGGCATTGTCCGCGTGTCCCTCGGGGCGGGTGATGCCGATCGAAATTCCCGCGAGGGGAAGTTTTTCGAACCAGTTGATCTTTTCCCGCTGTCGGACACATTCCCCGACAATGATCAGGGAGGGGGCGTGCAACTTCGCCTGCTTGACCTGTTGCGAGATTTCTTCCAGAGGAGCTGTTACCGTGCGTTGCAACGGAGTGCTCCCACGAGAGATGACCGCAACGGGCGTCTGCCGGGCCTTGCCATGGTGCATCAAGGCGGTTGCGATCTGTTCGAGACGATGCAGTCCCATATAAAACACCAGCGTTCCCGAGAACCGGGCCAGATTTTCATAGTCCAGCGAAGATTCCGATTTCGCCGGGTCTTCATGGCCGGTCACAAAGGCGACTGCTGAGGCAGACTCGCGATGTGTCAGCGAAATTCCCGCATATTCTCCGGCAGCAATGGCGGCAGTGATTCCCGGAACGACTTCGAATGGAATTCCAGCCTCGGCCAGTGCCGCAGCCTCTTCGCTTCCTCGTCCAAAAATGAATGGATCGCCCCCTTTCAGGCGAACCACGGTTTTTCCGTCGCGGGCGGCGGCGATCAGTTGCTGATTGATCTCCGCCTGATTCAAATGGCGATCCGCTCCCTGTCCGGTACGGCAGGTCCGCGTGGCGCGGGCATGGGAATGTCGGAGAATCAGCGGGTTGACCAGGCCGTCATAGAGCACCAGATCCGCTTCCGCGAGACACCGCTCTCCTTTCAGCGTCAATAATCCGGGGTCGCCGGGGCCGGCTCCAACGAGATAGACCTTTCCCGCCTGGGAGACCTGATTCATGACAGGTCTCCTGTCAGACCCACTTCCAGCAAACGGCGTTCGTGGGACAACTCGTCATTCATCCTGTCCGGCATTTCACTCCAGTTCCAGTCACATGCGGATTTGCGCCGGATTCCTGTGTTCCGACCACTTTTCGTGCACAGCTTCATCTGAGCCAGAACGGAATGTTCGAACTTGTCTTTCCCGGAGTCAACAGTATCCGTAAGAAATTGGAAATGTCGGGAACGGAGAACAAGGGAACAGGAGAGAACGCAAGTTGTCCTTCTTTATCCGGTAATGTTATTGGTGGTGAGGACGCCCGGATTGGGAAGGCCGCGAATAGGGGTTTCCGTCGCACCATAAATCTGGCAGTTCCCGATCACAATCTCCTGTTGCTTGCCCCGCAGGTCGATACCGACCGCCATTTGGGGAGTGCTCCGGGAATCCACGATCTGGCATTGCTGGATCGATCCGGTCTGGCAGTCCTGCACCAGAACGCCAATGGGAGTGCCGTCAATAATCTGGCAGCCGTTCATGTTGAACCGGCGGCAATTGACCCATTCCACCAGCGCATCCCGCTTTTCGGGAATCACGGGAGGAGCTTCGTTTTCCCGTGCCTGATCTTCCTGAACCTGCAATCCGGAGAGGACGCAGTTTTCGGAATTCACAAAGCGGATTCCGGTTCCCAGTCCGGATGCGTTGAAGTCCGGCATCTGCCCGATGCTGTTCGGTCCGACAACGATGTTCCTCGAATTCTCGATGAACAGATTTCGATTGGTCGCGCCATAGATATGGTTACCGCTGATCGTCACGCCCCAGGCGTGAGTCAGATGAAGGTTTGTCTCCTGATGGCCAATCAGGTTCCCGGAAATTGCAAACAACCCGAACAGGTCATTCACTTTGGGGGATCCAATCAGCCGGATGTTGACGCCGTTGGGGGAAAGTGTCGCTTGAATCGTATTGCTGCTGATTGTCCCTTCCCGGACGGATCCCTCCTGCACGTCGATATAGATTTCGGCGGTTGGTTGGGCCATGGCGTCCGGAAAAGCTGCCTGATGCGAGGCACCATTGTTGTACTCGATGTCATTCCCCGTAATTTGCAGGTTTCGGACTTCGCCCCCATCGATCCGGATTCCTCCCAGCCGGCAATAGCTGATGTGTGAGGAGGAAATGATGCACTGATGCAGGTTCACATGATCCAGGTGAACGCCGATCCCCGAATTGTGGTAGAAGTGACAGGCATTGATCAGCACATTCCGGGCTCGTTTGAAAATGTGGACCGCTGTCCGGACTTCACGAATCAGGACCCGGGACAATGTCGCCTGCATGACGCCTTCAATGTGAATGCCGTCAGCCTGCGGATGCGCCCCTTCGATCTCGATCCCTTCCACCGTGGGCAGCCGTTCGCGTTCCCAGACGACCGGTTTAAAATTTTTGGGGGCAGCATTGCTGGTATGAGTCCCCACGAAAGAGAACGCTGGCCCGGGACCTGCCATAATCAGTTTGGCCAGTCCTCCCAGTCCGCGGATCGACGTTCTGTTGAGACGGGTCAGATCAATGACGAGCGGGCGCGTGATTCGATAATTTCCACGGGGAAAAACAATGTCGCCATCGGACATTTCCAGGGCATGTTCGATGGCTGCGGTATCGTCGTCTTTCCCGTTTCCCGAAGCACCAAAGTCCCGCACTGATCCCATTTCGCTCCCCTTCAGCGGTTGCCGCTGTTCAAGTAAGTGAACGTGAACACGTCGGTGATGTCGTTAAAGACCGGCTGGATCCCCAATCGAATATAACGGCGATCGGGCGAGACGACGGGATGTGCCGTCAGCGTGGTCCCTTCCGGAATCACTTGAATCATCGGGGCATATCCTACCGCTCCTGCCCGGCGATTGCGCCCCATCCCTTGCCGGCTTTCCCGGAATTCTTGAAGAGCTTTCGCCTGGCGGGGATCCCGTCCCTGAACCAGTGGACTGGCAGGAACTCCCGGATGGGCCAGGCCAGTCCTCGGATTGGGAATAAGACTCGAAATGATTCGCATTTGTGTCCGCCGCCCTTTCGGCAGGTCCACAACCAGCCCGACTTCTTCCCCTTCAATCACCAATGTCCGGACAAACCGGGACTGGTCCGGCAGACCGCTGCGAAGCGTGACCGTCAGCGTCGCCCGATTGCCAACCAGCTTGCCGCCGGCATTGCGAATGCGGACGCGATAAGGGCCGCTGGGACCACGCGGACACTGGTAGAGTTCGTAGGAATTGGAGGCGTCCGGTCCGATTCCGTCATGCAGAAACAGGCCTCCCGCGGAAGTCTCCCGGTTCTCGAATCCGCAGACCGATCCGGTTGGCTCCTCGATCTGCATGTCGAGATCGGCAGCGCCGTTCCATTCCAGCCGGATGGAAAGATCGCTGCTCTTGGCATTCGAAAGAATTTGCTGCAATTGATCAGCGAGTGCCTGGTCTCCACTTTTGCGGACCTTGGAGATCTGGTCCTGCAAGGCTGCTTCCGCCAGTTTGTGCTGCTTCTCGAAGTCGCTTTTCCAGTAGTTCATCAGGATCCCGGAAGCAGCCCAGGCAACATCTTCCGGAGTTCCCGCATCGCGGGCCAACTTGAGGCCCAATGTATATGGCTCCGGCCTTTCCGGCAGAATCCGCGAGGCTTGCTCATACATGGTGAGGGCGGCGGCCTTCCGTCCGAAACGGGTGAGATAGGCCCCGGAAAACATCATCGATCCGAAATCGGCATCTCCAAAGTCGGACAGGGACAGGACGACCCGCTCAATTTCCTCTTTGGGGTATTTTTCAATCTCCATGTTCAGAGCCAGCACTTCGTAGATCCAGGGCTGGGCCTGGCCGTGAAGGAGAGCGGACTGCAAGCAGGCAATCACTTGCGGGTATTGCTTTTCATTGTGCAACTTGAGCGCCCATTCGCTCACGAGGCGGGGAGCTGGATGGTGTTCGGAAAAAAATTTTCCCCAGACTTCCGCCGGAGCCCCGGATTTCAGATCCGGCATCTTCGCATCATTTTCATAGTTGATGATGCCAGCGGGTAAGTTCGCAATGGGAGCCGTTGCGGTTGTGGGGGGGCTGGCAATTGCCGGAGATTCGGAAATGCCTGAAGCAGACCCTCCGGGGGATGATCCGGGAACCTGCTTCGAGGAACGTTCCGTAGCCTGACTTTTGTTCGCGGAAGAAGTTACTTCGGCAAGGAGGACGGTTTTTTTTTGAGCATTTCGACCGGGGCGACTTTCGAAAGGGAAGGGATTGAAGTTGGAGGAATACTAAACATTCCTCCCCCCATTCCCATGCCGCCTCCCATGCCGCCCATGCCCCCCATCATTCCTCCTCCCATGCCCCCCATCATTCCGCCGCCCATACCGCCCCCCATCATTCCCATGCCTCCCATCATTCCACCGCCCATTGGCTGGGGAGGAATCACAAGGTCTGCCACGGGATAGACGCGGGTCTGCATTTTTTCATCAGCAGCGGTCTGGGTCGTGATTTTCATCACTTCGTCTTCGATCAGGTAGGTCAGTGCGACCCCTCCCACGTTTTCCAGCATGAGTTTCAGGGCACTTTTGAGCTTGATGCCTGAAAGGACCAGCGTAATTTCTTCATCCCCGGTCAACGACTCATCATCCAGGGCCTTGGTATCGAGAATGATGGGGATCCCATGCTGTTGCGAGATGTATTGAATGGCATTCTTTAATGGAGTTGCGGGGAACTCCACGCTGGTGATCTGTTCCAGCGCCCGGTAGATCTTTTCTTCGTTGGGGCTGTTGGATTTCAGGTCCACCGATTTCCACTTCTGCCGCCGCTCGGTCAGCGCAGACCAGACTTCCGCCGGCGGATAGACGAACGGAGGTTCATCCGGGAACGGCACATGGGAGAGTTCCACCTGATGCAATGTTTCCAGTAATCGGTCGGCCCGCAAGGCCCGCAATCGGGCGGCCTTGTCGACCTGGCCGGCGGCTTCGGTCAAGGTGACAGTGGCATTGCCGATGGCACTGCCGGGGTAGTCGCTGAGGACAATGCGGGCCTGGCTTTCAGCGTCTTCGAAGGCCTGGGGATTGCCGTGATAGGCGTCGTTCATCAGCGCCCGGATACGGTCCACCATCTGTTGCAGTTGCAGATCGCGCTCCGCGGCATAGTCAATCAGGCGGGCACTCACTTCCACTTCCGCGAGTTGACGCTGTTGCTCTTGCAGGCGGGCATCATACACAGCGCGCCGGGCGCGGACTTCCTGCAACATCGAATTCACGCGGCGGAGCAGATTGTTCGCCAGATCGGCGGGAACATCGGTGGCGGACTTGATGGTGGCCCGGGTCCGGTTCAGCACGTCTTCTGCTTCCGCACCCAGGGCGTTTTCCACCAGCTGGTTGGCCCGATCGATCTGAATTTCCACTTCCCGTTGCAACTTCTGGCCTTTGGCCTGCACAAGCGCTTCGTAATTGGCGATATTTCCGGATGGAACCGGTTGTTCCCTGTTGGAGAGATCTGCTCCTGCGGGAGGATTGGGAACTGGCGGAGCGGGCGTGGCTGCATTCGCACCGGGCTGGCCGGTCACTCCCGGAATGGGTGATCCAGGAACCGGAGCGGCAGGGATCTGCTCATCCGGATTCGTTCCCGCCGGAGCGCCTGTTCCAGGCAACTGGGCCAGCAACATTCCCTTGTCGCGGGCTTTCGAAGTCAGCAGTTCTCCTTTGAGGCTCTGTGGATCCACTTTCTGGAGAACAGTTCCGATCTGTTCCGCTTGTGCCAGGTCTCCCGACCGGAGGGCCTTTTCCCCTTCCGCTGCCAGCAGCGTGATACGATCTTCAAAAGACTGATGGGCGTAGTTCACCATCCAGTCCCCAGCCATGCCAATGGCGACTCCGTCCGAAGCCTGGGCATCGTCCCAGAATCGTGACAGAAACGTATTGCCCTGATTCCGGACCGCTTCGGGAATGACATCTGTCTGCGTCTGCGGCGTTCCCCGCACCGATCCGCTGATGGTGATTTCGGTCCCGGGGCCGACGGGCCCCTTCAGCAGATAAACCGTTTCGCGATCGGACCGCATGGGAAGTGCCCGGCGAGGAGAAATCTCGATACCGGTCCCATTCACCGTGACATGCGTGGGATAATAGACTTCCTGATGCGTCGCATCCGCAAGGATGCTCGCCAGCTTCTCGACCGGCAGGGAGTTCCGGGACCATTCATCCTGGATGACATATCCCCCCGTCTCTTCAGCGAGAATTCCCAGGAGTCGCAAATCCAGCCGGGATCCGACGCCGAACGAATGGACCGGAATCTGCTCTTCCCGCAGGGTGCTGGTCAGCGTTTTCAACTCCTCCGGTTGAAACAGATGGGCCATGCTCATGCCATCGCCAATAATCAGGATGGACCCGTGTTCCGTCTCTTTCAGCAGATTGTGGGCGGATTGCAGAGCCGCTTGCAGATTGGAAGACCCTGCTGGAAAACGGGTTTCCAGATTTTGTGCAGCCTCTTCTCCAGCAGCGGCGGGAGCTTTCCAACTGGAATTGAGTGGAACAACCTGAACGTCATAGGCCAGCACGTGGACGCGGTCTTCGCTGGGAAGTTGTTTCAAAAAGGAAGCCAGAAGCGCGGCTCCCATTTGTCGATGCTCTCCGATCTGGCTGGCGGAGGTATCCAGCAGAATCACGTGATTGACTTGTTGACGGCGCCCCATCTCCGCCCGCAGCGGCAGCGATGCCGAAGTAATCTGCATTCCCGCCGGAGACTGGTACGTTCGGACAATGGTTTCCCCGCCGGGTTCCGCTCCCCGAGCCAGTTCCGGAGTCCCATGAAGTCCCGCCAGTGCAACTCCAGCCAGTGCCGCCGGCACGAGTCCACGAACAGACAACCATGTGTATTTCTTCATTGTCATCTCCGGACGTTTTGATTCAGCTGCTGGTGGTTCAACCATCCTGTCAGACAGCTTCCCGAGACAGCTTCTTCCCAAGGCAGGTTTGCAGGCGGATTCGCTTGTAAATCCTGAAGACCTCAATCTCATTATCAGGGCAGTTGTGACTTCAGGTTTGCAGTTCCACCAATTTTCTTCCTGAATGGAAGGTATTCCTGAGTTCTGAAGGAACCGGGACGTTGTTTTCAATACCAGTTTGGCAAGGGTACAAAAAGCCAGCGTGTATTCTAAACGGACATGCGCCGGCAAGAGAACAAAAATCCGTTCAACTTACGGCATCTTCACCAATTTCTAAACAGCTTTCCCCGCATCATCGGTACATGTGTCCCGAAATGACTTTCCACACTCCGTATTCAAGTTTCGTGACGAGGGGATCTTCTTCACATTCCCATCTCAACAATCTGTAAACGCTGGGCGAATAACTTCTGCAATCGGGATTGCGGGTATAACCGGACAACTTCATTGTTATAGGTGATCTGGCCGTGTTCATTGACGCTCAGCAGGGTCTGAATTTCCGGAATCGCTTTTCCAGCATACAGGCCCGCGAACGTTTCCGGATCGACTCCGCGTCCCGATTCCAGGTCTTCGCGGGCATTCCCGCCGCCCGTCATCACGAGAAACGAGTTAATGCCATCGGTAATCGCTTCATATTTCCCATCAGCCTCCAGGGCTTCCTTGGCATCCTGCAAACGGCGATGGGCATCGCGGATTTTATTTCCGGTCTGTTCCGAAACAATGGCTTCCGTATCCGCATCTTTGTCCTGGGCCGTCACCCGCTGCATTGTCAGGCCACTGATTCCCAAGAGATATCCCGCCCCCATCAGCAGACAGGCATAAGCAGCACGACGAAGGTGTGGCATCTTGATCCTCTCACAAGCCTGCGGTCGATTTTCCCGCGAAATAATGGCTTCTCACGGAATTGTGAAATTCAGTTTTCCAAAAAATCCGGAAGACCGATCGAAATTGCCGCTGCTGGAAACGGCACCGCAGTCAGAATATCGTACGGAATGATCCGAAAACAAGATGCTTGTCGGCGAATCACGGCGGCTGACTTCCCGGAAACCCCTGGAACACGTGTTCCAGGGGAAGAGACGCAATTTGTCGTGGAATCCGGTTTCCATCCGCCCAATGTCTCAGGCCGCCCGGCGTTCGGGACGGTTTTCTTCCCGGGTCGAAAGTGTCTGGGGGCTCTTTTCCACCCTCTGCCCCCGATTCCCGCCGGTACCATGATAGCTGATCATCAACAGCACCAGTGACGCACCGGCGGCCCCGAGACAACCGGCCAGTGCCATCTGGTTATCACTGAGTTGATTGAGAATGTCGACCATCGCCGGACTCCTTGCCCCTCAACCGGGCATTGCAAATGTCATCGTCATTGTTTCGGAAACCAGCGCAACGGGGTTCCCTCGTCCCAGTGTCGGATGATTCCGCCTGTCCGCTGGACTCCGAGTCGATTTCCCGCAACGGGATCTCTGATCCGGCGCATGGCAAATGGTTCAAGAAACCGTTGCCGGTCCGCACGGATCAACGGGTCATGCAGGTTGTGCCGTCTGAGCGGTCAGTCCTGTTCAGCACGAAATGTGATGCTCTCTCGTGCGTGATTTGTCCCTGGACCAGTTTGGTCATTGTTCGATCACGCTGGCCCTTGAATTCCCTGTATTTCATCAGGAGCTACGTGAGACACCATTTGCAATTCCGCTGTGGAACTGGCCAGTGCGGGAAGAGAATTCACATTTGTGACTTTGCAAACCAGACAAGATGCTGTTGAAGCGGGGCAAATCGAAGGCATTCTTTCCGGCAGTGCCGGGCCGCATAGAGTGAAGACCAGGGGCGTCAGGCCATCTCGCCCGGTCGCATTGCCTACTGTTTTTCCGGTTTTTGCAAGTCCAGTTCAAAGTGGTTGGCCATTCCCGCCACCACGCTGATCTTGAACGGAGTGGTGGCTTCGTCACGAAACGACTTTGGGATTTCCTTCTCCGGCTGGCTGGCCGATTTCCTGGGAGCAGTGACCGGAGTCGCATTTTCGGCAGGGATAATCGCTGATATCGGGAGGACTGGATAAACAACGACGCGATATTCGCCGGGAAGAACAGCTTCGATGGTTGCTTCTCCCTTCTCATTCAGATCTGCCCCGCCGCCGCTGTTGGAAAGATCGACATGTGCATTCTGCAATGGCTGTCCGTTGTTCAGGATGACCAGAGTGAGATTCTGCTTCGGAGGAGCGTGTGGTCCGAAAGGGCCACATCCAGACAAGACGACAGCTAAAACTGCCAGTGTCAGATTCGCATTTCGAAAGGACATGTTCCTCTTTCTTTGATCCCATGAACTGCGATTTGGCGACTGGAAAGTGGCCTCGCCCGTTTGAAACAATCCGCTTTTGAATTTGAAGGCGGATATTTCTTAGAACTCGCCCGTCACATTGCCGTCGTCCCGGGCTCCCAGCATGAGTAGCGTGTTCATGCTGATATTTTCGGAAATGAAGCGAACAGATCCATCTGCAATCAATGCATGGATGCCACCGGTATGGAACGAATTCACAATCGTGTTCGGGCCATAAGCCAGAGTGGCCCCGGCCCCGGGGGACTTATTCCAGAATGCATTGGGAGGATGACGCAATGTTGTCAGCCCACAGGTGTATCCGCTGCCGGTTGTGTATCCGCTGATATTGACTGAGGGAGCATAAACCGAGCCGCTATTGTAGACCCAGCCATGCCAGCCGCCGAGGGTATTGGCACTGATCTCCCTGTTATTCACGCTTCCAGACTGCTCCGCGACAAGAATGGTGTTGGAAGCTCCATCTGTGCAATCTCGAAGTCCTGTTCCCCGGAATGTGCGCATGATGCCATTCTCGCAAAATGCTCCTCCGATCACTGCTGTGGAAGCGGTGCAGACGGCCCGGCCAGCGGGATCCGGATAGGCGCCGACAACACCGACATAGTCCATCACCTGGCTGTAACTGTTGGACGCCGCCACCCCAGAATATCCCAGATCCGTAAAGTTCGTTATCCCGTAGACACTGGATGGACACTGATAGACAGGAACACGCAATGTGATCAAAACCGGGTTTCCGGAAAAGGGGCCGCTATGTGCCCAGAAACCGCCAGTTGTCCAGTTGATCTGGCTGTATGCGCTGGCAAAGTCGAGATAAGGAAGCAGGGAAGTCCGCCAGTTGGTCGCCCGGGATTCCGAGCCCCTCACCCAGGTACTCGTTGCACCATCATATCTTACGTTCCCATTCGATCCGGAAGGAAACATATGATAGGCATCATGATAATTATGAAATGCTAAGCCCATCTGCTTGAGATTATTCTTGCATTGTGATCGCCGGGCGGCTTCACGGGCCTGTTGGACCGCCGGAAGAAGCAGAGCGATCAGCACAGCAATGATTGCAATCACCACCAGAAGTTCGATAAGTGTAAACCCTGTGATCCGAGGGCCATGTGATGATTTATTTATCGAAACGTGGGAATTCCGGGGGAGCATATGCGCGTTCCGTTCTATCAAAGAATAACGAATCAGCTCTGAACTGAGCCTGGTCTGACGCAATATGGACGGAATGAGATGATGACGGTTCTCATTCCGGGGGACAGAAACTCCGATGCATTTCGAATGACAGGGACGTCATGGAGCCCCGGGAATAACCTTGATGTCACCTTACATCAAGTGTCGGTGATTGTCAATGGGAACACGCAGCACCCGATTTCTGGAGGACGGTGAAATTCGATATTGGCGGCATCGTTTTCGATTTTCTCGTGCGGCTTCTGTTGTCGGATTCTCATGAAGCCAGGGAAGGAAAATTGTCGGAAGGAACGTTTGTACTGAAACGGTATTCCTGCGTGGCCTCCGTGAGGGAGACGGTGATTGATCCGGATTGATGATGGAAGTCTCTTGTTCGACATGGCATGATGAAGGACGCCGGAACGATGTCCTTCTGGAGGGCTGCATGTCCTTCAAGCCCCATCGGCCTGTGGCCTTTCCCGGTTTTCCCAGTTCAGCTTTTCCCAGTTCAGCTTTTCCCAGTTCAGCCAGTTTCCCAGTTCAGCCAGTTTCCCCTCAGTTCAGGAAGTGCGGACCGATGCTTCAACAGCAGGCGACCATGCGCGAATTGGCCCGGGTGTCGAGAAACCTGGGCGTTTCCCTTCATTCCGGCTTGCAGATTGTCAAGGCATTTGAACTGGCTGGGAGAAAAACGACCGGAAGGATACATGTGGTCCTGGACAACGTGGTTCAGGATTTGAAATCGGGGAGCGATGTGACTTCGGCTCTGATTTCACACGGACATTATTTTCCCGAGCTGTTTATCGGTATGGTGCAGGTCGGTGAAGCGACCGGTTCACTGCCGGAAGTGCTCAAAGCGCTGGGTGAGCATTATGAAAACAATCTCCGGTTGCGAAAGGAATTTCTCAGCAGTATTACGATGCCGGTGATTCAAATGGTGGTCGCCATTCTGGTGGTGGCCGCCCTGATTGCCCTGCTCGGTTGGGTCACGCCTCAGAACAGCGAAGCCCCCGATGTTCTCGGATGGGGACTGACCGGGACATCCGGCGCTCTGGTCTGGCTGACGGGATGGGCCATGGCGGTGGTTTCCGGATTCGTGATCTATAAAATCGGCACCACATCGCTGGCCAGTCAGAAAACCATGCATCAGTTGCTGCTCCGCGTTCCGGTTGTCGGCCACTGTCTGAGATCGTTTGCCATTGCCCGATTCGCCTGGGCCTTTCACCTGACGCAGAATGCCGGAATGCCGATTGATGACAGTCTCGAATCGGCTCTGCGGGCGACCTCGAACGGGGTTTTTATGGCGGCGACTCCGGAAATGATCCGGAATATTCGTTCCGGAGAAACGCTGTCGGAGGCTTTTCAAAGAAGCGACCTGTTTCCCGTCGAGTTTCTGGAATTTGTCATGGTTGCGGAACAGTCCGGTACCGTGCCGGAAGCTTTGCATCGCCTCAGCCCTCAATTTGAAGAAGATGCCCGAAGAAGCCTTCAGGCCTTGGCGGCGGCTCTCAGTTGGGCGACATGGGCTGCGGTGGCAGGATTTATTATTTTCGTGATTATTTCCATCGTGCTGTGGTATGTTCGCCTGCTGAACAGCTTCATGCCTTGAGCAATCCACGAACAATCTGCTGACTGCGAATCCCCCCCCCCACAGCAAATAAGCCCTCTTGTTGACGATGGAATCTGCCTGGCCAGCATTATCGCCGACTGGCTGGGCCGGTCTCGGAAGAACCGGTCGGAATCTCGGGAATGGTTGCTTGTGCGATGGGGATTTCCCGGATCGAAATCGCGCGGAAATGGACTTCGGAGCCTTCGCTTTGCAGGGCAATTGTTCCCAGTGCGGGAAGGCAGCTCTGCACTGCTCCCACATCCTGTCCATTAATTGTGACTGTTGCCGAACCATGTCGGCAGCGGATCTCGCATTGGTTCCATTGATTGACCGGTTTGGCGAGTTTCAAGCCTGGATGCAGTTCGTTGGCGGACTTTGCGCCGCCGATCGGAAAAACCACCCCCAGTTCGGGTTGATGCAATTGGATTTGCAAGGCTGCGGGCCAGATCCGGTCTTCGCCCGAGGTGAACAGCAGGATACCACTGTTTCCGTTGGGATCCTTCGGAAACCGCCATTCCAGTCGCAGATCAAAATTTGCATATTCCGCCCGGGTCCGTAGATATCCATGCGGTTCTCCCTTGCAGACGAGAATGGTTGTGCCCGATTCCGTATCTTTTGTCACTTCCCAGGTTTGTGTAAAAGATGCATCTTTCTGGCCTGAAAAATAAACCCACTCCGCTCCCGGAAATTCCGTTCCCAGCAGCGAATGCCATTCCGGAGCAGCATTCTCGACAATGGGGGGATTGGCCTTTGGGACCGGCTCGGCGGTCCAGGCTGACCGAGTGGGAACCATCATCAGCAGCAGGAAGAAGGTGGAACCGGTCAGGAGGGCATTCGAGGGAAGCGATAAGGGAAGAACCGGCAGCGGGATGACTGGCAGTCGGACCGAAGATCGAGATTGAAAATGAGCTTCCATGATAACTGGGAACGTCGATGGATCGGTCGAAAATGATCGTGAGAATGACTGTCGAAGTGAAAGATGTTTCCGCGAAGAAACACCAGTCACCAGTTGAGTTGTTGGAACAGGATCCCGACCAGTGAACCGGGTGGAGAAAGCTCCTGAAAGAAAGAAATCCGTCTTCCTGTTTTTCAGACGGATTTTTGAAAGTGCTGGTTGATCATGAAAAAATGCTAACTTCCCCGCGTCCGGACCGCAATTCAATCCCTCTTCACTCCGGAAATTTCCGAGGGCTTCCAGGAGCAGCGGAAGGGGGGCTTGACGGATCGAAAATCGCTGTATTGATCTGCTCGGGCTGCGTTCCGGCGGGACTGATGGGAATGTGTCCGGACAGTACGACCGTTGTGGGGGCCAGACAGTTTTTCTCGTTGCACAACTGGACACGCACGGCAATTTTCAGCGGCAGTGTTCTTAACTGTGTCTGGGGAATGATCAGCTTGCCTGTCACCAGCGTTCGCCCCTGGTAGACGGCTAGTGGCTGATCAATCCCGGAAATTTTAAGCATTTCCCCCGGGGGATAATGAATCTCTTCCAGTCGGGCTTCCGCCGGGGATTGCAACTTGACGGTGAGCGGGATCACAAATTCGGGCTGGGCCGGATTTGCGTTCAGATGCCAGCCTTGTTCGATCGCGAATTCGACAGCCATGCGGCATTCCATTCCCGGGCTGACGCTGTCCACGTCCAGAAATCCTCGGACCTGGAAATGGGGTGCTTCTGGAATTGTCCCGGGTTCCGGCGCCAGTTGGACCGTCACCGTGCCCGGAGGCGTGGCAAATGTCGGTGGAGCGGGAGTCTTTCCGGGAACGTCGATGGGACGCATTGGCTGAAGATCGGGGGAACGTGGTTGTGAAAGGCTGCCGGAAAAAAGGCCATCCCCGGCAGCCTGCGTTTGAGGGGATCCGTACCAGTGCAGATATTCCTGCAATGCCAGTGCCAGGTAAGGGGAGCGCTCCGGCGACTCCTGCCATTGCGGGCCAAATGTGGCCAATGTCTTTTCCGCATATTTGCGATAAGTTTCGTCTGATTTCGCGCGGGACAGGCGGACCAGATTCTGGGCACTCAAGCTGTTTCCCGAGGGGATTTCATTGTCGAAGGCGTTCTTCAGTGGCGCCAGCACCGTTTCCTGCCGGTTTGACGCAAAGAGAAATCCCCCTTGCCGCTGATCCCAGAAAGCCCGTAACTGATCATCCGATAATCGCCGGGCCGCATTGAGCCATTTATCTTCATGGGTCGCTTCGTGCAGGGCGAGCAATCCGCTGATCAGGCAGGCATAGTCTTCCAGAAATGCCGGTTGCTGGACCTCTTTTTCCCCGTCAATCCGGAGCAGCCCGCCTGAAGGATCGCGATGTTCCGCGAGGATCAGAACAGCGGCCCGGGAAGCCGCTTCCAGATAGTCCTGGCGTTTCAGGATCTGCCCTCCCCGGGCGTAAGCCCGAATCATCAGCCCATTCCATCCGGTCAGAATTTTGTCGTCTTTCCGAAGCGGGGCTCTTTTCTGGCGGACAGCCAGAAGCTGAACGCGCATTTCCGAGAGGCGTGTCTCCAGTTCACTCAATGACATTCCGAGAAGTTCGGCCGTTTCCGAAAGCGGTCGGGGAAGTTGCAGGACATAGCGTGTTCCAATGGTCGCCGGCTGGTCGATTCCATAGGCGGCGCTGAAGATTCGGAAATTTCCGGCGGTCAGCTGATCTTCGAGTTCGTCCCGAGTCCACAGGTAATAGGCGCCTTCGTCTCCGTCGGTTTCCGCGTCAAGGGCGGAATAGAATTCCCCCTGCGGGCCGGTCAGTTCCCGGGCGATGAACGTGAAGATCTCTTCCGCCACGTGGCGATACCGCTCGCGACCGGTCCGCCGATAGGCTTCCACATAAATTTCCGCCAGCTGGGCGTTGTCGTACAGCATCTTTTCAAAATGCGGGACCCGCCACCGGCGGTCGGTGCTGTAGCGATGAAATCCTCCGCCGAGATGATCCCACAGTCCCCCCTCCGACATCGCGGTGAGGGTGTGGTCGAGCATGTGGGCGGGGTCGACATTTCCATGTTCCGGAGAGAGGCCGACTTGCGATTGCAGGAGTTGTAAGCGGCATGGAGCGGGAAATTTCGCCCCTTCCGGTGCTTTGGGATCGAAGTCCAGGCCTCCCGCATCCGGATCGTAAGCGGCTTCAATGGAATGGACGGCTCGAGCGACCAGTTCCGGTCCCAGTTTCACCGGACTGGTGACCACGGGCGGGACGGAGAGCCGGGCCACTTCTCGCGTGATCAGTTCTGCTGTGCTGCGCACATCTTTTTCCCGCGTGGTCCAGGCTTTCCAGATCTGGCGCAAGACAGTGGGAAAGCTGGTCTGGCCCGGTTGTTCATCGGGGGGAAAATACGTTCCTCCAGCAATCGGCTTTCCATCGGGAGTCAGGAAAACAGAGAGCGGCCACCCTCCTCCCTGGGATGACTGCGCGAGTTGGAAATAAACCTGCAAGGCCCTCATGTAGACTTCGTCAATATCAGGCCGCTCTTCGCGATCGACCTTGATATTCACGAAGTGTTCATTCATGTAGGCGGCAATCTCCCTGTTTTCGAAAACCAGCCGTTCCATGACGTGGCACCAGTAACAGGTACTATAGCCAATGGAAAGGAAAATCGGTTTGTTTTCCGCGACCGCTTTCTGAAGCGCTTCCGGTCCCCAGGGATACCAGTCCACGGGATTCGACGCATGCATTCGGAGATAGGGACTCGTTTCACGGGCCAGGTGATTCTGCTTTCCGCCAAATGTGCGGGTTTCGGTCCCGGTCATTTTTTCCGCGGATTTTTGCGCCTCGGCGGGAGCAGCGGCCCCAGAAAGGAAAATGGCCGTCAGGACGATTTTCCAGACTGTCACAGAAAATTGTGTTGGAAGAATGCCGAATTCGATCGGAACGTTCGAAGATCGAAGCTGCTCGTTGTGGCCGTCCGCCATGCGTGCCTGCCTCCGTGAATTGCACACTGCCCGATCCCTTTTTCACTGTCTTCATGAAACTGTCCTCATGAAGAGGTTGCCGTCATGGATCATGAGGATCGGGAATGTTCATTTCCGATCAAATCCCCCGGAACCTGAGTGCTGGATCATAAGGATTCCGTAATTGTGATTCGAGATAAAAAAGGCCTTTCCCGGGAGACTTCCCCGGAGGAAATTGTCCCGGACCGGATTTGTGGCGATGTTTTCGGGAAAGTACGCAATTCAGGTGAAGGTTTGGGAAGGGTTAGATACACTGCGGGAGTCTCCATTGTGAGAGTTGCAGGAATGCGTTTTGGGGGAGGCATCAGGGGATGCCTGATCTGCTGGTCCGGAAGCGTGCCCTGATTTTTTCGTTCTTAACCGGGGTCAGAGACACAATGCCGGTTCGTGGCGTACGAGGCGCAATTACGGTCACAGAGAATTGCCCGAAGGAAATTCTGGCAGCGACCCGCGAATTACTTGCGGAAGTGATTGCCCGGAATCAGCTCGAAGATTTTTCAGAGGTCGTCTCCGCAATTTTTACGACCACTCCCGATTTGACCGCTGCCTTTCCCGCGGAAGCAGCCCGGGAACTGGGGATGAGCCAGGTGCCGCTGCTGTGCGCTTCGGAAATTGCCGTTCCACATGGGCTTCCACGGGTCATCCGAGTGCTGCTGCATGTCAATACGGAGCGTTCTCAGGCGGAAATGACGCACATTTATCTGCGTGACGCCAAACGGCTCCGCAAAGATATTGCCGGAGCGCAGTAGCGGTTTTTCCCGGGAAGGAATCCGTTCGGGGATGAATGTGTCGTCCCGGGGAATCGGAGGAATTTCCAGCTGGGACATGCGGCCCATTTGACGAATGCTTCCATTGTCCGTTACCCTGCATCGCAAATGTTCAAAGTTCTCTCCGCGTGTGAGGATTTTGGGCAGCATCACTCACTTGGTTGTGGTCGGAATCAACCGGCTGCACCAGGGACGCAACAGTGCTGTTGGTGCCATGTCTGGCATTTACTTTGGTTATTGATTGCGACTGGACTTTCGAATGCCTCCGGGAAAGACTCCCAAGCCGGCTGCCGGACAGACCGTCCAAGTGCAACCGGGCGTGAACATGCCGGAATTCGACGATCTCCCGATCGGCGGATGGCGTGGTACCGTTCTGGAAACTTCCGGGACCGGTTCCAAAATGAAGGTCATCCTGGAATGGGATGCCGAGACCGCGCAGAAGATTCCGGACAATTATAAGGCCCATTGTGAATCGCAGGGGCTGCTCTTCACCATGGCCTGCCTGCCGGTCGCTGAAGTTCAGGTGATGGTCTGATCCCGCTTTCTTGGTCCCGGCCCGAAGTTCATGGTCGAAGTTCACAGGCTGCTGACCTCCCCCAGCGGATGCGGACTCCGATCCCGTAACCGTTCTGAATTTTCACAACTGGCCAGGGTTTTGTGCCGCGTGAATGACTTTGGACGCGGCTGGAACAAACTCGCCGCGCCGGGATCTTCCCCTTTCCTCTTCCAGCGAAAATTCTTGACACCAATGCCCGGCGGGCGTGGTAATTCTTTTGAGGGATTGTCTTCAACTTCCGATTGAGACTGTCTTCTGAAGGCCGCCGCCTGATGAAGGTCATGAAAACAGGATCCGTGAGAAACGGCCTGGATGAGTTTTGCTGCTGCCATCAACCTTGGGGTTGTGATGCTTCGAAATCTGTTGCGATGTCCTGCTGTCCGTTCTGTTGTGTCCAGAAAGAAATGTCTGGTCGTCTGGGGAATGGTCTTCTCGTTGTGCGGAAGCGGATCCGGTTTTGCGCAGGACCAGAACGATCCGGGTGTGGAAGCTCCGGAACTGGTGCCGGTCATCATTTTCAACATCGCGGGGGCTGAACGGAGTCTGAACGACATTTCCAGCATGTTCCAGGTGGCGGGGCGTCCGGACATGATGGACGTGATTCAAGGCTATCTGGGAGGGGCTGCGGGAGATTTGAAAGGACTCGACCGCAAACGCCCGTTGGGATACATGCTGTTTCTGGAACCAACGCTGCCCCCCCGGCCGCGGATGGTGATTTATCTTCCGGTCTCGAACGAAACAGATTTGATCAACACGCTCCGGCTGACCACGATCCCGATCACGGAAACGGGAGAGCACACGTATGAAATCGAACAACTCCGCCGTCGTGGGAAAACTCCATTGATCGTTCAGGGAGACTATGCATTCCTGTTGCCGACCGGTCAGGGATTTCTGAAGGGGGAGACATTCCCCGATCCCCAGGCAATTTGCAGTCCTCTCGCGGCCCGTTATGACACGTCATTCACGATCCGGCTCCAGGGAATTCCCCCGCTCATCCGCGAGGTTTTTAATGGCTTCATTTCCCAGCAGTTTGCCGCGCAGCTCCAGCAGCGGGATCAGGAACGTGATGATGCTTACGAAGCCCGCAAGGCACAGGGCACGAACATCATGAAATATTTACAGCAGGTGATTCGCGATGGCGAAGAAGTCACCTTCGGTCTCGATTCCACGGAAGACGGCCGCCGCGCGGTGCTGGAAGTCACCACCGAGGCCCGCCCGGAAAGCGAATTCGCCAAATATCTGACCGGAATTGCGGGAAAACAATCGTACTTCACCCCCTTGCTTCAAGAAGCCCATCCCCTTCAGATCTCAGTGTCCTGGAACATGGACGACCGGGAGCGGGAGACCGCACTCGGATTGCTCAATGCGTTTCGTCTCAGCTTGCAGCGAGATCAGGCGGAAGAGGAAAACCAGTCAGTGGACAAGTTTGTCAGCGGACTGGAAGCAACCGTGCGGCAAAAACACCTGGACTTGATTCTCCAGTTTGTGAAACGGCCGGGAAATGCACTCGTGCTGGTGGGGGGCTTCAAAATTATCGGTGAGGAAACCGTTGGCCAGTCGCTGAAGGATGTCTTAACACACATCAAAAATCGTGACGTCCAGCGCTCCATTCAACTCGATGCCCACCAGTATGAAGGTGTTTCGCTGAGCAAAGTGGGAATCCGGCGCGACGCGGCGGAATTGACACGGATTTATGGACAGAAGCCGGATCTGTACGTCGGGACGGGAAACGGCGTGTTATGGTTTGCTTTTGGAGGAGATGAGACGCTGAAGGTGCTCGACGAATCAATCTTGAACACGCTGTCGGCTCCACCGCGACCGGATGTCGCCACGACGGCTCCCTTTCAGGCGATCCTCCATGCTTCTGCCTGGCTGAAATATGTCAATTCGGAGGACTTGTCCAGCCCCCAGGGAGCCCTTGTCCAGGAGATTCTCAACCCTTCGAATGATTCATTGCGGCTGGAGGTTGTCACCACCGAAAACGGAGCCCGGGCCGCCCTCCGTTTTGATGAAGGGTTCGTCCATCTGCTGGGAGCACTTCTGGCGCAGTTATTCGATCAGACCCAGTTGTAAAAGGGGCAGAGGTCAGGGAAAAGACTGATGGCTGATGCTTTTCCCCGCCTCCAGGTTTCGGCCCTCGATCCCGTTTCTGTCCCTTCTTTCAATAAGGCGAATGCGGGACTTTGCTCGGAAAACGGCTGATCCCGCAGGGGCCGCTGTGCGGACCACGACCGGCATGGATGCCCGATTGTGGTCCGATACGGGTGATGCCCTCAGCGCCCGTTTTCAGCTGTTCTGGTTCTCGAAGTCTTTCATAAACTTCACCAGTTCTTCGCAGCCGGTTTTGGGGAAGGCGTTGTAAATGCTGGCCCGCATTCCGCCGACGCTGCGATGACCTTTGAGGCCGTCAAAGCCTGCCTGCTGGGCTGCCTTGATAAACCTGGCGTCAAGCTCGTCCTGGCCGGTGACAAATGTGACATTCATCAGCGACCGGCTGTCGGCATCGGCTGTGGGACGGAACATCGGGCTGGTGTTCAGATACTGGTAGAGAACGTCCGCCTTTTCCTGGTTCGCCCGGGCCATGGCTTCCAGTCCTCCCTGCTTGAGGATCCATTTGAAGACGAGTCCCATGAAGTAAATGCCAAAGGTGGGGCAAGTGTTGTAGCAGGAGTCATTTTCCGCATGGATGCGATATTGCAGCATTTCGGGAATATCCAATGCACCCCGTTTGACGAGATCATTGTGAATGATCACGAGCGTGACCCCCGAGGGCCCCAGATTTTTCTGGGCTCCGGCGTAAATCATGCCATATTTGGTCACATCGATGGGCCGGGAATAGATGTCGCTGCTGGCGTCGCAGATGAGGGTGCTGCCAGCGGGAACTTCGGGTTCGGTGGCCCATTGCGTGCCGAAAATCGTGTTGTTTGATGTGTAATGGACGTAAGCTGCTTTGGAGGAGTATTCCGCCGTTTTCGGAATATAAGAGAAATTGCGGTCTTTGCTGCTGGCAGCCTGATGGACATTGCCGAATCGTTTGGCTTGCGCCACGGCTTTCTGCGACCAGCTTCCGGTGATGAGATAATCCGCGGTTTCCTGCGAGGTGAGGAAATTCATCGGAACCATGAAAAACTGCGAGGACGCTCCTCCTTGAAGGAAGAGCACCCGGTAATCATCCGGAATGTTCGCCAGCTTGCGGCAGTCGGCTTCCGCCTGGGCGAGCACGCCGATAAAGGCTTTTCCGCGGTGGGAATGTTCCATGATTCCAACCCCGGTCTCGCCTAGCGACAACATGTTGTCGCGGGCTTCTTCCAGAACGTCAACCGGCAGGATTGCCGGGCCAGCGGAGAAATTAAAGATGCGCTTTGTCATGAGGTCCTCAATGGAAAATAAACGGGGCTTGTCGGCAGCCTGTGCTGCAAACGGTTCGAATTCTCTCCGCGTGCGAAGATTTTGGAAAAACGTGAATCTCTTTCGTTGCGCCCGGAACAAACCGGCCACGCCGGGCGGCCCGGAGCCCTTGAAAACAGGATGGAACGGGATCGACCCGAAAGGGAAATCCAGCTGTTCCGGCGAATCTGGTCCGCAGTCCAGGGGGACTGCCAGGGGACTGGAATCCGTCACAGCCAGAGCTCAACGCGATCGCGAAGATGTTCCGGCAATCGTTTCAAAACCGATTTGCGGATCTGGTCTTCATGATAGCGTGTACTGAAATGCGCCAGGATGATCAATTCATTCTGAAATCGCTCCGCCCGCGCAATAATGTCGTCCAGATGAATGTGTCCGAATTTATGAATCTTTTCCTTGCGGTGTTCGGGGCGGAAAAACGTCGCTTCCGTGATCAGCACCCGGGCTTCATAGGCGGCTGGACAGGCATCCAGGCCGGCCGGCGCGGTATCTCCCGTATAACAGACCAGCGGAATACGGAGTTCCCCGCTGACTTCCACTCCCCCCTGCCGCAGGTCACGGATCTGATCACCGGAGAGATGCTGATATTCCGGTTTGAGTTTCTTTCTCCGTTCCCAGACGACATATCCCAGGGAAGGGACTGTGTGCTTTGTGGCGAACGCGGTCACGACATGTTCACGGGAAATTTCAAATTCCGTTCCAGCCGCCACCGGAACCAGATCGCACAGCATCCGGCCACGGTCCAGTTTCTGCCAGCTGCGAAGCATTTTTTCGACCGGGTCCGCGACTTCCTCCGGAACATAAATCGTTGGCGGCGACATTTTCATCATGCGGCGGCGGGCGACATAGGCCGGAAGAGCGGCCATATGGTCAAGATGAGCATGTGAAATCAAAAATGTCTGCGTTCCCATGAAGGACCACGGGCTTCCCCCCATGTCGAAGCCGATTTTCAGTTCCGGAACGCGCCAGTAACTCTGGACGGCGGCACGAGAATATCCTTCGATTGTGAGATCGCCATGCGTCAGGGTTTTCAGGGGAAGATTGTCGACCATGGAACTGCTTCGAGCGCGAACGGAGAAAACGGCACAGAATAAAGTTCTCTCGCCCTGTTTGCACTGCTGTCGGCGAAATTCTCTACAAATCAGTACTCCGCCAATCCTCCGCGCGGCTGATGACAACCCGGAACGACGCTGCAAAGTCCTGACACAGTTTTTTGATCGTCTACAGGCTGCGGGAATCCGCCGCGATGGGCAAGTATTGCCCTCGCGACAGGTGGATTTCGGCCTGTCCCGATCTGTTGTCGAATTCCGGGATCCCCTACAATCGCCGGTCAAATCGGAACGAGGCGTTTCATGGAGCATCATGATCCGGAAACGATTCTTTCTGAAAAAGGGTCTTTATTTTTATCCGGCGGGTGGTCTGCGCTGCCGAGTCTTGTTTGAAGCCTGCTTTTCATGAAAACAGATCTGCGACCCCTCAGCGATGAAAAATGGAATGTGGACTCGATTGTCGCGGAACTGCGGCAAATCCGCGATCATTCCTTGAACGCCCGCCAGCGGGAGGGACGCCACGAAAAACTTCCCTCGCGCAAGCATCTGGCCACAATTATCGAACATCTGGGAATGGCCTTGTTTCCGAATCGGCTGGGAGTTCGTGACCGGGCGCATGGGAACATCGACTATTTTGTCGGCCACATGCTGGATGTCACGCTTTCGGAACTGGCGGAAGAAGTTCTGCACGAATTCGATTTTTTTGACTGGCAGCAGGCCGATCCCTCCGTACATCGGGATCGAGCCGTGACCATTGTCCGGGAATTTGCCGCGAAACTGCCGCAAATCCGGACTCTGCTGGAAAGTGATATCCGGGCAGCATTCGAAGGCGATCCCGCCGCCCGCAGCGAAGATGAAGTCCTCGTCTGCTACCCTGGGATTCATGCCATCATGCATTACCGCATGGCGCATGAACTCTTCCGCCTGGGGGCAACGCTCGTGGCCCGCATGATCACCGAGATTGCCCATTCGCAGACCGGCATCGATATTCATCCCGGAGCCACAATTCGCGGGAGCTTCTTTATTGATCATGGAACCGGTGTCGTGATTGGAGAAACTGCGATTATCGGGGAACATGTGCGGATTTATCAGGCGGTCACGCTGGGGGCCAAACGGTTCCCCACGGATGAAAACGGAGTCCTGCTCAAGGGGAATTCCCGTCATCCGATCGTGGAAGACGGCGTCGTCATCTACGCGGGAGCGACGATTCTGGGACGCGTGACCATCGGCCGTGATTCCGTCATCGGCGGAAATGTCTGGTTGACCAGCAGCGTCCCTCCGGGAAGCAATATCTCCCAGGCCAAAGTTCGACACGAAAGCTTTGATGCCGGTTCAGGAATCTGATGGAGTTTCCAACCTGAAGGAACAGACCATGGCATGTTGACCGGATCTTGATTCGCCGTTACTGATTCCCCATTCATCATGGTCCGTAGGACGCGGGCCGGTTCTTTCCCGTTGCAGGAGGTCGTCCGGTGCCTGTTCCAGCGAACTGGATCAGCCAGATTCTTTCCCCTGTTCTCAAGCCGGCTGCCCGGCTGATCGTGGGCTTGATCGCGATTCCGGCCTTGCGGTTTGTCCGGTCCCGGTTTCGGCCCGCCCAGGAAGGGGATGAAGAACTGGAACGGGACCTGGAACGCTGGGTGCGGGCTTCGTTGCTTCTGTTTCTCGCCACCAAAAATGTGGAAGAACAGATTTCGTTCTGGTTTTCCCAGAAGCAGATCGAATTCGATCTGGATTCCAACTGGTTTTTTGCAGCGGGACGTCTGCTGCTGGCAATTGGCGTGATTGAATCGATGCCGGATCAGCAGTTGTTTTCCCTGATTCATCCGGGACCGAAACCCTTGCGATGGATTCCGAAAATCGGACTTTGGGGAAATCTCTCACGCCAGTCGTGGCCGCTGGTGCGTGGGCTCTTATGTATGCATCTGAACCGGTCGTCGCCGGTTTTTGCGATTCTGGCGGTGATTTTTCCCGGCCGGGCCGGATGGGTGTTCTACCTGCTGGCCATTACGCAATATCTGATTATCGGGCTGGTAACATCGCGCGATAAGGCAATGCATGTTCTGTCCCAGTTCGACCAGGCGGTTGCTCAGCACCGGGAAGCGCTTCTGGCGGAAATCGACGGTCCGTCTCATCCAGTCGATGCACACCCTGCTTCTGGCCAATCGGAAACAGGAAATACGGATTTATCGTCCTGCCGACGGCCGGCGCTCCAGGAAGGCCCGCAGTCCCAGCAGCAGCAATGTTCCTCCCCCAGCCAGCAGCCCGTTCAGATACCGGGACTCGGGAGAAGCAGTGGCGAAGATCACGACGGCTGAAAGCAGAGCAAGAATGGCGACGTTCAGAAGTCCCAGGGGCCCAGGAAAAAAATGTTTTTTGAGCCCCTGACCGCGAAGTTCGTTGAAGGCAACTGCCAGAACCACCAGCACTCCCACGACGAGCCCTTCCACCAGGTCGGGACGCGATTCGAAAGATTTCGCCACGGAGTCGATCACGACTCTTAAAAAGATGGAGCCCAGCACGATTCCCCCCATTGTTCCCGCGCCGCCGGCCAGGCTGCATCCTCCCACCACGGCCGCGGCAATGGCGTTGAGTTCGTAACCGGCGCCGTCCCGGGTTGGTTCGCTGGCGCTGACATATGCGGTATACAAGATGCCAGCCATGGCGGCCGTCATCGATCCGATGCAGTAGGCCAGCCATTTCAGGCGTTCGGTGCGAATCCCGCTGAGTCGGGTGGCGGCTTCATTTCCTCCCAGAGCGTACAGATGCCGGCCCACAACCGTTTTGCTCATCAGGATCCAGAGCAGAATCGCCAGCGTGACAAAGATGCCGACGGGGATCCACCACACATTGCCCAGGCTGGCAAAAAGCGGATCACTGATCACGATCGTCGACTTTTGTGTCTTGCTGGCATAGGCAATCTGTGTGACATCCTGAATCAGCAACTTGGCGAGGCTCCGCAGGCCGACCAGCGAAGCCAAAGTCGCCACGAAAGCCGGCAACTCAATGGATGTAATCAGCCAGGCGTGAAAACTTCCAACAAGAAACGCTGCCAGAAGCGTCACAACAAAAGCCGCCCCCAGCACCCAGATGGGAAGATGGTCCGTCTGGGGCAGGCCGTCCACCCGGGGAGCCAGAAGCAGGCAGGTCGAACAGAACATCATTCCACTGAAGGCAATCACCGACCCACTAGAGAGGTCGATCCCGCCAGCAATAATGACAACACCCGCTCCCAGGGCGAAGATCCCCAGCATGGAGATATCCCGCAAAATGGTTTTGGCATTCTGGACGGGAAACTCGCGATACGATTCGTCGACAAATGTTGTGAAGGCCAGCACGCAGACAATCGCGATCAGCAGGCTCAGCTCGCTGCGACAACGCTGAATGAAACCGGGACGGGAAGTCGGAGCAGGCATGATGAATGATCAGACAAGGGGACAGGGAGTCTGGAACGGGAAACAGGACAGGCAACCGCGTTGGACGGTTCTCCTTTTCTGCCTGCTGCCTTTTTGTGGCAAATCGTCACGTGTCCTGAATGCCGGACTTCCTGCCCGAAGCGGCCGGAAAATCCAGTCGGAAAGGAAAGGCTGTTTCTCAGGAGGACTGTAAGTTTCGTTCTTTCAACCAGGCTTCAAATTCCTTGAGATCCATGAAAATGGTCTCCGGTTCGAAGGTCTCTTTTTTCACGGGAGTGGCGGCATCGGGAATCACGACCCGGACTTCGGTTCGGAAGAGATCATTGGTCCCCTCCTGGGAATAGCTGGGATACATCTCCTGGATGACTTTCTGATCATCTTCCACGAGGGCTTTCAGCAGTTTCACACCGACCCTGCCCATCTGGTACGGATTCTGGACGACCATGACATCCACGTTTCCGTCACGCATTCCAGCAATGCTGGCTTCCGCGGCATCGAAGCAGAAAACTTTTTCCTTTTCCCGAAGATTGCGGTCCTTGACCACCGCGACCATCTGTGGCGTGTTGTAGGCCCAGATCCCAACCAGCGCGTTGATTTCCGGATGCCGGTCCAGGGCGTCCTGAACATTTTTACGGGCCGTGGGGACATCTCCCCGGTCTTCCAGCCGTTCAATTTCCTGAAAGCTTTTTCCGGCACCGGACTGGAACCCTTCCATACGGAGGATGGCATTGGCCGCTCCGGTATTCCCGACGAAGAAGGCGAATTTCGCTCCCTGGGGCAGAAGTGCCTGGGCCGCCTTGCCCAGTTCCCGGCCTGCGATAACGTTATCGGTTCCGATATAGGCAAACCGGGAATCACGATATTTCTCGCGATTGATCTCGCCATCGATCGTAATCACCTTCACGCCACGTTCCCGCAGCGTTTTCAGTTCTTTGGCGACGGCAGGGCTGTCCGGATTGAACACGGAAATTCCGAATCCCACCAGGTTCTTCTGCATCGCATACTGTTTGATCTTGTCGACCTGTCCTTTGTCGGAAAAATCGGCGCGATCAAACGTGACCGAGTAGCCCTGTCCGGCCAGGCCGAGTTCTTCAACGGCTTTGTTCGTTCCCGCTTCGCAGGCATCCCAGAAGGGATCGTCGCCATTGGTCAGAATCACAATTCGCTTTGTCTGGGAATCGGCATTCGTTCCCCCGCCGCCGTTCGGATTTCTCCCCGGACAACCCGCCAGACTCAAACCGATCCCTCCTGTCAGAAGCAGCAGGACCACAGGACGAAGCAATCGCGACATCAAAAGAAAACTCCCGGAACACAGAATGCCGATCAATGGAAGTCTCGACAATAGATTCTGCCCCGCCCAACGTCAACGCCCCTTTATGTTTCGGTTCATCTCTGGAGGGCCATTCCCTTCTCGGGCTCCCTGCTTCTGCCGGGAGAGGCTTCCCGATGTCTTTCTCCGCATCCTCGCGAGAGAATCCGGTGGAGAAGAGGGAAACGGGACCTCCCGCGACAAGTCGATGAAATGTTGTGCTGGATGTTCTGATATTCTGCAAGTGATTTTGAAATGATCACTTGTGGAGATCTCTCGGGGAACTGTCAGGAAAATTTCAAAGATTTGCTGTTAGGTTTTGAAGCTCGCTGACATTGGCTCTCTGAAACCATCAGGTCTCCGGTTCTGCGAGGATTGTGCACAACGAAATCATGTGAATGGGTATGCCGAACACACGAATTGACTTTGGCGAGCAGGCCGCGGAATTCGAAGAATCCGCCTCGCGGCATGAGCAGTTCGTCTGTCTGCTTTCAGGAGCGCATCATTCGATCTACGGCTTTCTGGTGACTCTGGTTGGGGATCGGAACGTCGCCGATGATCTGATGCAGGATGTCTCCCTGGTTCTATGGCGGAAGTTTCCCGCCTTCAATCTGGAAGTGGCCGATATCCGGACCGGTTTTCTGAAATGGGCTCTGGCGATTGCCAGAAATCTGGCCCGAAATCATCACCGCCGAAAACGTTCCCATGACGTGTTATTCAGTGACGAATTGATCTCCAAAGTCGTATTGACCCGGATGGCTGCGGAGGAGTTGCTCGAAATTCGCCGTCATGCATTGCGTGTCTGTCTTCAGCAACTCTCCGATTCCGAGCGGCAACAACTCGTGCTTTGCTATGAAGCGGAATGCGGGGTGAAGGGGGTTGCTGCACAACTGGGGAAAACGGTGGAAGCACTTTATATGTCGTTGAGCCGGCTTCGTCGCCGGTTGTTTCTGTGTATCAACCGGAAACTGGGACTCGAAACAGGCAGAGCATGATCAATATTCCACAGCCTGGATTTGACAACCTCCGTGATCCGGCTTTCCTGAAAACGGTCGATGATTTTATCAATGGGCGACTGGCAAATGATGCGGCCCATGAATTGCGTGAACAATTGATCAAAGATGATGCTGCAACGCTGGTTTATGTCGAATACATGGATCTCCATGCGGAATTGATTCGATTCACCGCGACTTATTTAGAGGAAGGTTCTTTTGCGTCCGGGTCAGCATGGAACTCGCTGATTGATACGGAAGAATTCACAAAACGAAAGAAATTCAGGCCGGGACATCTGGCGGGGATGGCTTTGGCGATTGCGGCCCTGCTGATGTTGTCCGGATTTCTTTTCCCATGGCGTCAACCGTTGTTGCAGGCTCGGTCTGATCTCAAGCAGCCCATCGGCCGTTGCGTGATGTCAGGCGCGGTGGTCTGGGCGGAAACGTTCCCCGGGCATCTCGATGAAATTCGTTCCGGAGAGCGGCTGCATGCGTTACAGGGACGATTTGAGCTGCATCTGAATTCCGGGGTGACGGCCGCCTGTGTGGCTCCCGTCGACGTGGAGATTGTCAGCCCCGACGAAATCTTCGTGCATCAGGGAGAACTCTGCGTTCATGTTCCGCAGAACGCCATTGGATTTCGGGCCAATACCGCCGCAATGGAGATTGTCGACCTGGGAACCGTTTTTGGAGTTCGGGTGAAAAATGACCGGTCGGCTGAAATGCACGTGTTTGAAGGGCGCGTCAAAATTCGTCAAGGAAAATCCGCATTCAAAGAGATTTCAGCCGGTCTCACCGTGACGGCCAATGAAAAAGAATCTGCATTTTCCATGACGTCAACGGCACCGGAAGGATTTCGATCATCCTTTGCATCCCTCACGGGGATTTCTGAAACGACCGGAGGAATGCAGGTCCTGTCTACTCCGCCGGAATCCGTGCGGAAGAATCAGCTGGTGACAGAGTCAACGGCCTGCCTGCTTCTGGAGCGATCCAATGTTCCCGTTTCGAGTGAACTGATCCTGGCGGCGGCCAGACCAGGTCTGTACGACGCGAAGCATCCTCCAGAGTTGGTGCGAATTTCTCCCGGCACAGTTGTCACGTCCTATTTCATCAATGCCCAGAATTCGGCATCCACACCTGCGGAAGGGACGGTCATGTTTGATCGTCCAATTCTTGGGCTGGCCCTGACCGGCTCCCAGTTGGACTTAACGGACCTTCAGTTTGGGCATCCGGCTGTCCGATATCCCCGGACCGGTGAACAGGCGGCATCCCGGGGAACCGTGTTTGGCGAATCGGCCGACGAAGTGGAAATTTTTCCGGACGGAAAAACGTTGCGGGTCCGCATGGGGTGTTCGGCGGGATCGTTCGATCAGATTCGTGTTTTCGTCGCGGATCATCCCTGAGTGAAAAGAGACCGGCATATCTGTAATTATTAAAAGAATTTATATTTTATTCATGAAAAACACGTTCGTGTATTTTAAATGATGTGGATAATGGCAGGCCATGCGCCGCATTGTCATTGAAATCACCATTCATTGGGCGGCATCATTCAAAATCATGTATTTGGCTCGTCAGGAAGTCTCTGGCGGATGTCTCTTCAGATTTAATTTCATCCAGGGCTGGTATTCATGTGCAAAAAGAGAGCATCGTTCGGAAGTATTTCTCCGCTTGTTTCTAAGGGATTTGGATTCCGTGAGGCTTCGAGAAGGTTCAACGGGAACTCCTGTCCTTGTCGGGGGTTTACCCTGATTGAACTGCTGGTCGTGATTGCCATTATTGCCGTTTTGATCGCATTGCTGCTCCCTGCGGTCCAGCAGGCCCGCGAAGCGGCCCGCCGAAGCCAGTGCCAGAACAACCTCAAACAACTGGGTCTGGCACTTCATAATTATTGTGATGTTTATAATGCGCTTCCGATTGGGGCGACCTATTATTGGCATTCATCGTTTCTGACCCATTTGCTCCCTTTTCTGGATCAGGCGAACGCCTATAACAGCCTGTCGTTTAATGATATGAAGTCGATGCTGTTCGACTCCAGCAGCCTGTCCGGCGTGCGTGCCGCGAATTATGCGGTCATGAAAGGCTATGCTCCCGCGGTCTATCAGTGCCCGTCGAGTTCCCTTCCGAAGTACAATGAGAACGGGGGAAGCGGCGTTCCCGTGGATGTTGGGACCAGCTCCTACATTGGAATTGCGGGAGCCTGCACCAGTGCCACGACTGTTGCCGATCCGACGGGCCGTTCACGCTGCGACAGTGCCGGCCAGGGATGGCTGTGCAGCAATGGCATGTTTGTTCCGAATGCATCCGTCCGGCTCGCCGAGGTTACGGACGGGCTTTCCAATACGCTTGTCATTGGTGAACAGTCCGACTGGGGAATTTATAACGGAGCCCAGGTTGATGTTCGTAACTCCAGCCGGCGGGGGGCCTGGGTCGGTGCCCGCGAGCCCGGTGCGCCCGGAAATGGACGGTGGGCCTCTTCCGGAGGCTCTAATGGCGTTTTTTATAACTTGACGACCATCCGTTATGCCGTGGGGTATAAAACTTATGCGGTGAATTCGGGAGGAAATTATTATGCCGGTGCAAATAATGCAATTCAGTCCGCTCATACCGGAGGAGCTTATGTTCTGCGGGGTGACGGCGCGGTTTCATTTGTGTCTGCTTCCATCGATTGGACCACATTCCGCAACGTCACGATTCGCGATGACGGCCAGGTGACGGCGTTCTGAAAAAACGACTGTTTAACGATTGGCCGGAACACGGCAGTCATCTTCATCTGGTGCCAATCATCCGAATCAGGCAGCTGATAAAATCCTCGCGAGAGCTTCCTGCCTCCATAAACTCAACAGGGGTCCGGCAACAATGAACACAATGATTCTTTGTCAAAGAACTTTGCTGCTGGGAGGCATTTTTATCGTGCTGGTGAATTCGGGATGCTCCAACAGCGACCATCCGCCGCTGGGGCGAATTTCCGGGAAAGTTCGGCTTGCCAATGGCAATCCCCTGAAACTGGGAGTCGTTAAATTTGCCTCAGACGAAGGGTTTGGAGCCAGTTCCCCCATTGATTCCACGGGAAGTTACTCTCTTCACAGCCAATACGGGGTGGGGATTCCGGTGGGAACATATAAAATTGCTGTCACTCCTCCAGATAAAGAAGAAGACAGCGAAACCCCGGTCCGTCGCATGACCAAAGAGGCATTTCCCGAGATCCCGATGAAGTACCGCGAATTTTCGTCGAGCGGACTGGAAATAACGATCGAAAAGGGACGGCAGGAATTCAATGTGACTCTTGATTAGAGCGGAGTTGCAAATGGTGTCTCACTTGAATTCTCATGGAATACAGGGACGAGCGTGATCGAACAAAGACCAAACTGGTCTAGAAATCGTCGAAAGGTCTCGGCTCACAAATAGGGACGCCGCAGGTTTTGGTCAGGGGTGCGGCAAGCCTGGAAAATCACGTCGAAACAAAAAGGGGACTTCCGTGAAACAGATCATCGGGATAAGTGTCGTTCGGATTCTGGTTGTGACGATGATGGGCAGTATCTGGTCCGGGAAGTTCTCACACAGGGCTTATGCGGATGCTCCACAATCCGGAGTCGTGGTCTGTCCGGGGGAGTATCCCCGCCATGTGCAGGGAGTCTGCATGGACCGGGAGGGGAATCTTTACTGGTCGTTCACGACGGAACTCGTCAAAACCGATGCCAAGGGGCAGTTGTTATTACAGATCCCCGTGGCGAATCACCATGGAGACCTGTGCGCTGTTGATGGCAAAATTTTTGTTGCTGTCAACCTGGGAAAATTCAACCAGCCTGCCGGGAAAGCAGATTCCTGGGTGTATGAATATGATGCAAAAACGCTGGAACTTCTCGGAAAGCATGACGTTCAGGAAGTTGTCCACGGCGCTGGAGGCATTGCCTGGCATGACGGCAAATTTCTTGTCGTGGGAGGACTTCCCAAGGGCACTCCCGAGAATTATCTGTACGAGTATGATGCGAACTGGAAATTCCTAAACCGGCACGTGCTTGCCAGCGGAGAGACCTATCTTGGAATTCAGACCGTGACGTTCCACGGGGGGCACTGGTGGCTGGGATGCTATGGAACCCCCCAGGTGCTTCTCAAAGCCAGTGAAGATTTCCGCTTTGAGGGGAAACAGGAATTCAATGGCTCGGTGGGGCTGATCGGGCTTTCCGATGGAACATTTCTGATCGCCCAGAACAAATCGCAGCCAAACAAGCACAATCGCGCAAAACTGGTTCCCGCCATTGTGAATTCCGCCGGAGAGATGGAACTGGTTTCGCAGGCAAAAACGTTGAAATAAAATCCAAGAGTTTCGCAGCGAACGACCAGGTTGACTGTCCCGGAAGTGTTGTTGTCCTCACTGGGCAGGGTTTTGCGAAAAAGTGTCGGGTCCGCTGTGATGGACCCGATTGATGAACCACCGTTCGACTTTTTATGCAACGCCTGGGCTATTCCGTTTGTGGTTGTGCTTCTATTCCGTTTTTATTGCGCCTAGGGCGAGGGGATTTTTGAAACGCAGAGAGCGCCGAGGACGCTGAGAAGAAAGACTGAGTAAGAGCAGGAATTCTGATGAGAGAGATGAGTGACGCAGGTCAGATCGGTTCGTAGGGTGTGGTCGAGGCCGGACGGAGAGGGCTGCTGCAAGTCAGACGTTCTGCCAGGATGCGGTTTCATCTGGAATCAGAACGGCCGCAGACCCACCGAACGAGGGACGCTTCCCTCCCGGTGGGTCTGCGGTCGGGATCCTCTCTGGGGGGGGGCAATTCCCTGACAAACGACGCTGGTTTCCAATTCGCCGACCTTGACCACACCCTACAAATCTTCATCCTTCCGGTTCCGGTGGGGCCGGGGACCCGATCTCCCGGCACTTAGCATCTTTCGCGCGGTCTCAGTTGCGTTTGAGCTGGAGAATCATTTCCACTTCCACGCTGGAGCCCAAGGGAAGCTGGGCCAGTCCCAGTGCCGTCCGGGCATGCCGTCCCTGCTCGCCAAAGACATCGCGGACAAGTTGCGAGGCGCCGTTGATGACGATGTGCTGGCGGGTATAATCCGTCGCCGAATTCACGTATCCGGTAATTCGCACGACACGTTCAATGGCGTCCAGAGAGCCGAATTTCCGGATCACCGCCCGCAGGACATTGGCTGCGCACAGGGCAGCGGCCCGAGTGGCATCTTCTTCGGAAACGGTCGTTGGAACTTGGCCGATGCTTGTCAGTTGATCGCCATCGAAGGGAACCTGTCCGCTGGCATAGACAATTTCGCCGACAACGGAAAGGGCGTCAACGAGTTGGCCTTCCGGATTCAGGCGGGTCAGCGGATAGCCGAGTTCTTCCAGTTTTTTGTCGGGGGTGGCCAGAGTCATTGACGTCATTCCTTGGGGAGAGCCTGGGAAAAGAACCGCAACCAGTTTCCGTAAAAGATGGCATCGATGTCATCCTGGGAATAGCCGCGTTGCGAGAGAATGTCTTCCAGACGGTGGAGATCCGCAATGGAATCCATGTCGTCCGGGGTCTGTTCGGTGCCGAATCCGCCGTCGAGGTCGCTGCCGATGCCGACATGCCGTGCCGATCCCGCCAGCTGACAGATATGATCGATATGATCAGCGGCCGCTTTCACGCCGACAACCGCGGGATCGGTGTGATGGATCACCCAGCCGGGATAAAGCATCCAGGCATCGAAGGCCATTCCGATGACGGCATCCCGTTCAATCAGTCGGCGAATCTGATCGTCAGAGAACTGGCGGTCTCCCGGAACGAGTTCACGACACATATTGTGGCTGGCCAGAACCCGACCGTCGAACTGATCGAGGATTTCAAAAAAGCCAGGCTCAGCGGAATGTGTCAGGTCGATAATCATTCCCAGCCGCTGAAATTCTTTCAGCAGCAATCGGCCCTGTTCCGTGATGGATCCCCTGTGACCGGTTCCCATTCCATAGGGGCCTTGCCCGTAGTGTGAGAGTCCGACGCAGCGCAGGCCCATATCCCACCATTCCTGGGCTCGTTCAGGGGAGATGATGGGATCGGCCCCTTCCATGGCGAGGATCAGTCCGATACGTTTCTCTTCGGGGGGGCTGTTCCAGTGCGATTGCAAATCGGACTGGTTCCGGATGAAGCGGATTTCTCCCGCGCGCTCCAGTTCCCGGTAATATTGGACGTGCGCGTGTCCCACGGCGGAGGCAATGGTCTGGTTCCGGAAGTCGAGATCATGCCTTGCCGAGCCGGTTGCGGGAGCCACATCCGGTTTGGACCGCACGAGGACCGTTCCCAGGCACAACCGGAGATTTGCCCGGCGCATCTCCGGCAACGTCACGGTTCCGCGTCCCCGCGCGCGATGATCTTCCATGTGCTTTTCCGCCTGGCGGACATCTTCCAGCGACCGGGTCAGGTCACGGTTCCAGAAGATCCCGCTCCAGGCCAGGTCGAGATGAGCATCAATAATCGGTCGCGTCATTGTCAGGGATCCAGAAGGAACAACAATCTGCTCCGCGAACTTTAACAATCTCCTGTCGCGGAAGGGAGCACTCTCTGAAAAAGTTTTTGAACCACGAAACGTCTGAAACAGACGAAAAGAAGAACGACATTACGGAGATTCAACGGATCCCGCCGGTGATGTTGAAACACTTCCGGGGATTTGTCGCCAGACATTTTCGTTGAGCCGCCGTTCCCAGTCAGCTTTGTCTGCTTCGGAGTATTCGTAAAATCCTCGTCCATTCGTAATCCCCTGGGCACCCGATTCCACCAGCGCGCGCATTGTCCGGGGAACTTCCGTGGCGCGGCTTAATGCCGGAAAGAGATGTTCCATCACGCTGGCATATGCGGGGAGGCCGGTCAGATCCATCCATCGAAACGGACCGGCGATCTCCGCCCAGACGGAGAGGGCGTTGCGAAAAGCGCGGTCGATGGTTTCCACATCCGCCACGCCGTTTTCCAGCAACCAGAATGCTTCCCGGTACATGGCATAACCGAGCCGATTGACAATAAATCCCGGCACGTCTTTCTGGACGAGTGCCGGTTCTTTTCCAAGCTGGATGCCCAGGTCCCGGGCGGCGCTGAGCGTGGCGGCATTTGTTTTTTCACCGCGAATGAGTTCCAGAAATCGCGTGAGATGACACGGTTCCGCCCAGTGCATCCCCAGGATTCGCTCTGGAGACCGGCATTCCAGCTGCAATCTGGTTATGGGAATTGCGGACGTGTTGCTGCCGATGGGAACGCTGGCAGAAAGGAACTGTTCCAGCTCCTTGAGGAGGGTTTGCTTCACGTCCAGGTTTTCGATAACGCTTTCGATCACAAAATCACAGGTTGCCAGTTCTGAAAGCGATTGGGCGTCGATATAGCGGTCCGGCCACTGCGTGAGAACGGAATCCGCCAGGATCCCTCGTTGCTGCATTTCGGCCAGGGCCTGTGCAATATGGGTACGGGCGGCATGTCGAGTTGCCGGGTTCTGATCGAAGGCGATGACATTCAGATCGTGCGCCAGCAGACAGGTGGCAATTCCCCGTCCGAGAAAACCGAGTCCGACGACACCAACCGTTTGAATGTTCATGGGAGTCTCTGAACCTGTCCACTCAGAATTGAAGTCCCAGCAGTGCCAGGCTGTCGCGATGGATCATGGCTTCGATCTGCTCCGGATTCAGACGGGGAAGGTTCGTTCCTTCGAGCATGTTGTTCAAATTGCGGATTCCCTGGATCGACTCATTCACCGTGGTGAAGGGGTAATCGGTCCCGAAGAGAACTTTCCCCCATACCCCATATTCCTGCACCAGCATCAGGGAGTGGTACAACTGAAACGGGCGATAATGCAGTGCGGATACGTCCGCGTAAACGTTGGGATGCTTGCGGATCACCGCCACGCATTCCCCTTCATAGGGATGCCCGAGGTGGGCCAGGATGATTTTGACTTCGGGAAAACGAATGGCCACCATGTCCAGATGGCGGGGGAGCGTACATGCCAGCGGAGCCTGCGAAATGAAGGTCGTGCCGGTATGCAGCAGGACCGGAAGATGATGTTCGCCTGCGTATTTCCACAGGGGATCGAGCATGGGATCGTCCGGGCGAAATCCGGCATACATCGGCAGCAGTTTGATCCCTTTGAGTCCCAGTTCCAGATGCCCTTCCTGCATTTCCCGTTCCCAGCCAGGTTGCGTGGGATCCAGGCACATAAAGCCGATCAACTTGTCCGGATGCTGCTGAACATAATTTGCGACATAGTGGTCATCGACCCAGTTTCCGCTGAGCCGGGCCTTGGCTCCAAAGACAATGGTGCGTGTCTCTTCCGGGCAGGTCGCCCGGTAGTCTTCATAGCGGACCGTCAGATCGACGTCTTGTCCGGCCCGGGCACGCCGCGCCTGGTTGCGAAAATCATCGCCAAAATGCAGCGGGTACTCCCAGACATGGCTATGCACATCAATAATCATGGCAATTCCTCGATTTGCCGGCACAAGACCTGGAACAGCCGGTCGACTTCCGCCTGCGTTTCCGGATCGAGGCGATAGGCCACCGGTCCGCGAACCTGCGTATTGCGGAAGACCCCCTGCTTGACGAGCAGGTATTTTTCAATCGCCAGAAAAGCATCCAGCGAGTTCTGCAAGGCAACAATCGAGGAAATGGGAAGAGACAAGGCATAAGCCCGCTGATCATCTCCCTGCTGCAATGCGTTCCACAGCGGGACTATTCCGCGGATCAGATCCGCCCCGGGCATTGTTCCGACAATGCCGCGACGATAACTGTCCACCAGGGCGATCCCTCCGGTCCCTTCAAAAATACGGCCCGTTCCCCGCGTGGCCTCGCGGAGCAGGGAAAGGCGGGGACCGATGGGGGTGGCTTCCGGCTTGAACTGAACTTTTTCCGGTCCAAACAAGTCGAGCAGCCGGGCCTGAAAGTCGATGGTCATCGGTCGTCCGACATAACCGCTGGCGTCCTGCACAACGACCGGCAACGGAGTCGCCTGAATGATTGCTTCATAATAACGGAAGAGTTCGTCTTCCCGGGGAGCAATGGAAACGGGAGGAATGGCCATCAATCCAGCGGCGCCCGCGTCGGCCGCATGACGGGCGAGGTTGACTGCTGTGCGGGTGCTTTCGGTACCGACGCTGACAATCACCGGACCCCGGTTGCCCGAAAACCGGCAGGCCAAGGCGGCCAGCTCGTTCCGCTCCTGTTCACTCAATCGCAGGATTTCGGAGACCATGGCCATGACCAGCCCATCCGCTCCCTGTTCGTATAACCAGTCAATTTCCCGTTGGAGCGTGCTGGCATCAATCTCTCCGTTGTCGAGATAAGGGGTCTGAAAGACCGGAAGGACTCCAGCGAATGGCCGTTGTGCATTCGTCATGTCAATCGTCCTCTCGAATCGATGGGAAGCGGCTCCAGGTTTCCGTCGGGCCGTTGCAGCCAGCCCTGGTCATGCAGATTGACGCAGGGGCAAATATGATTGGGGATGACCGTGACCCGTTCTCCGACCTGGGGGCGGGGGGAATTTGCTTCGAATTCCAGTTCGCCATGTTCTTCACTCATTCGTGCCAATCTGGCATGAGGATATTCAACGATGTATCCAAACCCGGAATCGGGAGCGGGGAAATTGCGGTCGCTGGTAAAGGTTTTTGTTCCTCCATCCAGAATCGCTTTTCCGGGAACCGATGTGCTGACCACCGTGCAGACAACGGCCGCAGCGACATCTTCCAGCGTGCAGTAATTCCCGCGCACCGTATTCATATCGTTGTAGATGTAGGTGCCGGGACGAGTTTCTGTCTGGCTCTTGACCTGATGCGATTGCAGCATTGCCGGCGTGGAACCGCCGGAAACGATTTTCGCTTGCAGTCCGGCCGCCTTCCATAAAGTCATGGCTTCACTCAACAGGGCATCCACTTTGTGGAGTTCTTGTTCCTGTTCTGCTGCCGGTGCCCAGACATGTCCGGGATAAAAAAACAGTCCGTCCAGCCGTAATGCCGGGGCCTGGGAATCGACAAACCGGGCCAGCTCCAATGCCGCCTGGGGTGTCTGTACTCCGGTCCGATGAAACCCGACATCCAAATCCACCAGAATGCCGATGGTGGATCCGGCGGCCTTTGCCGCTTGGGCGAGGGCTTGTAATCCAGCCTGGGAATCGACCGCGACTCTGAGTGTCATCTGCCTGGCGAGTTCGGCCAGCCGCTTCGTCCGGACCGGATCAATCGCTGGATACGCCACAAGCAGATCGGTGGTTTCCTTCGCCAGGACTTCCGCTTCCCCCACCTTGGCGACGGTCAGGCCATATGCCCCCGCTTCCATCTGAAGACGGGCCATGAGCCGCGATTTGTGTGTCTTCGTATGCGGACGGACCTGCAACTGATGCTGGCGGGCATAATCCGCCAGTCGTTGAATATTGCGCTGCGCTGTGGGGAGATCCACCACCAGCGCCGGCGTGGCGGGAACCTGATCGGCGGCATTGATAAACGTCTTCAACATGTTTTCCTTCCAGATGCGGCAACAACATGCGGCAACATGAACCGCTGGCATGATCATTCCCGGCAGAGGCCTTGTCTTCCCAATGAATGGGAAACAGCACCCGGCTGAGAATCGTGATTCCGATGAATGGACTGCGTCATCAGACGCGCCTGCCCGGAAACTGTCAATGCTGGCGGTCAACTTCTCAAGCCCGGTTTTCGAAACAGCTTCAAATCGGGGGCGTCGGAATCTCCTGTTTGGCTTCTGGAATCGCTCAGGAGCGTTCCGAAGCTCCTTCCGTTTGGGCCAGATAGCTGACTCCTTCGGCCAGCGGTTCCGTGAATTTCGTACCGAGGATCCGGGCGGCATCCAGACGCAACTGTGAGAGCCCCTGATAGACGTACACCAGATCGCAGCCATGAAACACCAGCCGGGCGCCCATTTCGATATATTGACGCGCCTGTTCCAGAGTGCCGCAGGTGGCCGCCCAGTTCTTTCCTGCCCGTTTCGCAGCCAAAGCAATCCGTTCGATCGCGGATCGAATCGTTTCGTCGCCGAATTCTCCGGGGATACCGGTTAATACGGAAAAATCCGCCGGGCCGAGCATCACCATGTCCACTCCCGGAACAGCCAGGATTGCATCGACATCATCCAGGGCATGAGGTTCTTCAATCTGGATGATGATGAAAGTGTTCTGGTTTGCCTGCTGAAGATAGTCCTTCATGGGAGTCAGCAGAAACGGGACATCCGGACCACTCCCGTCGAATCCTCGTTTCCCGAGCGGCGCGAACTTCACCCATTTCACGACTTCAGCAGCCTCCGCAGCGGAATCGCAACGGGGATACATGATGCCGCTGGCGCCGGCTTCCAACATGCGGGACATCCGCATGAATTCCCCTTTGGCGGGGCGGGCGACCACGTCACACCCCCCCACGCGCGCCGCTCGAATCAGATTGGCCGCACTTTCCAGGCTGTGATAATGATGTTCCAGGTCAAGCCAGATGGCTTCAAAACCCATCAGGCTCGCCATTTCGTACAAATTGGGATCGTCCAGGTGAAGAGCAATTCCCAGTGTGGGAAGCCCCTGTTTTAACTTGGAAACAACTCGGCTGGGGCGATTCATAGAGACTGAGGATCCTGTTGAAAAAGAGTTGTCTGCGGGGAATGTCCACTCCCGTGCTGTCACTCCGGTCTCACGTTTTGCGGCTCTTTCCAATCCATGACGGGGATGAATTCACAATGGGAGTTTCCTGCGAGGTTCGTACCTTATCGTACATGATGGCGTCGTCGCTCACAAGTGGAAATAACATCTCTTGTCCCGCCTCCGGCGACCGATAAACTTTCTTCCCGACAGAAGATTCTGTCTCTCGTTGTCTCTCTGCTGCTCCCGCATCCCCTTCCTTTTGCATGTGATTTACCCTCCGTTTTGCAATCATCGCTTCCCCCTTCTGATCGCGTTATCCGGGCAGTTATGCTCAGTCAGTTGCTGTTCATGGCGGGAAATTCCCTCACGGTGGGAGGATTCTTCAATTATTTCGTGGTGCAGTTTCACCCGAGCGCTTTCCTGATGGCCGCAGCCATGATTGCTCCGGAAACGGCCCAGTCATTCAGTGTTCTGGGACGCTGGATTGCGATTCGGTCGCATTGTCGCAAGCGAAACTGGATTCGGTTTCTGATCGCGGGGCGCATCGCTTCCATGCTGCTTCCGCTGGCACTTTTCTGGCCGCCAGCCCGGGAAGCGAATCTTCCGCCGCTGATGCTGATTCTGATCTGCACCGCGGTCTGGTACTTGTTCCAGGGGATTGCCTATGTCAATTACCTGTCCTGGCTGAGCGTGCTTGTTCCGGAAGTGAACTGGGGGCGGTTGCTTTCGCGGAGACAACTTGCGGGACTGCTCGTTTCCCTCGGAATGCCGTTACTGACGGTCTGGTTGCGGCAGGTGTTATTGAAAGGACAACCGGGAGACGTTGTCCGCTGGAGTTACAGTCTGCTCTTCATTGCTGGAGGGCTGATCACTCTGGCATCGATTCTTCCGCTGGTCCGGTTTCCCGAGATCAGCGAGAGGCGATTTCCAGAGAGAACGCCGGTCCCATTTTCGCAGCTCACTTTCAGCCGGTCGTTTCAGTGTTTACTGGCTGCCCGGTGGTGGCTGGCTTTTTTTCAGGGATTGACGCAGGCCGTTCTTTTCAAATATGCGGTTGAGATACTGGATGTCTCACTGCCCGCCTATACGGTGTTGACGAGTCTCATGATTGCCTTGCAGATGCCCATGGTCTGGTGGGCCGGGCGATGCAGCGACCGCTTTCAGGAAAAACGGGCCTTGTTCTGGGGGATGGCGGGGCTGAGTTGTGCCCTCCCCTTCTGGATTTTTGCAACCCCGGAACGATGGTGGCTGATCGCCGTGGCCTATGCCATCTGGGGCGGCTTTGGTCTCATCAACGTTTGCGGGCAGAGCCTGTGCCTGAAGCTGGCTCCGATCGAAGATAACGTGGCCCATCTCGCATTTTATGAACAGATTTCCGGCCTGATTGCCGGAGCAGCGGGCCTCCTGGGAGGATATTGCCTGGATCAGTTTCAACGGGGGGAATGGCTCTGGGCTCCCGCGTTTCTCTCTCCGGTTATGGTCTTGTTGATTGTTTCCTGGATGGGGCGTCTGACAGCGCCGCTGTGGCTGATCCCTATTCAGCAACCCGTCCGCGAGTTGTCATCTGGACAATAAAGCCATACCGGAAAGCCACACCGGTTCCCGATCCCCAAAGACGGAAAACCGTGACGGAAAAACCGTTGGCGGTTTTCACGGCCTCATCCTGCCTGTTCCAGGGGATTGGACAAAATCCTATTTCTTCGCCGGCGCTCCGGTGACGGTGATCTTCAGCGGCGGGCTGCAGGTGGTGACTTTGACGACGAAATTCACCGAGACATTCGCCATCACGCAACAGAGTTGATGATCCACGGCGGGGGCATCTTTGGCGGCTTTGAGCACAACCGACCCTTTGCTGTTGGAACCGGTCAGAAGCATCTTGCTGGCTTTCGTGTCAATCGTGACTCCTTGCGGCAGCGTATTGGCGTATTTGCTGGAAAGATGCTGCATGAGCATGTCGAGCGTGACATTTGTCGCGAAGCCGGGGGCACGCTGAATCTCGACATCGATCTTTTTCGTTTCCCCCGGTTTGAGGGTGATGTTTTCCTCGCTGATCTTGACTGCCAGTATGTCGCTGGGAGCGCCGATCGCCACGGTATGCATCGCCACCGGAAAATGGGAACGTCCTCCCCCTGGCATGTAGGTTTCCTGCAAAGGCTGGGCTTCCACGGAAATTTCCAGCGGCTTCTTCCCATCTTCGACGGTTGCTGTCCCGTATATTCGGACGTTGGTCGCGGCCAGCGGAGCCTCCTTGGGCGCGGAGAGAAGAATGCAGCCATCATTCGCTGATCCGGCCTGGATCCGCCCGCAATGTGCGATCACCCCCGACGGCAGGCCCTCGATATGCAGTTGAATGTCCCCTTGGAATCCGTTTTTCTTGACCGCCCGCACGAAGATCGGGCAGTAGCTTCCCGGAGTGATCCAGGATCGGTCGCTGTCGAGGCCAAGTTCGAATTCCGGCAGCGAGGGGTGGATTTTCAGAAAATAAACATATCCGGGCCCACCTCGCAGATGGACGTCGCGAATCTCCGCGACATAGTTGCCATCGGCAGGCACGGCCCAGAAGTCCAGGCAGGAATCCTGGACATTGATCCGCCCCCATAACCGCATGTCGTCGACCTCAGAGAGTTGTGTTCCATCCTCCTTCAGAATGCGGATCATCGAATCGAGATCCGATCCGTTTCTCCGGGCAACGGACTCGAATGTCAGACGGTCCCCTTTTTTCGCAGCGAACCGATAGCAATCGATGTCGCTGGCGGATTCGATGCGGCCGTTAATGCCGCAGGGAACGGGGACGGTCTGGGCCGTGGAAGCGGTGTTGTTGTCGGTATTGGCTTCCATCACGATGGGGAGATTGCTGACGACAACAGCGACCGGGTTCGAGAGTGTCTTTCCTTGTGGAAGTTGAATGTCCTGGATGCCGGGGGCCAGTTTCTTGCGAGGCTGGAAATTGACGGCGGAATTCCTGCTGTGATCGGCCATCACCGGGGTCAGCAATGTTGCTTTCGTCTGGGGAGAAATCCCCAGTGGATAGACCTGGGTCACAAATGGCTGCGGAGAGATTTCGATGGCATATGTCCAGTATTTGTTTCCCTGAAAGCGGACGTCCCGCACTTCCAGCAGATAGTCGCCGGCGCGGGTGAATTGATGGCTCAGAAGCGGGTCCGCTGCGTAATTGTTATTGGCGGCGGCAACGGTATTTCCCGTGGCTGCGTCCCGGATCGTGATGATGGGATCGACATGGGTCTGCAAGTCATGAATACGGTCTTCCAGCCGCATCCCCAGGCAATGAAACTGGACGCGTTGTGGCGGGTCGATATGAAAGCGGTAATAGTCCACGTCCTCGGAGGTTTCGATCGTCCCGCATAACGTGACCGGCAGCGTGACCGGCTGGGCCTGTTCCGGGGAATTGTTCTTGCTTTTGAGTTGTTCTTTGACAACCGGCAGCGGCGTGATCAGCACCTGTGCCAGCGTGCTGGGACCGGTCGGTCCCGTCAGACGCAGGTCCCGGATGCCCGGAAGAGCATCCGGCGCAATGGCCAGCCGGAGTTTCAGTTTTGTCAGGGAAGGTGTTTTTCCATCTTTGCCCGGTTCCATCGGGGTGATGATTTCTCCGGTGACACCCTCTCCGCTGACAAAGACTTTCCGGGCTCCAAACATCGAATACCGGGATTCCAGTTCGTGCTCAGATGTTTCTCCCTGCCGGGCGGCAACCGGTTGCAGGCTCATCACCATGGGAAACGGTGTTTCCGCGCGGGCGACGGCGGGAATGATCCCAGCCGTGCCCAAAATCACCACGGTCCAAAGCAACTGTTTCACAGGAGCACCTTTGCTGGCATTTTTTGCGAAGATCAGGACGTCCGTCGGGCGGGTTTCGAAAAGACGGTCGAGGGTCTGTTGAAATCTGAATGGGCGATCATTGGCGAGAAGTACCGCCTTTGATTTGCAGGCGGATTTCGGCAGGCTCTCCAAAAGATTCTCAGAATCTTCTGGAACTATTGAATAAACAAAAATCCCTTGGAGTTGATCAACGACCAGAGCAGATCTTCATAGAAGACCGCCGGGGAAGGGCTCGATTCCAGGAACGTCCGGGCTGTCGCGACTTCCGACTGCGTGGCGGACCGGCACAGCGTGAGCATGTAGACTTCTTCGATCTTCTGGGCATCCGTCAGTTTCGCGGAAAGGAGTTTTTGAACCCGTCCGTTCCGATCAGCCAGCTTCTTTGCCAGAATGTCTCCATTGAGCGTATGCAGGACCTGCCCGAGATTTTCTTCGGGAACCCGTTCACACTCGCAGACGCTGACGCGTTTGGGCTTGCCGAATGTATTCAGGAAGTAATCGGGATATTCTCCGTCGGGGAGTTCGATGGCCCGGGTTCCCAGCGGCAATCCTTTAAACTTTGTCTGGACGAGGGTGACATCATCAATCGCGTCCAGCAATGGTTCCGCGGGAATCCGTTTGACATGAAAATGGGAGTAGAATTTTTCGTCGGAAGCGTTCTGCCGGGTCGGTTGGGAATCGAGCTGATACAACCGGGAGGTCATGATCACTCGAATGAGTTGTTTCAGGTCAAATTTCGTCTCGATGACATGTTGTGTGAGGGCGTCCAGCAATGCCGGATTGGAAGCGGGATTGGTGCCGCGCAAGTCATCGACGGGTTCCACGAGTCCCCGTCCCAGCAAGTAGGCGAAATATCGATTGGCGATGTTCCGGGCAAAAGTCGGATTCTCCGGAGAGGCCAGCCATTCGCTCAATGGGATCCGGCGATCCAGAGGATGATCCTTGGTTTCCGCCTGGAGCAGTTTGGGAGCCATGACTTTGCCGGTTTTGGGATGCCGGACTTCTCCGCTGCTTTTGACGATCACCACCGACTCACGGCCGAAGAGCCCGAATTCCTGGCTGTTCTTGTTGCCGACTCGCGAGAAGAAGGCGGAGAAAGCGTAATAATCTTCCTGGCTGTAATGCTCGAACGGGTGATGGTGGCACTTGGCACAGCCAATGCGGATGCCCAGAAAGATCTGCGCGGTGGCTTCCGCCAGGTCGGACGAGTTGTTGAAGATCTTGTAATAGCTGGCTGGTCCGCTGGAATAGATCGACCCCTTGGCGGTGACCAGTTCACGCACGAAGTCGTCAAACGATTTGTTGGTTCGTAGAGAATCCTTGATCCAGTGATGCATGGCCCACATCCGCTGTTCGTCGGACGCTTGTCCTCCGGACGTGTTGCGGAGCAGATCCGACCATTTGAGTGACCAGTAGGCAGCATACTTGTCGTTATAGATGTCGAGTTTCGGATCGCCGGTAAGTCCCAGCAACCGGTCCACCAGCCGGATCCGCTTGTCGGGAGAAGTCTCGGCCAGAAAAGCCTTTGTTTCTTCAACCGTGGGCAACGTGCCAATGGCATCCAGAAAGGCCCGGCGATGGAATGTGGCATCATCCGCGAGAGGGGACGGGGCAATGCCCAGTTCGTGAAATTTCCTGGCAGCCAGTTCATCGATGAAGTTGTTCGGCTTCCAGTTCACCAGTGGGGAATCATTTCCGTAAGGGGCCAGGAACATGGCGATTTCCGCAGCCCCTTCAAATCGGACCATCACCGATGTCTGGCCCACCCCTTTGACCTCCACGAGTCCGTTCTGGTCCGTGACGACAACGCTCTCGTCCAGGGAATCGAACTTGGAAAGATGGGTGACATCGCGACGCTGGCCTTGGCTGTCGATGGCGACGGCACGGAGTTGCTGGCGTTCTCCGGGCTCAGCGACTCGTTCCGACGGCGTGATTTCGAGCCGAACGATCTGGGGAGCATCGCTTTGCGGGCCGGGGGCTCCGCTTTCGATCCATGCCAGCAACGTGGCATATGCCAATGAGTTCCGGTCGAGCCGGCGGCCTCCCCCATGGGGAACGGCCAGCGAAGGCTTTTGCAGAATCAGGCTTTCCGCAGGGGATTGAAAATTAATACGTCGCTGCCGGCGGTCATGAACAATGGCGTTGTAATCCATCACCGGATCATATCCCACGACCGAAAGAATGAAGCCTCCTTTGCCGAACTGGCTGGCATGGCAGGCACCGTTGTTGCATCCCAGACGGCTGATCAGCGGTTGAATCTGGGTATCAAAAGGAACCTTCGGAACGGCACCGATCTCAGTGACCGAGAGTGCAATCTCTTTTTTTTCCTGTCCGATCCGCACCACGATTTTCGTCTCGCCATTTCCCCGAGAGACCACCTGTCCCCGGGAATCGACCGTGGCGACCGCTTCATTTTCTGAAGTGAAAGTGGCCTGACTGGTGACATCGATGATGGAGAGCGGATTGGCCCCGGTTTGTCGCGGTTGACTGACGAGGATCTGCGAGACGCAGAAATCTCCCCGCAACTCCATCCGTTCCGGATCGACACGAAAACCGGACGTTTCCGCAGCGGGGGCGAACGAGGTCCCCGCGAAAGTGACTAATACGGCCATCAATCCCACCAGAACGGCAATCCCCGGACCATCCACAACGGATCGAGCAAGTTCAGGTTGACGAAGGGGGCATTGCGAACGGGGGGAGCCGCACCGGGCGATTGCTGATCGCGCTTTTGAGGCTGATTGTGCCTTTGAATCGAAATGAGAAGTCAGCAGATTCCGCAGAAAACGGAACAAAGAATCCGGAAGGGCCATGAGGATCGGCTCCAGGGGATCAGTGTCAGGGGGGCTGTACGGGGCAGGAGTTTTCGTCAGCAAGTATAAAGACTTCGTCAGGAAAGTTCAAAACAATTCAAAAATCCTTGATGCCTGACGGTTATGTCGGATATAGTCATCATGAATTCCGGCCAGGATTTTTTGAGGCACGAATCTGTTTTCTGCCGTGCTGATGACCTTCCGTGCCGATGAACAGAACATCCCTGCCGGAAGACTCCCTCCCCGGGTGCCGGAACGCATCCGCCAGGACAAAGAGCCCCCCCCATTGATTCCTGCCCCTGCATCTTCGAAGAAAGGTCGCCGGTCCCATGCTGCACCTTCTGCCAGAATCGTTGCGAGATTGTGAACATGTGACCCGCCGGGGTCTGTTGCAGATTGGCTCGTTGGGCGCGCTGGGGATTTCTCTGCCCCAATGGTTTGCTTCCCGAAAAGCCCACGCGGAATCCGGAACGGCGGTCAAAGATGTCAGTTGCATCCTGATCTGGACACATGGAGGGACCAGCCACCACGACACGTTCGATCCCAAGCCCAATGCTCCGCAAAGTGTGCGAGGCGAATTCGGTTTCATCGACACTGCCATTCCCGGCATTCAGTTCACCGACGTTGTTCCCAACATGGCCCGCGAACTGAAACGGTTCGCCTTATTGCGAAGCTGGAATCCTCAAAACGGCAGCCATGGAATTGCCGATCAGTATGTCCTTTCCGGTCGTCGCTTCAATGGGGCCCTGCCCTATCCGACATATGGATCGGTCGTGAGCTGGAACAAGGGCTTTCAATCGGCCCTGCCCCCTTACATGCAACTGGGAACCTCCATGGATCGCCGCTTTGGAGGCGGGTCTGCCGGCATTCTCGGGAACGAACACAACGCCTTTGAGATTACCACCGATCCGAATGCCGCGAACTTCACCGTCCGCGATATCAGCCTCCCCAAAGGGATCGACTCCGACCGTCTCAGCCGCCGTCAGAAAATGCTGGCCGCCGTTGATGAACTTCAGCGTCAGTCCGATCTGCAACCGGCTGCTTTTTCCGCACTGGATGAACATTACCAGGCGGCAATCAACATGATTACCGCGCCGGAAACCAAGCGGGCCTTCCGGATTGAAAAAGAAACGCCGGAATTGCGAGACCGCTACGGGCGGAACCGGTTCGGTCAGAGTTGTCTGATGGCGCGGCGGCTGGTGGAAAATGGTGTCCGCTTTGTGACGATTACCGATGGCGGCTGGGATACTCATACCAATAACTTCAAGTCGCTCAAAACGAGTCGGCTCCCGCCGGTCGACCAGGCCATTCCCGTTCTCCTGGAAGATCTGGAAGACCGCGGACTGCTGGAAAGTACGCTGGTGGTCTGGTTGACGGATTTTGGACGCACACCCAATGTGAACTCCGCCAGCGGTCGCGATCACTGGGCCAGTGCCGGCTTTGCCATTATGGCAGGAGCTGGAGTTCCCGGAGGAGCCGTACTCGGCGCGACCGATGAAGAAGGGGCTCGGCCCATTCAGAACGAGTATTCCACCGAAGAGATCGGAGTGACCATCTATGAAAAACTGGGACTCTCTCCCGAATTAATGGCCACCACCCCCGATGGCCGTCCCGTGCGGCTCGTGGAAGGACATCCCATCAAGGAATGGATGTAGCAGGGAGCGCCGCTGTCCGGTCATCAGCCTTTGGGGTGTGTCCCCATATCATCTGCGTGCAATGACCTGCGTGACGGGAACGGTCAAGCCCCCGCCAACGGCTTTCTGGCGGATCGTTCTGTATCTTTTCTGAAGAGGTTTTTATGCCCGGCTGCCATTGTTCACGTTTCCCGTACTGTCTATTACTGACGGCATTTCTTTTGCAGAACGGGTTTTTCTTCCATGGAGTTTCCTCGTTCGCTGCGGAGACGGCATCCTCTCCTCCTTCCAAGACAACAACCGCGGACCGCCCGCACAAACGATTCGAGATTCCGCCTGCGATCCGGCAGGCCGAGGAAAAAGCCGCGACACTCCAGCAGCAGCACCTGTTGACGGATGCAAAAGCACATGAGGCCGCTGAAAAAGGGGCTGAATTCAAACAGCGCATTCGGGAACTGGAGGACCGCCTCCCCCAATGGAAGAAATCACTCAGCGATATCGAAGCCCGTCTGAAAACCGAACGGGCCGCTGCCAAGATCGCTCAAAGTGCTCAGGAAAAAACGGTTCAACAGAAAGTCGATGAAAAGAAATTGAAGGAGGCTGAAAAAACTGCCGCTGCCGCAGCCGATCAGGTCCGGAAATCGGAAATGGAATTGCAGGAACTCCAGCAGCGGATCGCTGCTGCCGGTCCGGAAAAAGATCGCGCCCTGAAAGAGATCGCTCAACTCGAACAACTGGAAAAAAGTTCCGCCGCCGCTGCGGAAAAATTACAGCGGGAATGGCGGGTACAGGAGCAACAGATCGAAGCGTTGTTGAAGGAATCCGGGCTGTGGGTTTCGTTTGCTTCGGAGATCGCTCCTGTTCTGGCTGGAAAATGTCTCGCCTGTCATAATTCAAAAAAAGCGGAAGGAGGACTGAATTTGCAGTCTTACGCCGGTTTGAGGGAAGGAGGAGAATCCGGAGCGATTATTGATCCAAAGAATCCGGAACAGTCTTCGCTGCTCACGCTGATTGCCGATGGTTCCATGCCCAAAGATGCGGATCCGCTGCCGGCGGAAGAACGGGCGCTGTTCGAACGCTGGGTGAGAACCGGCGGGCGGCTTGATCAGGGAGTGAACGCAGCGGCGGAACTGATCCAGATCATGCCCCGTCGCGCCCAACCGGCTCCTCCACAAACGTATCGCCTTCCGTTGCCCGTGACGGCCCTTGCGTTCAACCCGGATGGGACGCTCCTGGCCAGTTCCGGCTATCACGAAATTCAGCTTTGGGATGTGAAATCTTCCCAGCTGGTACGGCGGATTTCGAATATCGCGGAACGGGTCTATCAGATCGATTTCAGCCCGGATGGGACACTTATTGCGGTGGCTGCCGGAACGCCCGGCCGGGTGGGCGAAGTCAAAGTCTTTCAGACCGCGAAGGGAACGTTGGCTGCCGATTTGCTGATTACCAGCGAAGTCCAGCTGGGCACCGCCTTCAGCCCCGATGGAACCCGACTGGCGACCTGTGGTGCCGACCGCAAGCTGCGAATGTTTGACGTGAAGTCCAGATCGTTGCTGCTGGAAATGGAGCCTCATCTGGACTGGGTCACGGACGTGGAATGGTCAGCGGAGGGAGGCTCTTTGCTGACCTGCGGGCTGGACAAGACGGTTCGTCTCATGGATGCAAAGACGGGGAATTCCCTGATGGTTTTCAATGGCCATACGAATATTGTCAACGCGGCCGCTTTTCTTCCGGGGGGCAAGGAAGTTGTTTCTGCGGGAGGGGACAAAGTTCTCCGCGTCTGGTCAATCAGCGATGCCCACGAAGTCCGCAAAATTGGCGGGTTTGGCGGCGAAATTTCCGCGTTGGCCGTCCTGCCCGATCTGAAAGTGGTCTCCGCCGGGCTGGACCAGGTCACGCGAATCCATCAGGCCTCGGATGGCAAGCAGCTTCTGGCATTGGCGAAGCAGCCGGAACCGTTATATGCACTGGCGGTGCATTCGACAGCGGGACTGATCGCCACGGGCAGCCGCAGCGGAGAGATCCAGTTATGGACTCTGGCGGATGGGAAACTGCTTCGGAAATGGATGGCCATTCCCCCGCTGGCTGAAAATCCAATGAAAAAGCCTGGTTAAAAGAGGGGCCAAGACGGACAAGCATCCTTTCTCTGTGCCCTGGCGATCATGCACCGCATGACAATTTTGTCGGTGTGATGATGCCGGTGATTGTCCTGCAAGCCGCCCCTGGTCTCATCTGGATGGAATGCCTGCGGAACAAACGAAATGGCATTTATTTTGATGGGGTCGGCAGATATGTGGCATTGTCCGGCAAGGGGCCATCGTAAGACATGGCTTTTTTATGTCGCGGACAGGGCCAACTCAACGGGTTTCCGGCATGAACTCCGGGCGGAGGCGCCGCCCGCCATTTTTGACACTGGCGGCAATACAATCCCCGTACCAGCGTGGCTTGTCCGGTCGCGGGATTGACTGCGGGAGTTGGTTTCAGCGGACCCGAAAAAACTGTCCCCGTATCACGGCAGACATAGACGGCGGCAGCAGCCTCGGAAATCTCTTTCGGGCGCGAGCAGCCGAGTCCGGCTGCCATCAGGAACATCGCACAGACAAATTGATCAAGCGGGAAACGGAAGCTGGTCCGCATGGTCTCTTCCTCGATGAACTGATGGACCCCATGGCGATTCATTTTTGAGATGTGATCGGAATGAGATCTTCTGAAAAGACGTTATTCCAAGTCGTACAGGGCATCCGTCTCGCCAACGAAGCCCAGACGGTGAAATTGATTCTTTTCGATGTCCTGGGGGGTGAACCAGGACGGAAGTGTGATCCAGCTACGGCTTTTTGTTTCGACATGCCCATCCAGAAAAGCGACATTTGCTGCTTCATGATGCCGGAAATGGACGGTCGGCTGAGTGCGTAGCGGTGGTTCCAGCAACCAGACTTCGGTGAGTTTTCCGGGAGCGGAGGAATCGGTCCATGTATCGAAGACCGCGCTGTCGGTAAAGGCGATCGTCTGGGTCATCTGCATGACGTCACGGAATTTCCGGGCCAGCGGCGCTGGATTCGGGATGAGGTTCCAGGAGGAGTCATAGGCCACCACGGAGTCACGGGCCAGATAATGCCCGTTGTAGGCATATCCACTTGCTGGTTTTCCGAATTTCACCAGGTCCATTTGCGATGGACCGAAATCCGGACATTGAAAGGCCTCATAATTTGTTTCCATGTAAGGAGCCAGCGGACCTTTTGTGTAATCGAGTTGCTTCGTGATGTCCGGTTCGTCATCGTTCACCACGCCGAACCAGTACTGGGCGGATCCCTTGGCGGAATAGGATCCCGCCAGCAGTTCGGCGGTCTTTTTCTGGTCTTCCACAACATAGGGGACAAGCATTTCGCGATACGTGTCCGCATAATTGTGCATGGCCAGCACAATTTGCTTCAGGCGATTTTTACACTGCGTCCGGCGGGCTGCTTCCCGGGCCTGTTGAACAGCCGGAAGCAGCAGGGAAACCAGCACGGCAATAATGGCGATCACGACCAGCAATTCGATCAGCGTGAACCCCGGGTATCGTTGACGAAGCATCCGCTGCGACGGAGCGGGTGTTGTTCTGGAGTCGGATATTTCAGCAGAAAAGGTGAAACGCGGCATATTTTCAGTTGGGGATCGGAAATTGGGACTTCGAAACGATCAAAAATTCTCTCGACATTCGCGTCATCGGGTAACTGCATTTGTGGCGATGCATTCGAGGCAACTCTCTTCACAACTGGATGAAGGAATTGTTCGGACGAAATGGCGGCAATGCGAACGCCTCACCAATGCGGAAAGGCAGACTTGTTCGCAAAACCTTATCCCGACTCGACCGGATTCATGCGGGGCTGTTCACAATGCCCTGCCGACGGTTTTTCTTCAGCATAATGGGGATGCTGACGTTTCCGGTTTTCAGCAAGCCGGTATGACAGAATGCTGCCCGCGAAGTCTCATGCGTCTTTCCAGAACCTTTTTCCACGAAGGTCATGACGTTCAAGGGAACTGATCGCTTGGGGTTGAAGCTCCCATCAAGCAATTTGGCGACGTCTGGGCAGGTCTTCTGACTTCCGGATCATTCGACTCGCCGCGCCTTCCCGAATCCAGCATCCAACGCGGATTCAGTGGCATTATGCAGCAGCCGTCCCCGATTACAGCGGCGGGACCGTGATGGAATCTCACCATCTTCCCTATTCTCCACGGGAAAACACTTCCCCTGGCACCCATATCGTGACGGACATCTTAGAAAACCTGACCGGGGAATTAAAGTGAGCGCCGCTGGTGATTCTCCCCCTTCTTCTATGCAACGCGTTGCTCAAGGGCCCGTTGTGAATTAAGCAGGGTCCGCACAGCGGACCCTGCTTAATGGACCTGTCTCGAATTGTTGTGCAAAGCGTCCCCTGCTCAACGAGTGGAACCGGTGTGATTCTCCGCTGTCTCATCTTTGGGTTCGGCACAGAATTTCTCCCAGCCCCAGTTCCAATGAGTCCCCCCGGTAGATGTGAAACAGCGCGTTCGCGTCCATTTCCGGCAAGGGGAAATTCAGGTTTCGCAAGTACCGAAGTAAGAGCCGAATGAAGACGGGAAAGCCGGTCATGGTCCGGCGAAAGTTTGTGGCTGTGGGGGCCATGCTCCCAGGAGCCAGCAGAAGAATCGAGCCCCGCTTCATACTGCTGCCGAAGCCGGCTCCCACGGCTCCCCCAATCAGAATTGTTCCCGCGATCATCCCGTTTCCCGTTTCGTCTCCGGCGTTTCCCGCAATGGCGATCAATCCTCTCCGCTGCCGCAGACCGGTATGGCAGCCGGCATTTCCATGGACGAGGATTTCCCCGCCGGTCATTCCTCGGCGTGACCCGGGGCGGGCCCCTCCCAGGTTGTTCCCGGCATGGCCATGAATACGGATCCGGCCTTCCCGCATTTCCAGACCGGTGTTGTCGCTGGTATTTCCGGTCACTTCAATTTCTCCACCACGCATGTCGGCTCCCAGGTTCATGCCCGCGTCCCCTTCGACGAGCACGTGTCCCCGGGTCAGTTCCGCCCCGATGGATTTGATTCCTCCGCAGTTCCCCCTCCAGACCTGCCGCTCATCATCGCTGGTTCCGGAGATCTCAAAGAGTTCGCGACTAGGAACGCTCCGATTTCCCTGCTGGACAGGAATTTGGCCAATCTCTTCCAGAGCAAGACCCTGACACCGGGCCGGTGTGAGTCCTGAAACATCCACGGGAACCAGCGTTCGATTTTTGAATTGAAAGACGATTGGCATCGCGCCTGTTCCTGCTGTGTTTGTGGTCCCGTGGTCCGGAACCGGTCTTGTTGGACTGTTTTGTCCGAGGAGGTTTTTCAGCCGAAAACCGGAATTGCCAGGGGCGCATCTTAAATGATGCTGGATTCACTTCAAACATTCCGCCGAAAACGATGCTCAGCCGAAATCCGCGGCATGGAAAACCGGTTGGCCTGTCAGAGGTGGTTTCGGGAGATGTCGACGCAGGAATGCCGGATCAAGATTCCTCTCTCTGGATCCAGTTGGGATCCGTAAGAATTTTGTGACGCGCGGGATTGGTTCTGGTAGAATATTCCGAGCGCGGGCAGTCTGCCTCTCCCTTCTTATTCTGCATCTCAGTTCGGAATCAACCATGTTTTCCAGTTCACGAGAGACCGTGCATTTGTCTGTTCCGCTGGCCATTTTGCTGGTTGTGCTGCTGTTTCCGGGATCGGGGCAGGCCCAGTTTGGGGGAGGGATGGGGGCTGGCGGAATGGGGGGCGGTGGACTCGGCGGCGGGTTGGGAGGCGGGCTCGGAGGATTTGGCGGACGGGGCAATCAGGGACTGGGAGGGGCTGGTGGAATTTTGATTTCACCCGAGGGAGTTGTTTCTCTTCGCAGGGAGCGACCCTTGTCCGCGACAGCGTTGAAAAAACAAGTCAGCAAATTCGCCGAAGAACGGCTTCCCGCCAATCTGGTCGTTGAATCGGCCCAGCGAATCCTTTCTCTGAAAAACCTGGAATCACTGATCGCTCCCCATGTCGCCGCCAAAACCGATCTTCCGCTGGAAGTGTTATGCCTGGGGGGAATGCAGCGGGTTGATCTGGTGATTTTCGATCCTGAAGAAAGAGATGTCTATCTGGCGGGGCCCGCGGAAGCATTCGGGCCGGATTCCCTGGGCCGTCTGGTGGGAGTCAAGACGGGGCGGCCTCCGTTGCTGCTGGAAGATTTGCTGTCCGCTTTGCGGTCCATCCGCGATGGGGAGGCAACGCTGGGATGTTCCATCGATCCCACTCCTGAAAATATGAAAGCACTTCAGGAATTTTTGAGGATGAATTCCACGCCCGCGTCAACGGCTCAAGTCCAGCAGCGGTTTCGAACAATGGCGAACGTTCTCGGTGATCAGGAAATTTCGATCTGGGGCGTTCCGCGAGATTCTCATTTTGCCCAGGCCCTTGTGGAGGCCGATATCCGCATGAAACGGATTTCCCTGGGGCTTGATCCAGCAGGAGTTTCCGGAATCCGCAGCCATCTCTCCATGCTTCGCCCGCAGGGGAACAGTCTGCAACGGTGGTGGTTTGTTCCCATGTATGATCCGCTGGAAACCAATGCGGACCGGACCGTCTTCAAACTCAGCGGACAACGGGCAAAACTGTTGTCCCAGGAAGAAGTTTCCGATGCCGGCGGTCAGCGAACCGACGCCCTTCAGACACGCCAAAGCACGGAAAAATTCGCCCAGCTCTTTACGGAGAACTTTCAGAAACTGGCGGACGCTTCGGTCCCCTTTGCGGAACTTCAAAACCTGTATGACATGGCGGTTGTTTCCGCTTTGATCCGGACTGAAGGACAGCGGCATCTGGGGGGGGATCCGTTTCCGTTACTGATGTCGGAGATGGACTTGCCGTTGCCGAAATATGTCGTCCCCAAGACGATTCCAAGCAGTTCAACTTTCCGCGCGGCGGGACCGGGAACAATTCTGGGGCTCGTGGGAGGAGTGACGATGGATATGGGGCCGCTCCTTCGCCATCCCCATGTCACCACGGAAGTGGCGCTGAAGAATTATCGGGAGGCGGTCCCGCAGGCAGCCCTTTTTGGCGATCTGAAATGACCGCAACCGTCTTTCGAACTCGGAGTCTGACAACAAACGGAGAGCTGGATCATCCGCGTGCTTTCCCGTTCCGTTTCAGGTTGATTCCAGTTCGAGGCTGACCCACTGGCTGGGATCCGATTCATAGGGAAAATCATCGGTGACGGTCAGTACCTGTTGCCCCAGTTCGCGGTCATGCACCACGAGATAAAACCCCAATCGAGTCCCCGGACCGGGGTCAAAACCATGGAGTGATTCGCGCGGAAACCAGAGGCTCAGACGATATCCGCTCGACGTGATTTCCGCTTCGGGCAGCAGCAAGTCCTCCTCGGCAAAGGGGGCCTCTTCGCGCGCGCGCGGCACGGGAAGCTGGCGAAAGACCGGCTCAGTTCCCGTATCGCCTCCCCCCATGGGCTGGGCAATAAAATGATGGCAGAACCGCGAGCCGCGATGCTGGTTCTGCGTGTCCCGCGTATCGATCCAGATGCGGACGGAATCGGAAGAGATCTCGGAATTCTGATCGCCATAAACCGGTTGCTTTTTCCCTTCCACCGTCACTTCCACAACCAGCCCCTGGGGGTTCCACGCGAGTGCCAGGCGCGCGAAGTCTGGTCCCGATGCGAGTATTGATGGAAAAGGAACATGGCAACTGGCGGGCAACTTCAATAAGGGGGCTTTCCCCCGGGGAAGTTTGTCCATCCGGGAGACCGGAACGGTGAAGCGAAACAGGAAGGGAGCAGGAATGAGTGTCATCAGGAATGTGTCAGCTGCGCGTGACAGGGAAATTTCAACTCGGAGAGTATCGTCCAGAAGGTCAGTTTATCGGACGTGGGAAGAAATGCGACCGGACCGGTTTTTGCCCGTCTTTGAAGAGAAAACGGGACGGCGTTCCGGCAGTCATTCCCGTTTTTTCTGGCCGTCTCACGTTGCCTCTTCGGATCGGGAGGTCTGGCACTGCCGTAATTCTTCGAGCCGCTGGCGAATGACCGCTTCGTGACCCCGGGGGGTCGGTTCGTAATACCGTTTTTCCACTCCCAGATAATCCTGGTCGACCCAGCCCCCTTCTCCATTGTGGGCATACTGATACCCGGCGCCATGTCCCAGTCGTTTGGCTCCGGAATAATGGCTGTCTTTTAAATGGACGGGAACCGGAAGAACCCGCTGTTGACGGATGTCATCCATGGCGGCATCAATGGCCATGTAAGCGGCGTTCGATTTTGGCGCGGTTGCCAGATATGTCACCGCCTGGGCAAGGATGATCCGGCATTCCGGCATCCCGACTCGTTCCGTTGCCTCCGCGGCGGCATTGGCCAGGACCAGTCCCTGTGGATCGGCATTGCCGACATCTTCCGCAGCCAGAATCACGATCCTCCGGGCAATAAACCGGGGATCCTCGCCCGCCACGAGCATTCGCGCCAGCCAGTAGATTGCAGCGTCCGGATCACTTCCCCGCAGACTTTTGATGAAAGCACTTGTCACATCGTAGTGCTGGTCTCCCCGGGCATCGTAAAGGACTGCTTTCTTCTGAATCGATTCCTGGGCGACGGTCAGATCGAACGCTCCCGCAGGCAGTGAAACGCTCGTTTTCCCGGTTTCCACGGACAGGGACTTGATGCCGATTTCCAGTGCCGTCAAAGCCCGGCGGGCATCTCCATCGCACACTTCGGCCAGAAAACTCAGAGCGTCGTCCGTAGCGGCTGCAACGGGTTGTCCCAGTCCGCGATCGGTATCCACGAGAGCCCGTTTCAGAAGGTGCAGAATCTCGTCCCGGGTGAGCGATTGAAATTCGAAGACCTGGCTGCGGCTGATCAACGCTCCCGCCAGCGAGAAAAACGGATTCGCGGTGGTGGCGGCAATCAGGCTGACCACTCCCGCTTCCACATCCGGCAACAGAACATCCTGCTGCGTCCGGTTGAAGTGATGCAATTCGTCGACAAACAGGATTGTCCGCTCGCCCCCGGCTTGCAGGCGGGACCGCGCCGCGTCCAGCGCGCCACGCAATTCTTTGACTCCTGCCGATGCCGCGTTCAGAACTGTAAAATAAGATTGCGTCTGTCGCGCGATGACTTCCCCCAGCGACGTCTTTCCGGTTCCTGGAGGACCATAAAAAATCATGGACCCGATCCGGTCCGCCTGCAACATCCTCCGCAGCAGTTTTCCCTCGCCGAGGAAATGTTGCTGACCGGTGAACTCTTCCAGCGTTCGGGGCCGCATCCGCGCCGCCAGCGGCTGTGCCTTGTCCATGTGGCGTTGTTCCTGTTTGTCGAAAAGTCCCGGCATTCAATTGCTCCTGTTGAATCCCTGAATTGTTTCGTTTCCAGGCGAGAAGTCCAGCCGGCGATTACCGGTAGAAATCAATCCATTGGAATTCAAGCGTGGCGGGATTGCTTTTCAGGATGTCTCCCGGCAATGTGATGCGAAATCCGTTGTCTCCAGTCAACGGAACAACAGACGCAAAGAACGGGGCTCCTTCAGTCAGTTCCTGTTCAGCACCGGAACCAACGCGCGCGGACTGGTGGAATGAGAAAGGAGGTTCGCTACGGACCGACCACTGGAGGATATGCTTGCCGGCGGTCACTTGAAACTGTTCGAGCCCCCGCAATCGGGCGATGAAATCCATCTGCTCCGGCCAGTGTTCCGAATGCCGGACAAGTTTCAGGCGGCCGATTCCCCGGGGATCCGTCATGTCGATCTGCAATTTCTCCGGAGAACGTGACAATGTCACCACAATTTCCGGACGGGAAACCTGAACGACGACTTCCGTTTCAACAACGGTGGTTTCCGCAGGCAATTGCGGAGGGCCAGCAAGGCCGGCATGGAACAGCATCAGAATGATGATCGGCGCACTGGCAAGCGGCTTCATGTTTCCTCGCGGGCAACCGGCTCTGCTGCTGGGGCGGAGTTGTAATGGTGTCTGACGTGGATCCGGGTGAAAGACAGGAATTCAAGGCCGGGCGTGAGGGAACAAAGCCCAGACTGGTCTAAATCGCATAATCCATTTCCGGCATGAAAACGCGGGCGGAATTCGGGGTCACAAAAACGTGGTCCTGCAATTTTAATTGCAACGACTGCATTTTATCGCGGACCAGGTCTACGGTCACTTCCATGCCATATCCTTCCAGCAGCACGCGGACCTTGCTGATCATCCCGTGAGGATTGATCTGTACAACCCGGCCTGCCAGAGACGCCGTCGAAGAAGGAGTCCGTTCAAGATCCAGTTCATGCGGCCGGACATAGGCTGTGGCATGACGGGGCTCATCATGCTGGTAATCGGCATAGGCCAGCGTGAACGGGCCGACATGGGCCTGCCCGGCCTGGACCCGTCCGTGAAAAACGTTCACGTTCCCCAGAAAGTCCATGACAAACGGGGTTGCGGGCTGATCAAAAACTTCCTGCGGGCTTCCTACCTGCTCGATCATCCCCTGCTGCATCACCACCACGCGATCGGCGACTTCAAATGCTTCTTCCTGGTCATGGGTGACAAATACCGTGGTCACGTGCATTTCCTCGTGCAGCCGCCGAAGCCACGTCCGCAGTTCCTGGCGAACTTTTGCATCCAGTGCTCCGAATGGTTCGTCCAGGAGCAGCATCCGGGGCCGGACCGCCAGCGCGCGCGCGAGGGCCACCCGTTGTCGCTGACCTCCGGAAAGTTCCGAGGGATACCGGTGTCCGAGCCCTTCCAGCCGGACCAGGCCCAGAAGTTCATGCACCCGGTCCTGAACTTCTGACTTGTCTGCTTTGCGGACTCGCATTCCAAAAGCAACGTTTTCGAACACCGTCATGTGGCGAAAAAGGGCGTAATGCTGAAAAACAAAACCGACCCCCCGGTCCCGCGCAGCTTGCCGCGTCACATCTTCGTCCTGAAACAGAATTGATCCCCGGTCGGCATGTTCCAGCCCGGAAATGATCCGCAGCAACGTTGTCTTGCCCGATCCCGATGGCCCCAGCAGGGCCAGCAAAGAGCCCGATGGGATCTCCAGAGTCACATCGTTCAGTGCGATAAAATTACCGAATTGTTTCGTGACATGTTGAACGCGAATACTCATGAAAACTCTCGTTTCGAATGGAATCCCTGTCCGGCTGGACACGAATAAATTTTCGGGGGCGCTGCGCGGGCTGTTGACGATTCTTTATGGTCCGCACAGCAGGAAACGGCACCATTTGTGCAAACCTGCTTTTACCCGTTCACAGACTCCGCAGCTTCCGCCCGCTGTTCGGCAGTCTGCAGGGCCAGCCAGTGTTCCAGGACAAGTTTTCCTGCCAGCGTGGCCAGGGCCATTAATGTCAGCAGCGACGCCACCGCGAATGCTCCCGGGTTATTGTATTCCTGAAAGAGTTTCTCAACCCGTAACGGCATCGTGTCGGTTTCCCCGGCGATATGTCCGGAAACGACATAGACCGCCCCAAACTCGCCGATCGCCCGGGCATGGCATTGAATGATCCCGAACAGAAGCCCCCAGCGAATTTTGGGAAATGTGACCCACCAGAAAAGTTGCCAGGGATTGGCCCCCAGGCTTACGGCTGCCAGTTCTTCGTCGCTGCCCAGGGTCTGCATCAAAGGAATCAGTTCGCGGGCAATGAAAGGGAGCGTCACAAACGTTGTTGCCAGAACCAGCCCCGGCCAGGCAAAAATGATGCGGATTCCCCAATCCCGCAGCGTCGGACCCAGGTATCCCTGCATTCCGAACAGAAGCACGAACATCAACCCCGCCACGACCGGTGAAATGGCGAACGGCATGTCCAGCAGGGAGACCAGCAGCGTTCGCCCCGGAAATCGAAATTTGGTGATTGTCCACGCAGCAGCAATTCCGAAAATCGTATTCAACGCGACCACCAGAGGAGCAACGGTGACCGTCAGCCAGATGGCATGACGCGTGTCACGATCGAAAAACACGTTCCGGACAAAACCCCCGATCCCATCGGCCAGCGCCTGATAAAAGACATACCCCAGCGGCACCAGAATCAAGAGAACGACGATCAGAAAACTCAGACCAATCAGCAGGCAGCGTAACCAGAACGGATCCGTGGACGCGGAGTGGCTGAATGTCTGTTCCGCCGAATGAGAGTTAACGTGCATCGTATTGGCTCCGCCGTTCCAGCCAGTTGATCATGGCCAGAGAGATCAGTGATCCTCCCACCAGCACCAGCGCCACCGCGGTCGCTTCGGCATAAGCAAACTGTTCCAGCTTGGCAACGATCAGCACGGGAGCAATCTCCGTTTCGAACGGTTTGTTTCCGGAAATAAAGACCACGGCTCCGTATTCCCCGAGTCCGCGGGCAAAGGACAAGGCAAATCCGGTCAGCAAGGCTGGCCACAATGCGGGAAAAAGGATTCGACAAAACGTTTGAAGCCGGGAAGCTCCCAGAGACGCGGCGGCTTCCTCGATATCCTGGTCCAGGCTTTCCAGGACCGGCTGAATGGTCCGCACCACGAATGGGAGTCCCACAAAAACAATCACAATAATAATTCCCAACTGGGAATAGGCTCCGTGAATTCCCGCGGGAATCAGGAACTGTCCATACCAGCCCTGTTTGACGAACAGGGCCGAAAAAACCAGTCCCGCCACCGCGGTCGGCAGGGCGAAGGGAATATCAATCAAGGCATCAAGAAACCGGCGGCCAAAGAATCGGTAACGGACCAGCACCCAGGCCAGCAGAAGCCCGCAGAAAGAGTTCACCGCGGCCGCAATGAAAGACGTCTGAAATGTGACGCGATACGCTGCCAGCGCGCGAGGAGACCAGACCGCTGCCAGAAATTCATGAAACGTCAGCGAAGAGACCTTCAACAGGCAGGCTGCCAGCGGCAACAAAAGCAACAACGACATGTAGGCTGCGGTGATTCCCAGCCCCAGTCCGAAACCCGGCAATGGGCTGCGATTCACCTTGCGATTCCTCTTTCGGCGCGTGATCCGAACCGCGGAAGTCAACGGAGGTAAGCCACGCGGAGAATCCGCTTCCGTTGCGGGCGAATTTGCGGAGATCACTCCGGTTTCTGACGCGGTCATGATTTATTTCGCAAAAAAAAGGACTGCAAACTCAAATTTGTGGGGGGCAAAAACGACATTTCTGAAACAGATTGCTCTGACCCGACTCGTGCAGCACGCATTTCCCTGATGGAAAAACGGCTCCCCCGTTACGGAAGGCGGATGGGAAGGGAGCTGTGACAAACACGCTGTCAATGCTATTTCGCTGTCCGATAGATCCGATCGAACTCGCCCCCGTCGTTGAAGAATCGTGTTTGTGCTTCGTTCAGATCGGAAACCAGCGCTGAGATCGGAAACAGTTTGATGTTGGGAAAATCCGCCCGGTGGGCTTCGAGGACCATGGGATCGATCGGACGGTAATAGTGTTTCGCGATGATTTCCTGCCCTTCGGGAGTAAACAGGAACTTCAAATACTCTTCGGCAATAGCCCGTGTCCCCTTGCGATCAACGACCTGGTCGACAACCGCGACCGCCGGTTCTGCCATGATGCTCGTGGGAGGAAAAACGATTTCCAGTTCCCCTCCGGATTCATCCGTTTCAAGATGGGCTTCATTCTCCCAGGTGAGATGAACGTTCCCCAGTCCCCGTTGAGCAAAGGAAATGGTTGATCCACGCGCCCCGGTATCGAGCACCGGGGCATTTTTGTAAATGGTCGTGACAAACGTGCGGGCCTGGTCTTCCGTTCCCCCATTGAGGACCACGCTTCCCCATGCTGCCAGAAATGCGAGTTTGCCGTTCCCCGATGTTTTGGGGCTGGGGACAATGACCTGCACTCCCGGTTTGACGAGATCCGGCCAGTCCCTGATGTTCAGTGGATTTCCTTTCCGCACGACAAAGACAATGTTCGAGGTATAGGCCACACTGTTGTTGGGAAGCCGCTTTTCCCAGCCGTCGGCAATCAGTCCCCGCTTGTGAATGGCGTCCGTATCCGACCAGAGCGCGAGTGTGACAACATCCGCCTCCAACCCGTCGATCACCGCCCGCGCCTGAGGTCCCGATCCCGCGTGGGACTGTTTGATGTGGATCGATTCCTGGTGTTCCTTCTGATAATGCGGCTCGAAGGCGGCGTTCAGCGATTTCCATAGATCCCGGGTCGGGTCGTACGAGACATTCAGAAGTTCTTTTTCATTGCTGCTTCCGGAACAGCCGCTCAGCAGCCCCACGACCAGCAGACCAAGGCTGAGGGCCAGGCGGCGAAGATTTTGGTTGTCCAGAAGGAAGGCAACAACGGGCGGGAATGAAGCAAGGCGAAGATCCATGAGACAGGCAGCCAGCAAGAATTAAAAACTACTAACTAAGTCGTGTTTATATCGGCTGCCGAAATCCTGTCAAGTACGGAAATCTCGGAAAAATTCATCACAACGAGAGAAATGATTTCGATTTGGCCATCATTATTGAAATGGCTTATCGACGAAACCTGTTTGTGTATTTGGTTTAATGCAAAACAGAAAGTACGCGGCGGGTGGGGCGGGAGAGGAGCACGCCAATGCTTCAGCGAGGACATTTTTGCGCGTGCCGAAGCTCCGCTGGAAGCGAATCACGACTGCTTCGCTCCGGAGCCTCCCACACGAAATCCGGTCTTTCATCAATCAGAGCGGAGTTGCAAATGGTATCTCACGCGGGTCCTGGTGAAATACAGGGAATTCAAGGCCGAGCGTGATCGAACAAAGACCAAACTGGTCTAAAATGCGCGCTGCGCGGAACCAGGCTGGAGCAACTTGCTCTCGCCAAGAACATGGCGAACGGCGCGGGAGAGTCGTTGCATTCCTTCAGTGATCCCGGATGATGTCTGCACCCCGTAGCTCAACCGCATCTGGTTCTGCTTTCGAGTTTCGCCCGATTGGGCATAGCACAACTCACCGGGAACGTACATCACCCCTTCCTGGACCGCCCGTTGAAACAGGGGACTTTCGAATCCTGTCTGGACGGATTCGGGCAAGGTCATCCAGACGTACAGGCCGCCATGCGGCTGGTGCCAGCTCACTCCCGGGAGATCACGGAAATCCTGCTCCGCTGCTGCCAGCATTGCATCGCGTTTCTGCTGATAGCCTGCCCGCACCTGTTGAAGATGCGTGGCATAGACTCCCTGCTGCATGACGGTGGCAATGATGTGCTGGGCAAAATTGGACGACCCGAAATCTTCATTTCCCTTCCGGTCGCACAACGGAGCAACAAGGCTCTTCGGGACAATGCCGAACCCGACACGAATTCCCGGTGAAAATGTTTTTGAAAATGTTTGTGTATAGACAACGTGTTCGTGGGTTTCATCGAAGGACCAGACGCTGGGAAATTCCGGACCGGAATAGCGGAGTTCCCGATAGGCGGCATCTTCCAGAATGAGCAGATGTTGATGCCGGGACCACTTCCGGGCAATCCGGACCAGTGCTTGCCGCCGTTCCTGGCTCAGGCAGGTTCCTCCGGGATTGTCATAATAACTGACGACATAAATCATTTTCACGCGGGGAAGATCCCCGGCAGTTTCCAGTTGTCGCAGCGTCTCTTCCAGCAGATCCGTCCGCATTCCCTGTTCGTCGCTGGGAATCGTGATGGCGCGGGCGCCCACTCCCGCCAGATTTCCCGCAAAGACAAAATACGTGGGTCCCGCGACTAGGCAGATATCCCCCGGATCGAAGAGAACTTCGCAGACCAGGCTGAGGAGTTGCTGGGAGCCGGTGGTCAGGATCAATTGATCGTGAGAAATTCCCAGCGCATCGATATCGACATGTTCCAACTCCGCCATGTGTTCCATGAGCAGGCGGCGCAGACGCAGATAACCTGCTGTCGTTCCGTATTGCAGGGCGCTTTTGCCATTCGCGGGGGATGTGAGAATGGTTGCGGCGGCCTGCATGACCTCCGTCAGCGGCAATGTGTCCGGATCAACCAGACCGGCTGCCAGCGAGATGACCTGCGGATTTTCGACCGCCTGTTGCATCAGAAAGCTGATCGCCAGATCCCGTGTCAGGGCGCGTCGCTGGCTGAACTGAATTGGCCTGGTGCCGGGAACAATTTCGGAGGAAAGACTCATGCAGATCACCCATTGAAAAGAAGATGATGACAGACGCTGAATAAATACCAAAGAGTTCCGCGAAAACATCCATGACGCTGGTCTGCATCCGGAGAACTCCATCATCTTCGATCAGCAACTCAGGAGAAAGAGTGCAGATAGGCCGGCAGGACAGCGCCAAACCAGATCAGCCATCCGATCATCCAGAGGAGGTATCGAAACCACGGCGCCCCTCCGGAATCAGGCACGAGCAGAACCTGAAAAAACGCAGCCAGCAGCGGTGCCAGACCAGCCCAGGCGGCAATCTGCAAAGCCGTATTCAGGCAGCAACTCTGATAATCTCGTGCGGCAGCAGCCGGGAGCGGTCCGAGGATTGTCAGCCCGACAGCCGACAGCGTTCGCCACCATCGGTATGAGCGATCGGAATCTTGTGAGTAAACAACAGCCCCGTTGAAGAGACAGAATGACAACCAGATTCCGACGAAGATCCAGGCATGAACCGAAGTCAAAAGGCTCCGGTACCAAGTCAATCGGGATAAATCAGGCCTTCCCGTCGCGAGGTTCTGTCCGGGCATACTTGGTCCTTCATCGCTTCAGCCCGCTCCGCTGCCCTCTTTCTTTTCTTCCCGGGAAAACAGCGTCGCCTTGAAATACTCCCGGTTCATCCGGGCGATATTGCTGACGGAAACACCGACCGGACAGGCGGCTTCGCACTCATACGTATTCGTGCAGGCGCCGAAACGTTCGGTATCCATCTGGGCGACCATCTTCAGGACCCGGGCCGCGCGTTCCGGTTCGCCCTGGGGAAGTTGTGCCATATGGGAGACTTTGGCCGAGGTAAACAGCATGGCCGAGGCATTCTTGCAGGCTGCCACACAGGCGCCGCAGCCAATGCAGGCCGCGGCATCCATGGCGCTCTCCTGGTCGTGCCGGGGAACGGGAAGGCAATTGCCATCCGGGGCCTGTCCGGTATTTACGGAGACATATCCTCCCGCCTGAACGATCCGATCAAAAGCAGAACGGTCCACTACCAGGTCTTTAATAACGGGAAAGGCGACCGCCCGCCAGGGTTCAATCAGGATGGTATCGCCATCTTCGAACCGCCGCATATGCAGTTGGCAGGTCGTTGTTTCGTTGTCCGGCCCATGGGCCTGGCCGTTGATCATCATGCCGCAGGAACCGCAGATCCCTTCGCGGCAGTCGTGATCGAACGCAACCGGTTCGCTTCCCTCTTCGATCAGTTGCTCATTGAGAATGTCCAGCATTTCCAGGAACGACATATCCGGGGAGATGCCGTGCAGCTTGTATTCGCGGAATTCTCCCCTGCTCTGCGGTCCCGCTTGGCGCCAGACTTTCAGAGTCAGACTGAGCTTTTTCTTGGAAGAACTGATCATGACGGCAACGGAATTCGCTATAGGGTGAATGAATCGGCCTGGATGTGGAAGAAGGTTGTCCTTCGTGCGGGCTTACTTGTAGCTGCGGGTGCTCATGTGAATCGTTTCAAAAGTCAACGGTTCCTGATGTCGGACCGGGGCCGCGTCCGGTCCCTGATATTCCCAGGCAGCGACATGGGCAAAATGTTCATCATCGCGGCGAGCCTCTCCTTCTTCCGTCTGATGTTCTTCGCGGAAGTGGCCGCCGCAGGATTCTTCCCGCATCAAGGCGTCCTGGGCGAGGAGTTCCCCAAACTCAAGGAAATCGGCCACGCGTCCGGCCTGCTCCACCTGCTGGTTGAAATCGGCGCCGCTGCCGGGGACATGCACCTTGTTCCAGAATTCTTCGCGAAGGTTGCGAATGCTTTCGATTGCGCTTTGCAGTCCGGCAGCATTCCGGGCCATGCCGCACTGGTTCCACATGATTTCGCCCAGGGACCGGTGAAAACTCTGGACGGAACGATTCCCTTGAACGCCGATCAGCCGCTGAATCCGGGCTTCGGCTTCTCCTTTCACAATGTCAAACTGCGGATGCGCCGTGGTGACGGATTTTAAGGAAGCCGATCGGGAAGCGAGGTGGTTTCCGACCGTATACGGAATGACGAAATAGCCGTCCGCCAATCCCTGCATCAGGGCGCTGGCTCCAAGGCGATTGGCCCCGTGGTCCGAAAAATTGGCTTCGCCCAGAACAAACAGGCCGGGAATTGTGCTTTCCAGGTGATAGTCGACCCACAGGCCGCCCATGGTGTAGTGGACCGCTGGAAAAATCCGCATTGGCACTTTGTACGGATTCTCATCCGTGATTTTTTCATACATATGGAACAGGTTGCCGTATTTGCCGCGAATTTTCTCTTCGCCCTGTTCCTCAATGGCCCGTTTGAAATCGAGATAGACTGCTTTGCCAGTCTCGTTCACGCCATAACCGGCATCGCAACGTTCCTTGGCCGCCCGGCTGGCGACGTCCCGGGGAACCATGTTCCCGAAGGCTGGATAGCGGCGCTCCAGGTAATAATCACGATCTTCGTCCGGAATTTCGCTGGGAGGACGGGTGTCGTGCGCTTTCCTGGGAACCCAGACCCGTCCGTCGTTGCGGAGGCTTTCACTCATCAGCGTCAGCTTGGACTGGTAGTCTCCCTTGACCGGAATACATGTGGGATGAATCTGTGTGTAGCAGGGATTTGCAAAGAAGGCGCCCCGCTTGTAGCACCGGTAAGCCGCTGTGACGTTACATCCTTTGGCATTTGTGGAGAGATAGTACGTATTGCCGTAGCCCCCGGTGCAGAGCAGCACGGCATGGGCTGCGTACATTTCCATCTCTCCCGTCACCAGATTTCGGCAGACGATTCCCCGCGCCATGCCGTCGATGGTCACGAGATCGAGCATTTCGCGGCGAGGGAAGACTTTTGCCTTGCCAGCGGAAACCTGCCGCATCAACGCGGAATAGGCTCCCAGCAAGAGTTGCTGGCCAGTCTGGCCGCGACAGTAAAACGTTCGGGAAACCTGGGCTCCGCCGAATGTCCGGTTGGCGAGCAAGCCGCCGTATTCACGGGCGAAGGGAACCCCCTGCGCCACGCACTGATCGATGATGTTGGCACTGACCTGGGCGAGCCGATACACGTTCGCTTCGCGGGCACGGAAGTCCCCTCCCTTTACGGTGTCGTAAAACAGCCGGTAAACGGAGTCGCCATCATTCGGATAATTCTTGGCAGCGTTGATTCCTCCCTGGGCGGCGATGCTGTGCGCCCGGCGGGCGGAATCCTGGAAACAGAAGACTTTGACGTTGTATCCCAACTCCGCGAGTGAAGCGGCTGCCGATGCGCCCGCCAACCCCGACCCAACGACAATAATATCGTATTTCCGCTTGTTATTCGGAGAAACCAGCTTGAGATCGTTCTTGCAACGATCCCATTTCTCCGCCAGCGGACCATCCGGCACCCGCGAATTCAGGCGTCCCTGATTGACCTGCTGACCTTGGTTCCCATCACTCATGGCTGGATGTCCTGACGTCTACTGATATGACCACGTACGAAAAAGGGATCGGATCATCTCTCAAGGCCGATTCTTCACAGTTGCCCCCAACTGCCAATCCAGGCAACGACCGGAAAACTTCCGAATCCCAGGGCCACGATCACTCCAAACAGCCAGGACAGGCAACGGATCGTGGGGGTGTATTTCGGATGATTCCATCCCAGCGATTGAAACGAGCTTTGCAGCCCATGCGAAACATGGACCCCCAATACGAGCGATCCCACCAGGTAAATCAACCCGCGAACAACGTTGGAAACAATCATTCGGGCTTTTGCAAACGGTTCAGAACCCTCCAGGGCTTCCCGCCAACCGATTTCAAATTTGAAATCGCTGAGATGGACCGCAATGAAGAACAGGATCACCAACCCGGTCAGGAACATCGTCTTGTCCGGCGTGGGCATCGCTGGATTCAACACCCGGTCGCGCCGCTTGGACTGCTGAAAAGCGTACCGTTCCGAACGGGCCGACCGGTTCAGAAACTGCAAACCGACTCCATAACCAATATGCAACACAAATGCCGTATACAGAAGAACTTCCGCAACCACCAGGAATTCGGGATTTCCATGCAGTTTGTGGGCATACTCATTATAGGTGTTTTCCCCCACGTACAGGAGGAGATTCCCGATGAGATGCACCACGAGAAAGAAGCAGAGAAACAGCCCCGTGGCCCCCATCAGGTATTTTCGACCAACTGATGAGAACAGAAAGGCTTTGAGCCAGTTCAATTGCGGCTCCTTCGATTTGCTGAGGTGTCTACCCGGAAATGACCGACTGTTGGAAGCGGCCAAATCCGGGAAAGCAGGGGATTTCATGTGTGGTTACGATTCGCTGCACAACTGGCAAGGAAGAGCGGACTTTGAAGCCTCGCGAGAGGGAGCCCGCTACTTTCCACGTCAGGGGTGCCGAACGTTATTTGTGCCACTCCACTAGGTTAGGATAAATTATGATGGAACATGCGAAACCCTGCAATCGGACGAAAGAACTTCGCTTGGCGAGGTCTCAGCCTTGGAATTTTAACGGGAAAAGTGTTCTCAAATTTCGGAAGAGTCTGTTCCCATTAAAGATTATTTCGAAACGGCACGCTTCAATGCTCCCGATTGCAGATCCTTTACCACTTCCGCCAGGATCGCTGGATCTCGTTTTTCCAGAACATGGGCGACACGGCTGGGAGGGATGTTCAGTCGCTGCATGGTCTCGCCAGCGGAAACCCACATCTTTTCCAGTTGTTTGCTTCCCGGTTTGGCGAGGTAAATATTCGTCACCAGTTCCGAAAGCCGCTGATCGTCGATCTGATCACGATTGTCGTAGTATCGGGCCACGATTTTCTGCTGATGCGGCGTTAAATTTTTCTTCATGAAGGTTTTCGCATCCTCAAGTTTCAAAGGAACCAGGGCGGAATGAATTTGTGCAAAAGTCGAGAGACAACTCACAACAGGGACTGCTGCGCGCGGACCCTGCACTATTCTGCAAAGCTTGTGGAATGGAAGGTTTCCCCCCTTGAACGTCAATAATCTCAATATCGTCTTTCCAGCTTCTCCGTAAAATGGAAGCCGGAAAATTTTTAGAAATGGCGTCCGGCAAGCCTCCTTCGGAGTAACGGGACGTTTTCGCCCTGATGGTGGCTCGATGTCTGCGGAAAAAACAGAAGCCTTGGTGATTCGGCTGGCGGATTTCAGCGAGTCCAGCCGGGTTGTTACGCTCTTTACGAAAGATTTCGGAAAGATTTCCTGCCTGGCCAAAGGGGCCAAACGTCTTCGCAGTGCATTTGAGGTCTCTCTGGACCTGCTCTCCCAGTGCCAGATTGTCTTCCTGCAAAAGTCATCCGGCACTCTCGATTTATTGACGGAATCGAAGCTGGTCAAGCGATTTCAGCCCAGCCCGGGAAGCCTCTCGCACCTGTATGCCGGCTATTATCTCGCGGAACTCCTCAGTGCGCTCACGGAAGAAGGGGATCCGCATCCGGAACTGTACCAACAGGCTGTCCGGACGCTGGCGGCCCTGGAATTATCCATTTCGGTGGCTGAACCCGTTTCCCGTTTTGAGCTTTCCGTGCTTCGCGAAATTGGCCAGATTCCCGATTTTGAATCCTGCACAATCTGCCAATCGGAGATTTCTTCGGGGGAGTCTGCCCGATTTTGGGTTTCCCAGAGCGGATTGATCTGTTCAAAGTGTGGTCATTCCGAGTATCAAACCGCCGAATTTCATCCGGAGTCGCTCCAGATCATTCGCCAGTTGGCCAATGATGAAGAAAATGACACGTTTTCCGCGGAGTGGAATCCGCGTCAAAAGAAGGAAATTCGCCAGTTATTAGGTTCCGCCATCACCCATACCCTGGGCAAGCGCCCGAAAACATTGTCTCTGTTGAAGTTTTAGGTTTCCTTTCCTTTTTCGAACCATCGTTCGTTCCCGTCGACGGATTTTTCCGTGGACGCGATGCCTGTCTCAACTTCCGATGCCTGTGATTCCTCAGCTGAATTCGACACCACTGACGTGCGGCATGGCTGTTTTGCTGCTCGCGACCGGAACGTTCTTCGTGTCCGGGTGTGGGAGTCTATCGGCGGTTTCGCGAAAGGAAAAAGTCCGGGAAGAACTGAAGCAGGATCCGAAATACACCATCAATGGCGTCCAGGGGCCGACCGAACGTGATCTCTCGAAGAAAAGGTGGGAACGGAAACGTTCCGAACTCTTGAAAGCCGGCGATGACGCTACGAAACAGGCTCTGACCAGCTACGACGCCGCCCAGGCGCTCTATGATCAGGAAAAATTTGCCGAAGCGGAAAAAGCGTTCGCGAAAATCGTCAAAGAGCGGCGGGAGATGCACGAAAACTTCTTCACCAGCCTGCGCAGAGCCTGGGGCGCGAAACCCGAAAAATCGGGTAATGACCTCTATTCCACCTATGGCGATGCCATCGAAGAAGATGCGCTCTATATGGTGGCTGAATCGCAATATGCCCAGCGGAAATATCCCGACGCCGAAAAGAGCTATCAGGATCTGCTCGTTAAATATCCTTCCACACGCTATCTCGATCCCGTGACCCGTCAGTTGTTTCGCATTGCCCGGTACTGGCTGGACTTCCCGGAAGATGTGGGAGAAACCGGCGATGTGGAAGTGAAAGTGGCCAGTGCGGAAACCAAGGAACTCGGCAAGATTGAAAAACCGCTCAAACAGCCCGCGGTGACGTCCCGGGTTCCAGTCCTGCCCAACCTGACCGATCCTTCCCGGCCCCTGTTCGATACTTACGGGCGTGGGAAACAGGCCTTGCGGGCCATCTGGCTGCATGATGCGACCGGCCCGCTGGCGGATGATGCCCTGATGCTGGCAGCCAATCACAGCTTGCGGACCGAAGACTATGTGGAGGCGGCCCGGCTTTACACGCTTTTGCGGGAGCAGTATCCCGACAGCAAGCATCTCAAGGATGCCTATCTGCTGGGCTCGCATGTGACACTGGCTTCTTATCTGGGCCCAGCCTACGACGGCAAGACGCTGGAAACATCCCGGGAACTCAAAGAGCAGATGCTGGCCCTGTTCCCCGATCTGACAGAGGATCAACGACAACAACTGCAAGACGAAGTCCAGAAACTCAAGGAAGCCGAAATTGCCCGGCTGTGGGATCTGGTCGAATTTTATAAAGTAAAGCGGATGAATCCCGCTGTGAAGCTGCACTGCTATCTGATCATCAATCGCCATCCCGACTCCAAGTATGCGGAAATGGCGCGGCAGGAACTTCAGGCCGCCGAAGAACGGGACCACGCCTGGGAGAATTCGATCTTCAATTTGAATCGGAAGAAGCCAGCCCCGGTAACCGCGACGCTGCCGTCACGGGAATCCGCCCAGCCTGATCAGCCGATCCAACCTGAGCCTGATCAACCAGCCCAGCCGGGACGCGTTACATTGCCGCCGCATCGTGAACCGATTCCGCAATCGAAACCGGATCGACCGGAGCCTGATCAACCGGTTCCCAGGACTCCGGCGGAAGAGCCCGGACGGCTGCAATGGCTGAACCCATTACGGCGTCTGAGCCAACCTCCCCGACTGAAGCCAGCGGAGCCGAATTCACCCGATCCCGATTCCCGTACGGACGATCCTAATTTGCGAGCTTCCTACGAAAAATAATATCCCGATCTCCCGGCCAGTTCCAAATTAAAAGAATACCTCTCGTCGTCTTGAATCATGTTCAAATTCACCGGCAACCTGATCAGCATGACCCATCTCTCCCTGATGGTCTGGCTGGGATGCGGGGCGAGCGGATGCGGCTACGTTGTCGGCAGTCCCTATCGGGCCGAAATCCGGACCGTGCATGTCCCGACATTCACGAATGACGCCTACCAGGCCAGCTATAACAACGATGGATTTCGTCGTGGCTTTGAATTACAGCTGACGGAAGCGGTTCAAAACCAGATTCAGACGCGGACCCCGTTTCGACTCAGCAAAAGTGAAAACGCGGATACCCGTTTAAGAGGACGGCTGGTGAGCGTGGGAAAAACCGTCGCCAACCAGAATAAATACGACGATCCCCGCGAGTTGGAACTGAGCCTGGGAGTGGAAGTGATCTGGGAAGACCTTCGCAGCGGTGCGGTTCTGGCCCGGCAGACCGTACCCGTGAACGCACAGGTTGCCCAGGCTGTCGTGAATATCAGCTTTGCTCCGGAATCAGGACAATCACTGGCGACCGCCACGCAAACAGCCGTCGACCAGATGGCCCGGCAGATCGTCGGCCTGATGGAAACTCCCTGGTGATGTCGGAACAAGCCTGCTTCTTCGAAAAAAAGTTGTCGCAGGTCATGCACCGCATGACGATTACGGATGCAACGACGCTTACGGAATGCGACAACGGGAAGGAACCCACGATTGAAGAGCGATCCCCTGTTCTCCTCAGAAAAGTGAACGCACAGCAAGTGCAGAGGGGGGATTTTTGAAACGCAGAGTTCGCCGAGGACGCTGAGAGTTCGTAGGGTGTGGTCGAGGCCGGATGGAGAGGGTTGCTGCAAGTCAGACGCTCTGCCGGAAGGCGGTTTCATCTGGAATCAGAACGGCCGCTGACCCACCTTCCAGCGAACGCTTCACTTCCGGGCTGACTCACCTTCAGGGATCGCTTCCCTCCCGGTGGGTCTGCGGTCGGGATCCTCTCTGGCGGGGCAATTCCCTGACAAACGACGCTGATTTCCAATTCGCCGACCTTGACCACACCCTACATCCTTCATCCTGGTGGGTCTGCGGACGGTCAAACGGGGAATGGGGTCCCGTTATGAGGGACATTCATCCCTGTCCGTTCCATGAACGTACAGCCATCAAGGGATGGGGTTTCTTGCCCTGCCTGCTGACAAGGGGTTGTGGACTCCTTTTCTCCGGAAAAAACGACAGCATTTGGCACAAAAAAGTTTCCGTGAAATCCTGCAAAATCCACACAACCCGATTGACCCTGCCAATCGGCAGGGTAATATCTCGCTCGTGGGAAACACGCCCATAAATGCTCTTTGAAAACATTTGCAAGTGGGAATTCAACCCAATAGACTGATTTGCCAAGGAACGGCTCCCGGTTCCAAACCGCGGTTTCCCGCTCGCAAATCTTTCTGATTCACTCGAAGCGATCGCAGCTTTGCCTCACGAATGAGGCCGGGCAATGTGATGAAGACTTGTTGTTGTCACGCGCACTATGTCTGACATTCCTCAATCATTTTTGACTGGAGAATTTCGCCGCGCGCTCGACGACCGCTTTCGACTGACTCTTCCAACCGAATTTGCTACCGGAGTGGCAGACGATGCCGGTGAGACCATCCTGGCGAAGGAACGTTATGGGTGTCTCAGCCTGTGGAAAGCAGGCGACTGGCGCAGGCGGATGAGCGACGGCGTGTCGCTGATTCGTGAAAAGATCCGTGCCGGACGTATGGAACAGAGATGGACCGACGTCCAACGGCTCGGCCGGCTTCTTTCAACCCGTTCTGTCGATGTCAGCCTGGCAAACCGTTCCCGTCTGCTGATTCCCGAGGGATTCCGGGAATTTCTGGACGTGGAAAAAGGAGGCGATGTCATGGTCGTGGGGGCGGTGATCTGTGTTGAGATCTGGAACCCGCTGGCCTGGATGGAGCAGCTCAAAAACGACATGCCGGAGTTTGGAGAACTCTTTAAGCAGTTGTCGAGTTGATGCGTCTGTGCCTGATTCCGGACTCTTCCCGCTTGCAGCCATCATCTTTCCGGGGATGACATCGATCTCACCAGCACGGCTGAAAAGCTGTCCTTAGAATTCGATCGGCATGCCCGGCGGCTGAAGAGAAAGCTCACTCAACACTTCCGAGTTCCACGCTCGGTCACCAGGGATGGAAACAGGCACGGACGCCACTTTCTCCGAATTCCGCCGGGCATGTTTTTTTGTGCTGCTGCGACCAGGCAAATGTTTGGTGTTGTGCATAGAATTCAGGAAAAGGAGGAATCTGTCCATGGCCCAGGCAATTGCAAATCCGGAAGAGCTGCGCGCGTTCGGAATGAAACTCAAACAGTTCAACAATACTCTGTCCGACCAGGCCGCCATGCTGATGAGTCAGCTGGAGACGCTCAGCGCCACCTGGCGTGACCAGGAGAATTTGAAATTCACCGAAGAATTCAAAGAGCACCTCCGCCTTCTCGCCCAGTTTGTCGAAGCCAACAATCGCCATATTCCCTATCTGCTTCGCAAGGCAGAACGGCTTGAGGAATATCTGCAACAACGCTGAGCAGGTCTTTGTTGAGCAGGGCTGTGCGGGGTTTTCAGAGCGGAAGTGCGTCCAAGGCGGGGCGCAGGTCCGGAAATTCGAACTGGAAACCAGCCGCCTGCGCCGCCTCGGGAACAGCCCGTGTGCTGGCCAGGATCAGTTCATCAGCCATTTCCCCCAGAGTCAGCCGGGCGGCAAATGCCGGGAGTGGAAAAAACGTGGGGCGATGCAGCCGTTTTCCCAGCCTCTTCGTGAATTCCCGGCAAGTGACCGGATGAGGTGCTGTTCCATTCACAGGACCAGCCATCCGTTCCGTTTCGACAGCAAATTGAAAAAGTCGGGCAATATCCGTCAACGCAATCCAGCTCCAGTATTGCTTCCCGTTGCCGACCACGCCCCCAATTCCCAGCTTGAAAGGGAGCAGCATTGCCGCCAGTCCTCCCCCCTGTTCGCTGAGTACCATTCCCGTGCGAACATGAACCACCCGTATGTTGTCACGAACGGGATCCGCAGCCTGTTCCCAGTCACGGCAGACATGGGCCAGAAAATTCTTGCCGGGAGGACTCTGTTCCGTGAGCAGTGTCTCTCCCACATCGCCGTAATATCCAATCGCTGAGGCAACGATAAATGCCCGAGGCGGCTGCTCCATGTGGAGCATGGTTTCCGACAATGCCCGTGTCGAAACGATTCGACTGTCATAGATCCGCTTCTTCTGCTGTTCAGTCCACCGGCTGCTGGCGATGCTTTCCCCAGCCAGATGCACCAGGACATCACAACCGTCAAGTAATCGGGGATCATGCCGGGCGGCCTGGCTGTCCCAGTAACGTTCATTGGGACTGTTCGAAGGCTTCCGAACCAGCCGCGTGAGCGAATGTCCCGCTGCTTGCAGCCGGGATGCCAGTGCAGTTCCGATCAATCCCCGTGATCCCGTCATGAAAATATTCATCCGTGCCATTCCGGTGGTTCTGTCGTTCAGGTATCGCCCATCACATTGTTGTATACGCTTCTTTTCGAATCGCAATTCATGACTTCCGGATGGATCAACAGCCGTGATAAGATATCTCGTGCTTCCGCACCCTTTTGTCTCGATCCCGGGGACGATAGGATCCGGAGGACATCGCCTCCGAGGAACCTCTCCGCGGACTTGCGGAACAGATCGTCCTCATCACTACACACTGGCAACATGCTGTCCACAACAAGAGGAGTTGAACGATGAAGCCGTCTCCGCTTTCTCAGCGACGGGTCACCTGGGTCTTGTGGTGCCTTCTTCTGCCGGCAGTTGTCCATGCAGGGAAGACTCAAGAGGATCAGCCTCCCGTCCCCTCACCCGATCCGACTCCGGGAATGAAAACCGGTGAGCCGTCTTCCGCGAAAGTTGTCGTGGCAGCCGATTTTTCATCACTTCAAGCCGCCATTGACGCTCTTCCCGACAGCGGAGGAATCGTTCGGCTGGCCCCTGGCATCCATGATATTCACGAGCCGCTCAAGGTTCGGACGGGAGACACGCGGCTGGAAGGATCCGGGACAGCGACTTCGATTCGAAACCTGAATGAAAAGGGACAACCCGCGATCATGATCCAGCCCGATACGGCGGAAACCGACCGGAAGGCTCACTTATGGCGCGTGGAGGTTTGTAATTTGCGAGTCACTGGAAATCGAAAGAGCGGGCCCGGCATCCAGGCGACAGCGGTTCATGAAATCGTGATCCGGAACGTCACCGTGGATCGGCATGGCAGCCATGGCATTCTGATGAACCGTTGCGAAGAAAACCCGCGCGTGATCGGTTGTAATTTGACTTACAACAACGGTTATGGACTGCGCATGGTGGGGGGGCACGACATGGTCGTCAGTGCCAACCACTTCGAGGAAAACCTTCATGCCATTTCCGTTGCGGATGCCTTCAACCTGACGTTTTCCGGAAATAACGTCGACGACCATCTGCAAAACGGCATCGTGATTGAAAACACGTATGGTTCTGTTGTCTCCGGGAATATGATCGAGGAATGCGAAGGGACCGCGGTGATTCTCGACCGGGAATGTTATGGGATCACGCTCAGTTCCAATGTGATCGCCCATCACATGGAAGGAGGGATCGACCTGCGACATGCCTGGGGCTGTACCCTGACCGGCAATAACTTTGTGTTGCTGCACCGGTTTTCCATCCGTGTCAGCCACAAATCCGGGCGACACACGATCACCGGAAACCAGTTCACCAACAGCTACACCGGAGCGGGCAAGGTCCGGCGAAAACTCGAACATCCCAATCCGCTGCAACTGGACGTCGGTTCCGGCGTGCTGGTTGAGGATGCGGAAGACATCGTTATCAGCGGGAACCAGTTTTCTGGAATTTCCACACCGGCGGTGAAAGCCACGGACAATTCGAAACGACTGCTGGTCAATGGAAACCTGATTACCGATCACGGCCAGTTGCAACCCGCTGATACGGCCCCCATTCAACTGGGAGGAGCGAAAGATTCCCTGGTCAGCGATAATCTGATCGGCCCGGCGTCATCCCGCATCAAAAATGAAAGCCGTGCCGTTCGGCGCTGAAACCCCGTGCAGCGTGCGTCGGAGTTGATCAGGGATGGATCCCCCTGCGCCGCAGAGCGCGGGGATCCGATGTTTCCGGAATTCCGAAACGCCAATCTCAACTTTTCTTCCTTCTTCCCTCCGCCTTCATCTTTTGACCGCATTCCGCTGGCGGCCAGACGTTATTGACCCGATTGTTCCTTCAATTCTATGTTTTACAGCCCACGGCCTTGGTGCTGCCGGCGATTTCGCGGGAAGTTTTGTCCGTTTCTCGAGAGCCATGTTGCCCTGGACCGAGCCCGCGTGGCGAAACGCGGCCCATGTGACGTTGATGCATTCGAAATGGCCGGTATCAACAGATTCAGGATGACCGATGACGACCGAAACTCCCGTTCTGGAAATTGATTCCCTGCAAACCATCTTTCATACGGAGGATGGAATCCTGAAAGCCGTCGATCACCTTTCGTTGTCGATCCGGAAAGGGGAGACGCTGGGACTGGTCGGGGAGTCCGGATCCGGCAAATCGGTGACATCGTTGTCGGTGATGCGCCTGCTTCCCGCAGCCAGTGCGAAAATCGCCGGCGGGCGAATCAGTTATCTCGGCAGGAATCTGGTCCAGCTTTCCGAATCGGAAATGCGTTCCATTCGGGGCCGCGAAATCAGCATGATCTTTCAGGAACCGGGAACCAGTCTGAATCCTGTCTTTCGTGTGGGAAAACAAGTCACCGAAGCCATCATCCGGCATCAGAACGTTGGTTTTCAGGAGGCGCGGCGGCGAACGCTGGCCTTGTTTCGTGAAGTGGGAATTCCCGATCCGGAACGCCGATTCGACAGCTTTCCTCATGAGATGTCCGGCGGACAGAAACAGCGGGTGATGATCGCCCTGGCGCTCTCCTGCAATCCGGAACTTTTAATTGCGGATGAACCGACCACGGCCCTGGACGTCACGATTCAAAAACAGATTCTCGATCTGCTGCGACAGATCCGGGATGACCGGGGGATGTCAATTCTCTTTATCACGCATGATCTGGGGGTGATCGCCGAGATTGCGGACCATGTGGCGGTGATGTTTCGTGGAAAACTCGTGGAACAAGGGCCGATCGAACAGGTTTTTCGTAATCCCCAGCATCCTTATACAAAAGGGTTGCTTGCCTGCCGTCCCCGTCTGGACTCCCGCTTTCGGCGGCTTCCCACTGTCAGCGATTTCATGGACGCGAAGCGTCAACCCGACGGGACCTGGCAGATTACAGAAAAACAAGCGGATCGGGAAAAGCTGGCTGCCCTGGAACAGCAGGGCCGCGGTCGCCTTCTCCATCCCCGCAGCGAGCTCGCACAACTCGGCCATCCAGTGACGGATTCCCTCGTCCCGCGCGATACCCGCTTCGTCCCGGAGGGCCAGCGGCCCCTGCTGACGCTCGACAATCTACAGGTTTATTATCCCATTCGTTCGGGCTTGCTGCGCAGAGTGACCGGCCATGTCAAAGCGGTCGACGGCATTGGCCTGCGGGTATATCGCGGGCAGACGCTGGGGCTGGTCGGGGAATCGGGCTGTGGAAAAACGACCACCGGGCGGGCGATTGTCAAGCTGGCGGGAATCACCGGCGGGAAAATCGCTTTTGAAGGGGTGGATATCGCATCGTTTCATGGCCACGATCTGCAACGCTATCGCAGCAAAATGCAGATCATTTTTCAGGACCCTTACAGTTCCCTGAATCCACGGATGACCGTGGAAGGGATGTTGATCGAAGCAATGACGATTCATGGGCTCGGAAAGTCGCGGCGAGATCGCCGGGAACGGGCCGCGCGGCTGCTTCAGGAAGTCGGACTGGAGACGGTTCATCTGTTACGATATCCGCACGAATTTTCCGGCGGCCAGCGTCAACGGCTCTCGATTGCCCGGGCCCTGGCTGTCGAACCGGAGTTCCTGATCTGCGATGAATCGGTCTCCGCGCTGGATGTTTCGGTTCAGGCCCAGGTGCTCAACCTTTTGAAGAATCTTCAGGAACAGCGGAACCTGACATATATCTTCATCAGTCATGATCTCAGCGTGGTGAAGTTCATGTCGGACATGATGGCCGTCATGAATGAAGGCAGAATTGTGGAGTTCGGCCCTTCGGAAGCCATCTATGCCGAACCACAAAACGAATATACCCGCCGGCTGATTTCTTCTATTCCTGATGTGTCGCCGGAACGGGTCAGAAAACGCGTCCGTCCGGAAAAATAAGGTTTTCTTCTTTCTTCTCCGTCACACGGAGACCTTTTCGGCTGACAGGGGAAGGAAAAGTTGCCATGATGTCGCCTCTCTGAATATCCACCATTATTGATTCGTCTGCCTTGGTCCAGCTGGTTTGCCCTGGCCGCCACCAAGGTCATTCACGCGGCATAAAGTTCTCGCCGGTTGCGAAGAGACAGAACGTTTGCAGTACAGAAAGTCAGCATGACAAATCCCCTCGCAACGACATCCCGACGCGGGCAATGGTCGGCATTGACGGCCGCATTTCTGGGCTGGCTGTTTGACGGCTTTGAAATGGGACTTTTCCCCCTGGTGGCGGACCCGGCGTTACGGGACCTGTTGCATACCCAGGACACGGGGGAAACGGGAAAGTGGATTGGGATTATCACAGCAGGATTTCTCGTTGGCGCGGCTACGGGCGGGGTTATTTTCGGCTGGCTGGGCGACCGCATTGGGCGGGTCCGGGCCATGGCGATCAGCATCTTCACCTATGCCATCTTCAGTGGTCTGTGCGGCTTTTCGCAAAATGCCACCCAACTGCTGGTCTTACGCGTGCTGGCTTCGCTGGGAATGGGAGGAGAATGGTCATTGGGCGTTTCCCTGGTCATGGAAGTCTGGCCAAGCAAGTCCCGGGGGTGGCTGGCAGGATTGATTGGAGCGGCCTCCAATGTGGGTTTTGTCCTGATTGCCGTGCTGGGAATGGGGCTCAACGAAGCCGTGGTGACGCTTGAATCGCTGCTGCATTCCAGCGGCCTCCCCTCGGCAACCGTGGAGATGCTGTTGCGGAACGGGGGCTGGCGGATTCTGATGATGTGCGGAGCATTTCCAGCCATTCTCACTTTTCTGGTACAGATTGTCGTGCCGGAATCAGAAAAATGGAAAGCGGAACACCAGGCGGGAAATACCTCGAAATGGGCCAGTGCGGATCTGCTGGGAGTCCTCGCGGGAAGCCTGGGGCCATTCGGAATTTTGTATCTCTGGGCCGATCCCCGAGTTCCCGCTGCGGCAAGAATCATGGGAACGTTGCTGGGGCTGGGAATGGCCATTGTCGGATTCCTGCATCCTGTTTCCGGCTACTTGCGGCGTATGGGGAAAGACCATGTTATCGTCGGGGCTGGGAAGCGGCCGGTCCGGAAATTAATGATCCAGGGAGCCATCCTCAGCGGAATTGCCCTGCTGGGAACATGGGGCTCTCTGCAATGGGCCGCTTCCTGGGCTGCGGAATTGACGAAAGACAACCCCGTCGATAATGCCAAAGAATATACGCAAATTGCCCTGGGAATCGGGGCGATTATCGGCACAATTGCCGCGGCGATCATCGGGCACACATTTGGACGCCGGATTACTTATTTTGGCCTGTGCCTGCTTTCTCTGGCAACATCGCTGTTGTTCTTCCAGACGAACAAGGAGTTCGGTCCCTGGTTCCTGTTCACCGGTCTTTTGGGAGGAGCCACCACCGCTGCCTTTTATGGCTGGCTGCCGCTGTACCTGCCGGAACTCTTTCCGACCAGCGTTCGGGCAACGGGGCAAGGCTTTGCCTTTAATTTCGGTCGCATCCTGGCAGCGGTGGGAACGCTCCAGACCGGCGCTCTGATGAAGCAGGTCTTTGATGGAAGCTATCCCAAGGCCTGTAGCGTGATGAGTCTGGTCTATTTGCTGGGGATGATCGCCATCTGGTTCGCTCCGGAAACGCGAGGAGAGGATCAGTTCAGTTGAAGCAAAAGGCTCTCGTCCGAGCCTCCGCCACGCTCAGCCCGGATTATTCAGGTTGTTTGAATAATCCGGGTGAGTCCGGGTCTTCGGACAACTCCTGTTTCGCCTGTTTTGTCTCGTGCTCCCTGCTTCTAGGAGCCAGCAGGCGTTCTTCAATCCACATTTGAAGCAGGTTCTTGCCGCTGTTCTTCAGCTGGCTCACAAACCGTTGCAGGCGTTCCCGGTTCATTTGTTGATGATAACTCCGGAGAATCGCTGCCATTTGGCCTTCTGTGAGGACTTGCAGCAATGCCGGCAACAGTTCTTCAACGACATTGCTTTCCCGGCCCCGTTCGACATCGGAACAGACCGGAACCACATTGCGTGTCAGGTCGGAAAAGAGTTCCTGAACATGTTCCACCGCGTGAAAAATGCTCTCTTCCTTGCGGGTTGTGGGAACCTGCCAGCGATACGGCGGATCCCATTCCATGACAGGGCTGAGCAGATCGATCTGTGTCAAACAGATGATGATGGGAGCGGGTTTCAGATCCGGATGGGTGGCGTACCACTGCTGCAACTGGTCCATCATTTGCCGATCCGCGGAGCGGGCGGGCGAATTGGCGGCCATGACCAGCAGAAGCACATCGGCGGCCCGTAACGCCTGTTGAATTTCCGCCAGTTGCAGGCGAGTGACGCCAGCATCGGCATACCCTGGGGTATCCAGGAATGTTAATTGGACATCGGTTTCAGGAATTTTGAACTGAAACCGTTCCACGTGCGCGGTGGCGGGGAGAACATCAGGCCGGGCCATACGCGATCCGATCAGGGCATTGACCAGGCTCGATTTGCCCGCTTTGACCTGGCCGACCAGCGCGACGGTGAGCGATTCCGGAACCAGGTCGGAATGGGAATGTGCCTGAGGGCTGAGTGTCGGAGGAGCAAAATCCGCCTGCTGAAAAGCATCGCGATAACGATCGGCGCCGCCCCGCAACCGACCGCTGTTCATCTCGATCAGATAAAACCCCAGTTGCCGCATAAACCGCAGATAAACGGCAGCCAGTAATTCCGCCTGCAACTCCTGTGAAATCGGTCCCACGGTCACTTCCGAGGTCATGTACTTCAGAACGTTGGCTGGATTGATCAGCACGCCAATCGCCCAGGCGGCATTCTGGGCGCGTTTCATCCATTTCGGAGCATGTTGCAGCCATTTCCACTGCCGAATCGTGATCAGCTGGCTGCCGGGAACCGAGTCCAGCATCCAGCGCTCCATGTCTTCCATAACCAGCCGGACCGCAGCCAGCACCTCGGGAACGGTCAATGAAGAGATGGGATCGCTGGCATGGGGGTGATAATGAACGGACAGCTCTTTGGCCAGAAGTTGAGACTGCTGAAGATAAAATCTGGGATCAATCAGTTGTTCGGGGGTCAGCTGATCGATCTGCTCCTGGTACTTTCGAACAATGTCCGTTGCAGCGTCATCCCGGGGGGTGAAGTGCCGGGGGCGGACAGGAATGTTTTCGCGAAGAGGCTGGGCGGGTTTCCACAGGACAGCCACAATCCATGTCACAATCCAGAATCCCGGAAGAATCCAGAATGTCTCACCGAACAGACCGGTCTTCCACAGGGCATATGCTCCGAGAGCCAGATAGGCCAGAAGCGGCAGAACAATCAGAACAGCCAGTGTCAACGTACGGCGTGAAAGCATGATCGCTTCATGCTACCGAATGCGAAGCCGGGCGTCAGGCGGAGAGTGACGAAGCCCTCGGAGAGGGGCGATTTTCAAGGGGATAAATTCGCTGTAGTACAATATCTGGTGTTGAAATCCCCTTGCAATCGGAATTTGGCTACTAAATAAACGAAGTCCTTTACAGGGGGGATCTACTGCGGTAACTTCTGCAAATCCTGCCGGTTGGACGCAAGAAGGCTTTCCAACTGGCGGAATCGGCCGGGAAATTTCTTGGAGAAATTTCCAACGGTTGGGACAACGCAGTGAACCTGCAACGAGTGATCAGATTTTTGAGAACGGAAGTTCGCGATCGAGGATGGTCCTTCCTGGGGTCATGCCGGTTTCCGGAATTCTGGTTGAAAAAAAGAGTGCTGGCAGCACTGGCTGAATCATCGTTGGCGGTTCTTTTTTCGTGAGCAGGGAATGGATTCCGATGCCGACGCATCTCTTGCAATGCCGGTCTGTCGCTTGCCGTCAGCCGCGTATCTCCGCAGCCCCCTTGATTTGCTGCCTGCCAATCCCCCGCCCCGCACAGACATTTGCTGCCCACGCAAAGTCCGTTGTCCCTGGAATCCGTTTTCATTTTGATAACGGCCAGACAAACTGAAACCGGGTCACACAACGACCCCCGGGATTGTTCACACAAGGACGACTGCATGAACTCCAAGCCCATTGTTGCCATCAATTCTGATTTTCGCCCCGAAAAGGGAGACAGCTTTGCGTTCTCATGGATTCACGCGGGGTATTACGATTCCGTGACCGCCAGCGGCGGGATTCCCGTGGTGCTCTCCCCCCTGGCGGACGATGATGATTTGCGGCGCGTCCTCGAACAGGTCGACGGACTGGTCCTGACCGGATGCAAGTTGGACCTCGATCCGGTCCGCCTGGGATTCGAAAAGCATCCAATCACCCGTCCGATGCCTCTTCGCCGGGAAGATTTTGATCGGCGGCTGGCCAAGCTGGCCTTCGAAATGAAAATTCCCACCCTGGCGATCGGCGCGGGGATGCAGGAACTGAATGTTATCTGTGGCGGCACGTTGTTTCAGCACGTGGCCGAGGATGTTCTGAAATCCCTGTGCCACCGGGATCCGGTCGAAAACTGCCTGCGGCATGTGATTGAAATTGTCCCCGGCACCCGCATGGACAGCATTTATGGCCCGGGTGAAATTCGGGTCAATAGCGATCATCACATGGCGATCGATCAACTGGCTCCGATCTTCCGCGCCAGTGCCACAGCCATGGACGGTGTGATTGAAGCCTACGAATCCGTAGTCGAAAACTGGTGGTGTCTGGGAGTCCAGTTCCACCCGGAAAGCGAGTCCGCCTCCGCCCTCGACATGCAAGTTTTTGAAGCTTTCATTGAAGGGGTTCGCGAACAACAACAGGAAGAGGCCGAAATCCTGCGGTTCGACCACCGTCGCCGCGTCGCCTGAGGGTTTCGCTGAGAAGCTGATCTCCGTTCTCCCCGCCCGGTCCGCCGCGCGGGGCTTTTTTGTTGGGTGAGAATCCCTTTTTTGCACGAAACGATTGAAGACTTTGGTTCTCAACATATTGAAAAACAACCGATTCTTGGTCAGACAGAAATCTTGTGGCAAACTTTCTTTCCACTTGCTTGACTCCAACGGGATGGCACTCGACGATTCCGTTTTACGCTTCGCCCAGGGTCCGCTGTGCGGACCACAATGGATCGTCCAAGGTCCCCGACAATGGGCTCCGATGATTGATGCACCAGGCCACTCTGACTTGAGAAGACGGAATTGATTATGGAAATTCTCCCGGCAATTGACCTGCGGGGCGGGAAATGCGTCCGCTTGCGGCAGGGGGACTATGCCCAGGAAACCATCTTCGGCGATGATCCGGTCGCGATGGCTTTGCGGTGGGAAGCGGCGGGAGGAGAACGGCTGCACCTGGTGGATCTGGATGGTGCCAAGGCGGGCCGTCCGATGAATGTGGACGTCATTCGCCGGATTGTGGCTGCGGTGAAAATTCCCGTTCAGCTGGGCGGTGGGATCCGCACGGATGAAACGGTTCGCGACATGCTGGAAGAGGCCGGTCTGGCGCGGGTGATTATCGGGACGCAAGCCCTGAAACAGCCGGAATGGTTTGCATCCATGGCCCAGCGATATCCGGATCGGATCTGCCTGGGACTGGACGCGCGGAATTCCATGGTGGCAACGGAAGGCTGGTTGACGGATTCGAAAACATCTGCTCTGGAACTGGCGCGGAATTACCTTTCTCTTCCGCTGGGGGGCGTGATTTATACAAATATTGCCAATGACGGAATGATGCAGGGGATTGATGCCGGAACATTAACCGACCTGCGGCAACTTGCGGAAATGGGTCTGAAAGTGATTGCGTCCGGAGGAGTCACGACGATTCAGGATATTCGGAACCTGAAGGAAATCTCTCGAAGGACGCCAAATCTTGTCGGTGTGATTACGGGCCGTGCCATTTATGAAGGGACTCTGGATGTGGCTGAGGCGGTTCGTGTTGCCGGTGCGGAATAAATGCGGAATAAATACGAATTTGTCGATCCAAGCAGACTGGTCTTGCGAAGATTGGCCGGGGCAATCAGAGTGTGCCTGGATGGAGATGATTCTCCGTTCCGAGTGGTCCATTGAGGATACTCGCCGCAAGCGGAGAGTGATTCCGTTGCGAAGTTTGAGAATCTGGCAGGACCGGGTGGCAATCCCACTCGAATGACACAACGATCGATCCATGATTGAGAAAACTTTTGACGTGATTGTCATTGGCACCGGTCCTGGCGGAGAAGGTGCGGCCATGCAGGCCACCAAGCTGGGAAAGTCGGTCGCTGTCATTGAACAGCACAGCTCGATCGGCGGCGGCTGCACGCACTGGGGAACAATTCCCAGCAAGGCATTGCGATTCGCCATCTTTCAGGCCACGCAGTTCTTTCACAGCAAAATTTTCCGGGACACGGCTCCCAGCAGCCTGCCGGATTTTCCCGTGCTTCGCCACAGCGCCAGCTCGGTGATTGAAAAACAGGTTGATATGCGGAACAGTTTCTACGAACGAAACGACGTTCCCATCATCTTTGGCCACGCGGTATTTATTGACCCGCAGACAATTGAAATTCGTGATGAATATGGGGGCAAACGGCGGCTGACGGCGCCCATGTTCGTGATCGCCACCGGATCCCGCCCCTATCGTCCGGACGATATCGATTTCAACCATCCGCTGGTGTGCGACAGCGATACGATTCTCAACCTCACGCACACTCCGAAATCCATCACGATCTATGGCGCGGGGGTGATCGGTTGTGAATACGCATCCATGTTTCGCAACCTGGATGTCAAAGTGAATCTGGTCAACACCCGGGGGAAACTACTCGAATTTCTCGATGACGAAATTATCGATGCACTCAGTTATCACCTTCGCGAGCGGGGCTGCCTGATCCGTCATAACGAGATGTATGCGAAAGTTCAGCCCGAAGACGATGGAGTGATCCTGCATCTGAAATCGGGAAAGCAGATCAAGACGGACATCCTTTTCTGGGCGGCGGGGCGGACCGGGAATACGGAAAACATTGGACTGGAAACACTGGATATCGTTGTCGATAAACGAGGCTACATTCAGACCAATGAAGATTTCCAGACATCGATTCCGCATATTTACGCGGTGGGGGATGTTGTCGGGATCCCGTCACTGGCCAGTGCCGCTTATGTCCAGGGGAGATATGCCGCCCATCACGGGATCAGCGGGAGTTGTGAACGGGCCATGATCCGCGAAATTCCGACCGGCATTTATACTTCTCCGGAAATCAGTTCCATCGGGAAGACGGAACGGCAATTGACTTCCGACGGGATTCCATACGAGGTTGGGCATTCCATGTTCAAAAGCCTGGCCCGGGCCCAGATTACCGGTCAGACAACCGGAATGCTCAAAATCCTCTTTCACCGGGAAACGTTACAGATTCTGGGGATTCACTGCTTTGGAGCTTCCGCGTCAGAAATTATCCACATCGGTCAGGCCATTATGTCCCAGCCGGGAGAAAACAATTCCCTGCGGTATTTCGTCAACTCCACATTCAACTACCCCACCATGGCGGAAGCATATCGCGTGGCGGCCTTGAACGGTCTGAACCGGCTTTTCTGACTCTTCAGGAAGATGCTGCTCCTGTCTCGGGCAGCGGGCGTTTGGCTTGATGATGGACTGGCCTTCACGTGGCGGAACAGACTCCATGCAGCGTTGATGCGATCTATGCCGGGGACGGAATGTGTTCCGATTCCGGGTTTCGAAGCAACCGATCCATATCGGCATCGGGCTGGTACGCGCTACGAAGAAAAGATTCGTTCGACGTATTTTCCAACAGCCGTCGGACAAGGTAAGACATCCCGGGAAGCATCTCTCCGAAGGGGGTGTAAATGCGGACCCGATATCCCCGTTCGCTCAGGAGTTGTTGCGTCTCTTCGGCCATTCCGTGCAGCATCTGAATTTCCCAGGCCGAGTTCGGCATCTGGAACTGTTCCGCCAGGGCCATGGCATGGGAGAGACTGCGGAGGTTATGGGAAGCAATCGCTGGACGAAGCCAGTCCCGGTTTTCAAACAGGATGCCGGTCAGCTTTTCAAAATTCCGGTCTGATTGCCATTTCTCTCGAAAGACCGGACAGGGCCAGCCCCGGTAATCGGCGGTGATGGTCTCATGGTCCCAGTAAGCCCCTTTCACCAGCCGCACCCAGACAGGCGTCCCGCGCGCTTCCGCCCAGTCCCGTAACCGTAACAGGTCGTCCTCCGCTGAAAGCAGATAGGCCTGGGTGACAATCCCCACGTTGGGCCAGTCACGAAATTCCTCTTCGTTGCAGATGTCCTGGAAAATCTGAAGGACCAGATCCTTGCAGGCAAACTGCTCCATGTCGATATTGACGAACGCATCCAGCTCCCGCGCCCGTTGAAGCAACGGACGCAAACGGGCTTTGACCCGCTTCGCCGTTCCAGCGGGGTCCATCGGATTGAAGTGGCTGGTCAGCGCGGACAACTTCAGGGAGACATTGCAGCGGGGAAGATATCCAGCCTGATCGCGATCGAGGAGGCTGTCTTCCAGCCAGGACTCCACGCGAGGAGCCAGATCGTCCAGCAAGTCGAGGTACGATTGCTGATAGGCATCCGCTTCCGGTTCGCTGAGAACCAGTTCACCCAGGAGATCCAGCGTGAACGCCAGCCCGGATTTCCGCAGCCGCGTCACGGTCTGATAGATTTCGTCCGGCCGGGTGCCGGCAATGAACCGGGCGGCCATCTTTCCAGCATTGGTCCGGGCATTCAGGGCCAGTGCTTTTCCGAGCAGCGAGTCCGGTTGAGCCACGTCCAGTCCCAACCGCACGGCATAGGGAAGGTGGCTCCGTACTTCGTCAAAATATTCCTGCAGGTGATGCGTCACCGAACTGCTGGTGCGGAGCATTGGCAGGACGTCGACAAAGCGAAACATCTGTACTTTGACTGATTCATCCTGCATGGCCCATTCCAGAATATGGTCCAGCCACCACCGCCGTTCGAATACCGATGGAGAGCGGCGTTTCAGATGTGTCCACAAATCCCGCCCAATGGCCTGGGTCCGCTGTTCCACGCCTTCCTTCTCCTCCAGCGAGGAATTCTTGCGAGTACTTTTTGCCATAATTCGTGATCCGGGAAAATCAGGAAGCGTGCCGGCGAATGGCTCCGCATCGAAATTCCCACCCTCCCCTGCAAGAATGAAATTGCCCAGCCCTGTGGAAACGGATTTCTCCCGGCAGACTTCCGGTGAGAATGCTGCGGTCAACATACCGGCTGACATTCAACAGGACCAGCCCGCGCCAACAGCAAAGCCAGAATAAGAAGAAAGCAGGAAAAAGAAGAGAGAAGGCCTGTGATTGGTTCATTCCGCGTCTTCTCGATCCACTTTTAACGAAACGTCAGTTCTCCCCCGACAGCGAATCCCTGGGCGAAGAACGAACTCAGGCCCCGCCGCAGAGAGATCTGAGGAGGATCAGAAGGGGTGGAGGAGGAATTGTAATAGACGTTGTTGTAGGCTCGGGAAAATCCGCCCGCCACCATCATGTCATAAGCCACGTACACCGCAAAGCGTTCGCTGAGGTGCAACTTTGTTGAGAATGAGAGGTCAAAAATCGGGGAAAAGACCGTCCGGGTGTCATTATCGTGCCGGTCCTCTTCGGTGGGGGAATAAATCTGGCGGGTGGAGACCCCTTCGCTGAGACGGTTGATCCCTGCCACGAATTTGGGTTCCATGTTCAGATCCAGCCGGCCCACGGTCGTGGAAAATCGCAGGCCAATCTGGGGACCGAAGATATTGTTTCGGGCAATCGATCCGATGTAGTGATTGAGGGTGGTCGTATCGTCCGGTTCGTCCACTCCGGCAATGCTCATCTTGTCCTGAAAGCTGACATATCGGAAACCGAGAATCGGTGAAACCGTTGTGGGAACGTTGGGAAGGAATGCCGGAAAAATCCAGTTGGATTCGGCACCAAAGAAAGAAACCTTTTCCCGGGCCTGATAGCCGTCGCTGTAAAGAATCATGGTACTCGGAGAGACTTCCCCATTGCTGAGCAGCGTGGTGGCTGCAATCAGCGGACGGGTGAATCCAAACGAATTCGTCGTTTGAGTTGGAGCGAACGCGACGCGGTTATCCATCTGCTCGAAATAGAATATTTCACTCTCAAACGTTCCGGCACGCGTGGGAATTCCGAATACCCCCCGCAGCCCGTTCAGGATGTCGCGATTATCCGGCAAATTGGGAACCACCGCATACGTCGGCGACGGAGCCCGTGTTCCATTCCTGTCGGAAGCCACCAGCAAGTTGTCGGGATCCTTCCCGCTGAGATCCGCACCGCTGGAATTGGGAGCTCCCAGTAGCGCGTTCCGTCCACCGGTGATCTGCCACATCAAATAGTCCAGGCGAACGTAGGTATTGGCAAATGTTTCTTTGAAGGTCAGATCGCAACGGGAATCGGTGTCATACAAAATGCGGGAACGCGGCACGAGTTCTTCGTACAGACCGGGAGCAGGATTGCCATATCCCGGGGGGAGCATCCCTCCAGCAGGTGGATTGCCGGGAGCAGGATATCCCGGACCAGGCGCAATCCACGGCTCTTGCGCGAAGCAGAGCGCCGGAAGTAGAACTCCCAACGCTAAGACGAAGCGGATTGTCCAAAACTTCATGTCGCCGATCCTGGTCGAGCCTGTCCATCAGGGAAGCCTCACCTTCGTGAACTGGGGTCTCCCAGTCCGGTGGCCCGGAAAAACGGCGGGCAAAAATTGCCGGTCCCATCCAATGGAACCTGGATTCCTGCCTGCCATACTCCAGACCAGCCGCGGAAAGCGGGTGCTCTGTTTCGGTAAGATCGTCGCCAGCCACCTGTTTAAATTAGGGAAACTTTTCCGAACATGACGAATTTATCAGATTTGATGGTCATAACGATTGCACCACCCCCTCCGGCCCCTTTGTACAGAAATGGCCAGGCTGTGACGTCAATTGCTCGGGAACCCGGCACCAACACAGTGCTTTTGCCGGTCTGGATCCCGGGGAGATGTCAAGAAGCCCAAGCCTGACAGCCTGTCGAAAAACAACCGCGCCCTGCCAGACAGAGAATGTCCGGTCCATGTTTCTCAAGATACACGGAACGTCAGAGCCCCAGATTCAGAAGCCCGGATATCTCTGGCTGGGTGTTTTCCAGTCGTCTGTTGCCGGTGACTGTTTGTTCACTGTCGGTCGTTCTCATCCCCACTGATGGCAGTATCACACAATGTGGGGGGAGATTTTTGAGCGCTGGTCCAAGGCAGGTGAACTCTCAACTGGCAGGGAATCCAATTGCCCTTTACAATTCGGGTTGCAAGGAATCGGGGGTCGATGTCTGATACTTCGAATTTGCAATTCCAGACTGGATCAGAATATCCGCCATCCCGGAAGGGTGCCGCGGGAAGGGGGAACGAAGCCTGAAAAGAACAATGCTCGACTCACGAATTCGACTCAAACATGCCTGGCTGGGAGGGATCCTGGCGTTTCTGATTCCCGGCGCCGGACATTTGTATCAGGGGCGGTACTTTAAGGCAGCGGTTTATTTCTGCTGTATTTTAGGACTCTTTTTGACGGGCATGGCCCTGGCGGAATGGCAGGCGGTGCAAGCTCCTCCCAAAAAAGCCCTGGCTTCGGGAAAAGGAGGGGCACTTCTCAAGTATGCTGCCCAGTCCGGAGTCGGACTTCCTGTACTGTTCGCCCTGGTTCAGCGGGAGCGCCTGGAAAGTCCGGAGAATGCCCGAACCACGACCCTGCATTCCAAAATGGTCACTCCCTTTACCGGAACCATCAGCTATCTGGATGAATCTGGCAATCATACCGGCAAGGTGACCGGAACTCTCAGCCTGGCACCGATCAGCGGGCAGTTTGGCAATCAAGGAATTACCGGCGAATTCACGGGAAAATTGGACGATCAGGCAATCACATTTGCCTTGTCCGACCATGTCGAACTGGGCCCACCGATCAGTGCCCGCAAGGAACGTCCCCTGGCTGCAGGACTGGTGCGGGAGCAGAATGGCCGCAAGGAAGAAATCGGCCATCTCTATGGAATGATTCCGAGAGCGTTCTGGAACTGGTTCGAAGTCCCCATGGACGAAGAGGAAGATGAAGATCTGCATCGCCGGTTAGGGAAGTTTCATGAATTGGCCATGGTCTTCACCTGGGTCGCCGGATTGCTGAATGTCCTGGCGATCTGGGATGCGGTGGAAGGTCCCGCCTATGGATTTGGCGATGAAACACTGCCGGCAGGTGGCAAAACTCCCGAAACGGCCTGACCGGCAGCGTCTCCCCGCACTGCCGGTTCCGAAGCTTCCCGGGCCATCGGGACTGACTGAATCTCTCCTTTCCAACTTTTCTTCGAAACATGTTATGAACATTACCTGGTACCTGCTCCCACTGGCCGTCGCCATCAGTCTGGTCTGGAATACCAGCCGGTATGAATCCACAAGCCTGATCCTGAAACGCTCGGGACGAATGTTCATTCAAATCCTGATCTTCATGGCGATCATTCTGGGAGTCCTGGTGGCGCTGTCTTACAACATGTGAAGAACAGGTTGTCTCGAAGCAAACAATAGGGTGGGAATCATGACGACTGCTGTCGAACTCGATAACCATGTCGAACTGCATCTCGAGCAGCTTTCTGTCGATCAGTACCATGCCATGCTCCAGGCGGGAATCCTGGAAGAAGGGGCTCCCGTCGAACTCCTGAACGGCCTGCTGGTACGGAAGGATCGTCGGGATGGGGACGGCACGGGCCAATGGAAGCCCATGCCGGACTCTTCGCGCCCCGGTCATTTTCTCACTTACGACCGCAATCATCTGCTTTCATTTCACCCGCTGACGGTGGAGCAGTACCACGCCATGATTGAAGCCGGCATCCTGCCGGAAGGAGAACCGATCGAACTGCTGAACGGCCTGCTCGTCCGCAAAGATCGCAGGGACAAAACCGGAGACATCATGACGATCGGGCCACGACACGCCACCGCAATCAGCCTGCTTCTGCAGATGCTGACTCAGAAGTTTTCTCGGCAAACGGCTTTCGTTCGTTGCCAGTTGCCGATCACGCTTCGAAGGAATGAGCCCGAGCCGGATCTGGCAGTCGTCTTAGGAAAAATGGATGAATTCAGGGAACGGCATCCCACACCGTTTGACCTCGCGCTGGTGGTTGAAGTGTCCGACCATTCCCTGTCAATCGACCGCAATTACAAGCAGGAAATCTATGCGGAAGCCGGGATCCGCGAATACTGGATCGTGAATCTCGCGGACAACCTCATCGAAATCTATCAGGATCCGCAGCCCGACACACAGACTTATGCCCGACGCAGCGAAGTTCATCCCGGAGAGCTGGTCTCCCTGGACATCTCCGGCCAGATGTATTCCTTTGACGCGGCAGACGTTCTGGTGTGATGGAAAAGAATCCGTTTCGAGAATTCCTTCGCCTTCCTGGTGACATCAATGATCGTCAAAGTGCTCAGCGTGGCTTACATTCATTCCGCAAACGGCCAAAATCTCGCGGAATGGTATGCGAAGACCCTGGGAATCACTGTGAAAACCCAATTTCCAGGCTGGACGCAATGAGAAATGAAAAGAGAAACGATCCCAGAAGTTGCCGGTCTGTGACTTTTAAAAGTTTCTCCGTTTGATTCTCAGCGTCCTCCGCGAACTCTGCGTTTCAAAAAATCGTATTTCCCAAGGGATAGTCATGGATCCTGATGAACTCACCGGACAGATTATCGGAGCTGCAATCAAGGTACATCGTGGCCTTGGACCGGGGCTTCTGGAATCTGCCTATCGAGTCTGTCTGGCATATGAGTTACAAAAGTTAATGTTAAACGTTCAGCAGGAAGTACCAATTCCGGTAATTTATGATGGAATCAAGCTCGAATGTGGATTTCGTGCGGATTTGATTGTTAATGAGATGGTCGTCGTGGAATGCAAGGCAAAGGAACGCCTGCATCCGGTCGATAAATCACAACTTTTATCCCATCTACGGATTATGAATTTACAACTTGGATTGCTCATGAATTTTCACGAAGCAATTCTCAAAAACGGGATCCAGAGAATTGTCAATAATTATTTTCCAAAGAAATGAGAATTGAAACGCAGAGAACGCCAAGTTCGCAGAGAAATGAAAAGAGAAACGATCCCAGAAGTTGCCGGTCGATGGCTTTTAAGAGTTTCTCCGTTTGATTCTCAGCGTCCTCCGCGAACTCTGCGTTTCAAAAATCCTGCTGCCAAGAGTTGTCGAAGAGAAGAGTTTGAAACGCAGAGAACGCCAAGTTCGCAGAGAAATGAAAAAGAGAAATGATTCCAGGAGTTGCCGGTCTGTGACTTTTAAAAGTTTCTCCGTTTGATTCTCAGCGTCCTCCGCGAACTCCGCGTTTCAAGATCCCTGTTTTCAGTACGTTCTTTTGTCATTGATACTCCCCCCATGTCCGATCTTCCGAAACTTTACGATCCCCAGACAGCTCAGGCGAAATGGTTTTCCTTCTGGGAAGAGCATGGCTATTTCAATGCTGATCCGAATCCGGACAAGCCATCACATACCATCATGATTCCGCTTCCGAATGTGACCGGGGCATTGCATATGGGGCATGCACTCAACAGCACGTGCCAGGATCTGATTACCCGCTGGCGGCGGATGCAGGGATACGAGGCCCTGTGGATGCCGGGAACCGACCATGCTGGGATCGCCACGCAGGCGGTGGTCGAACGGCGGATGCTTGAAGAAGAAGGGCTCACCCGGCATGACGTCGGTCGGGAAGCCCTTGTCAATCGCATCTGGCGATGGAAAAACACCTACGAAAAGCGAATTATCGGGCAACTGAAATCGATTGGTGATAGCTGTGACTGGCGGCGAACCCGGTTTACACTGGATGACGTGTGCGCCCGCGCAGTCCGACGCACATTCTTCAAAATGTTCCGCGACGGCTTGATCTATCGCGGAAAACGACTGGTGAACTGGGACGTTCATCTCCAGACCGCCGTCGCTGACGACGAAGTTTTCGAGGAAGAAGTCGCAGGGAATTTCTGGACGTTCAATTATCCGGTCGTTGATGAGCAGGGGACACCGACCGGGGAGTCGATCCGGTTCAGCACCACGCGCCCGGAAACGATGCTGGGGGATACGGCTGTCTGCGTACATCCGACCGATGAACGCTACACAGCCCTGGTCGGCAAAAAAGTCCGTATCCCGGTCAACGGCCGGCTGATTCCCATTATCGCCGATGCCCTGCTGGCAAATAAGGAACTCGGCACCGGAGCGGTGAAAGTCACTCCCGCTCACGATCCGAACGACTATGCCTGCTATCTGCGGAACCCGGAGATCGGAATCATCAATATCCTCAATCCGAACGGGACGCTGAACGAGCATGGCGGCGAATGGCAGGGGATGGACCGGCTGGTTGCCCGGCCGCTGCTGGTGGAACGGATGGCGGAACTGGGACACTTTGAAGGAGTGGAAGACCGTATCATTCCGCTCAAGCACAGCGACCGTTCCAAGACGCCGGTGGAACCGTTTTTAAGCGACCAGTGGTTCGTGAAAATGGACACGCTGGCACAAAACGCGATTGACGCTGTCGAAGATGGCCGCGTCCGGTTCTTTCCCCAACGGTACGCCAAGACCTATATCGACTGGCTGGCGGAGAAACGGGACTGGTGCATCTCAAGACAACTCTGGTGGGGACACCGGATTCCAGTGTGGACGAAAACTTTTGAGACGGAGGACGAAGCAAAACAGGCCGTTGAAAGTCTGCGGCATCCTCGCGATTTTGCAGTGACAAAGTTGTCTGAAGACAATTCGAAGACAGTCCTTCTCTGCACTGATGAACACATTGATGAAACCGATGCTCGTTTCCGCGACGAGTTGGAGAAGCTGGGCTTCGTCCAGGATCCCGACGTTCTCGACACCTGGTTCTCGTCCGCGCTCTGGCCCCATGCCACGCTGGGATGGCCGGACACGGAACACAATCCGCCGCTCGATCCGCAGGAAGTCGCCAGGCAGACGCAGCTTTCTCCCGAAAAGAAAGAGGAACAAGCCGCTTCTTCGCCGGACAATACCGGAAATCAGGTGTTGGACTACTTTTATCCTGGCAGCGTCCTGATTACTTCCCGGGACATCATCACACTCTGGGTCGCGCGGATGGTGCTGACTGGGCTGTATAACATGGGGGATGTGCCCTTCAAACACGTCCATGTGCATCCCAAAATTCTCGACGGCTTCGGGCAGACGATGTCCAAGTCAAAAGGGAACGGCGTCGACCCGGTTGACCTGATCGACAAGTACGGGACTGACGCGGTCCGGTTCACCATTGCTTCCTTTGCCGGAGAAACACAGGATGTCAAGCTCCCCATCAGCTACGAATGTCCGAAGTGCGAAACACTCATTCCGCAGACGCTCAAACATCAGTCGGCGAAACCCGAGGGTGGCCCGAAACCGACCATTCAATGTCCGAAGTGCAAGTTATCGTTTCAGTACACCAGTCCCAATTATGATCCCGATCCGGATGTTCCGGTCGCCCGCATGGTCAGCGAGCGGTTTGAATACGGGCGGAACTTCTGCAACAAGTTCTGGAACGCCGCGCGTTATGCCATGATGAATCTGGCGGACTACACTCCGGGCAAAGTGACCGCGGACCAGTTGCAGCTGGAAGACCATTGGATTCTTTCGCGGCTCTCCACCACCGCCAGCGCTATCAATGAATATCTTGGACGCTACCAGTTTGATGCCGCGACCCGGGCAATTCGAGATTTCACCTGGAACGAATTCTGCGACTGGTACCTGGAGATGGTGAAACCGCGGTTAAGAGAGGAGAGCGGCGAAACAAAAGCAGTTGCTCAGCGGGTCTTGTTGACCGTCCTCGATTCGCTGGTGCGTTTGCTCCAGCCGTTTGCTCCGTTTATCTGCGAAGAACTCTGGCAAAGGTTGCGGGAGATTGCACCGGTGCGTGCCCTTCCGGCAGGAAATGAATCGAAATCCGACAACAATCCGGTTCTGATTCCCCGCGAAGTGGAAGAAGCTGCCATCATCGCCCACTGGCCGGAAATTCCAGCCCAGTGGCAGGACACTTCGCTGGAAAAGCGGTTCGAGCGCTTGCAGGAAACGATTGCCGCCGTGCGAAACGTCCGCTCGATTTATAATATCCCCCCAGGCACTCCCGTGAAATTGTTGATGCGGACCAGTCCGGAAGTCGCTGGAGACATGCGGTCGGTCGTCTCGCAGTTTGACAACCTGGCGAAGGCCGTTCTGGAAGCTGCCGGCGCCGAGGTCGAACGTCCCAGCGGAGCAGCCACGTTTTCACTGGGGGACGCGGATGGATTTATTCCATTATCCGGCCTGATCGATACTGGTGCTGAACTGGAACGGCAGATGAAGGAAGCGGAGAAGATCCGCAAGCACATTGCTGGACATTCCGCTAAGTTGCAGAATGAAAGTTTCGTCACCAAGGCCCCCCCGCACGTGGTGGAACAGATCCGGGACACGCTCGAAGGGCTGAAAAATCAGCTCAAGAGCGTGGAAGAAGTGATCGCCGACCTGAGTTGAACCGCAGCAGAGCTCAGTCTTTGGTGACAATCAGAGATGTTTGCACAAATGAGGCTGTTCCAGGCTGGAGACGTGACACAGATCAAATGGCATTGGAGACAGACCGTCCATCCAGTTGCCCGTAGGTCATGCATCGCATGACGATAGGGGGACATCATTTCAATGCCACGTTTCCGATTAATCAAATGATTCCATCTCTCCCCCGGTTGTGGGGAGCTTTGCCCGAAAAGCCGAGATCAATCCATATCAGAGACCGATGTGCGGACCATCCACAATAAGTTCGCATCAGGGGATCTTGCATTTTTTGTGCAACGTCCCTTTGGGGAGAGAGTCCATCTCAATGCAGTTTGAAGACTGATTTGAAGATGGTCTCTCAACGAAATGGGCTCGCGCCCCCCCCCGCCAGAGCACGTGGTTTATTTCGGCGGATTTTCGCCGAGCGGTTCGTGGCGTTCCGTGATCACGGGACACTGGGGTGCCATTTCCGCGTTCAGTTCCTTGTAAGGGAGCCATTCTTCCGGAAGGTTGTCTTCATGGAAGATTGCGGCGACGGGGCATTCCGGCACGCAGGCTTCGCAGTCAATGCATTCATCCGGATGAATATATAGAATGGCTTCCCCTTCGTAGAAGCATTCAACAGGGCAGACCACGACGCAATCAGTATACTTGCAGTTGAAACAGGGCTCAGCAACGACGTGTGCCATCTCTCTCTCTTCCTTTTGTGGCCTGTCAGGGCTCGATGTTGAGGGGCTTGACGAAACATTCCGGCACGGCCGGTTCGTTCCGCCCGCAACCGAAGTTATTCACGCTGCACAAAATCCTCACATGCTGCGAAAATTCAGAACGTTTTGGAGTAGGGAGGATTTTCGTCTTCCAGAGTCCGTCAATCTCCGCATCCCAGCATTGATCAATCGGCACTCTCTCATCCAGAACCTGAATAGGGATGGCAGGAAACTTGAAATCCGGATCGGGCGGATGCTGCAGACGAGTGCTGATTTCCCCCGACGACGATTCCCGGTGGTGTCTCGTTCGTGAATGAGATCGTGAAAAGACCGAAAAATCTCACTCATGTCGTTTTATGGGTGCTTTCCCGTGCTGTCAAGATGACGGAACAGTCTCTCATTCCTGGCACTGGACAATTGACATTGCGTCTCAGCTGGATGCGGCTTCAATCGGATATTGAGCCTCATTCCAACCGCGCCAGCCCCCGTCCATGGAAATCACGTTTTCATATCCCATCTGCTGCAAGGCATCCGCTGCGAGCGCCGAACGATAGCCGCCGCCACAATACAGAATCAGCGGAGTCCGCGGATCGGGGTATTCCTTTTCGATGTCCCGCTCAATAATTCCTTTGCCCAGATGCCTGGCTCCTGGAATGTGGGCCTTGGCAAATTCACTCTCTTCGCGAACGTCGATCAGATTCAATGTTTCGCCGGCTTGCTGGCGTTGGCGGACCTCCAGCACCGTGCATTCGCGAATGCGCGCCCGGGCCTGGTTGACCAGTTGCAGAAAACGGGGAGCATGTTGACCAGCCATTGCGGGTCCTCCAATCCTGGACGAGGGAATTCTGTTAAGGACTGTATTTCACAATCGATCATTTCTGTTGGAGAATCAAGACTCTCCTGCCGGAAATCGGTTTCTCTGCTCCAGTCATCGGTCTCCGCCAGCGTTGCACAAAAATGCAGGGTTCCCGTCCCGGATCATGGCCTTAACAGCTTGTGGGGGGAGCAGCAACGGGCCGCTTTCAGCGGCAATTTTGGCTGTCATGGGGAAAATTCCTTGTAAGAAGTGCAAAACCCCTCGGCATTTGCCCCCCTTCATCTTGACCCTAATTTTGGATTCTCTTAAAAATTCGCCCCGCAAACAGCCGTTGTTGAATTTTACTCCTCTCACGACAGCGGTCCTCCTCATTCAAATCGCCTCTCAACCTCCTCTCAAATTCAATCAGGAAGTGACAGATGTTTGGACTTCGCACCCATGCCTGGACCGGGATCACCTTGCTGGCCACCACATGCGGCCTGGCAAGCTCCGCTCAGGCCCAGCTTTTTCCCTGGCTCAACTCCTGCAATACCTGCTCGCAGGCTGCCGTCATGCCTGCCCAGGTTGTGGCGGCTCCGGTGATGATGCAGACCGCGGCAGTGAGCGATTGCCCCTGCATGAAACCGGTCACGGAAACCGTGTACCAGGACGTGGCCCGGGTGGAATATCAACCGGTTCAGAAAGTCCAGAAGGTGGCCAAAGTCGTCACCGTCATGGAAGATCAGCCGGTCACGACGTATCAGACCGTGACGGAAGCCCGCACCGTCGATGTCCCGACCACTGTCGCCCAGCAGGTGACGGAGATGCAGAATGTCACCAGCAACCAGAGTTACTGGCAGACCCAGTGGCAGCAGGTCCCGAAGTTCTCGCCATGCACGTATGATTCCCGTCCCGGTCTGCTGGGAGAACTCAACCGGATGGGATATGCCATGCGGAATACGTTCACTCCCAATTATGTGGCCCGCCGTGAATTCGTTCCCAATGTTGTTGCCCACCAGGTGGCGGTGACCCGGACGGTCCAGGTTCCCACGACGCGGCAAGTCACGTACAACGTCAACAAGCTCGTCCCGGTCACAACGACTCAGAAAGTTCCCGTTCAGCGAATGGTCTATGAAGACCAGACCGTCACCGCCATGGTTCCCGTGACCACGACTCAGAAAGTGGCGGTCGGCACCCGCACCCGGATGGTGTATGCCGGCGATCTGAGCACCACCGCTTCCGCCAACTTCGATCCGGTTCCCACCGCTGCCAAACCGAACAGTGCCACGGCCGGAAACGATAAGGGAACGATCCGTCAGCAGTCCGCCACCAGCGATGAAATGCCGATTCGTTATCCCACTCATCAGAAGAGTGTCGAACCGGCTCCCACTCCCGCTCACCAGGCTCCCGTCACGTCCAGCGAATCCGTTCCCACGATCAAAGTCGCCGGAGGATGGCGGGCGACTCGTGGAACATCGGCTGGCCAGCCAGGTGCTGCCCCCGTGCTCTCCGTGGTTCAGAAGTGATGCCGGAGAAGACTGACGAGAGGAGTTGAGGCCCGGCAGAATGACCTGTTTCGCACGGATGCGATGAATGTCACAACGACTGGCACCGAATGGAATCGGTGCCAGTCGTTTTTTTATCCAGGAAGCGGAAAGAGAAACATTCCGTTCCGGCCCAGGGTCAGTGTGCGAAGGCCCAGGTCAGGACATCCGGCAGGACGGATTTGCCATGCTGGCTGGAATGCATTCCCTCGCCGATGATGAACTGGTATGGATATCCCGCATAAGAGAGGGCGGCTGCCATGCGTTCATTGTTCAGGAACCAGTTTCCCAGCGTGTTGTCCAGATCGTTTTTACCGTCCTGAAGAACAACACGAATTTCCCGGCGGGGATTGGTTTTTCGAATCAGTCCGGGGTAGTCATGGGCTGTTTTCCATTGGCTGAACCGGTTGCTCTCCAGTCGAAATCCCTGTTCCTGGTAGACGGGATAAGCATCCACAGGGCGAAAATCGCAATAGCTCCCCACGAAACTGATGACGCGGCGAAACAGGTCGTTGCGATGCCAGGCCGCTGTGAACGCACAACTGGCTCCCGAGGAAGACCCGCAAATCGCATGGTCCCAGGGGTCGGTCGAAATGTTGTATTTTTCCCGGACGATATTCAGGATTTCTTCGTCCAGAAAAGTGGCGAACCGCGGCGTGCAGGTATCGTATTCATCGCTGCGATTTGATCGGCCGGGAGTTCCTTTTGCTGCTGGAAAGGAGCCCGGATTCACGAACAGGGCAATCGTGACGGGAAGTTTCTGTTTGTGAATCAGGTTGTCGAGAACAATGCAGGCATTCCCATCGCCTTTGCAGAATCCCCCGCCGTCGTTGAAAACGATCAGGCTGGCGGGTTTTTCGGGATGCTGTTTGTATTGGGCGGGAACGTAAATCCACCATTGCCGCTGCGCTCCGGGAAAATGGATTTTTGAGACATGGGTTCCCATGTCGGTCAGTTCCCCCTGTGGAACTCCTGCCTGTACTTTGCTGTCGGGATGATTGGGGGGATAGGTCTCGAATCCGAAACGCTGACTTTGTGTCTGCCGCTGGCCGTCGACTTCAAAGCGATAATGACAGGAACTGAAATCCGGAAATCGCTCGGCAGCCACCCACCAGTCGCTGTCATTCAGGCGGATCATTGGCCAGGAGCGTCCCCGTTCCGCGACCACCTTGACGGTCCGTGGTTTTTTCGATCGAAATGCCCAGACGACATCTCCTCCGCCTCCCTCGCGGCGGCCGATCAAATGGGCTCCCGTTTCGGCAGCCAAAGGTTTCTTTTGAAATTGCCGGGACAGGTAATCCTGGAGTGCCTGCAAGGTGGCTGCATCCGGAGCGATTCTGACGCGAGGACTTCCCTGATCGAGTGCTTCATAAGCCTGGTGCGGATTGGTGATTGATCCCGCCCAGGCTGCGGGAGCGCACAGAAGCAGGGCCAGCCCCCAGGCAACCTGTCTGATCGGCGAGAGCAAGTTTCTCTGCCTGCCGGAGGAGGGGTGACGTTTCGAAAAAATGGTCGGCATCAATGTCCTTTCAGTCTGTTTGAGTCGTCGTCAGTCATGAATTGAAGTCTTGCAGCGGGGCTGGAACAGATCGGCTTCGCATCGTCCGCGTTCCGCCCGGAACAGATCGCTTTCATCAAGGGAAACCGCGCTGCGCGGTTACAGCCTGCGCTAAATGTCGCACGTGCGAACGGCTTGCTTCAGTCCGTCCCAGGCATCTCGCGTCGGAATGAATTCCTGGCCGACATAGCCGGAATATCCCATCTCCAGCAGGGCGTTCATCACGCCGGGGTAATGGATTTCCTGCGTATCGTCGAGTTCGCCACGGCCCGGATTTCCAGCGGTATGAATGTGCCCCACATATTCTTTGTGTTCGCGGAGCCGCCGAATCACGTCTCCATCCATGATCTGTACGTGATAGATATCGAAGAGCAACTTGAGATGCGAGGAACCGACTCGTTTGAGAATGTCGATGCAGTAATCGCAGTGGTCTCCCTGATAGCCGGGATGTCCTTTCATGGGATGGGAATTGTCGCGGCTGTTGAGCATTTCCAGGCAGAGCGTCACGTCATGCCGTTCCGCTTCCCCGACAATTTTCTTCAGGCCCGTGACGCAGTTGTCCGCTCCTTCCGCTTTCGAAATTCCGTTTGCCATTCCCGTAAACGTGATCACTCGTTTGCAGCCAAATTCCGCTGCCTGCGAAATCCGTGTTCGCAGGATCTCCAGGCACTGCTCCCATTCTCCAGGATTATTGAACCCGGTTTTGTATCCGTGACTTCCGGCAATGGCGCAGGTCAGGCCATATTTCTTCAGCATGGGCCAGTGTTTGGGATCAATCAATTCAATACTGGGGACTCCGAGGCGAACCGCGACGCGACAAAATGCCTCCACGTCCGGCCAGGCTGGGGCATAACACCAGTGAACCAGAGACTGCCTGATCCTCTTCCGCTGGGCGATGGGAGCATCTGTTTTATCTTTGTCAGCGTGCTGGTTTTCCCCCGCTCCCGCGGCGGCCGCCAGCATCGCCAGTCCGGTGGCCGAGGACTGCATCCAGTGCCGCCGTGTCGATTGCTGATTCGAAAGACTGTGGTCCACTGGGCATCTCCTTATCAATGGAAGAGGGGGTGATCAAGTCACAAAATTGGCCAGGACAGCGGGCGCGGGTGCGTCACATCAATGTTCCAGCCATAAAAATCATCCGTGGGAGGAGACTGGACAAAATCTCCTTCGGGCAACGGATTGGTGATGGTAATCCCTGCCTGGACAAGAAAATTTTGCAGCAGCCGATGCCCCTGCGATGTCAAAACCGATTCCGGATGAAACTGGACTCCCGCCAGCGGCCAGGAGCGATGCTCCAGGGCCATGATTGTTCCATCAGCGGTCCAGGCGGTGACGCGTAAGGAGTCCGGCAGGGTTTCCCGGTCGACGATCAGCGAGTGATAACGTCCCACCAGCATCGGTGACGGGCAACCGGCAAACAGCCTGGTGCCGGTATGTTCGATCAGCGAGGTTTGACCATGAACCGGTTCGCGGGCCCGCTGAATCGTTCCTCCCAGGGCGGCTCCAATTGCCTGATGTCCCAGGCAGACTCCCAGGATCGGAATTTCCGGCCCCAGGTCGCGGACAATATCCATGCAGATTCCCGCTTCCATGGGGGTGCATGGGCCGGGAGAGAGAAGCAAGGCCGCAGGGGCCAGGCGGCGGATTTCCTCGAGGGAAATGGCATCGTTCCGCCGCACGTCCGTTTCGACCCCCAGTTCTTCCAGGTAGCGGGCGAGATTGAAGACGAAGCTGTCGTAATTATCGATCAGGAGAACATGGGCCGCCATGTGTATCCTTTATTGCCTGCGCCCCGGTCGTTGACTGGCAGTCGCTTCGACCGCTTCCAGGACCGTGACAGCCGCTTTGGCCATCAGGTGCAGCACCTGCGGATTGACTCCGACCAGTTGATAACGGTCGATCACTCCGGCAAGTGCCGCTGCACACTCTTCTTCAAGCGCTTCAATCAGTTCCGGATTCATGACAGAACATCTTACTTCAAAGGAAGAATCAATTGCGAAGAGACTGGAATTCCCCGGGAAGAATCGGAGCCGGATTTTGCAGGTCTGACAATCGCTCGAAATTCGATGAGGCTGGATTCTTGAATTCCACAAAGGATCGTCCGGCGATGCAAGATCCGTTGGAGCTTCCATCCTGATCATGACAGATTGAAAGACCGATCGCAGGCAGTCCCCCGAGCCTGTGGCTGCAATTCGGAAATCTGTCAGGACAGCGTGTTCATCCCGCTCTTGAACTTCGAGAAGTATAGAGCAAGCACCATCGCGGATACAGCCAGCCCGATCGGCCGGGTTTGTTCCAGCCGTTATCCAGGTCAGTTACATGGCACAAAATTCTCGATCCACTTCAGAATGGAAATGGAAGAATTTTTATCCCGCTTTCCGGGCTGCGGAAGAACGTTTTTCCCGCGGAGGGGTTTTCCAGCGGCGATGGACCCAGAAATATTGCTCGGGAGAGCGGCGAATGGCCCGTTCGAGGGCGGTTGTGAACCGTTGTGTCAGTTCCTGAACTTCGTCATCCGCTTGAATTTCAGCTGCATCGATGACTTCTTCGCATCCAATTTCAAATTGCGCCCAGCGGGCTTCATCGAAGTCATCCGCCACGCGCCGTCCGTAACCGACGATGACCAGGGCTTTGGCTTCCAGTGCCATTAAGGCGATGGAACGGAACGTGGACGCTGGGCGTCCAAGAAAATTTACAAACACGCCCCGTTTGCCGGCATCCTGATCGCACAGCAGACCCAGGTTGCCGCCAGCCTGCATCAGATCGGCCATGCCTTCCCATCCGCCATTCTTCAGCAGTAACTGATGTCCGGTTTTTTCTCGGGACTTGAGAAACCATTGCTGTAAATAAGGATTGTCCAGTTTTCGGGCGACGATTCCCATCGGAAAACCAAAGATTCCAAAAGTGGCGGTGCTGGCTTCCCAGTTTCCGAAATGTCCCCCTACCATGAAGACCGGGCGTCCGGAATTGAGGGCCCGCACACTTTCCGCACGATTGCGAAAGACGATCACTTCGCGGCAGTTTTCCAGCCGCAGTTTCCGTGGAAACTGAATCATCTCGCCGACCAGCCGGAAAAGATGAACCCACATGCCATAGATCAATTCATCGCTGCGGGCCTGGGAATAGTCGTTTCCCAAGGCATGTCTCAGATTTTCACGCACCAGCGCGGAGCGGTTCAATCGAGCCGGAACCAGAGTCACAATTCCCCAGGCCAGACCTTCCGCCAACCGATTCATCTGCCGGGGAGACAACAGTTCCACAACACAGGCCAGCCCGCGAAAAACCAGGTATTCCACTCGCCAGCGTAATTGTTGAATTGTCATGATGTGCTTCCCTGCCCTGAACTCTCTCGTTCGCAGTCTTCCGAAAGGGGGAGCCCTCCCGCTTTGTGAAGACGGCCCATCCGGGAAATTGACCATTCCGGGAAATTGTTGCCGGAATGCCGTCCGAACGTCAACGGCGGTCTATGGACGAGCTTCGAGTCACGGAAAAAAGGCGTTCAAAAAAGATTTTCTGAGTGATGCCCGTTCTGAAAAGAGCCTTTGACTCAAGAGGGATGATCGAACCGTTTCTGACCGGGGACGGTCATTTATTTGGTCCGTTTGCGAGCCGTCTTCTTCGGAGGAGCGGGAACCTTTTTAGTGACTTTGCGGGCAGCTGCCGGTTTCGCTTTTCCGGAGACAGCCCGTTCAGTTTCCTTTTTGGCGGGTTTTTTGACGGCCACAGTTTTGGAAGGGAGGGCCTTGGCCTTGGCCGGGGCGGCTTTCGTTATTGCCGGCGCGGAAGGGGCCGGCTTGGGCTTTTTCTTTTTCTTCTGTGGATTCTTGAACAACTCCACCAACCGGGCGGCGGCGGTGAAGGGATCGCTCTCGGCTTCGGTTGATGGCGGTTCCGCGAAATGATCCCGCAACGGGGCATCCACGGCGACGCATTTCAGCAGATGGCAGAACTGGACACCGTCCGCTTTTTTCAGTCCGGCCTTGATCTCTTCCGCGGCATGTTCCGCATCGCTTCGAGTATCGGCCAGCCCCAGCCATTGCAGGCACAACAGCATCGACATGTCCACGGGAAGCACATGCGCGCCAAGGATGTGCTGAACCACGTAGTTGCGAACAAATGGAGTCTGGTAAGGAATCTGGGCGAGTTCCTTAACGGCCTGTTCCTGTGTTTTTCGTTTCAGGAACTCCAGGTCGAAGGCGTAATATTTTTCGAAAACGTGTTGCAGGGCTTCGCGAATGCGCAGGGCCTTCCAATCGGCCCCCCGCAAATCCCCCAGGGCGCCTTCAATCTGGGAAACGGAACTGACACGGATTTCGTTCAGATCGAAGAACGGTTCCAGCAACTGGGCATAGCCCGTTTCCGCTTCCGCTTGTCCGACATCTTCCAGGCAGATCGCGAACAGCAGTGTCTCGAATGCGGAGCGGGTTTGTTTCGGCACCGTCCCGCCGTAACGGCGTTTCAATTCGGTGACAAGTTTCTTGAGGATAGTCTGCTTGTCAGCTGCCTTCAGGGATTTGGCGGGCATCGATGCCTCTTGCTCATGCAGGTTCAATTGATCAAGGAATGTAAATTCAAAACAAGGCTGGAAACAAGGGTGTGCCGATGATCTCCCGGGCCGGTGCGGTCTTTCGTTCCGGAGGAATCCAGCGTTTGGGGCCAGTCCGCCCGGTTGGGGAGTTATTCCGTATCGTGGAGAGGATGATCCGCATCCTTGTTGCCGTTGTCGTCTTCTTCTGGTTCTTCGTCCGGTTCCCCTTCCGCGGGCGGGTTCAACTCGCGCAGCAATCGGGAAACTTCGATGCTCTTTTTGATGCCATGATCCACGACGAACGTGAGGACGGGGGTCAACCGGAGTTGAAGTTCATCAGCAATTCGCGATTGAATCCATCCACGGGCCGCTTCCAGCCCTTTCATGGAGAGCTGTTCGGTTTTTTCATCCCCCAGGATGCTGACATAGACTTTCGCGGTTCGCAGGTCCCCCGCAACTTCGGCGTGGAGCACCGTAACATTTTTGACGCGCGGGTCACGCAGTTCAAACAGGATCGCGGAACTGACGACCTGCCGAATTGCCTGGGCGACCTTCGCGGTCCGACGTGATGACATATTGAATCCAGTGCCCGACCAAAAAAACAGCGCGTTAAACCATGCCAGACCACGGGGAGAACCGTCCCTTTCGGGCAGGATTTTGAGTCTGACTGCTCCGCGCATGATCGGAACAGCCATTGATTGCCGCAACAGCAGCGTCTTTTATAACCCGTTCATTCCTGTTTTGAGCCCATTCATTTCTGTTTTGGGATCGGGCCCGATTCTCCCGCGGGAATCATTCGTCGAGAGAGCGTTTCCGTTCTTCGATCCGATAGGCTTCCAGCAGGTCTCCTTCTTTCACATCGTTAAATCCTTCCAGACGGATTCCGCATTCGAATCCTTCCCGGACCTCCTTGACATCGTCTTTTCCGCGTTTCAGCGAGGCAATGCCATAGTGATTCAAGACGGTCTGGTCCCGAATCACGTGCATGCGGTTGTTCCGGTCGATGGTGCCGTTGAGGATGCGGCAACCAGCGACAGTTCCTACCCGGCTGATGGAAAACGTCTGAAGGACCAGTGCCCGACCGGTGGCCACTTCCACTTTTTCCGGTTCCAGCAACCCTTCCAGGGCCTGCCGGATATCGTCCGTGACATTGTAGATGATGCGATACCGGCGGATTTCAACCCCTTCCTGGGCGGCCAGGGTTTCGGCGCGGTCTTCGGCAATCACATGGAAGGCGACAATAATCGCCCCGGTGGAGGCTGCCAGATAAACGTCGCTTTCGTTCACCCCGCCGACACCGGTGTGCAGAATCTTGATGCGAACTTCCGGGTGTTCGAATTTTTCCAGCTCGTGCCGGATCGCTTCCAGAGATCCAGGGGCATCCGCTTTGATGATCAGCGGCAGATCCTTGATTCCTCCCCCCTGGCGGCTAGCGAAGAAATCTTCCAGCGACATGGGGCCTCCCCGTCCGGAGAGGGCAGCCGCCCGTCCGCGGGTCCGGCGTTCTTCGGCGAACTCCCGGGCCTGCTCGATATCCTCCATCACATACAGATGATCTCCGGCCCCGGGAACTTCATCCAGCCCCGCGATTTTGACGGGTGTGGAAGGACCGGCTTCCTGAATTTCCTCGTTGCGATCCGTATACATCGCCCGGACCCGGCCATAAGCGGGACCACACAAAACCAGGTCGCCCACCCGGAGGGTCCCCATTCGGACAATTCCCCAGGCAATTGGTCCCCGGCCTTCATCGCGAAAGGCTTCCAGGCAGACACCATCCGCAGGAACATTCACCGGCGAGCGGTAGTCATTCAGTTCCGCGGTCACCAGCAGTGTTTCCAATAACTTATCGACCCCCGTTCCGACCAGTCCGGAGACGCGAATCACTTCCACGTCGCCTCCCCACTCCGCAGGCAGGATGCCGTGCTGGGAGAGTTCGGTCAGCACGCGCTGTTCATTGATGCCGGGCAGGTCGCACTTGTTCATGGCGACCACGATGGGAACATTGGCGGCCTTGGCGTGGCTGATGCATTCCACGGTCTGGGGCATCACTCCGTCGTCGGCGGCGACAACCAGCACGATGATGTCGGTGACATTCGCTCCGCGAGCCCGCATTTCGCCGAAGGCGGCATGGCCCGGAGTATCGACGAACGTTAACTTCTGGCCTTCGTATTCCACCTGGTAGGCCGCAATATGCTGAGTGATTCCTCCCGCTTCACCCGCGGCGACATTCGTCGTGCGAATGCGGTCGACCAGGGTTGTTTTTCCATGGTCCACATGTCCCAGCACGGTGATGATGGGGGGCCGGGGCGCTGTTTCCACATTGTCTCCCTGAGCTTCCTGCACAAGCCGGCTGGCCAGCACTTCCTCGAAGTCCTGTTCGTGCTGGATTTGCAAATCCACCCCCAGCTCCATGGCAATTTCCAGGGCCACATCTTCGTCCAGCATGTCGTTGATCGTCAGCATTTTCCCTTGCGAAAAGAGAATGGTGAGCAGATCGCGGGCAGGACGGCCAAGTTCTTCCGACAGGCTGCGAACGGTGATGGGGGTGGAAATCGTGGCGGATGTTTTGCGTTCCACCGTCCCCGTGCTGCGACGGTGGCGTTTGACCGTCCTCAGGATCACGCCTTCGTCTTCGTCAGCGCCTCCTTTGGTTTTTGCCCGTTTGCGCCGGCGGGCTTCGCGGGCTTCTTCCAGACCCAGTCCTCGGGAGCCGGGGGCGCCGCCGCTACGGGATTTCGAACCCGGTGTCTTTTCGTCGTCATCGGCAACGACGGGACGGCGCACCGCATCGTCCCGGTTTTTCTTCAGGATTTCGGACAACTTGTTCTTTTTGAGAACATCGCCTGTCAGTTCGATGTCCGGCTTGTGAATCGGTTCATCCGATTTTTTAGCGACAATCGGCTTGAAATTTGGCGTGGCCAGGGATGGAAGTGCCGGTCCCCGTTTTTTCTCGCGGCGAATGGGAGGCGATTCCGGAGGGGTCCGTAACGGCCGGTCTTCCGTGATGCGGACGGACCCGTGCGGTTTCATTTCCCGGATGGGGGAGGATGTTCGGTTCGGATTGACATAATCCGAACGGGTCATCGGGATGATTTTGTCTCCCCCGGGAGCTTCAGCAACCGGGGAATCGGACACAACCGGCGCAGCAGCCGGAGGAGGCGAAGCCACCGATTTGGAACCGGCCCTGGAACTTGGGACCGGAGCGGACGTTTCGGGTTGTCCAGCGACATTTGTGGTTGTTGCCGGCTGTTCTGGCGAGACGGATTCCACAGGAGAAACCGGCACTTCCGCAGGGGGAGAAACGGCTTCCGGAATGGGGGCAACGGGCTGTTCTGGTTCAGCTGGTGCAGGAGGCACAACGGGCGTTTTCGGGGGCTCGATCGGCGCTCCAGCCTCGGGCGCGACAGCTTCGGCGGAATCCTCCTCTGGAGTCTGGGCGGATTCTTTACGCGGGGGTCGCCGAGTTTTCACCTGGGAGGCGAGTGGACCTCCCAGGTCGCGAATTTCCCGGCCTTGCATTTCGCGACGCGGTTCATCACGCAACTGCTCCATGGTCAGGGGCGCAGGCGTGGTTGAGGCTGAGGCTGGCTTGGTTTCCAGCGTTTTCAGATGCTGCATCAGTACGTCGCGCTCGGCGGGAGTGATGCTCGCCAAGGGCGAACTTTTCACGTCCAGACCTGCGTCATTGCAGTGCTGAATCAGATCTTTACTGTCGACACCCAGTTCCTTCGCAAGTGCGAAGATGCGGATTTTCAATCGTCACCCCTCTGGATTTGATCTTCCCTTCGGCCGCGAACCGGGAGGGAAGACATGCTGACCCGTATCAAATCAATCAGTCTGAAATCAACGAGCCCGTTTCTTTTATTGATCCCTGCCAACCCCGGTTTCAGGAAGTCGGCAACTTTGCGTAAGCGAGCTGCGCCGGGTCAGGCCGGTTCTGACTCCGTGTCGGAATTTTCGGAATTCTGGCTGGACGGTCCAGCCTCCGATGCCTCCTCTGCCACCTGGGGATCGGCATCTCCGGTGTTCGTGGAGATTCGGGAGTCTTCTTCCGATGTCGCTGGTGTCTCCTCTGTCTCCGGGACAGCGGAATCACTTTCGTCAGCGGAGGAAACTGTGGCTTCGAGTTGTTCGGTCTGCTCGTCGCCGAGGCGTTCTCCCGTCATGGCGTCCAGTTCGGCAGCCTCACGTTCGACACGTTTGGCGTCCCGCTCAATCGCTTTGCGGCGATCGGTTTCGTGTTCCTCGCGTTCTGCTTCCTTTTCCGCATAGGTCACGACTTCATCAATCTGTTCGGAAGTCAATTCGCTCAGCTGGCTTAAATGATCCGGTTCAATGACCGACAGGTCTTCAAAGCTGAAAAAGCCTTGAGAAACCAGGGCTTCCGCCAGATCGGGCGTAATATGCGGCACCTGGCCGAAAGCAGCCACCGACCGTTCCAGCTGTTCATCGAGTTCATCCTGGGTCATCACTTCGATGTCCCAGCCGACCAGCTTGGAGGCCAGCCGGACGTTCTGCCCTTTTTTTCCAATGGCCAGCGAGAGCTGATCTTCCCGGACCAGTACAATCACCCGGCCCAGCATCTGGCACAGGATCACATCTTCCACTTCCGCTGGTTGCATGGCATTGGGAATCAGCACCTGCAAGGAATCGCTCCAGCGGACAATATCAATTCTTTCGCCATCGAGTTCATCGACGATTGTCTTGATCCGGGATCCGCGGACGCCGACACAGGCGCCAACGCAGTCAATATTGTTGTCGAAGCAGGAGACCGCCACCTTAGAGCGATAGCCCGCTTCCCGGGCCAGCGACCGGACTTCGATAATTCGTTCGGAAACTTCCGGAATTTCGACTTCGAACAACCGCCGGACCAGTTCCGGATGCGTACGGGACAGGACCACTTTGATACGGCTTCCCGCTTTGCGAACTTCCAGCACAATGGCCCGGACACGGTCTCCCACGCGATGGGATTCTCCAGGAATCTGTTCGCTGCGGGGCAGAATGGCTTCCACTTTTCCCAGGTTGACGGAGGCGACGCCGTGATCGACACGAACCACGGTTCCGTTGACCAGGTGGGTGCGGAGTTCGCTGAATTCGTCGTACAGAGCATCCCGTTCCGCTTCGCGGATTTTCTGAATCATGACCTGCTTGGCAGTCTGGGCGGCAATTCGTCCCAGCAGATCTCCCAGTTCTTCGGGAGGGAGTTCCGCCCCGTCCAGGGTGGCGCTGGCATCTCCCGATTCCCGATGGATGGAGATGACAATTTCCTGGTCTTCGCCGTAATGCTTGCGTGCCGCGGAAAGAATTGCAGCTTCGATCCCGCTAAAGACAATTTCCTTATCGATGCCTTTATCGCGATGGATGGCGTCAACAATGCGAAGAACCTCAGTGCCATTCATGTGCGTCTACTGTCAACGTTTAGGTGAAAAAAAAGAGCGGGCCCAAAGTCCCACTCGTCGCCACGTCACCTGGAAAACCGGCCACGTCCCCCAGCGATCCAGGATTCGAAAATCCCGGCCACCGTTGGATGTCGAGCACCGGCCGCTGTCAACGCCAATGCCTACATGACACGCCTCTCAGCTATTCCAGCCGCAGCCGGACAGGTTTCGTAAAATCGACGTCTGGCTCTCATGAGCCGACCATTAACAATAAGAGTCCTGTACGGATGTGTCAAGAATCACGAGGTTTCCGTCTTTCAGGATGTCACGGGTTTCGACCGGCTTCAACGACACTCCGAAGAGGCAAAAAGTGACCGAAAGAAGTGACCTGCGAACCAGACAGTCAGGATCCATGAACTTGTAACTCATTTCAGAAAAATATCTTACAGGAAATATTCGCTCCTGAAAAAATAAAAATTGGCCCGGATGCCACTGAGCAACCGGGCCGTGAGGGAAAGGGCTTCAGCCGGATTGAAGAGTTTTTAGTGCCGCGAACAAAACTCTCTTAAGGAGGAATTTTTCAGTCCGCGGGCCGGGACGTGACAGGTTTCATGAGGGGGTTCTAATAAATCCCTAATGCTCCCTGGAATTCCTGAGCCAGGTTCCGGCGAATCCCTCCCTGGGCGTCGTATCGAGCCACCCAGTAGTTCAATTCTGCCGGAGTGGGGTTCCGTCCGATCAGCATCTGATGCATCCGCTCAATGTAAACTCGCTTGTCGGCGTCACAACGATTGAAGAAGTTCTCGTTGGCGAGCAGGCTCAGTTGAATCTGGGCCATGGACTGTCCCTGGCGCAGCGCCCCCATGTAGGCGACCAACTCACGGTCCGAAGGATTGCGTCCGATGTAATCGTTGAACCACTTCACGATTTGTGCGATCTGGGCCTCTTCACCTAACTGCACCTGGGGGGCATTCGGATAAGGACCGGTACTCTGCTGAACCTGGTCCAGCAACAGCGAAACGGTTCGGACCCCTCCGTTTTGTGCCTGAATCGGCTGCAACTGGGAAGTGCGATAGACTTCGCGACCATTCACCAGAACGCTGGCATAGACAGCATACCGGCCCGTTGGAGTGATATGTGCGGGATCGTAGTCGAGGTTGAAGGGAATCGGGTATTGAGTGATCTTGTCCACCTGCGTACTGGCGAATGTAATCGGATTGGCATTGTTCCCGACCATCTCTTTCAGCTCGATATTCACAGTGGCATTGGCTGGCAGATTCTGGCGATTCTGCAATGCCACGGATCCGTTCAAGGTCGAAAGCCTGGAGTCCAGCTGGACCGGAACATTGATCAGCTTGCCGTCACGATTGTTCTGAACGAGGAGCGTCACCCAGCCATTGGAGTCCGCGGAACGATCAAATTCGCTGGCGCAATCGAAAAGCTGCCCATTGACGTAGCCGACCTGATACCCGTTAACGGCAATAATCACATCATTTGCTTCCAGCCCAGCCCGATTGGCTGCTCCGCCATTCACGACATCATAAATCACCACGCCGGTATCCGAATCTTTGGAATAGACTCCCAGCCGCCACTTCTTGAGTTGCGTATTCCCGTTTCCAGCGGGAGGGGCGTAATTCGGCTGTGTCGGAGCCGTCACCCGCGTCCGACTGGGATCGTTTGGATTGGGATAGGCGACGGGATTCGGGTTGGGAACGACAGGATTGACTGTCGGATTAATGGCGGGGTTACTGCCGGGATAGACGGGATAAGTCAAATTGGGATTAAAAAACGGATCGGTCGTCGTTCCGAGCCCGTTGTTATAAAAACCCTGTCCGGGAAGCAGGCTGGGGTTGTACAGATTGCTTTTGGGGGTTGCCGTCGCGGGGGTTGTCCCGCGGGATGTGTCCACGGCCTGTGCCATCTGGCAGGGTCCGGCCACAATGACGCCGGCCAGCAGCGTGGCGGCAAATGAAATCCGTTTCATGAATCAGCTCCTGGATCACATGATTTGTATGCCCACCGTGAGCGCTGACCCGGCAGCCCTGGCGATAGCAGGGCCGAAATACCGTTCATTGATCACCGAGAGCGGAATGGAAGTGTCAGACTCTCAACTCTGGCCCATCATGCGACCACGATGATGAGACCGTCGGGGTTTGCCCGCAAACTCTTAACAAAGGCTGTCGAAATGATGACGACTTGAATTCCGGAAAAAGACGGGGGAATTTAGATTTTCCCCCCGAACTCACTCAGGAATAACAGATCGTGAACGCAATTTATTTCAGTGGTCTGACCACTCTGTCCTGACAAGTTTCTGAACAGCATCCGCAGGCTTGTTGGCCTGCTCGGTCCAGATTCCTCAACCTGTCAATTCAGGTTGGAAGCTCCACTAGACCAGTTTGGTCTTTGTTCTATCACGCTCGGCCTTGAATTCCTTGTCTTTCACCAGGATCCGCGTGATAGATCATTTGCAACTCCGCTCTAGTTCAGGATCCGCAAGTCCACGGCATCCAGTGCGATTTGCGCTGCACGGGCTGGAACCGGAACAAATCCGGCCAGAATCACATCCTGCTGCCCTTTCTGGCTGAAAATGAATTTCAGAAATTCGCGATCAATCGCGGAGAGTTGCTTCTGCGGCGCCCGGTTGATCACAACCTGCAATGGCCGCACCAGCGGATAACCTGCTTCGTGAATGCTGACCGCAGGGTCTTCATCCCGTATCTTCAGGCTGATCACTTTCACTTCCGGAGTGGCAAAGGTGGAACCACCAAACCCGATTGCCCCCGGATTGGCCGCCACAGCTTTCACCAGATCAACGTTGCTCACATGATTATGAACGCCATCGCGGAACTCTCCGTTTCCTAGAATGGCTGCCTGAAAAAAGATTTGTGACCCGGTTTCGTCCCGCCGGACTTCGCAGTTGATCGGCATGGCGGCATATTTGCCGGCGGCTCCCAGGTCGCCCCAGGTGGTTGCGGTTTTCGAAGCGCCCCGCTTGAGAGACTTCGAGAAAATGGCGTCCAGTTGCGCGAGCGTCAGCGAATCTACCGGATTGTCCTTGTGAACGTAGATGGCGATGGGTTCCAGGGCCGGAGTGACGACTGTGGGCAGATAGCCGAACTTGTCGTGAAACGCCTTCACTTCTTCTTCGGTGATGGACCGGCTCAGCAATCCGAATGTGGATTCACCGCTCATGACGGATTGCACCGCCTGCGAGGAGCCTTTGGGGTCAATTTTGACCTGCACCTCGGGATACAATTTCTGAAAATTATCGGCCCAGACGGCTCCCAGTTGGGACATCGTGTAAGAGCCGATCATCACCACGTTTCCCTTGACTCCTTCGGCGCGGGGATAAATGGGCAGGCCCGGATCGACTCCGGTCTGGGCCATTGCGGAACTCGCCATCAGCAACAAGGCCAGGCCCAGGTACGATTTCATTCCAAAAACCTTCATTCAGCATTCCCTCCTTGGGTCTTCAATAATGCATTCACATCGAATGGGCCGCGTCCTGCCACGCGGGAAACGATTTCATTCATGCCAGGACAAGTTGCCCGGACTTCGACAAGAGCAACTTGCCCCCTGCTGCACAAACAGGCCCGAATCCCGATTCATCAATGGCATTCGAGGTTGCTGTTTCCCCCGAGGAAGACATACCTGGGGCCCAGCGTGAAACGGAGACTATAGGAAGATCGGCAATTTTTGCTCAAGATGAGTTTTTTTGTCCCCTGTTCTGAAAGCCCGGGATGGAGGGATATCGCATCTTGCCGTGATTCCAATGATGGGATAGCATTTCTCAATCATCGAAAATTTCTCTGCGGGGACAGGTTCGTTTCTGACGGTGACGATGGCCACGGGATGGATGGTCGGAGATTGTCTTGTCAGGTCGTGCGTGTGAACGGTGGAGGGGGGGCGGCACTCAAGGCTGGTCCCGGAGTCTGATTCCGCGTCCGGATCAGGATCCCGGTGGTGACTTGACACTGGATGTCCGAATTTAAAACTGACCTCGCTGCATTTGTTTTTGAGAATCCTGGAATTCCCGGCAACGGCATCGTGGCAACTCACAGGCGATAAGCATGGCATCAATCGACGCGACTGGAGTGAGACGGTTTGCCGCAGTGGCCCTGCTGCTGTTGGGGCTGTCCACCGCATTCGCCCAAACCCTGGCATCCGCGGATCCCGCCGATCAGGAAACAGCGAAACTCGTGGCCCGGATGATTCCCAAATTTCATCTCAGCCGCGGCGATATCAACGACAAGATTTCCAGTATGCTGCTGGACGGCTTTTTGAAGGATCTTGATTCGCAGAAGCTGTACTTTTTGAAGTCCGATGTGGACGAGTTCGAATCGCATCGCACCACGCTGGACGATGAAATCAAGGCGGGCAATGTCGATTTTGCCTACCTGGTGTTCAATCGTTACAAGCAGCGTCTGGATGCCCAGATGGCGGTGGCCCATAAGTTCGTGGCGGCCCCGCACGACTTCACCATCGACGAATACATTGAAACGGACCCGAAAAAACTGGTCTGGGCAGCCAGCCAGGAAGATCTGAATGAACGATGGCGAAAACGGGTCAAATTCGACCTGTTGCAGTTCATGCTGGACGGAAAGACGGATGAAGAAGCCCGCGACCGGCTCAACAAGCGGTATCGCAATAACCAACTGCTGGTGGACCAGTATTCGCCCGGCGAAGAACTCGAAATCTATCTGACGGCCCTGTCGCAGTGTTTCGACCCGCATTCGACCTACATGTCCCCGCATAGCTGGGAAGACTTTGAAATTCAGATGCGGCTGAGCCTGGACGGGATCGGGGCGGCGCTGCGGGCGGACGATGGCTTTACCGTGGTCGCCAGCATCGTTCCGGGAGGAGCGGCCGCTGAAGATGGAAATCTGAAAGTCAACGACAAAATCATCGGCGTCGGCCAGGGGACCGATGGGGAAATCGAAGACATCTTCGAAATGAAACTCAGCGACGTCGTGCGCAAAATCCGGGGGCCACGGGGAACGGTCGTCCGCCTGGAGATCAAGCCCGAAAATGGTACGGAAAAGAAAATCATCACCCTTACCCGCAAGAAAATTGAACTCAATGATTCGGAAGTCAAAGGGGAAGTGATCGACTGCTTCCAGCGGCTGGGGCGGCCCGGAAAAATCGGTGTGATCAGCCTGCCGTCGTTTTATCGCGATTTCGCGGGAGCTCAGGGAGGAGGCCAATTCAAGAGCGCCGCGGTGGATGTGGGGGCTGTGCTGGACCAGTTTGCCAAAGAGAATGTTGACGTCGTCATTGTTGACCTGCGCAACAATGGCGGGGGTGCCTTGACGGAAGCGATTGAAGTTTCCGGGCACTTCATCGACAAGGGGCCCGTGGTGCAGGTGAAGGAACCCAGCGGATTTATCCAGGCCCTGGACGACCGGGAACCAGGAATCAAGTATGGCGGACCGCTTGTATTGCTCGATAATCGTCTGGCGGCCTCGGCGTCCGAAATTTTCGCGGGAGTCATCAAGGATTATCACCGTGGAATTATCGTGGGGGATACCACCACGCATGGCAAAGGGACCGTTCAGAATCTGATGGACGTGGCCCCTGGACAACTCTTTTCCCGCGTGAGATCGGGAGATCGCGGCAAGCTCAAGCTGACCATTCAGCAGTTCTATCGCGTGAACGGAGACAGCACCCAGGATCATGGAGTCCGATCGGATATCGTCCTTCCGTCGATGATCGACCATTTCGATCTTGGCGAATCTTTCCTGGATAATGCCGTTCCGTTTGACCAGGTGCCTGCCGTGAAGTATTCCGAAGGCCGAATGGTCAATCCGGAGATTGTGGCGGACTTGCAGAAGAAGAGTGAAGCCCGTGTGGCGAAGGATCCGGAGTTCCAGAAACTCAACAAGTCCATCCAGCGTTATCTCGCTCGGAAAGGAAAAACCCAGCTGACTCTTAATGAAGAGCAGGCAAAAAAAGAACGGGGCGAAGACGAAGTCGCCAAGAAAGAAACGGAACCCGCTTCGGACGAAGATGGAGCCATTCCCAAGCCGGGCGAACCGATCTTCCCGAAACGATTTTATGAAGACGAAGTGCTGAACATCGCCTTGGATTATCTTGCCGATCTTCAGAGCCAGATGGCCACTACCAAAGTCAAAAACTGATTCTGCAAACCGGCGCTGCGATGCGGGGCAACTGCGTCTGAGAGCAACAGCCGGTCGGAGTTCGTGTCCATCTTCATCAAATCAGAAAGCCGGACGTTCAGGCGTCCGGCTTTCCGCATTCAAAGACAGTTCACAACAGGGCTGCCACAGGTGTCATTGCCTTTTCCCAACCGGCCTGGTCAAGGCATCGCCATTTTCATTGGATGCCGGGAAGGAAAGGTTCCGGCCGAACCGTACGTCTGGAAGAATGTGACCCTCCATACGGTTTGAGCAGGGGTTTTGCGTTCCGGCAATTCATCCCGCAGCAATTCATTCCGCGAAACGGGCAATGCCCAGGCACAGGAAAAAAGCAGGCTGCTTTACTTCTTCAATTCCTGTTCGAGTCGCTGGACTTCCTCGCAGAGCGATTTAACCTGCTTTTGCAGTGCCGCGAGGTCAGCATGGAGCATTTCAATGTCCGCGCTGCGATGAGAAGGAAGAATCATGCCCGGGCCGACGACCTGGGCTCCCGGGGGCAGCACTCCGGCCGGAAGTCTTTCCGTAACGGATGGGATGGGGTTGGAGGGTGCAAAATCTTCCGGGGTGGCTTCTGCTGGAATGACGGTTATATCCACCGGAGATTTGTCCCGAAGAATGGTGAGAGTCAAGGGAGCCCCTTTCCCTTCGTTGACCATGCGAACAACATCTCCGGGCTGGTTGACCGGTTTTCCATTGATCTTCAGCAGCAGATCATATTGTTTGATGCCGGCCTCGGCGGCAGGCTTTCCGTCGAGGACATGGGCCACGACCAGCCCGCAACGATCATCGATTCCCAGCCGTTTATGGAGCCCCGCGGGAATTGTTTTGAGTTCCACGCCGATGAAATAACGCTCTTTCGTGGCGAGTTCCCCGAGAGCATTGAGATAGTCCGCGTCCGTGGCGGACAACGGAGTTCCCAGGCGCCGTTGTGGAGGAGGAAACGTTTGCAGCAACTTCTTTTCTCCGGACGGCAGCAGGAGAAACATGCGGAATCCACCCGTTAATGGGTCTCGTTCCAGAAATGTCTGCGTCGATGGCGTCTGCAACGTTTCCGGCGGCGTTGATGGCGTGCCAGAAGTCTCCTGGGCGATGAGCACCGCTCTGAGCCCTCCACACAGAAGCCCGCCGGACAAAAGTGTTCCGTACAGAAATGGACGTGATTTCAAAAACCGGACCATGATCGTCACCCCTCTCCACAGGTTGTCCCGGCCATTGCCGGGAAATGAAATCACTGGATGGCATGACGGACCTGCATGGTTTCCGTGGGGACCAGGATTTCCCGGCCATCATGCAATCGGGCCCGATACCAGTGGTGCTGATGATCGACCCGCATTCCCTGTGATTCCAGCATCTGATGCAATTCGGGAGGAAGTTCCGACATGAGTGGTTGTTCTCCACGCTGTTGCAGCGACTGCCATTGCTCCGGGGAATAAACCGGAACCGCAACCGAATCGACATTCCGGTCGCCAGGTTCCATCAACCGGACATTCATCACCGGGACATGTGGTTGCGGCCGGGACATTTGTTCGGGCAGACCATTTCCGAAAGTCGGTAATTCCGTCCGGGGAACGTCATCGAGCTGAACGAGGCGTTCATCGGTCGGAGAATCGGTTGGCATCAGGAAATGGCCCCCGACTCCGACCAGCATTCCCACCATCAGGGATGCGGCAATCGAAAACCAGGGACGGACCGGACGGTGCAGCCAGTGCGAATTTTTGACAGCCGGAACCATTGGCTCAGAAAAATCCGTCGAAGCGGGACGGGCCAGTTGAAAAGATTTCAGTTCATTGCTGCCGGCATCTTCCGCAAAGACGTTTGCGAAGACTTGATGTTCGACAAACGACAAGGCCAGCGTTTTCCAGTTTTCCATCGATCCCTGCTGATCGAGTTGTGAGAGGAGTTCCGAACGTTCATGGTCGGTCAGCTCTCCATCGACACAACGCTGGAGCATGATTTCATTAATGGAATGTGTCATGTCACTTCTTCCACATGCGCCTGCTTGAGCAGTTGGCGCAGTTCTTTTTTGGCTTTTAACAGGCGATGTTCCACAGTATGGACCGTGACTCCCAGATGGGTGGCCAGTTGCTGATAAGTCCAGTTTTCGGAATATTTCAGCATAAGGATTTCGCGATCAATTTCCCGCAGCCCCTCCAAGGCTTTTTTGACGGCCTGCCGATGCTCGCGTCCCAGGAGCCAATGCAGGGGGTTTTCCGCCTGCTGACCGCTGGCTTCCACTGTTTCTACCGGTGTTGATTCAACATGTCTCCGCAATCGCCCCATTTTGCGGCGATACAGATAGGCCTGGCGAATGGCCACCTGGTACAGCCATGCCCCTAACCGTCCCGCTTCCCGGGGTCTCAATTCCGGGCGGCTGATGGCCAGCCCAATTTCTTGCATCAGGTCATCCACGACATCTTTGTCCCCTACCCGGTTGAACAGAACCCGCCGTAGCCATGGTTCGTTCTGCTTCAACCCCGCGAGCCAGTCATAAGGCTCCACGGCCACTTCATCTGGCGCAGATGAGGGAGTGTCGATGGACATGTCACAAGAGTCTGTTGCCGTGAAGAAGCGTTTCCGGGTGAGATTTTACGATTTTTTGAAATTGGCGGGAGCACAAAATTTCATGATCCATCTTAACAGACAGTGGTCATTTGAGCACGTTTGTTCTTCAGAATGAGCGGGGCCTGCCTGCAATTGACAGCATCCCCCCCCCGCCTAGAATGAAATCAGATGGCTGTACGACAGATTTCTTACGTAAAACGCTGAGAAAATCGAATGTCATCGAAGTCGAGAAATTTTTGCCGGGTTTTCAGAGACGTGAGAAGGTGGCACTGTGAAGAAATGTTTGAAATGTACGAAGCAGGCCACTCTGCATATCACGGAACTGAAGGGGGGAAAATCCGTCTCGCTGCATTTGTGTGAGACCTGTGCCCAGGAATATCTGAACACCGTGGAAGTCGGCGGAATTCCCGATGAGTACGGAGAAACTTATTCCGCTCCGCCAAAAGAGAGCGACGCTGAAGATGATGTTCCGGACGCCGGAGCAAAAGCCTGTCCTTATTGTGGAATTACGTTCAAGCAGTTCCGCAGCCAGGGGCGGCTGGGATGTCCTCGCGATTACGAAGTCTTCCATAACGAACTCGTCCCACTACTGGAAAGCATTCACGGAGAGACGCAGCACGTGGGCAAATTCCCACCGAAAGTTTCCGAAAACAGCCGTCGGCAGCATGAACTGATTCGCCTGAAAAATGAGTTGAAATCGGCGGTGGATGAAGAACGCTACGAAGTCGCGGCCAAAGTGCGCGATCAGATCCAGGCTCTCGAATCCGAATTGAAAGCCAGTTGACACTGTCGCGAGTCAGCGAGAGCAACGCTGTTTCCAACAGACAGATCTTCATTTGAAAAACTCTTCCCAAACAGGCCGCGATCCATTCGCGGACAGGAAAACCTGTTGATTGGAACAGCTTTGTTCGCAGCTCTTTTTTGTTCGCAGTTCTCGAGCGGAGTTGCGAATGGTATCTCACGCAGATCCTGGTGAAAGACAAGGAATTCAAGGCCGAGCGTGATCGAACAAAGACCAAGCTGATCTAAATAATCTGGTCTAGATAATACCGTGCAGCGGTCCCCCCGCAGCTGCCAGTTGATCGACCCGGCGCGTTACTTGCGGATCTTCCATCAGCGGCGGAGCATGATGGGGCTTTCGTCTCGCATCGATTACCAGAGACCCCAGGCACCCCCAATGCTTCGCCTCCACAAATGAATCGATGCCATCGATATCTCGGGCGGGATTGGAACGGGTAAATGTCGTCCACAAAAAATTGTTGAGCGTGCGAGCGGAAAATTCCGCATCATCAACAAGCACGCACAACGGAAATGGTCGTAATGCGGAGAGTGCCTTGCTTTCCCGGCAAAAACGAACCAGAACGTCATCCCCCAGCTTCCGGCAAGCGGGAGCCTGAATCACAATGATCCCGGGAAGGATGATGCGCGGGTTGTGAAAATCTTTGGGAAGATGAAAATTTGCGGGAATTTCCGCGGGAAGGGAACGCTGAACCGGACCGGCACACGCAATAACGACTTTGGATCCGGCATTCAGTCCGTCGCCGGAATAGTCGAGCGTGTCGATCGTCGTTTTTGTCTGAAAATGCAGATCCCGCGACCAGTCCACCCGGCGGAGAACATGCTGAAAAAAACGGGAGATGTCATGCGGATCGAGTTGTGGATCATCTTCTTCCGCCGCAATCACCAGGTATTTCGCCAACGATAACTGGCCCTGCCCCAGAATCGCATTGGCCTGGGTGAGAATCTCCTGCGGCTGGCGCCGGGCGGCATAAGGGACATAGCGTTCGCTGCCGATGGCTAATAGCAAAGGATGTACTCCCGCAGCATCAACGGCATGGACGGCGCGGACACCGGGCAGGACCGAGGGAATGGCGGGACCAGTGATCTCATGGATGATTTCTCCGAAAGAAGTGTCTTCCTGGGGAGGCCGTCCGACAACCGTAAACGGCCAGACAGCATCCTTTCGATGCCAGACTCGGGTCACATTCAACACCGGGAAATCGTGCTGGAGACTGTAGTACCCAAGATGATCGCCAAACGGGCCTTCGGGGAGAAGATGTTCGGGATCAATGGTTCCGGACAGGCAGAAATCGGCTTCCGCCAGTAACGGGAGGTGGCCCGGTTGACGAACCAGCCCCATTCGATGTCCCGCCAGCGCGCCGGCAAAAGTCAATTCGGAAAGTCCCTCCGGCAACGGCATCACCGCAGCGAGAATCATCGCGGGAGGACCACCGATAAAGACATTGACTTTCAGCGGTTCCCCCTTGCGAATGGCCGCGGCATGATGAACGCCAATGCTTCGATGAATCTGGTAATGCAGCCCGACCTGATGATTCGGCTGATAGCGATTTCCCGAAAGTTGGATGCGATACATTCCGAGGTTCGATTTCTGCCAGCCAGGGGCATCGGGGTGCTCGGAATAAACTTCGGGAAGGGTGATGAATGGTCCGCCATCTTCTGGCCAGGAGGTCAGTTGAGGAAGCTGATCGAGTTGCGTCTGACAGGCCGTGATTGGTCCGGACCGCAGGTATTTCGGCTGCATGGCCCAGGCTGTGGGGAATGCGCGGAGATATCTCCAGGGGGATTGCAATGCCCGCGCGGGGTCGATCTTCAGTTCCACAAGGCGGTGAACAAGGTCCAGCGTCTCCCGAAAAAGAAACCGTGTTCTTTCCATGGTTCCAAACAGGTTGCTGACCATGGGAAAGCGGCATCCGGTCACATTGTCAAAAAGCAGCGCCGGCCCGCCTGCCTGATAGACCCGGCGTTGAATCTCCGCAGCTTCCAGATGCGGACTGATCGGCTGCGAAATGCGAATGAGCTGGCACGAAGCTTCCAGGTCGGAAATGCACTGCTGAAGATTGCGATACCCCATGACGAAAGACCTGGAATTTTCAAAGAGAACGAGAACATCACCGGATGTGGAACAGATGGACTGTTCCCGGGAATTTGAACATTGTAAGCAGAGCGGAGAATCGCGAGTAATCCAGTGGGAATTGGTGATTTTTGAACTGGCACTGTGTTTAGAATTTCGTTATGTAGAGTCTGCCGTGTGGACTATGGATGATTCATGAGGGTTCGTCCAGCAGCCCCTGCTTTTTGCACAAAGTCCCCTGGGTCCGTCACGGAACCGGGCTTGGCGAAACTTGATTTTCCGAAGAAAATCAAGGAACAAATCCCCTCGTTCATGTTCTCCCTTCTCTCAGTGTGATTGTCGTTATGGAAAACTGGAATCTCTTGTTCGACATTGTCACGTTACTGGGGGGCTGTATCTGCGTGGGAGGGTTATTCGCGAGATTTGGCCAGAGTCCCATTGTGGGCTATCTGCTGGCGGGAATGTTTCTGGGAGGGCCTGGAAGCCTGCATGTCATCCATACGGAAGAGACGATCGAACAGATTTCCGAGTTGGGTGTCACCCTGCTCTTGTTTAGCCTGGGGCTGGAGTTTTCCTTTGGACGGCTGCGTTCGCTGGGAGTGCGGACGTTGGGCTCTGGAGCCCTTCAAGTGCTTCTGACAACAATGTGCGCGGGGGCGATTGCGATTCCCTTTGCTCATAATGTGAATGAAGGATTGGCCATTGGGGCCATGGTCTCTTTGAGCAGCACCGCTTGCGTGCTGCGTGTTCTCATGGAACGGGCCGAGCTCGAAACTCCGCATGGACGCAATACGCTGGCAATTCTCCTGGTGCAGGACGTCGCGGTCGTGCCGCTGGCGATTCTGATGACCGTTCTTGCCCAGGGAGGTTCGACGATGGACATCACCATGGATGTCGGACGTATTCTCCTGACGGCCGCCGGCCTGGTTGCCGGGTTGTATCTCGCTTTGAACCTGATCGCTGTCCGGGTTTTCGGTACCCTCACGCTGGAACGTAACCGGGAACTGACGATGGTGCTGGCAGTGGTCGTCGGCCTGGGATCGGCCTGTCTGGCAAACTGGGCTGGCGTTTCTCCTTCTTTAGGGGCGTTTATCGCGGGGATGTTTCTGGGAAGCTCCAAATTCGCGTCGCAGATTCGCGCCGATGTCTCTTCATTACGGACCGTCCTGTTGACATTGTTTTTCGGTGCTGCGGGAATGATGGGGGATCCTGTCTGGCTGGCGAAACACTTTCCGCTGGTGCTGTGTGTGACGGCGTTGATTATCACCGTGAAAACGGGGCTCATCTGGGGGATCCTGAAGAACCTGGGACAGCCCAGCCATGTCGCGATTGCCACGGGGCTTTGTCTGGCGCAGATCGGAGAATTCGCGTTCGTGCTGGGGAATATCGGTCTGCAAAACGGCGTGTTGGCGGAACAGACGTTCAAACTCATGGTCTCCGCCACAATCGCCACGTTGTTCATCAGTCCGTACCTGGTTCCCAATGCCTTGCGGATTGGCGGCTTTCTGGCTCGGCGGACCGGAAGAGGCTTTAGCGGGCAACCGGTCAGCAAGGGGGAAAGCGTGGAAGGGCCGGACGTTCTCATTGTCGGATTTGGTCCTTCGGGACAACTGGCCGCGCAGCCGTTTCTGGGCCGTCCGGAAAGTGTGCATGTGGTCGATCTCAGCCGCCGGTGCCTGAAAAAAGCGAATGAATTCGGTTTCATCGCCCATCTGGGAGACGCAGCCCAGGCAGAGATTCTGGAGCATGTCCATGTCTCCTCCGCGAAAGTTGTGGTGATCACGATTCCCGATCATGAAGGATCGTTTCGGATCCTCAACGAAATTCGCCGTCTGGCCCCTCATGCCCATGTCATCGTCCGCAGCCGGCACCAGCGTTACACGTTGGAATACGATGCCGCTGGCGCCAATGCGGTTGTGGGAGATGAAGAAGAGGTTGGAGCGGCCCTTGGACAGGAAATTCACAAATGGCTCGGCTCGCGCCCGGACGGCAGCGATTTTCCGGTCGTCCATGCCAAAGCCGGGTAATCCTCTCGCCATTCCTGTGTCCCGTAGACGCCCTGAGTGTTCGCAGGCTTGGCCAACCTGTCGGTGTCGCGTTCCCTGAATTCATAATTCTGGATGATAAGCACCATGAAACCGCGTTGATCACGTATCATTCCCGTTTGTCACGGAGAAACGATGCGTTTTGATATGAGAGGTATCCGGCATGGAAACTTACAATTATCTGATCGTTGGTGGCGGGATGACAGCCGCTGCTGCAATTCAAAGTATCCGCGAAGTGGACCGTAACGGCTCGATTGGCCTCATCTGCGATGAATCACAGCCACCTTATAACCGCCCGCTGTTATCCAAAGGACTCTGGAAAGGTAAACCCAGGGAAAGTATCTGGCGTGATATCGATGGGCTGAACGTGACGCTGCACCTGGGGCGGAAAGTGCGGCATCTGGACGCGGCGGACAGACATGTTATCGACGACCAGGGGACGGTTTATCTTTTCGAGAAGCTGCTCCTCGCAACCGGGGCGACTCCCCGCCGACTCCCCTTTGGCGGGGAGCAGATCATCTACTTCCGGACACTGGGTGATTATGATCGGCTGCATGCTCTGACTGAGCAGCATGAGCGATTTGCCGTCATCGGGGGAGGATTCATTGGCTGGGAGATTGCTGCTGCCCTTGGCATGATCGGCAAGAAGGTTGTCATGGTCTTCCCCGGTCCCGGTATCGGCCATCATATTTTCCCATCGGGCCTGTCCATGTTTCTGAACGAATTCTATCGTCAGAGAGGAGTCGAGGTGCTGCCGGGAGGATCCGTGGAAGGTTGGGAACTCCGCGCGGACAGGCCAGTGCTGAAAATCCGTGGCAATCACCAGGCGGACGAGGGAGAGATCACGGCCGATGCCGTGGTGGCAGGGATCGGCGTTCAGCCCAATGTCGAACTCGCACAGATGGCCGGGCTGGATGTGGACAATGGAATTCGGGTGGATCGGGGGCTGCGCACGAGCCATCCCGACATTTACGCTGCCGGTGACGTCGCCAACTTTCACAACCCCGCATTGGATCAGCAACTTCGTGTCGAGCATGAAGACAATGCCAACACGATGGGCCGGTTCGCGGGACTGGCAATGGCGGGCCGTACGGTCTCCTATGACCATCTTCCGTTCTTCTACTCCGACCTGTTTGACCTGGGATTTGAAGCTGTCGGTGAAGTCGACGCCCGGTTGCAGACCGTGGAGGACTGGATCGAACCATTTCGTAAGGGCGTTGTCTATTACATGCGTGACGATCACGTGCGCGGCGTGTTGCTCTGGAATGTCTGGGACCAGGTCGATGCCGCCAGAGGGTTGATCAGTGAATCGGGGACCATCCGACCCCGGGATCTGAAAGGTCGTTTGCCAGCTTGAGAGACAGGAGATCCGGTGTGGCCGGTTCATTCCAGCCACAAATCGATGAAGCCCTCGCGAATCCAAAATCCTCATACGGAGAAAGGATCCTGATTGTCTGCGGGACGAGGGCATCTTCTGCTCTTCCCGCCTGTGATCAACTCAATTCACGAAAGTTCCCCCCGGGATGCTCTCCGGTTCCTGCCAGTCAGCGACTTCCGAGAGTCCATCCAGGCTGTCAGCAATCTGCCGGATCAGTTCGTCCGCCCGAGATTCGGGAGAATCGGTCATTTCTGCGACATAGATGGCAGAAATCAGTTCGCGAACTTTTGCCAGGCTGAGTGTCAGTTCCAGTTCACATCGTTGTCGGACGGCGGCCAGTTGTTGCAGGTTGCGTTGCCGGGCCCGTTCAAAGCGATGAACGGAATCCGCGGGTTCTTTCGGCTCAGGAGAATCTGTTGAAGAATGCTCTTCTTCCCATGCCGGCTGCCGGGAAAGAATCAGGTCCAGGTGGGCAATCCGTTCCGCTTTCCGATCCCAGGCTGCGAACAATTTCTGAAAGTGTCCCCGTTCGCGATGCAATGTTCCTTTGGTCCAACCATCAATAAAGGCCAGGGCTTCGGTCAATTCCTGTTTGACGGATTGAATTCGGTTCCGCTGAAGCGAATTCACCGCTGAATCGTCCGGCATCTTTTCGCAAGAAGAATTCCGTGCCGGAGTAAGCAGAATCGGCAGAAAGACTGGCCAGAATGCCGTGGCGGCAAGGAGTTGAAACCATCCCGTCAGACTGCGATTGAAATCCGGTTGCGACCACACGGCGACCGCGACTGCACATCCAATTACAAAATAAAACAAAAGCGACTCATGCAGACCCATGATGAATCTCCCGAACCGTCTGTTTCAACATCATCTCCGGGCGTTCGCACCCGTCCAGCAGATCGTTCGTGTTGGCGGAAATCAACGATTTCATTCGCGTAAGTAAGGGCATTTCGAGTCTTCCATCATGCAAGAGTGCCTGGGATCGGATCTGTGTTTTCTGTTCTCTGGTTTTCAGCGTCCGAGAAATTCCCAGAGCGTGAAGATCATTACGGGCGTGATGGCGGAATAGCAGGCGCTCCATGCCAGCAGCAGTCGCCGGAGGAACTTTTCCCGTGCGTTCCGTCGATTTTGCGGCATTGTGTCAGCGAGTTCCGTGAAGCCGAGATATAAGGCCCGGGTTCCATACAACCCGGTCAAAAAAGGGAGCGCCAGGCCGGCAAAACCCGCCAGATACAGCCAGTCGGTGGAAAAGTGGAAGATGACCAGGCCCAGCATCACCGCGACATAAATCGGAAGCGCTCCCAGCACAGCCACCGCTCCGCTCGCCAGGCCATTCAACGCACTTGTTGCGACCTGCAACAGGCTTGTCCGGACTCCCGCCAGAAGGCTGTAGAAGTAGAAACTGGGAAGACAGATTCCAATCGCGCCAGCGAGTCCCGCCAGATAGGCCATGACCAGATGGGCCGCGGAACCATGAGTCCACAACTGCCATTGCCCCGCGTGATCCAGATGATGAAACTGCATGACGGGTTGTCTCGCGTCGTTCAGCCAGTCCGCCAGTGGCATCAGATGCGGCCAGATTCCCGCACTGCAAAAAATCAACGCCAGCGTCATCGCAAAGACGGCATATCCTCCCAGTCCAATCATCAGGAATGTTGGAATGGCCCGCCGCTGGGCTGCTGGATCCCGTAGCAGACGGTTCAATCCCCGCTGGTCTTTCAGCAACATTTCCATAAGGGCAAATGGAGACTCGACATTACTGGCAAGTGGAGTGCTTTGTTGGTCAATCCGATTTTCCACAGGTCCCATGACAGTGGCTGCCTCGGGAGAGAACGCGAATGTTTCAAAAGGTGTTCCCGGATGAGTCGGATCATTCAGAGCAGAGTTCATAATGGCACCTGTTTCCATGAAGGTCGCTGCAGAAGAGCGATGATTTTGAGTGATGTGGATTCCGGCTTCGAAAACGGAAACAGACAGGCTTCGGGCACATCGCTGCCGCATGGGCCACGATCCATTCTCGAGCACATCAACGCCCCCTGGGCCTGGTGAAAGACAAGGAATTCAAGGCCGAGCGTGATCGAACAAAGACCAAACTGGTCTAGCTGATGTGGAAATTGAACAGTCCGAATGAATAAAAAAGTTCCGCCCCCAGGGCAGCGACCAGGGCCAGCCAAAGGGCTGGGATTTTCCCTCGTTCCGGTTCCAGACGTTCCATGATGCGTCCAAAAACATCGGTCATGGACAGGCCAACGCCGGCAAACACGATCAGGTTGACGATCAAGATGAACTGGGCATTGGGAACTGCCACCGTGAAGAACCAGTTAATGGGGATCGACGCCAGCATGGCCAGCCCTCCCCAACTCGTGGTCACAAGAGCCGCCAAGAACGTTGAACTGACCGGAAGGCGGGAACCGGACATGCTGTTGAAGATGTACAGCGCCGGCAAGGGAACTCCCCATGACAACCCCGCGACCAGCGTGCAGATCAGGCCTGCCATGAGGATCCGATCAATGCCCCCCAGGATCCCCATCGTCATTCCATAGGTGAGCGTGCCGGTCATCGCGGTGACAATCAGGCCGCCCCAGACCCACCACGGATAATGCTGACGGCCGGAGTGCCAGGCGGCAGTGAATTCCTCGGGTTCCTTCAATGCCTGGAGAATATGCGTCCAGGTCGCATTGTGACTGCCGGGCATGATTTCCTCCCATTCCGGTCTTTGTACGGCAAGCATTTTGAATTTCGCAGCTGGCGAAGATTTCGTGCAGCGTGAATGACTCTGGTTGCGTCCAGAACGAGCTGATCGCATCAGGAACAGGAAGAAGACCGCTGTTTCGCAGGACAATTCACATCGAAAATCCGCTTTTCCGAGAAATGCCCGTTCTGCGGCAAAAAGAGAACGTTGATTCCATTTCCAGAATCAGGTCCGCAGGCCATGCGATACATGACCTATGGACGACGACTGTTGAGGGGGGGATTTTGAGAGCGGGAGTCAACTTTTGCGCCGAACATGATCGGCCGGCCGGGGGACTCTCCGGCCGGCCGGTCAATCAGTCTGTTGAAAAACAACCGGGCCTTGACCAGATAGAAATGCCTGGCCCACTTTTCGGAATACCTTAGTGCCGCGAACAAAACCTTTCCGACAGTGAAAAATTCCTGTCCGCGAGTGGAACGCGGCCCGTTTTGTCAGGGGTTCTTAGGAGTAAGTACCTGTCTGTTTTTCAACAGGCGGCTCTGTGAGGACGATCAGTCTTTGCGGGCCGCGAACAGTTTTTCCTTCGTGGCCCACAAACCGGCGGACGGGGTGGGAATAAAGTAGAACTTCTCGCCGTCGGCGGTTTCGTTCCATCCTTGCTGGCGCTGGTCGGGGGTATACCGCTTCCACATTTCGTCCAGATCGGCATAGGCGAAATTGACCTGCTCGATATCAGCCTGGCTGAGATGTCCGGGCGCGTAACGGATCGTAAACCGGCCCTCGGATGAGCCGTGAATCAAATGAGCCGTGGCATGGGCAATTTCCTGCATGTCGGCCTGAATGGCATATTGTTCCATCACTTTGGGAGTGCCGCAGTAGCCATATTTGCGAATCAGCTGTTCGACATCGTCCTGCTCGCCAAACCGTTTCAGGCCAGGGGCCAGAATCAGCAGCTCTCCGCCGTCCGCCATTGCCATCCGGGTTCGGTAGACCGCTTTATTGGCCACCCAGGTGCTGAAAAATTCATCTCCCTGCATCACGCAGACCACTTTTTGAAGCGGTTCGTCAAAGGCGGTGATATTCTGTTCGCGGGAGAGGCGGGCTGCGGACAGGTAGGTTTCCAGATCATCTCCAATAAAGCAGCCGGTATGAACCAGTTCCTGCTGTTCGTTCCGGGCCATTACGACCTGAACGTAACAATCCGGAAGATGCGAGAGAAACTTGTCTTCCGCCCAGTTGAACAGGGCGCGTAACGGCGTGATCAGATTGCCGAGATTATTTTCAATGCCGCAGCAGGCTGCCATCATGTGCGAAGTGCAGATCGTGTCTTTTCCGCCGATGCCAATGAAGTAATTTTTATTGTGATTGGCGAATCCCAGAACTTCGTGCGGGACTACATGTCCGATGTTAATGATCCAGTCCCATTTCTGATCCATCAACATGCTGTTCAGATAGACCGGAATTTCCCAGTCGGCAATGCCGTTGCTGGCCGCTTTCACCTGATCGGCGGGAATCGTACCGACATAGCTGCAACCGTTCCGCCAGTCGTGGGGGTGAATCCGTTCTTCGGGAATCGAGCCAAACATCCACTGATTTTGTTCGGGCGTGTGGGGAATGTGCTGTCCGAGCGTCGGGATCACGTGGACATCCGCTTCATCCTTGAGCAACTGATACAACTTCTCCGTCAGGGCTCCGACATAAGAATGAGCCCGGGTAATATCCGGCGGCAACAGTAACACTCGCTGTGGTTTGTCTCCCAATCGGCGCCGGCATTCCGCGACGGTCGCCTCCATCAATTCATGAAGCCGCTGATGTGTGATGTGAGGAGCTGTTTCAGAAATCCAGGGCATTTCAATTCTCGGAAACGAAGAACGAAGGGACTGGCCGGGCAAGGAGTCTCCACAGGAACGTCTCAATGAACGGCGATTTCTCAACTTCTACCGACAACGTGACGCTCTGTACAGGGTGCCTTTTGATTTTACCTGTCATGAAAATTGCCGGAATGGAGGGGGCCTCTTCCTTTCTTCTGCCCACGCTTTCCTGGTCTTCCGTCTGGGGAAGCTGGAGAAAGGGCGGCAATCCGCCAAACTTTTTGCACAGTTCTCATTTGTATTCATACAGGGACTGCGCGTTCGCACGGTAATTTTCTGCCGGAGGCATATGGAGAGTGCCGAAATCATTTTCTGGCATCAGCTTTCTGTACTGCCAGGTTCGTGCATGCGGCAGAATTGGCCGTTTTCATGCTGCACGCTGTTGTGACCTGTCCCTGCAGATGGGGAAGTCCACGAATCGGGCGATTCAGGCTTACTTTGAACCGGGCGATCAGCATTCCGCACCATACGGGAGATCTGTTTGTTCGCTGAAACCCGTGCATCGTCTGCACATCGACCATGAAAATGGTTTCATCTTCAATCCGGCACGCGGCAATCAACTTGAGGTCCAGGCGTATGCGTCAAACGCAACGATCCACCCATTTTGGACGCAATTTTCTGGCCCTGCTGGTGGCAGGGGGCGCATTTGGAGTGGCCCAGTTGAACCTGGACCCATTTGGGATGTCAGTTGGAAACGGAGCCCGGGGGCAGGCGGTCGCAGCCTCCCGGCTCTCGGCCCCAGTGCCCGAACTTCCCGCTTCCGCCGCCCAGGAGAACATCGATCATACCGCAGCCCGCCCGCAGGGGCAGGAAGATCCCGCCATTCTCCGGGGAATCTGGGCGGTGAAAATGGCTTCCGCCCTGCTGGAGAAAGGATGTGATCACTTCGCCAAAATTCCCGATTACACTGCCTGCATGTTCAAACAGGAACGGATCGGAGGAGCTCTGGGAGATTGCCAGGTCATCGATGTCAAGATCCGGCACGAACCTTTCAGCGTCTATATGAAATGGAGCGAAGGAGACCGTGGCCGCCAGCTGATCTATGTGCACGGCCAGAACAACGGCAATATGCTGGTGCAGCCGGGAGGAATCAAAGGCCGCCTGACGGGGGTGCTGACGCTGGAACCGACCGGATCGCTGGCCATGTCCGATTCCCGGCATTCAATCACCAAAGCCGGACTCCTGGAACTTGCCCGAACGGTCCTCTCCTACCAGAAAGCCGATCTGAATCGCGGAACCGGATTTACCTGCCAGTTGTTCGATCATCAGGAATTTGAAGACCGTGAATGCTTCCTGTACCTGATCGAATATGACGGACAGGAATTCAATAAGGAATACCGGAAGTCAATGGTTTATGTGGACAAGGAACTTTCGCTGCCCATTTGCGTGAAGAATTATACCTGGGGAGTGGATGTCAATCCGGAAAGGATCGACGAAGAAACCCTGATCGAGTTTTACGCGTATACCAACTTGAAGTTCTCACAGGAGTTGACGGCGGCTGACTTCGACAAGGGCAATTCGTCTTATCGGATGCGTGTGAAATAAATCCCATGCGGAGCGTGGCCCGGAGCCGCATTTGAAATACAAAAAAACACAACAAAAAAATCCCGCGAGAACTGCTCTCGCGGGATTTCCGACTTTTTGACTGACTTCCAACCGCTTTGGCTTACCAGTTGTCGTTGCATTCAGCAACCGGGCTATCGCAAGCAATCTGGTTGCAGGCGATATCGCACTGATCGCGGTGATCACCGAAAGAAGAACCGCGGGTCACGGACTTGGTAGCTCCGCCAGCTTTGGTGGCATGGAAGCCAGTGTAGTAGAAGCTCTGGTTCAGCGATCCGATGGCATGAGCCACGTCGTTGAGTTCTTCAACCACAGCGTACTGAACCTGGCTCAGGCCGACGATCAGGCCCAGCACGAGGATGGTCGCAATCAGGACCAGTTCAGCGGAAACAATGAAACCAGCTTCATCATTGAGGAGTTGACGCAACATTGTGTGAGTTCCTTGAAATCTTTGTGATGGTGTTATGGATTGAGCGCGGACTCTCGCCCAGGTCTGATCCACCCGGTTGAGAAAAGAACGCCTTCACGCCGACCCGCGAAGAACGTGGGAACCGCGACAGGGGTCAGCCTGTCGTCTCTCCCCGTGAACAGCACGATCGCAAATGCACTCGATGTCGCGATCCGCTTCACATCGCAAAGCCTCATTCACTGACCATTGGTCCGAGTGGACTTCACTTGAGCCCCTGTTTTTTTCAGGTGGCTCATGCGAAATGGGAAAAGCACTGGGCGTGCCGAAAAGCAACAAGGCACAAGAAATTGATGCGGAAAAGCAACAGGCCCGCAGACCCGCATCCGCTCAAAATGCAGTGAAATTACAGCGCAAACAGCTGCTGTTCAAAATCAACAGGACATGCCGTGCGTTGCCCAGATCCCACATCGCCGCCCGTTTCGCGCTCATGGAGTTGAACAGACTGAATGAAACATTGTTTCAACAGTCAATCAGAATCCCCTGAATGCACTATCGAATTTCTTTCCGTGGGTTCCTTCGATATCCGTAGGAATTCTCTACCGCGTGGGGCGGATGCTTTTGTTTGCGACCCGCATCTGTGGACTTTCATTTGTGTTTGGTCAATCCGATGCAGGCTGAGTCGAAGTTGACATTCGTCCGGAAATATCGTCTGGACAGCTTGTAGTGATCAATCCGGTTGTGACGATCGGGTAAAATGCAACATTCATGCCGCTGATGCCGCTTTTGTCAGCCCGTGGGAAAATGCAACGGCAGGCGTTCCAAGTGACGAAGGTCAGGTCAGTTCGTAGGGTGTGGTCGAGGCCCGGAAGGAGAGCGTTGCTGCAAGTCAGGCGTTCTACCGGAATGCGGTTTCATCTGGAAATTCACCGGGCCGCTGACCCACCGAACGGGGACGCTCCACTTTCGGTGGGTCTGCGGTCGGGATCCTCTTCGGGATTTCAATTCAATGACAAATGACACCGGTTTCCAATTCGCCGACCTTGACCGCACCCTACGGACTTGAAGAACGGCAATTCAGAAAAGTGAACGCACAGCAAGCACAGCGGGGGGATTTTTGAAACGCAGAGAGCGCCGAGGACGCTGAGAGGAAAGACTCAGTGACGAAGGTCAGGTCAGTTTGTAGGGTGTGGTCGAGGC